>Ga0315293_10000065_pt1 | contig 81653 bp, 66 predicted proteins | sample YL17G13_20_MG_FD_203071 | JGI IMG/M metagenome (GOLD analysis project Ga0315293, IMG submission 203071) | Sediment microbial communities from Yellowstone Lake, YNP, Wyoming, USA - YL17G13_20 | ecosystem: Environmental > Aquatic > Freshwater > Lake > Sediment | place: USA: Wyoming | collected...
AGTGAAAAGAAATCCCAGAACCCGTCACGCGCGGTTGGTGCTGCTGCCTTAGGGAAATGGTGACTCGACCCGAACTTTATCAAACCATCCAGTTATCCCATTGTCCGGCGCGTTCCGCCGCAAATTTACGGACGCCCTCGGAAAAAGCAGAAATACCGGGATAGACGGCTCTGTCACCCAGCTCTTCTTCTATTCTTAAAAGTTCATTGTATTTGGCGGTTCTTTCTCCTCTGGCCGGAGCGCCGGTTTTTAATTGCCCGCTTCCCGCGGCCACGACAGTATGCGCCAGCCAATTATCCTCCGGCTCTCCGCTCCGATGCGACCAGTACTGAGCATATCCCGCTTCTCTGGCCATATTTACGGTCTGGTAAGTTTCCCAGAGCGTGCCGATCTGGTTAGCTTTAATGAGTACCCCGTTGGCTATGCCGTCACGGATGCCTTGCGCCAGGATCTTGCGGTTAGTGACAAATAGATCATCGCCCACCAACTCGATTCGATCTCCGAGTTTGCCGGTTATGAGCTTCCAGCCCTCACTATCTTCTTCGGCCAGTCCATCTTCAATTAATAGAATAGGATATTTCTCGACCAGTTCCGCGAGGTAATCAACTTTTTCAGCTGGCGTCAGCTCTCTATTTTCGCTTTTTAACTGATACTTGCCGTCCCTGAAGTATCCGCTGGCGGCCGGATCAAGAGCGATGAAGAAATCGCGCCCGGGCGCGAATCCGGCTTTGATGAAAGCGCGCATGATATACACCAGAGAGGCCTCATTTGAGGTCAGAGGAGGAGCAAACCCGCCTTCGTCCCCGAGACCAATAGGATACCCGTCAGCTTTTAAAAGACCTTGTAAGGCCTGATATACTTTCGCGGCGGCGAAAAGTGCCTCGCGATAAGTTTTAAAGTTAATGGGAACGATCTTCTTTTCCTGGATTTCCGCGACCCAGTTGGCGTGAGCGCCGGCGTTCAAGACATTAAACATCGGGACAGGAAGAATGTGCGCATCCGGCCCGCCAATCAATTCATAAAGAGGGATATGAAGAGCGTCAGCCGCGGCGCGAGCGGCGGCAATAGAAACGCCCAGAATCGCATTCGCTCCCAGCCGGCGCTTGTTCTCGGTGCCATCAAGCGCGATCATTTCCTGGTCAAGAGCTTCCTGATCGAGCGCATTCATACCTTTAACTTTGCTTGTAATTTCAGTGTTAACATTACGGACTGCGGTTAAAACATATTTCCCTTCGTAGCCCTGGCCTCCATCCCTTAGTTCCAGCGCTTCCCTTGTTCCGGTTGACGCTCCGGAAGGGACGGAAGCTCTGCCGAAACCACCGTTATTTAAACGCACATCCACCTCAACTGTCGGGTTTCCTCTGGAATCTAAAATTTGCCTGGCCCTAACCGTGTTTATTTCAAATCCTCGAACTCTTTGACCGCGCAGCGGGAAAAAATCCATTCTACCTGCCATTTTCTTTTCCTCCTTGCCCCGAGCGGTGAGCGAAGTCGAACCGTCGAGGGGCTTTTATTTTGACAAATCTTTATCGGTGCCAATTTTAAATAATTTCACCTTCTTTCCGAACCAGCCTGCCGTGTCTATAGAACATAATTATTTAAAAAATATCCAATAACCAGACTCATGATTAAAAAAAATAAAAAAGCGGCAAAGCCCGACTCAAGAGCGATTTTTAACGGTTTTTCTCTGTTTCCGGGATAATGCCGCTGATATTCATGATAAGTGATCAGGAACGCGCACAGGCCCGCGAGCGGGCTAAAAACTAAACCTATCAAGAATGAAAGCGTAATTATCACAGGTTGAATTCTTCTCCTAGATAGAATTTCTTCGCCAGAGGATCATTCGCGATTTTATCGGGCGGCCCTTCAGTCAGTATTTTCCCCTCATGGATTATATAAGCGCGGTCGGTAATTGCCAGGGTATCCCTGACATTATGATCGGTTATTATCACGCCGATGCCTTTATTTTTAAGCCCTCTTATTATTTGATGCAGGTCATTTACCGTAATGGGGTCAACTCCCGAAAACGGCTCATCCAATAAGATAAAGAAAGGATTTAACGAAAGCGCCCTCATGACCTCCACTTTTCTCTGCTCGCCGCCGGAAAGTGTATAACATTTTTGCTTTCTCAATTTTTCCAGGCCAAATTCCATCAGCAAAGCGTCCAATCTGCTTTTATATTCGCTTTTGGGGATGGCAGGCGTTAATTCCCAGAGAACCAGGACATTTTCTTCAACGGTAAGTTTCCTGAAAATGGACGGCTCCTGGGGAAGATAGCTGATTCCCATCTGCGCGCGCCTGTGCATGGGCATTTTTGTGATTTCTTCCTCATTCATTAGTATTCTGCCCGCATCGGGCCTGACCAGGCCGACGACCATGTAAAACGTGGTGGTTTTTCCGGCGCCATTCGGGCCAAGCAGGCCGACGATTTCGCCTTCATTTACCGAGATAGAAATCCCATCCACTACTTTGTGGCCTTTATAGGATTTAACGATTCTCTCTGTTTTGATTTTCATTCGAGTAACATTTTTATCCCATGCCTGCCGACCAATTTTTCTATCGCCCTGAACCCCGAATTCTCCTCATCTTTCGTCTGCTCCCACGAGAGCGGAGGGTGCCGCTTGCGAATATATTCTCCGGCATTCGATTTCACGCTTTCCAACCTTTCTTTTGCCGTTTCAAGCAAAAACGAAACTATTGAGTCGTCTTTTAATTGCATAACTGTCTGGATAAGATGGGGGAGGCATAATCCCCACCCGGCCGCGTATTTATCCCGATTATCATGAAAGGCCAGCAAAGATATTAATTCTTTAATATAGGCGGCTTCTATTTCTCCCATATCCGCGCATAAGGGGCAATCCAAATTGCGATAATGTTCCAGCAGGCCTAAAAACCGATTTCCCCCTTCTTCTCCTTGTAAGATATTAATGATCTCCTCGATGAGTTCCATGCCTACTTCCGCGCTTCCGTAAGGGCCGCTGATTTGCTCAAATGCCCAAAAGTGGTAGTTGCAGAGCCCTTTTGATTTCAACAACTTTTTCCTTTCATTAGAAGTTCTGTGTTTTTCATCGCTCACGCCAACCCAATGGCATAAAAGATCGAATTCATCCTGCCGAAGCAGGGAACAGGCCGGGCACCCGCCGGACAAAAAGGCATCAAGAATGTTACCCTTTCTCATTATTGCATCCATTGATATTTGCAATCGCATCCTTAGCCGCTTTTGTCAAAGATGGATCCTTTGACTCTTTGGCTAATCTTTCAAGATAAGGAATCGCCTGTTTGTCACATCTTTGCTCTAAAATTGTAATCGCCAGATGGCGAATTTCTCCCGCTGGATGATTCAAGGCGTTGATAACCCTTTTTAGGTAGTCATCTTCATTGTGTTCTTTTCGGCTGTACCCACAGGCAGGACAGATGTCAAAATCTTCATTCCAAACATCATGCCAGCAATTTGGACAGTAATATCTCATATTGCTAATATTTAAAATCTGAAGACAGCTTTAATGTAACTCATAATTACCGGCGAATAGGCCAAAAATACCGGCGCAAAGACCAGCGAAACTATCCCCATTAATTTAATTAATATGTTCATTGAAGGGCCGGTAGTATCCTTAAAAGGATCGCCGACCGTATCTCCCACTATGGCCGCGGCGTGGGTCGGGGTTCCCTTGCCGCCCAGATGTCCTTCTTCGATCCACTTTTTAGCATTATCAAAAGCGGCTCCGCCGTTGGTCATCATTATTCCCAGCAATACCCCGCAGGCAGTGGCCCCGGCAAGGAAACCGCCCAGGGCTTCCGTCCCCAGGATTAATCCTAATACTAAGGGCGAGATGACCGCCAGAAGTCCGGGGAGTATCATTTCTTTCAGCGCCGCTTGTGTGACGATGTCAATACAGCGGCCGGTATCGGGTTTTGCCTTGCCTTCAAGAAGACCGGCAATGTTCTTGAATTGACGGCGGATCTCATCCACCATTTTATAGGCGGCCCGACCCACGGCTTTCATGGTCAAAGCGGCTATAATAAAAGGCATGAGAGCGCCAAGTAACAATCCTACCACCGGCAGAGGTCTGGTCAGATCAATCGAGGGCAGATGCACCGCATGTTGATAAGCGGAAAACAAGGCTAAAGCGGTTAAAGCCGCGGAGCCAATGGCAAATCCCTTGCCGATCGCGGCGGTGGTGTTGCCCAGGGCATCCAATTTATCCGTAATTTTTCTGACCTCGGGATCGAGGTTAGCCATCTGGGCGATGCCGCCGGCATTGTCGGCAATTGGCCCGTACGAATCGGTTGACATAACCACACCGATAATAGAAAGCATCCCCACAGCGGTTAAAGCAATGCCATATATCCCTGAAAAGGCATAAGCAATTGGGATGGCTATCGCGATAGTTACTATCGGCAGGATGGTGCTCTCAAAACCAACCGCCAGTCCGGTTATCATGGTCGTGGCAGGCCCTGACTGACAGCTTTTGGCTATCTCTTTGATCGGATTGCCGGAGGTAAAGTATTCACTTTCTATGCCGATTAAAACTCCGGTGATCAATCCGGCGACGATGGCCCAAAATTCATTCAACCTCCCTCCTACGATTATAGAGACGAAATAAGCTCCGATTATGAAAACTAGGCCGCTGACATAGGTTGTATAGCGCAGAGCTGATTGAGGATTGAATCGTTTGAAGATGTGGATGGAGAAGATCCCGATCAGTGAAGCTAAAAGGCCAATGGTGATGAGAATCAAAGGAAGTGAAATCCACTTGAGAGGGTTAGCCAGCGTGGCGCCAATGGCGATAGCGGCAACCACTGACCCGACATAGGATTCAAAAAGATCGGCGCCCATGCCCGCCGTATCCCCGACACAGTCTCCCACATTATCGGCGATCACGCCCGGGTTGCGCGGATCGTCCTCCGGGATACCCGCTTCAATTTTCCCCACCAGGTCAGTGCCGACATCCGCGGATTTAGTGTAAATTCCCCCGCCGACGCGGGCAAAGAGCGCGATGGAAGAAGCGCCCAGGGCAAAGCCGCTGATAATTTGGGGATCCCTGGTTAACAGAAAAACCAACCCCAGGCCAATAACCCCGATCGCCGCCACGGAAATCCCCATTACTGAACCGCCCATAAAGGCAATGGTCAAGGCCAGGGGCGTTTTCCCGTCAATGGCCCCTTGGCAGGCGCGGCCGCTGCTTCGCGTGGCGGCTTTCATGCCAAAGAATCCGGCCAGCATGGAACAAAAGGCGCCCAGCAAAAAAGCGAATCCGGTATAGACCGAAATAAAAAAGGAAATAATAACAAAGACAACCGCCATGAATGCAAGAATTATCTGATATTCTCGTTTTAGGAATACCATGGCTCCGCTGTGAATTTCACGCGCAATTTCGCGCATCCTCTGGCTTCCTTCGCCGGCTCTCAAGAGCATAAGATAGGTAACCAAAGCAAAAACCATTCCCAATAAACCCAAAACCGGGATCCAAACATAAATTCCCATTTCAATTCCCTCCTTATAAATAAAAAACCTCTACCAATTTCCCTGCTTTTGGTAGAGGTCATCAACCCCTGAAATTCCCAGGAGCATTTATGGCAAACCTCATTGCCTTTCTAATATAATATCAAATTATCCGCCAGAACTCTATCGCATTTTAATAAACTTTATCTTTTTTTCTAAAATAACAAACAATAAAGCCGAGATCGCCGCCATGATACTTCCAAAGAGAAAGGGCGCCATAACACCAATATAAGTCCAAAGCAATCCAGCGATAAGAGAAGCAAAAAAAGTGCACAGGCCGATGGTCGTCTGATAAGCACCAAAAGACGTGCCGATCTTTTCCAAGGGAACTAAATTAGATATGTAGGCCTTGCCCACTCCTTCGGTCAGGGCCATATACATTCCGTAAACCGGAAAAAGGAGCCAAAGGAAAAGACTGGAATGCGCCAGACCGAAAAGAAGATACAAGGCGGAAAAAAGCAAAAAGCCGGTCAGAAGCACTTTTTTCGGTCCGATTCTATCAGAAATAATTCCGGCCGGCATTGAAAAAATGGCATAGGTAAAATTAAAAAGAACATAGACCAATACCACCATACTTATCGATAAACCCAAATTTTGCGCTCGTAAAATTAAAAAGGCGTCCGAACTATTGCCTAAGGCAAAAATGAAACTGATCAATAAAAAAATCTTAAAAGAGGGGTTAAGATCGCGCCAATTAAAATTAAAGGCAGGGCAAGCCGTGCCTGCCCCGTCGCGCCGGGGCGAGACCGGCAGGCAGGAATTTGCTTCCTTCTTCTTTTCTTGCACAAAAAAGAGCAGCAAGAGAATTCCAATAAAAGCCGGGATAAAGGCGAGAAAGAAGATTAAACGAAATTTATTATCAAAATATTTAATGGCCAAAAGCGCAAGAAGAGGGCCCGCTACTGCTCCCATAGTATCAAGCGCCCGATGAAAACCGAATGATCTTCCTCGAGCCGAAATATCCGAACTCTCGGCAATTAAAGCGTCTCGGGCAGAAGTTCGCGTTCCTTTGCCAAAACGGTCAATAAATCGAGCAAACAAAACAAACGGCCAGCTAAAAGCCAGGCTTAAAAGTATTTTAGAAAGGGCCGAAAACAAGTAGCCGGCAACAACAAAAGATTTTCTCTTTTGAAATTTATCGGAAAGCCAGCCGGAAACAACTTTTAATACGCTGGCGGTTGATTCGGCTATGCCTTCGATTAAACCGACAATGGCTACCGGCGCGCCCAGGACACTGGTGAGAAATATCGGGACGATGGGATAGATCATCTCCGAGGCAACATCGTTAAAGAAGCTGACCAAACCGAGCCAGGCAACATTTTTTGGGATGTCGGTATTAATATTATTGAACGCGGCCATTTTTCTTTTTATTCTTCTTCCGGTCCTTCCGCTCTGACAGCTGCATGTTTCCTATGCGCAATAGCCGGCAGTAGATGCTTGGGCAGGAAAGCCAGGTTGGCGATCAGGGTGGGAATAACGGCGCTACCGATCACTGTGGCTACCAGGAATGAATACTGGGCTTCGTTGATTATGCCGCGGGTAAAGCCGTAAAGCGCGGAGATCGTGCCGAAAGTCAAGCCAGTCGACATCATTAAGGTATAATACCAGCGCTCCGATCGTTCCTGGCGAAACATGCCGACTATCGGATAGAGCCCAAATATTTTTGCCGCTACCTTGCCGGCGAATAAGATCAAGAATACTGCCGGCGCCGCTATTAAGGCGGGGAGCGCCACCAATGAGCCGGCGCGGATAAAATAGAACGGCGTCAAAAAACCGACCGTAAGCGAGCGCAGGCGCCTGATCCAGAGATGGTTCTGGGCGGCAAACTCGGCGAGGATGATCCCGGCGAGATAAGCGGGTAAAACTGCTTCACTCCCCGACCAGAGAGCGAGCGCTCCCAGGCCGAACAACACCAGCACGACCCACTTCACCCGGATCGCGGCTGTTCGGTTGCCGTAAATATTTGTGAACAAAGAAGTTAAGAACGGTAATATGGCTAACACCACAACGCTTACGGCAACGAAAATAATGGTTTTATAAGTGAAGGGCGCGAAAAGCAGGCCAAGGGCGATTACAGTCCCCAGATCATTAATGAAACACGCTCCTAGTATGCCTTTGCCGAATTCGGTGGTATTAAACCCAGTTTCAAGCATTACCGCGTAAACTACCGCCATTGAAGTTGTGGAGAGCGCCACGCCGGCCAGCCAGCTGGATGGCCCGCTCCAATGGAGAAGATAATGAGCTACCGCCGCGCAGCCAAAAAATGGCGCCGCAAATCCGACCAGCCCCACGACCAGTACTTCTTTCCACTTTACCTTAATGACTTTCGGGTCAAGTTCCGCTCCGGCCAGGAAGGTAAGCAGAACCGCGCCAGATGAGGCCAGAAAACGGAGCCATTCCAGGTCACTCCCCAGAAAGTTCGGGCCAAAATATTTAGCGGCCAGCGCCGCGGCGGCGACTCCCACACAGATCTCGATTAGCGCGATCGAAACCTTGAGATGATAGGCAATAATAGCGGAAAAAACAGCGAGCGCGAGCCAGATAGCGGCAGTTGTAAAAATAGCTTCCATTCTTTAACTCCTCTCTTTCCTTTTTAATCTCGCCAGCGTTTGGGGACGACCGACATCAATTTTACCGCCCTTTGCCAGACATTCTTTTCTTTTCCCCATTTTTCATCTTTGAAGCGATAATCATATTTGCGGCAGAATTCCTCAAGTTCGACAGACAAATCGCTTAGTTTTTTGATCTGAATATCAAGTAATTCTTTTTGTATTTTGCTCCTCTTGCCAGCGGCGGCCAGGGCTTTTTGCGTGTGATTAATGCAAAGAATTGAGGTGGAGATAAAGCTTTCTTTTAATTCATCCCAGTGATCCAACAGGGCATGTAAGTATCTTTGCTCCGCTTCCGAATATGTCTCGCAGAGAGGACAAGGCGCCAATTTTGGAATTACGGCAACCTTTTGCAGGAGGCCGATAAAAACATCGAGTAGTCTTTTATAAATAATCGCTATGCCCAAAGACTCATCGGTTCTTAGGATTTGCTCTGAATGCTTTTCACAAAATCCGCCGGATCTTTTAAGCTTGGCGGCGACTTCGACATCATTTACCATTTCGTGAAAAAGACCATCAATATGGCGCGCCACACTCCTTTCGGCCAAAAAGCAGATCGGACAATCACCGCGCGAAAGGGCGTCCTTTAATTCATGGAAAACCATATGTTTTTCTTTTTCATTCACAAGCTTAGATCCCCCTTTAAACAAAAAACCCCTACCAAATCATTTTACTTCTGGTAGAGGTTATCAGTCCCGGGTTTAGAGGGACAATTTATAGGCCGAACCTCATCGCCTGAACAACTTTATTATAACATCGTGACGAACCCCGTTCAAGCCACCTTACAACTTGGCGGGCTTTACTTTGTAATTTTTCCCCAGATACTTTTCCATCAGGATCCCGACAATAAAGAAGACCGGAAGCGAGAACAGGGTGCGCAGGAGGGAGGGGCTGATCTCAGCGAGAAGACAAACGGTACCGGGTGGCTTTACTGAGACCTTCTTTCACCACCACGCCGTTCTTGATCAAGGGGATCAGTAATTGATTGATCCGCGAGCGGGAAACCTTGAGGTGTTTGATCATTTCCGCGCCGCTTAGTCGAGGATTGTTTTTCAATAGCCGGATGATCTCTTCCTGGCGCGGTGAAAGGTAAAGCTTCGCGGTCGGGGAGAGCTGAAGCTCTTCGATCCTTTGCTTAGTATTTTTCAAGGTGGCGATGATCCCTTCAGCCACATATTCGATCCAGGGGGTCAGATCATCGTCCAGTTCACGGGCCTGCTGGATCTTTTGGTAGTAAAACTTGCGGTTGCCGGCGAAATAATCGTCAAGCGAAAAAATATGCCGGCTGTCAAAATCCCTCTGGTAGAGAATTAAACTTCCCAGCGCCCTGGCCGCGCGTCCGTTGCCGTCCGGGAAAGGGTGGACCGAAACTAGGCGATGATGGAGAATGGCGCAAACCAAAATGCCGTGCAATTCCGCCGTTTCTCCGGCATTCAACCAGTCGATCAGGTCTTTCATCAGGCGAGGGGTTTCCTGCGGCGAGGGTGGCGTATAGATCTTGATGTTTTTTTCGTTAACGACATAGTTTTGTTTATCCTTATATTTCCCGAGTTTTTCACGGGGCATAAGGCCATCCATGATGATCGCGTGTAATTGGAGCAGCCCTTTTTCTTCGATCCTTTTCCCTTTTCTCTTTTCGACCCAGCGCATGGCCTTGAGATAATTTTCAACCTCTTGCTCGTAAGCTCGCGGGGCGCCGATCCTCTGTCCGTTGGCGAGGGCTTGCACCTGGGGCAGGGAGAGAGGATTACCTTCGATCGAGGTTGAGGAGTGTGTCGACCGGATGCGCGCTTCCTTCTGCAGTACGGGCAGCCACGCCACCTGCAGGGTTGCACCTTCGATCCAGCTTTTCAGCTCGCTGGCTTGGCTGATCAGCTTTAATAGATAAGGGGTTATGCGATAAATCGGCTGGTACATAGTGCGGGCATTATAGCAAATGCGTCAAGTTTGTGTCAAGGGTTGTGTCAAGACGCGGCGGACCCGCAGCAGCAGCCCGCGCCTACCTCCAAACCCCGCTTATTCTTTCTCCGCAATACGGACACGCGCCATTTTTTAAGTAATTTTTTGTAACCTGAAAACCCCGACGTTCAATCAGTAATTTTTTGCACTTTCCGCAATAGGTGTTTTCCGCCTCTTCTATCGGGAGATTTCCTGCATAGACATATTTCAAGCCGGACTCCAGGCCTATTTGCCGGGCAATTTCCAGAGTTGCGGCCGGAGTGGGCGGACGGTCGGTCATTTTATATGCCGGAAAGAAAGCTGACACATGCCAGGGAGTTTCGTCCCCCAGCTCATTCTTTATAAAATTCGCTATTTCGGCAAGTTCTTCGCTTGAATCATTCAATCCCGGGATCACCAGGGTCGTCACTTCGACCCAGATATCAAGCTTTTTCATCAGCTTCAAGGTTTCTAGGACTGGAGCCAGGCGGGCGCCGCTGATATGCCTGTAAAAATCTTCCTGAAACGACTTCAGGTCCACATTGGCCGCATCAAGATAGGGAGAAATCATGTTCAGCGTTTCGGCAGTCATAAAACCATTGGTGACAAAAATGTTTTTCAAGCCCTTCTCATGGGCCAGTTTAGAGGTGTCATAGGCAAATTCAAAAAAGATGGTCGGCTCGGTATAGGTATAGGCAATGCTTTGACAGTTCTCTTTTAGGGCGGCAGATACTATTTCATCCGGTGTTTTCTCTTCGCCAATAATGACCCGCTGTTCTCTGGGCATTTGAGATATCTCCCAGTTCTGGCAAAAGAGACAGCGAAAGTTGCAGCCCACGGTCGCGATCGAATAAGATAGAGTCCCCGGCAAAAAATGGAAAAGCGGCTTCTTTTCAATGGGATCGGCATACGAGGACACGATTTTCCCGTAAACCAGGCTGTAAAGAACTCCATCCTGGTTTTCTCTTACCCCGCAAATCCCCCTTTTGCCGTCCGCGATAAGACAAAAATGCGGACAAAGTTCACATTTGACCTTTTTATTGTCTAATTTTTTATATAGAAACGCTTCTTTCATTCTTTTTTCCTCGAACCTCAGGCCTCAAAGAAAATCTTTATCGCGAGCATAAACAGAAGACCCAGACAGAGCCAGGCAAACGAGGTTATTTTTTCTGCTCCCTCGGTTTTGTGCATTCCTGGGATAAGATCGGCCGCGGCAATATAAATAAAGCCGCCGGCGGCAAAGGGGAGAAGATAGGTTGAAAAAATCTCAATTTTGGTAATAAATAAAAACCCTACAATTCCGCCCAGGACGCAGGTGATCTGCGCTACAAAACTGTAAAATATGGCTTTCCCTTTTTCAAAACCACCCGAGACGATGACCGCGAAAATCCCAAGCTCCTGAGGAAGCTCATGAGCAATAATCAGGAGGGAAGTGATTAAGCCAAGGTGGACACTGGTCATGAAGGTTCCGGCAATGACCAGGCCGTCAATAAAATTATGGAAAGAATCTCCAATGATCATCAGGTAGCTGTAAGGATGGATGTCACATTTTTCGCATTGGTGCCAGTGTAAATATTCTTCCAAAAGAAAGAATAAAAGAAAACCAAGAATGGTAATCCCAAATGATAGCATTATACTCAACTTGCCGAGAGATTCTGCTAACAGATGGAAAAACCCTCCGCCCAAAAGCGCCCCGGCGGAAAAAGCCACCAGAGTTTTGATTATTTTCTTCAAGAGCGTGTCATGAACAAATAAACTGAATATTCCCGAAAGACCTAACAGACCATCAATGACGGTGGCCCCAAGAATCCAGAATAATGCATGCATTTACTTAATCTTCCCTTCTTCTTTCAGGATAGCTTTGACTTTGGGATAAATCCCTTCTTTCCGGTATAATTCCCTGATTTTGTTTATGTCCTGAAAGCTAATGGCGCCCCCCTGGCATAAGTTCGCGCAGGTAGTACAGCCGATAACGCATTCATAAGGCCTTGCGACCTTCGGCTTTCCTTTGGGGCCATCAGCCCAATCATATACCTTTTTCCCGCAATTCATGCACATCCCGCAGGAAACGCATTTTATCTCATCGATCGTCGGAAACCATTCAACTTTTTCCCTCGAATAACCGGCTAACCACGGCATAGAAATCCCTCCTTTTATCAGCAGCAGCCTGATTTATCGATAAATTCCTGGCTGACAGGTTCTTTCCCTGTTTCTTTCAATGTTTTATTCACAACATCATAGAAAACGCTGGTACAGCAATTTCCGGTAGGATTAAGCATATTACACTTGCAGATCGGCTTCTTTCTGTAAGCGCCCACGATCTCCTTCCAGCTCTTCTTCCCTGCTACAACCTGTTCCTTTACCTGTTTAAAAGTTATATTATTGCAGTAGCAGGCAATTTTCTTTTCCACCCTTTTCTTATACCAAAGCGGCACTTTAAGGTCTTCCGTCTTGAAGATAGGGGATCCCTTTTGGCTAAAATATGAGACAGGACATTCACCGTCCATACAAAGAAAATATTTGTCATCCTTGACTAATTCACCCTTCTTATCAGGTTTTAGCATATTATTCACTAGGGCGCTCGTCACTGCGATCGCGTCCTTGCCGCAAGCCGGGCATTTAAACGTCTCGTTGTCGCTTTCCCCGCTACAACTGCAACCGCAGCCACAACTATTACCCATATTTATAATCTCCTTGTCCCGGATTTAACCTTAAAATCCCTGCCGACATATTTTTCCATGATGACCCCGATAATGATAAAGACCGGCAGGGTGAAAAGAGTTCGCAAGAGCGTGAATTTTAACCCGAGGAAGCCGATCTCAAAAGTGAGCATCGGTATCTTCATAGCGCTGAAAACGCCCAGGTAGATAAAGATATTGCGCGCGCTGGCGCCTTTATGGGAAAGCAAATAGGCCACCGGGAACGCGCCGTAGAGCGGGCCGGCCTGGAGCGTGGCCAGCAGGACGACCCACAAGGTCCCGCTGAACCCTGACTCATGGCCGATATGCTTTTCGATCTTTTCCTTGGGTATCCAGACGTCAAAAAGACCGACCAATAAAAACATCAGCGGCAAAAAGGTGATCATTTCCAGAAAGAACTGGCTAAAATTAGCATAAATCTTTAGGCCCGGGTCAAAACTAAGGGAAAGGGAACCAATAATGAAAATGGCAAATAATATAACCCAGAAATAATCCTTTAATAACTTTTGATTTATCATAAGAATAAACCGATCAGAAGCCCGACAATTATGGCCCCAAAGAAGCTTAAAAAATTCCTCATGATCGCCGCTCTTTTGCCGAAATACTTAAATTCGACGGGCAAGGTCAAAACGCCGACCATGATCAAGGTGGTGATAAAGACCGCTACCACCGTGTACGAAACACCTTTGACCAGCAGTATTTTAGCCAGGGGGAAAGCGATAAAAGCCGGGATAAGGGCGATGGAACCAACCGCCGCGGCAATGGCTACGCCCATGGCCCCGCTTTTGGCGCCCAGAAGCTTGATGATCGTCTTATCCGGCACCAGGTAAAGGAAGACGCTGACCAGGATCAGGACGGTGAGCAAGGCGGGCAGTAAATTCAAGAACATTTTCAGGCCGCGTTTGATCCCCTCAAGCGTTTTCCTCTGGTCAACCGCCAGGGAAAGGATCAGACAAATAACTGTGATAAGGATCAGTATCTGCATTTATATCTCCCGCGCCGCAATGCCATAAGCATGTTAACTTGCCATCCCCTTATTTTTAATAAGTCCGACCCCCGAACAACCGTCGATCTCGAATTGAATCGTGCTGTGCCCGATATTATATTTATTCTTAAGGACCTCTTCAATTCTCCCGTTGATAACGCAAGTTTTACTTACCGCCAGGTCTTCTTGAAGGTTGACATGCCCTTCCAGATGGATATCATGTTCGCTGACCTGCCTGATGTGGACATGATGAATGTTTTTTACCCCCGGTATGCTCTCAATATCCTTTTGCACCATCAGCAAATCTATTCCTGACGGGGTAGAATCAAGCAGTACCCCCAGGGATTCGATAAAGATAACAGCTCCTTCTTTCAAAACATACAAAGCAATAATTATAGTTAAAAGCGGGTCAAGCCAATACCAGGAAAAGTAATGCATGCAGACCCCGCCCGCGATCACCGCGACTGAGGAAAAAGTGTCCCCCAACAAATGGGTATAAGCTGATCGCACATTGATATTATGTTCGGCATCTTTCTTGAGGAACACGACCGCGATCAAATTGGCGGCCAACCCGATGGAAGCGACCAGCAGCATTAAGCCCGTTCTTATCTCGACCATCCCCCCTAAATAGCGGGAATAGGCTTCTTTAAACAGGAACAGGGCAATGAAAATAAGGGCCAATGAATTTAAAAAAGCGGCAATTATTTCCGCTTTTTTATAGCCGTAGGTCCTGGATATCGTGTTATCTTTTTCTCCCAATCTTAAAGCAATATAGCTGACCAGCGCGGAGGTAATGTCGTTGAAATTATGCAAAGCATCGGATAACAGGGCAAGACTGCCGGAAAATATCCCACCCAGCACCTCGACCACGGTTATGACAATATTCATCCCCACGGTTATAAGCAGATTATTGGGGTCAACATCATGTTTATGCGCCATCTTTACTCCTTTAGTACGGCCTTGACCTTGGACCAGATCTTTTCTTTGGCGGATAGCTTGCGTATCTCATCAATGGACTGAAAAGAGATCGCTTTCCCCTGGCATAAATTGGCGCAGTCAGTATTTGCATTTATCTCCCCTGCACTGCCAGGATAATCATCTTTGTTTTCGACTTGATACTGCGCCATTTGGCCTCTTTGGGCACGAACGCGGCCTGTCCCGGGTTTAAAGCTTTCCTTTTCCCGTCAACAATGATCGTGCCATTCCCGCTTATGACATAGAACAGCACATCGTGCTCCATTTTACAGGGCGGGATCTGCTGGCCGGCTGATAAGCAGGTCACCTGCGCCTTTAAGTGGCCGTGTTCCAAAAACACTTTTTTGAATATTTCATCTTCTTTAAATTTCGCTTCTTGTTTGAGATCGAACTTTTTAAACATTATTAAAAATAAAACCTCAGCCATAGATCTAATTTACTTTCATATTGTTTACTGCCATATTCGGTATTATTTCCACCCGCTAAAATTGTAGGCCAGAATATAAACTCGAAGTTCGTTATGGGCTTGTAACTCAAAGGGATACCAATTATAGAACTCCCGTCATTTATGTTAATAATAGTATAAATAGAAGGGGTGAAATAAACCCAGTTAAAAGGTTCGGGCCAGGATATTTTTAGGTATAAATAGTCCCGCATTAGATCTGTGTCGCTGAAATAGTTCTTGCTTACATTTATCGCGTTGGATATGGAGCCGCTGTCTCCTGAAGCAATGGCGCTTAACAAGAAATCATTATAAGTCCCAAATTCATTTTTATCCAACCCCGCGTCATTATGATAATATTCCAAGATAGTCGTAATGTTGGATTCATTCAACCATCTTATGCCGAGAAGATAAGACGCGCCGCTAATATTATCCGTCTCCGGAGTGCTGTTGGAAATAGTATATCTTGGCTGATTGCTAAACCGGCTAAACTCCCCGTGCATTTCAATACTCGGTAAAATATTCCTTGAAAAATCAAGCCCTATTTTGGACGGATTGGTCTTGCTAGCATACCACATAAGATCAAGGTCTGTATCCAAAAGCAGAAAATATAGCTTCCCGGCCGCGTCGGTATTTTCCAGCTCGGATATTTTATTGTTTATAGTGCTTACCGAAGGTATGCCAATCAAATCAAATGAAACATTTTTAAGCGGCCCTTTCGGCAGGCTTTTTGAGTACTCATAATTAATTGAAAAAATGCCCGCCTGCGAAAGTTCGGGATTTTCCGGATCCTTTACGGGATTAACATAGCCCACGGGATTAAAGGCATAGCCCTTTCCCCAGTTATACCTCTTTTTGCCTAAAAGCAAGAAGGCGTTATCGGACACATTCAGATCGCCGTACAACTCAAACAGATTAAAAGCGTTTTGAGCATCGTTATAATATTCCGAGTGAGTCTTTAAGTGGACGCCCAGGTCTTTGGTTTGGTAATCCCCGTTTAAATAGGAATCCATTTTATATGACGATAGAATGTCTGATAGTTGCTGGTTATAGTACTGCAGATCGTACATTGGCGAATCTAGCCTGCTTTTAAAGATAGAATATTTTACGTCAAGGTTGCCGCTTAATTCCAGGGTTTCTTTCTTTGCTTCAGCCGATGGAAGCGCGAAAGAATAATCTTCTTCGGCATAGGCTGCCGCACTGCTGATGACAATTATAATGATACCCGCTATGAGAATAGACCATTTCATTTTCTTAAGCTCTCAAGTTTTGACATATAGTTCATTGTAAATACTTCGTCTTTGAATTCCCGGGATCTGACTTGAGAATAGATCATCATTGAGCGGTACCCTTTATATAATGGGCTGTATGTTTCCATAACCGAAGGTCTTACAAGGCCATTGCCAAAATCTTTCATTTCCTTGAATTCAAGCGTTTTTATTAGCATCCCGCTGGCCGAATAGCATTCTATTTTTGTCAATATTTCATCTTTTGTCGCCCACATCTTTAGTTTATCGTAAGCAACGGTCTTGTTATTCGCTTTTAATTCAAGGATATATCCGGCTTTGGACTGATCAGTTTTTATTACATCATATTCAGCGCTGTAATCAAGAGCCATAATATCCGCGTTATTAAATACGCCCCCGGTAATGGATTGTAAGCTTGTAATGCGGATCGGCTTGCCCACATTTGGTATATAAAGCCACATATTCTCGCCCAATCTTAAAGTTGTTCTGCCCTTTTCACTTGCAGGGGAAAGATAAAGCATGGCAACTTTATCAACCCCTTTTTTTGCCGTATAGAAGACGAATTCTTTTTTTCTTCCGTTTGGTTCTATGTTTATAAGTTTTCTGTACGACTCATAACTTTCCGGCATCAATTTTTCGTCAATTCTTTTTAAAAGTTCATTTCCGTCTTGCGCCAATGCCAAATTGGTAATCGCAGCAAGCAAAATAAGCAATAAAGATAACCGGAGAATCTTCATGGATAATTACCTCCTAATTATACATGTCTTAAGGCTTCGACCGGTTCCATTCTTGAAGCCTTAAGCGCCGGCTGTAAACTTGCCAGGGCAGATATTGACACTACAATAATTGATGTGAGTACGACTTCGGCAATTGGTATTTGGGGCGCAAGCGAAACTTCCATCATGCCAAAAGTAAATCTCAACTTTATCGCGTTAATGATCAGTAAAATAACTATCCCGACAATATTGCCTATTATTGCGCTAATAAATCCAAGAATAATCCCTTCAGATAAAAAGAGGGCAAGAATATTTGAAGGTAAAGTTCCGATAGAGGCAATGGTGCCAATTTCTCCAATGCGCTCATAAACCGACATCATCATCACATTAAGTATGCTTATCAAAACAATGGAAATGAGGACTATGCGCACGACCATGATCAACAAAGTTACAATTTGCGCAATGCTGGAAAACGGAGATAATTCTTCCCAGGAATGAACCTCAAAAACCGGCTTGCCTGTTTTTTCTCTCAGTATCAGCGACAGCTCATTTTTTATGCCTTTATATGCCTTTTTCAATCTATTAAAGTTATTCAATTTGACGGCGATTTCGGTAATTTCGCCATTCTCAATCCTTAAGAGAGATTTCGCGTCATTAATATGGATATACCCGTCCTTGCCTTGGGGACCCATTATATTTTCCGAAATGCCTGTTATTTTAAAGGTCATTCCGTTAACCGAACCCTCCTTATTGGTTGCCACCAACACTACATCATCCCCTATTTTCAGATTCATTCCATTGGCGACAATCAACGGGATAACAATTGAACCGGGTTTCACGAAAGTATTCGGGTTCGAATCCCCTTCTTTTATTCTTTTTACCAAGCCAGGGCAGGTTTTGCTTTCCTTTTCAGGATAAACAGCGGTCAATCTCATATTTGTAGTTTGAACAAAATTGCTCACCATTGCTCCAAACCTGATCCGTTCAGAATATGACCTTATTTCAGGATTTTTATCCAGCAGGGATTCTATTTGTTTTAAACCGTCCTCAGGGATAGTTATGTCAAGCGGCAAATTGTCTATTGAACCAACATATCCCTTTTTATGGATCTGAATATCGCCAAGATTAGAATTGGTAAGTATCCCTGTTATTTCGTTTTTAAATGAATTTCCTATCCCACTGAATATTATTACCAGAGCAACTCCCACCGCGATCAAGAAAGAGGTTAAAAGCGTTCTCCGGGTGTATCTTAAAAGATTGCGCCAGGCGATCCTTATTATGTTTTTCATTTTAGTTCCCCTCCCTGGCTATTTTGTTTTCCTGTGTTTTGGTGATCAAACCGTCTTCCATTGTATAAATGACCTCTGCTTCACCAACGATCTTTTGGTCATGGGTAGCAAAAATGAAAGTAGTATTAAATTCTTTTTTCATATCATGCATAAGACCAATCACTTTATAGGCAGTGTCATGATCAAGGTTCGCGGTTGGCTCATCAGCCAGAACAAGTTTTGGTTCGGTCACCAGCGCTCTTGCAACTGCCACTCGTTGTTTCTGTCCGCCGGAAAGTTGCGCGGGATATTTGTTTCTCTGGTCTGTCATGCCGACTTTCCCAAGCAAAGCAAGGATCTTTTGTTGCCGCTTTTCCGGCGGCACATTCTGAACCATTATCAGGGGATATTCCACATTTTCATAAACCGTTAAAACCGGAATAAGATTGAAATTCTGAAATATAAATCCGATATTGGCTCCTCTGAACTTTGCCGATGTTTTTCTATCCATACGGTTAGTCTCGACTCCGGCGACAAAAACTTTTCCTTCCGACGGTTTATCCAGGCAGCCGATTAAATTGAGCAGGGTGGTTTTTCCGCTGCCGGATGGTCCGACAAAAGAAATAAATCTGCCCGCGTCAATTGAAAGATTTATCCCTTTTAAGGCCGGGACTTTAATTTCTCCGCTGATGTAATCTTTCCCCGCGTTTTCAAGAACTATGAGACTCATTGTTTAGCCCCCTTCTTAATTATTTCATACCCGGCCAAGAATTTATTTAAGCTGTCTCTTTTTTCCTTGATGCTTGCCGCCCACTCGGTCAGCAGCTTCTTGCCTTTTGCGGTTATTGTGTAAACCCTTCTTGCCGGGCCCTGTTCTTTGGATAACCAATTTGATTTGACGCGGCCGTCTTTTTCCAGCTTCCGGAGTATCCGGTAGACCGCGCCCGCATCGGGCTTGGTATCCAAGCTTTCGATAAGCTTATAGCCGTAAGAAGGGGATCTGCTCAAAAGAAGCAGAATGCAGGGCTCCATGAACCTCGGAGTCCTGCCCGGGGAACAACCGCATATAGTAGTGTGGCATATTTCTTTTGGCATATATGTCTATTACATATATAGTGTAATACTCATATAGCAGATGTCAAGGGGTCATACCCAAACCCCGCTTATTCTTTCTCCACAATATGGACACGCGCCATTTTTTAAGTAATTTTTTATGACCTGAAAACCCCGGCGTTCAATCAGTAATTTTTTGCACTTTCCGCAATAGGTGTTTTCCGCCTCTTCTATCGGGAGATTTCCCGCATAGACATATTTCAAGCCGGCCTCCAGGCCTATTTGCCGGGCAATTTCCAGAGTTGCGGCCGGAGTGGGCGGACGGTCAGTCATCTTATACGCCGGAAAGAAAGCCGACACATGCCAGGGAGTTTCTTCTCCCAGTTCGTTCTTGATAAAATTCGCTATTTCCGCAAGTTCGCTTTTAGAATCATTCAATCCCGGGATCAGAAGCGTTGTCACTTCAACCCAGATGTTAAGCTTTTTCACCAGCTTCAATGTTTCCAGGACCGGAGCCAGGCGGGCGCCGCTGATATGCCTGTAAAAATCTTCTCTAAAGGATTTGAGATCAACATTAGCCGCGTCCAGATAGGGGGAAATCATGTTCAGCGCTTCGGCGGTCATAAAACCATTGGTGACAAAAACGTTCTTCAATCCCTTCTCACGCGCCAGTTTTGAACAATCATAAGCGAATTCAAAGAAGATGGTCGGCTCGGTATAGGTATAGGCAATGCTTTGACAGTTCTCTTTTAGGGCGGCAGATACTATTTCATCCGGTGTTTTCTCTTCGCCAATAATGATCCGCTGTTCTCTGGGCATTTGAGATATCTCCCAGTTCTGGCAGAAAAGACAGCGGAAGTTGCAGCCGGCGGTGGCGATAGAATACGAAAAAGAGCCGGGCAAGAAATGAAAAAGCGGCTTCTTTTCAATGGGATCAGCATACGAGGACACGATTTTACCGTAAACCAGGCTGCAAAGAACCCCATCCTGGTTTTCTCTGACCCCGCAAATCCCTCTTTTTCCGTCCACGATCAGGCAAAAATGGGGACAGAGCTCACATTTGACCTTTTTATCAGCTAATTTCTTATATAGAAATGCTTCTTTCACTTCTATCACCATCCTGACCTTGATAGCACGGCTCACACCCCGCACCCAGGGAAACGGCCATATTACTTAATCCTCCCTTCTTCCTTTAGTACGGCCTTGACCTTGGGCCAGATCTTTTCTTTGGTGTAAAGCTTGCGTATATCATCAATGGGCTGAAAAGAGATCGCTTTCCCCTGACATAAATTCGCGCAGGTAGAACAGCCGACCACGCAGTCATAAGGCCGCGCGACCACCGGCTTGCCTTTTTCACCATCAACCCAATCGTAAACTTTCTTGCCGCAGTTCATGCACATCCCGCAGGAAACGCACTTTTTCTCATCAATCGCTGGGAACCATTCAACTTTTTCTCTCGGATAACCGGCTAACCATGGCATAATATCTTCCTCCTTTTATTTGTTCTCTTCCTGGATCCATTCCTTGATCTTTTCTGTCCGCGGCAGGGGCTTGCCTTCGTGCTTTAATTTCTCGTTAATGACCAGCCCGGGTGTTGTCATGACATATTTCCCCATTTCAGCATAGTCAGTCACTTTGACTACCGTGGCCTGAATATTCAATTCCTGGATCGCCTGTTTAACGCGCCGTTCCAAATCCTGGCAATTCGGACAACCAGGGCCTAATATTTTTATTTCCATGTTCCGTCACCTCCCTTTTAGGGCAAATAAAACAAAACATAAAGGCCGATCAGCACAAAAAGCGCGCCGCTAACTTTATGGGCGTAGACTGAAAAGTCAGCAACTTTCTGCGACTTCAGGAAAACTTCCGCCAGGCCGGTGGAGACCCCAACCGCAAATATCAGGACCGTGTGCGCCAGAGCGTAAACAAAAAGCAGGGATGTCCCATACGCCAGATTATGTTTTGAAGCGACAAAGGTAAGAATCAGGGCTAAAACCGGGGTGGCACAGGGAGAAGAAGCGACGCCGAATAGCATCCCCAGCAAAAACGCTCCAATCAGCCCTTTTTGTTCGGTCTTGACCAGCCTGGGGGTTGGTATTTGAAAATTCATCAAACCCATCATCTGCAAACCCATCACGATCGCGATCGCGGCAAGGATGTATTTCCAAAAGCCGCCGACATCGCCAAGCAAAGTCCCGGCCAGCGAGGCGATCGCCCCCAGGATGGTAAAAGTGATAGAGAGGCCGACAACAAACGCCAGTGAAAATGTGAACGATCTTTTAACGTCGCCTTCGGCATAGCCGCCGACATAGCTGATGACCAGCGGGATGGTTATCAGGACACAGGGGCTGAAAGAGGAAATGAGCCCGGCAATAAAAACGCTAAAATACGCTATTAAAGGGTTGGAAAGATCCATTACTTATTCAGCTCCAGCTTATTGATTGCTTTTAATAAATCCTCTTTGCTCATTCCGCCTTCACTTTTTGCTTTCGGTTTTCCGTGTTTGTCATAAAAGAGGATGGTAGGAATAACTCTAACACCCGCCTGCCTGGCCAGCTCCCGGTTTTCGTAAACATCGAGATTCAAAAATACCGCTTTCCCATCCTGCTCCACGGCCAGCTCCGCCATCACCGGGTTCATCATCCGGCAGGGGATGCAGCGGTCGGAACCGAGCTTGACAATGACCGGCACGCTGGCTTTCAAAGCCGTATCAAGCTCTTTGATATCTTTAGTTGATTTCTTTTGAGGGGTTATTTTGATGCCTTTGGGTTTGGCTTGGGACATTTTGGGGAGAGTGGGCTGCAGGGCTTTCGGTGCTGCCGGCTTTTCTTCAGGGGTGCAGCTGATGATCATTAAGAGAATGAAAAGGATTGCTAATTTTGAGGTTATTATTAATAAATATGTTCTTTTTTTCATCTCAATTGGCTTTCATCTTTGTTAGCAATTCTTTAACTTTCATCCCAATTTCGTCTCTGACTTTAATAAAGCTTTCAAGGTCCTTTCCTTTAGGATCCTCGATCTCCCAGTCAATCCTTTCTTTGGCCGGAAAATAGGGGCAGACCCCTCGACTTTGCTCGGGGTAAACATCTTTGCATCCCATCGTCACAATATAATCAAATTTATTATAGGGGAGCAGCTCAAACCCTTTAGACGTTTGATCCGATATATCTATTCCGATCTCCTTCATAACTTTTATGGCATCCGGATTAACGATCCCGGCCGGTTTTGACCCGGCAGAAAATGCCTCAATCTTATCCCCGCCATGTTTTTTAGCGAATCCTTCCGCCATCTGCGAACGGCAGGAGTTTTCAACACAGACGAACAAAACTTTACTCTTATTCATTCTTTAATGTTCCTTCCTGACAAAGGCCGCCCTTATTTTCTAAATGGAACCAATAATAGCGAAATATTTGATTTTCTGATCACCGCGTGCGCGACGTCTCCCAAAAATATTTCTTCGATCCAGCCGCGGCCCTGCGTCCCCATCACGACCAGATTGTAATTGCCGTGGTTGATCTCATCTGTAATCGCCTGTTTCGCGCGGCCCGTTTCGATCTTGACCTTCACGCTTCTTGCCCCTGCCTTCAGCAAGGTTTCTTTTAATTTATTCAATCTATCAGTGTCAATGAGATTAAACTCTTCCATTTTATAGTCAAGATTCCGAGGTATGGTATCTTTGTTTTGGACATGATAAAGAGTAACGGCGGGATTATAATGGCCAGCCAGGTTCGTTAAAATCGCAAAAGCTGCCTTTGCGTTATCTGAAAAATCGGTGGGGAAAAGTATCTTGCCTGAAAATACCAGGGGGCATACTGCTTGTTTTCCCCCTTTGCATTTGATAAGCAGAGCGGGCACCGCAAGATTACTTATAATGCTGTCTGCCACGCTCCCCAGAAGCATTTCTTCGACCACGCTCTTGCTGTGCGAGCCCAAAACTAAGAACGGATATTTTTCCTCGGCAATAAGGCGGTTTATTTCCACAGAAGGAATCCCGTAGGCAAACGTATAAGCCGCTTCTATTCCGCCATTTATTAGCATGGCTGCTTGTTTTTCCATGGCCGGCCTATCTGCTTTTTCCAGCGTCTCATCAAGGCCACCAGCCGTTTCAACCGAGATCACATGCGCGAGTTTTGCCTTTTGAGCAAAATCCCTGCCTTCTTTTGCGACACACCCCACAACTTCGTTGGAGTTTTCGGACAGATCTGTGGAAATCAAGACCGTTTCCCAAAGCCGTTTTTTCTTCTTCGCCATGGTTATTCCCTCCTTGGTGCGCGCTTCTTCTTCGCTAACAAACCAATGACGGGTCTTATTGGAAAAGTTGACCAGAGTAAGCATTATGGGCACTTCAGTTAAAACTCCCACCACGGTAGCCAGGGCCGCGCCGCTCTTTAAGCCAAATAAAGTGATCGCGACCGCTACCGCCAGCTCAAAGAAATTGCTGGCGCCGATCATCGCGGCCGGAGAAGAGATGGCGTGCTCAATTTGCCATTTCTTTGCCCATAAATAGCCGATAGCAAAGATAAAATAGGTTTGGATGGTCAAGGGGACCGCGATCAAAAAGATATGCAGCGGGTTATCAATGATAATATTCCCCTGAAATGCAAAAAGCAGGATGAGCGTCGAAAGAAGGCCCATGATGGTGACCGGTTTTAATATCCTTAAATATACGTTTTCAAACCAGGGGATCCCCATATATTTAATAAGCAGCTGCCTCGATATATATCCGCCAGTTAAAGGGACGACCACAAAAAGGATCGTCGAAAATATCAAAGTGTCGTAAGGAACAATTATCCGGTTTACCCCCAACAAGAATTTTACGATCGGGACAAAGGCTATTAATATTACAAGATCGTTAACCGCAACTTGGACTAATGTGTGGGCGGGATTTCCCTTGGTTAAATAGCTCCAGACAAAAACCATTGCCGTGCAGGGCGCGGCGCCTAAAAGGATCGCCCCGGCTATATATTCGGTAGCCAAGGCGGGGGTAATAAATGCCGCAAATAAATATTTCAAAAAGATCACGGCAAAGATCGCCATGGTAAATGGCTTTATTAGCCAATTAACAACCAGTGTTACGATCAATCCCTTTGGTTTTTTCCCGACCCTTACAATGCTTGAAAAATCGATCTGCGCCATCATGGGATAGATCATAAGCCAGATAAGGATGGCTATCGGGATATTAACCCGGGCAACTTCCATTCGACTCAGGATAGTTATTATTTGTGGAAAGACTTTGCCAAAAATAATTCCGACGACAATGCAAAGGATTACCCAAAGCGAAAGATATCTTTCAAAGACCGGCAGTTTGGCACTGGCGTTCCCCATATTTTATTCTCCCATCAGCGAGTTGAATTCCCGTTTAAAGGCCGAGAACTTCTTATTATTGATCCTGTAAAATCTGAACCTCCCCTCCTTGCGCTGAGAAATAACTCCTGATTTGGTCAGCACTTTTAAATGATGTGATATCAAATTGTGGGGAAGATCAAGTTCGGCCATGATCTCGCAGACGCACAGCTCCTTTTTAGCCAAAAGGCAGATGATCTTGAGGCGATTATCTTCGGCAATATCCCTGAGGAGTTTTGATATACGGACAAAACTTTTAGTGGCGCAGGCGCATTTTGCTTTTGGCATACCGAAGAATATTACCACACAGTTGGTTATTATGTCAATTGGCATTGACATATCATAAACATAAGAATGGGCGCGACAGGACTCGAATCCTCCTTCGTCCGCCTTAGGCGGACTTCGGCGGACAAGCCTGTGACTACTTCTTCCGTGCCTGCCCGCCGTAGCTATGGGCAGTGCTGGGATCGAACCAGCGACCTCCTCTGTGTGAGAGAGGCGTTCTACCACTAAACTAACTGCCCATAGCGTAGGAGGGTGAAGGAAGCGGTCTACCACTGACCTACGCGCCCACGCTCAGAATGGGCGCCGTTGGGATCGAACCAACGACCTCCTCGGTGTAAGCGAGGCATTCTACCACTGAACTAGGCGCCCAGAGGAGAAAATTATACCTTATCTTGAAAGGCCCTACAACCTATGATAAACTGCCCCCTGCGGGCCCTTAGCTCAATGGCAGAGCACTCGGCTCATAACCGAATGGTTATAGGTTCGAATCCTATAGGGCCCAAGGTTTATCGTTTAACCTATGTGAACCTGCGGCTGAACGCCGCGGTTCCAAGAAAAGACAGATTCGAACGGGAAAAAGAGGGGGAGGAGTCCGCCTAAGGCGGACGACGACGTGAGAATCCTATAGGGCCCATAAAAATGGAGGTTTAAATATGGCGGAAGAAAAACAGCCGAGTTTTGAGGAATTGATGAAACAGATCGAGGAGTTTGAAAAGACCCTGAAGGAACTGGCGGCCAATGTGGAGGCCTTAAAGCTAAAATTGCAGGCCAATTTGAAAAAATACGGCTCCGACATTTCTAAATGGCCCAAATCCTAAAAGTTTTACTGGTCCTTTTGCTTTTTGGGCAATCGACAGCCAGCGCCTATCCCAAAGTTAAGGTTTTAACCACCACCTATTTTGCCCATAAGTGGAGCGATACCGGCCGCTACCGGCAGGTCTCCAAAAACGGGGTGCGCCTGGGCAATTTCGTGGCCCTAAATTTCCTCCCCGGCGGCAGTATCATCATGATCCCCGCCCTGCTTAAAACCACCAAATTGATAGTGGCCGATACCTTGGGAGGGTCGGGCCGGGGGCATTTTAAGGGAAAGCCCTACTGGAAAGTGGATATCCTGCGCAATCAGAGCGAATGGATGGACGATATTGATAAGCCGGTGGAGCTTTTGGTGGTCAAATACAATAAAGCTGGACCGGTTAAGAATACCCTGGTTAGAAATAACTGCCAGGAATACTTGGATTCGATTAACTAGCTGATGAAAAAGTTAGTTTTACTCTTCCTGTTCATTTTTATTTTTGGCTGTTCTCCACCCGCCCCGACCCCCATTAAAACCGTCTCGGCTAAAGCTTTTAGTTTTAAAAAATTCCCGGTCCTGGAATATCACCTGATCGGCCGGCCGGAAGCGCGCTGGAGAAGGACCCCGGAAAATTTTAGGGCCGACCTGGAATGGCTTTATAAGAACAATTATTATCCGGTGAATTTAAGGGATATTCTGACCTCATTTGCAGGCCTGCCGGAAGGGAAAATCCCGGTAGTTTTGACTTTTGACGATTCCTCCTCCAGCCAGTTCCGCTACCTGCCGGATGGCCGGCTGGACCCGGAATGCGCGGTGGGGATCATTAAAGCTTTTCACGAGAAACATCCGGATTGGCCCCTGCGCGCCACCTTTTTTATTCTTATCGAAACCAATAATCCGGACAGGGATATTTTTGGCCAGCCCCAGTTGGCGAAGGAAAAGCTCCATCAATTGGCGGGGTGGGGGATGGAGGCGGCCTCGCATACTTATTCTCATGAACGCCTCAACGGCTTAAGCGAGAACGCGATCTCTTATGCTTTGGCCCGCTCCTATAAAGCCCTTTGTGATTTGAGCAGTCAGGAAGTGGTCAGTTTGGCCCTGCCCATGGGGCTTTATCCCTCGGATGAGGCGGTTTTCTCGAGGGGGTATCAGACAGTTAAATACGACTTTAGACTGGTATGCGAGGTAGCTGGCGGCTTGCAAGCGGTTCCCGGCTCGATAGACTTTAACCCGCATCATATTAAAAGGATCCAGACCATTGGTTCAGAGTGGCGGAAGTTTTTTAGACGTTAAATCTGAAGTTTAAGATGTCCCCGTCCTCAACGATATAATCCCTTCCCTTTAAGTAGAATTTGCCTTCTTCCTTGAGCTTCTCTTCGGAGCCGGCCTTGAGCAGATCGTCGTATTTCATTAATTCGGCTTTTACAAAACCCTTTTCGATGTCGGAATGGATGACCGAGCCCGCCTCCGGCGCGGCCGCCCCCCTCCTTACCGGCCAGGCCCTAACCTCATCCTCGCCCACCGTGAAGAACGAGATCAATCCCAGGCCGGAATAGGCCAAATGCGCCATTTTATCTAATGCCGATTCTTCGATTCCCATCTCTTTCATGAAAGCGGTCCGGTCCTCCGCGTTGAGCTGGCTGATCTCCGCTTCCAGCTCAGCACTGATCTGGATGCAGGGGAAGGAAAGGTCCCGGGCTATCTTCTCTGAAATTTTCCGGTCGGCTATCTTATCTTCCGGGACATTGACCGCCAGGATCAGCGGCTTCATGGTCAAGAATTGGTAAACCCGGATCATTTTTAGCTGGTCTTCCGAAAAGCGCGTGAACTGGAGCGGCTTTTCCTGGTCCAGCTGGGCTTTTATGAGGAGCATGAACTCTTTTTCCTTTTCATTTTGCGCGGAAAACTTGCGCCGCTGTTCCTTTTCCAGATTTTCCGTTCTTTTTTCGGCCAGCATAAGATCATAGATGATCAGTTCTGAGATGAAATTGCGGATATCCTCCTCCGCGCGCGCCACCCAGCAGATCTCGTCGGCGTTCTTCAGCTCTTTAAAAATAAGGTCCTTGGCCGGCCCCTGAACGGAGAGGTCGGGCAGCAGGAGATATTCTATCCGCGCGAAGGTCGTCTTTTTGGGTTTATATTTTAAGGAAAGGGCGGTTACGCGGGGATCGCGGACTTCGCAGACGCCCGGCTGCACCTCCAGCGGTTTAAGCTGTATGGTTTCAAGCGGGATGCCGGTCAAAAGGCTGAAGAGCTGCTGCTGACCGGCCTGCGGGGAACCCAGTATTGCGATTTTCATGAATTAAAAAAATAGCCCCACGGGGATTCGAACCCCGGCTGCTAGCTTGAAAAGCTAGTGTCCTAACCCCTAGACGATGGGGCCACGTTAAAATAAGTATATCAGAATATAAGAGGGGGTTTCAAGCAAGGACTCAAGCCGTCTTTAAAACGTGGTACCTGATCTTGCGGACGCCGAATTGGATAGCGTCGTCGTAATCCCTAAACCAAATATCAATCCGCTTCTTGTATCTCTTGTTCATCCGGTCTTCTACGGTGAATACCCGGTTGCCAAATCCATCTATCATGACTTTGGTGCCTATAGGTAGGAAGTTACTGGCGATGACCCCCGGTCGGCAGCGGGTGCCGGAAGCCGTGATCCAGGGGGTGCTGTCGGTCTGACTTTCCATTGAATTATAAGCAGTAGCCATTACCACGCCGCTTTGGGTAATTGTGTATCCGTTGCGTTTGGCCTGGGAGCCGATGGCGCACAGGGGTAAAACCAGTATGGCCAGCATTAAAATCTTAATGCCCAGCCAAAGTTTCTGTTTTATGCGACGGGCCCTTATAGGCCTCTTTTTGGTTGCTCTCATGGCAATCACCTATCTGTATAATCGAGATAACTAGGGCAAAAATTGCATCTTTCAGCCCGAAATCCAACCTCAAATTTAACGATATATATGTAGAGGGATAAGATGCCACTTATTGGACCAGTAAGATCGGGAGAGAGCGTGAGCCGGAGCCGGTTTTTGACCCGCACCGAAGAAGTGGAGCTTTTCCGGCAGGTGGAGGCCGGCGGGAGTGCTGCGCAGAGGGCGAAAAACATTATCGCGGAACGCAGCCAACCTTTGGTGCGCTCTCTGGCCACACGCTTCCTGGGGCGCGGCTTGAGGATGGAGGATCTGGTGCAGGAGGGCAACTTTGGACTGCTTAGTGCCATGGATTATTTTGACCATACAAGGGGCGTTAAGTTTTCCACTTATGCCTATAAGTGTATCCAGAGTTCCATTATCAGCGCCGTATATAAAGGAGGAAGAGAGAAATTCAGGTCACTGGATTCCCCCTTATATGCCGGGGAGGAACGGGGTCCTACCTTATATGATCGCCTGCCCGGCAAAGGCCAAGACCTGCAGGCCTTAATTGATGGGAGTCAACTGCGCACCTTGCTTTTTGCGGTTTTATTACCCCGGGAGAGAGGGGTCATGGAACTGCTGCTTCAAGATTTGAATTATTCAGAGGCCGGCAGAAATCTCGGGTATTGCCGCGAGAGGGTCCGGCAGATCGAAAAAGACGCCCTGGCCAAGTTCAGGGAGGCCTATGACATCATTGAAACCGTCGGTTTGTCCAACATCGAATCCCCCCGCAAATTAAGATTGTTTTTAAAATGGCGCCTGGTCATGCGCCGGGCGGCAAAGAAGGCCTTAGATAATAATCCGGAAAGGTATCTTAGGATCTGCGATATTCTTAAGGAGGCCAAAACCCCCAAGATGACCTTTCAAAATGTTCGCCGGAACGATCCCGGCATAAGGAAGATCGTGATCGAAGCCATAGAAGAAAGCTGGAGGAGAAAATTGGCGAAAGCGGTAGCCGCCGCCCGGGAGGGATTGAGCGAAGGAAAACCCACGCCTCAACACAAAACCGCCCAACTGGCGGGGATAACCCATGAAACCCTGATCAAGATCATCCGCCGCCGGCCGCAGCTTTTGCCCCCGGGGGTAAAATTCAAATCCGCTATGAGGGGGGCCGGCAAGGAGGCCAGGATTCTTGCTAAAATCTCGGAACTGGTGGGGAGGGGAGTGGTTTTTAGGGATAAACGAGAATTGGGCCGTCAGCTAGGGGTCTGTGATCTTACGCTTAGGCGTTGGGAGGGTGAATCAGGGGAGATAAGAAAGGCAATTGAAGATTTAGTATCGATTGAGAGAAATTTCGCTTATAAATTGGCCAAGGGATATAATCAATTGGCCGCCCCGGAGAGGGATCTGGGGTTGAATCCCATTGGAGTGCCGGAGCTGGCCGCGGCCATGGGCTATCGCGGCTGGAGTTTGCGCGACTGGATAATTTCATCTCCAGGAGTAGTCAGCCCCTCTATGACCCTGCATATTAGAAGAGGATATTCCCAGGATTTAGTATTTGAGCACCGCCGCCGCAGAGTGGGGTGGGCGCTGGAATTTTCCAGGGAAAGTGGATTCCAGTATTTGGATGTGGCGGAATTCGGTCAGGAGCGGCTGGGAATGACCTGGCAGTCCTTTAAGATCTGGCTGAAAGAGGATCCGGAACTGATCAAGGTCTTTGAAGCTTATGTAGGGGTGATCAATCCCCGAAGAATACAAATCACCAGGAAAATTTTAGCGGCCTAGTTTATTCCCTCAAATACTCCCTTAGTTTCTTGGCCCGGGTGGGGTGTTTTAGTTTCCTTAAGGCCTTGGCCTCGATCTGGCGGATGCGCTCGCGGGTGACATGGAACTCGCGTCCCACTTCCTCCAGCGTGCGCGGATGACCGTCATCCAGCCCAAAGCGCAATTTGAGTACCATCCTCTCCCGGTCGGAGAGCGATTTCATGACCCCTTCCAGGTCATCGCGCAAAAGCCCGTGCATGACCACATCGTCCGGGGCGGCCACGCCGGCATCTTCCACAAAATCCCCCAGCCGGGAAGAATCTTCATCCCCCACCGGCATCTCCAAGGAAAGCGGGACCTGCGAGACCTTAATGATCTCGCGGACCTTGTCCACCGAGATGCGCGAGGAGCGCGCGATCTCCAGTTCGGTGGGCTTGCGGCCCAGTCGCTGCAACAGGAGCCGCGAGGTTTTTCTTAAACGGTTGATGGTTTCCACCATGTGCACCGGGATGCGGATGGTGCGCGCCTGGTCGGCAATGGCCCGGGTTATGGCCTGGCGGATCCACCAGGTGGCATAAGTGGAGAACTTATAGCCCTTGCGGTGGTCGAATTTTTCTACCGCCCGGATTAAACCCAAATTACCTTCCTGCACCAGGTCCAAAAAGAGCATGCCGCGGCCGGTGTATTTCTTGGCGATGCTGACCACCAATCTGAGGTTGGAATTGACCAGCTTGTGCTTGGCCTTGATCTCTCCGGCCTTGACCCGTTTGGCCAGCACCACTTCTTCCTCCCCGGTCAAGAGGGGGTAGCGGCCGATCTCGCGCAGGTACATGCGCACGGTGTCGTCCACTCCCGCGCCGTACAGTTTGGCGGCCTCGGGGCGCAGGGGCTCTTCTTTTAATGACTGCGCTTCCTTCTTGCGGTTGGTGATCTCCAGTCCGTGGCCCAAAAGTTCCTCGATCTCGTCTAAATTCTTTTCGGGCTCAGGGTATACCGCCAGTAGCTCCTCCGGGGTGATGTATTTGTTCCCGGTGCGCAGGTGTTCGATTATTTCCTTCTTGTCAATCACGCGCGTTCCTCCTTTTCGTTTATCGGTCATAAGACCTTAGAATTTCACTTAATGTGTGATATTCCAGATTTAATTTTTTAACTTCATCCAGATCGCGGCCGGCCTCCGCCTGCGCCAGGGCACCCCGCACCGCCTCTATCTGTTTTTGGGTATGGTAGCCCTTGATCACCTTGACGCAGTCCCCAACCATCCGGGATAAGTCCTCAGGCGGGACCTCCATAAGGAGGGCCTCCCGCGCCAGCTTCTGCTGCTGCTCCGATTCCAGGTTATTCATAAGCCCGGAGGCGGGGACCACCTTGAGTTTTTTTATGATCTCCCGGTAATTCGGATCGGTAAAATCCTCGACCGCCAGACCTTCCAAAATTTGATTCAAGGCCTCTTCCGATTCGATCGCCAGCCGGACCAAAGTTTTTTCGGCCTCGATAATCTTTAAAGGCGGCTTGGCCGTTTGCCGGGAAAGCGGCCGTAAGGCCGATTTTTTATAAAATAATCGCTGGTTGACATCGGAGGTCAAAAGATTTTCCTCCACCCCCAAAAGGCGGGCCGCCAGTTTGAGGTATTCATGCTGTGCGATCCGGTCGGCTATCCGCGAAAGCAAGTCCGCCACTTCATGGGCCGCCCGGGCGCGGGCTTCGATCTCGGATAAATTATAACGGCCGATGACCCGGCGGACTTTAAACTCCATAGCCGGCGAGGATTTTTTAATGGCCTCGATCAGGGCCTCCTTGCCGCAGGCTTTGATGAATTCATCCGGATCCTTAAATTTCCCCAGATCCATGATCCTTACCTTAAGACCCGCCTCAGTCAATAGCTCCTGGGCCCGCTCGGAGGCGGCCAGTCCCGCCGCATCCGCGTCAAACGCCAGGATCACATATTCGGCAAAACGGGCCAGAAGCTTGGCCTGGCTGGCAGTTAAAGCCGTGCCCAGGGGGGCCACCACATTGGGAAAGCCGGCCTCATACAAGCTTAAAACATCCACATTCCCCTCCACCAGCAGGGCGAATTTCCTCTTTTTTATTTCTTCCTTGGCGAAATTCAGCCCAAAAAGATTTTCGCCTTTTTGAAAAATGACCGAGTCGGGCGAATTTAGATATTTAGGCTCATCGTTGGATATGGTCCGGCCCGAAAAACCGATAACCCGCGAGCGCAAATCAAAAATAGGGAACATCAGGCGGCTGCGAAAACGATCGTAAAAGCCCGCCCCCTCTTTTTGCGGCAGTATCAGCCCCACCGCTTCCAGGTCTTCGGTTTTGGCCCCGCGCGAAGTTAAATAATTAAATAAATTATGCCAGCCGTCCGGGGCATACCCCAAGCGGAAGGTTTTTACGGTCTCTTCCTTGAGCCCGCGCTGCACAAGATAAGCCCGCGAATTCTCATCGAGCCGGCTCTCGAAAAACTTGCAGGAAATAAACATCAAATCCAGCAGTTTTTCCTTGTAAGTTTTCAAAGCCCCGGAACCGGCGGTCCGTTCGATATGGATGCCGAGCTTATTCCCCAAAATTTCGGCTGCCTCGGGGAAATCCACTTTCTCCATTTTCATAATGAAGGCAAAGGCATTGCCGCCCTCCCCGCAGCCGAAGCAGTGGAAAAACCCCTTCTCGGGAGAGACGGTAAAGGAGGGGGTCTTTTCCGCATGGAAAGGACAAAGTCCCAGGTAATTTTTACCCCGCTTCTTTAACGGCACGTATTCGGAGATAAGGGCGACCAGGTCCGCTTTTTCTCTTAACTCTTCGATCTTTTCTTTGGGGATCATGCGGGCCGCCACTCCCGGGGCACGAACAATTCTTCGAATTTGTTGATGGCGAACCGGTCCGTCATGCCGGCGATAAAATCCACGGTATGCTGCAGTTGTTCCTTCTCGGGGAAGCCTTTCTGGAATTTAGGGTCATAGTGGTAATGGCGGAAAAGCTGCTGCAGTAGATAGGGCACCTTGGTCTCCTCGGACTTGGCCAAATAATTGGTGTAAACATGCTCGTACATGAAATCATAAAGGCCGTTCATGGCCGCCTCGATCCGGGGCGTCATTTTGATGCCGGGCTGGTCCAGGCTGTTATTTATGACATCGGGCACCAAGGTATCCAGTATTTTATTCCCCAGGACCGCCATAGGTTCTCTGGGCAGCTGATCAGGGGTCAGCACCTGCGCCAAAATAGCGTCCTCGATGTCGTGGTGCAGGTAGGCGAAACGGTCCGACAATCTGACCAGGTGCCCTTCGAGAGTCCGGGGCAGGGGATCCTGGGGCCGGTGGGTGGCAATGCCGTCGATCACTTCCCGGCTCAGGTTGAGCCCCCGGCCATCCTTTTCGATCACTCTGACCACCCGGACGCTCTGTTCATTGTGGTTGAAATCCGAACTGTAATTTTTCCTCAAGATCTCCCTTAAGGCCTCTTCCCCGGCGTGGCCGAAAGGGGTGTGTCCCAGATCGTGCGCCAGGGCGATGGCCTCGGTCAAATCCTCGTTCAGCCGCAAGGCCCGGGCCAGGGTGCGGGCGATCTGCGAGACCTCGAGCGTATGGGTAAGCCGCGTCCGGTAATGGTCCCCCGCCGGAGAGATAAAAACCTGGGTCTTGTGCTTGAGCCGCCGGAAAGCCTTGGAATGGATGATCCGGTCGCGGTCGCGCTGAAAAGCGGTGCGGTAAGGACATTCCTCCTCGGCTCGCTCCCTTCCCCGGGTGTTGGCCGATAGGGTGGCGTGGGGAGAAAGGGCGGCTTTCTCCCTTTTTTCAATTTCTTTTCGGATCAGCTTAATTTTATCCTTTGATCGCGGCCTGCGCGGCGGCCAGGCGGGCGATCGGTACCCGGAAGGGTGAACAGCTTACATAATTCATCCCGATTTTGTGACAGAACACTACGGACTCGGGATCGCCGCCGTGCTCTCCGCAGATGCCGACTTTCAAGTGCTTGCGGGTCTTACGTCCGCGGGTGATGCCCATCTCGATCAGCTCCCCGATGCCTTCCTGATCGATGGTCTGGAACGGATCGGCCGGCAATATCTTGTTGGTCAGGTAATCGGGCAGGAACGACCCGATATCGTCGCGGCTGAAACCGAAGCCCATCTGGGTTAAATCATTGGTGCCGAAGGAGAAGAATTCCGCACACTCGGCCATCTTATTGGCGGTGAGCGCCGCGCGCGGGATCTCGATCATCGTTCCGAAGAGGAAAGGGATCTGCTTGATCCCTATTTTCTTTAAAACCTCCGCGTAAACTTTGTCGACCAATTGCTTCTGATCGTTCAATTCGTTCACCGTGCAGGTGACCGGGATCATGATCTCAGGGAGAGCCTTCTTTCCGGCCTTTATCAATTCCCCGGCGGCCTCGAGTATGGCCCGGATCTGCATTTCGGAAACCTCGGGATAGGTGATCCCCAGCCTTACTCCGCGGTGGCCCAGCATCGGGTTGTTCTCTTTCAAGCTTTCGCCGCGCTTTTTAACTTCCGCAATATTCACGCCCAGGTCTTTGGCCAGGGCTTCCAGCCGGTCTTCGCTGTGGGGGACGAATTCGTGGAGCGGGGGATCCAGCAGGCGGATGGTGATCGGGAGCCCGTCGAGCGCTTCCATGGTGGCCTTGATGTCCTTTTTCACGAAGACCGACAGCTCGGAGAGCGCGCTTACGCGCTCTTCCCTGGTCTTGCTCATGATCATTTTGCGCAGAAGGAAGAGCGGCCTATCGCTTCCTTCCCCATAAAACATATGCTCGGTGCGGAAAAGCCCGATGCCCTCGGCGCCGAACTGGACGGCTTTTTTAGTATCCTTGGGCGTATCGGCGTTGGTGCGGATCTTTAAGACCCGGTATTTATCGCAGAGCTTCATCAGCTCCCGATAAGAAGAATTATGCTCAACATCCACATCCTTAAGCGGCATGTCGGCCTGGTAAACCAGTCCGCGTGTGCCGTTCAATGATATCCAATCGCCTTCTTTTACCTCTTCGCCGCTTTTAGTGGTGAAGGAATGGCGGCCGACATCTATATCGGAACAACCCACTACGCAGCATTTGCCCCAGCCCCGGGCGACCAGCGCGGCATGGGAGGTCATGCCTCCCTTGGAGGTTAAAATAGCCTGGGCTTTGTGCATGCCGTCCACATCTTCCGGTGAGGTCTCTTCGCGGACCAGGATCACCTTTTCGCCCCGCGCCGCCCAGGCCACCGCATCTTCAGAGGTAAAGACCGCGCGACCCTTGGCCCCGCCCGGCCCCGCCGGTAGCCCTTTGGCGATGGCCTTGGTGTTCTTTTCCGCTTCGGGATCGAGCATGGGCAGCAGCAGCTCCACCAATTGTGTCGGCTGGACGCGAAGCAGAGCTTCTTTCTCGGTTATCAGCTTTTCTTTGCACATTTCAGTCGCCGTGCGGACCGCAGCCACACCATTCCTCTTACCCACCCGGCACTGCAGCATGAAAAGTTTGCCCTTTTCAATGGTGAACTCGATATCCTGCATGTCGCGGTAATGCAGCTCCAGCCGTTTCTGGATGTGGTTCAATTCTTTATAGATATTAGGCATGGTCTTTTCCAGAGTAGGCAGTTGCCTACTGTGATCGTTCTTTGAATATTCATTGATGGGGGAGGGGGTGCGGATGCCGGCCACTACGTCCTCGCCCTGGGCGTTGACCAGATACTCCCCGTAAAAATTCTTTTCTCCGGTGCCGGGATTGCGGGTAAAGGCCACGCCGGTGGCGGAATCGTCTCCCATGTTGCCGAAGACCATGGCCTGCACGGTAACCGCCGTGCCCCATTCATTGGGGATCTTCTCAATGCGGCGGTATTCCACCGCGCGTTTGCCGTTCCAGCTCATAAAGACGGCGCCGATGCCGCCCCAGAGTTGCTCAGCTGGATCTTCGGGGAAGGGTTGGCCCAGAACTTCCTCGACCTTGAGCTTGAACTCGGCTACCAGTTTCTTAAGATCGCTGACGGTTAATTCGGTATCGGTCTTATAGCCCTTAAGCTTTTTGACCTCGCCCATCTTCTCATCTAATATTTTACGGATGCCCTTGCCGCCCTTGGGCTCGAGGCCTTCGGCTTTTTCCATGACCACATCGGCGTACATCATGATCAAGCGGCGGTAAGCGTCGTAAGCGAAGCGCGGGTTGCCGGTTTGCTTGATCAAGCCCTTGATAGTTACGTCATTTAAGCCGATATTGAGCACCGTATCCATCATGCCGGGCATGGAACGGCGCGCGCCCGACCTCACCGAGACCAGCAGGGGATTCTGGGCGTCGCCGAATTTTTTTCCCATGAGGTTCTCGACATTGGCCAGCGCGGACTCGACCTCCCTCTTCAGTTCCTTTGGATAAGCCCGTTTATGGTCGTAGTAATAAGTGCATACCTCCGTGGTGATGGTGAACCCCGGCGGCACCGGCAGGCGCAGCTTGGGATGTCCGGCCATTTCCGCCAGATTGGCTCCCTTGCCCCCCAATAGATTTTTCATCGACTCGTTGCCGTCCGCCTTACCCCCGCCGAACCGATACACATACTTTTTCCCTTTAGCCATTTTACCTTCTCCTCTCTTTTATCTGGTGGAGCCGGGGGGATTTGAACCCCCGACCTCTTGACTGCCAGTCAAGCGTTCTCCCAACTGAACTACGGCCCCATCAGACATGGTACACTATCGCTTCCTTGCCCCAGATCCCTTCCAGATCGTAATAGGCGCGTTCTTCCTCGCTCATCACATGCACTACAATATCCAAAAGATCCAAAATCAGCCAACCCGAATTCACCGCTCCCTCCCACGATCGCCCTTTGATCCCTTCTTTTTTCACCCGCTGTTCAATTTCACTGATTATGGCCTTAAGCTGGGGAGCGGATTCTCCGCTCATGATGACCAGATAATCCGTCACTCCGGCTAATTTGCGGATGTCGAGGACCAGAATGTCCCGGGCCTTTTTTTCTTCCGCGGCAGAGACTATGGTCTCGACCAAATTGGATAATCTTTTCCGCAATTAGCTCCCTTTCAAATACAGGTCCACGATCTTTTGCACCTGCTGGGCGTCCGGCTGCATATAATAGACACCATCAATCATGGAATCATAGCCCTGGATCTGGGACATCTTGATCTCGCCGAACTCATAGATCTTGCGCATGTTAACCGCCAGACCGATGATGTCCCGGGTGCTCAAATTGCTGTCCATAAAGGACATCAATTTCAGAAGGAGCTGGGGAGATCTTAATATATTCTCTTTTTTTAAGATCTGGGTGGCTAGGGATTTGATAAACCTTTGGTGCCGCAGGATGCGGTTTAAATCCCCGCCGTCGCTGCGGTAGCGCAGGTAGGAAAGCACGCTGCTGCCGGATAATTTTTGCGGACCGGGCTGCAGGTCCACGAACAAGCTTTGCGAGTAATCGGCGTAGAACATGCGTTTTTCGACATCCACGGTGACCCCGCCGATCTCGTCTATCAGCTGGGCCAATCCTCTCATGTTAATGCTCACGTAGTAAGGGATTTTTATGCCGAGGAACTGCTCCACCGTGGAGCGGGAAAGTTCGGCGCCTCCGAAGGCGAAGGCGTGGTTGATCTTGTCCGGCCCGTGCCCGGGGATGGGAACAATGGTGTCGCGGGGGATGGATACCACATTGATCTGGTTTTTAAGCGGATTGATGTGAACCACCATGATGGTATCGGAGCGGTGTATTTGTTCCCCCGAATCCAGTCCCATGACCAGGATGTTGGTCTCGGATAAAAGCTTTTCCCCGGGGAGGAGGGTCAGCAGGGTTTCAAACAGTATGAATTTGGAGAAAATGGCCAGGGTAAAGCCCAGAAAGGCGGAAAAAACAATGAACAAGAATAAGGCCGACAGGAGGAAGACGGGACTCCGCCGCCGCGGCCTGCGCGTCTCATAAATTTTTTTAATATAATCGCTTTCCCAGGAAGTTTGTTTCATTTATTTCCCCATTAAAAACCGGTTCCGGGTCTTGACCGTGCCTTCAAATATCGGAAGACCCTTGCGCAGCAGCTCAAAGATCATGGAAGAAGTAGAAGCGGCCAGGGCCCGGTTCAGACTGCGAAAAGCCAGCCGGCGGACTTTAGGCAACCCGTGATAGTTTCTTTCCGCTTCGATATGGTCCGCCAGATAAATGATTTTATCCAGTTTGGTCATGTCTTCCGCCCCTACCGTGTGTTTGGCGATCGCCGACAGAATTTGCTTATCTTTTATTTTAAATCTCCTCCTGGCGACCTCGGCTGAAAGCCGGGCGTGCAGAAGCTTGGGTTCCAGTTTCTCCAGCTTATCAATCTTAAATTTAAAAACCCGGGCAGTTTTAAGCATCCCCTTGCGATTGAGATAGCGCGCACAATCGTGCAGCAGGGCGGCCAGCGCGGCTTTTTGTTCCGAAACTTTCCACCGTCTGGCCAGCCGCCGGGCGCAGCTTTCAACCCGCAGGGAATGTTGATATCTGTCCCGGGGAAGGAGCGCTTTCAGCCCTTCTTTAAGTTTTATCATGCTTGGGCCGGGCTTCATTAACCATGATGGCGCGCCCCCCGATAGAATGGCCGTTTAAAGCGCGGACGACCTTTTCGGCGTCTTCATCGGCCACCTCTATGAATCCAAAACCGCGCGAGCGGCCGGTTTCCTGATCGGTGATTATCCGGGCGGAAACCACCGGTGCCGCCGCCTCAAATGCAGTGACCAGTTCAGTTTCGGTGGCCGTCCAGGGAAGATTGCCCACATACAAACTTTTTGTCATTCTTCACCGCCTTTTCCATAAAAAAACCAAGGCAGTAGGATAGCCTTGGTTTTGATTTATTTGTTAGTATAATGTATAGTGAAACGGAACCAAAAAAATCTCCTTGCCGACAAGTGTCAATCATACCAAAACCCTCCCAACTTGTCAACCACTTTTTTTTAAGTTAGAATAAGATAAATGCACGGTTTGGAGCAAGAAAAAATAGCCGCGGTGGTGCTGGCGGCGGGGCGTGGGGTCAGGATGAAGTCCGACCTGCCCAAGGTTTTTAACCCTTTGGCCGGCCAGCCTCTGCTGGCTTATGTTATCTCCACCTTGAAAGAGATGGGGGTAGGGAGGATTTTGGCGGTGGTGGGGCATAAGAAAGAGCTGATCGTTAATTATTTCAAGGATGGGGGAGTCACTTTTGTGGAACAGGCCGAACAATTTGGCACCGGGCACGCGGTTCTGCAGGCCGAGCCCTATCTTTCCGGTTTTTTGGGAAAAGTTTTGGTCCTGGCCGGGGATGTGCCGCTCCTGAGGGCGGAAACCTTGAAAAATCTGATGAATTTTCATAACCAGCATCATGCGGTAGCCACGGTTTTGACCGCCGAACTTCCGGATGCGGGAAATTATGGGAGGATCGTCCGCAATCAGGAAGGTTTGATCTTAAAAATTGTGGAGAAGAAAGATGCTACCCCTGAAGAATTGAAAATAAAAGAGATCAATACCGGAACTTTCTGTTTCAATTCCCGTTTTTTGTTTTCCGCCCTGGCTGAAGTCAAGGCCGAAAACGCCCAGCGGGAATACTATCTCACCGATACGATTGAAATTTTAAGAAAACAGGGCCAGCCGGTCTTTGCCTACCTAACCCAAAATTACCGTGAAACCCTCGGCGTGAACACCCCCGAAGAGCTGAAACAGCTGGAAGAGATTTTCCGCCAAAAAATCGCCTGAAATTTCCTCTAGGACACCTCGATACTATGTATTATGGTGAGAATATCTTTTGAAACCGCCGCGACCAGATTTTGCGAAAGAATTAATCCAGGTCAAGACCTAGAAAGACTTTCCGGCGTCCTTTTTCAATACAAAGCCAGGAATCTTTCTACTGCCGAGACCGCCCTCGGATTGAAAACCAGATTTGAGTTGTCCTCCAGCCCGGAGGAGATAGAGCTGGCCCTGCGGGAAAGCGGTTTGGTTTCCTTGGTTTTGTCCAGCCAGCATGTGGATGAGATCCTGATGCGCCAGGCCGAAAAGATCGAGGCCCTGCATTCGTATGTATTAACCCTGGAAAACGCCGCCACCACGGCATTTGATGTGGATCAAATAATAGCTGGGGGAGGCCTGAAAGCCCTGGGCTTTAAGCGGGTAGTGGCTTATAAACTGATCCTGCCGGATAAATTGGTCCAGTCCTGCGGGGAATGGAAAAAGAACGGAGAGCAGATCGAGTACCACCCTTATTTGGACTCTTTCTTTGCCGAGCCCCGGAAACCGGAAGAAGGCGAAGCCATGGCGGAGGTAATTGAAACCGGAAAATATGTATTAGTGCAGGACCCGGCGCAGGATCCCCGCTGTAAGGCGCGCCCCAACCTTGGACCTTTTGTGCTTTTCCGCGGGAACGGTTCTATTTATATGTTTGAAGCCGATCATCCCATCCACCCTGAAGATATTCATCAGCTGGATATACTGGTGAAGGCGGGAGCGGCGAAAAAACAAAAAATCGAGGCCGAGCACTTAAAGAGAATTCAAAAGGCGGCCGGCATCATGCGGGATCTTTTTGCCCGCTTGGCCAATAATCGCCCGGATCTGATCAAGATATTTTTGATCTGCCTTACCTATAATTTCGGCATAAATCGCGCGGTCTTTTTCAAATGGCGGCCGGGCCAAAACGAATTCGGAGGTATTTTTGCGCTGGGTTCCCTGACGGAAGAAGAACATCAGCAAGCCCTCGACCGGATTAAGCCCGGCATGAGGGAGGAGGGAATTTATAAATTGTTGAAAGACGATCCCCAAGCGGACCGGAAAATCAACGAACTGATTCGCCAATTGGCGATTGAAGGTGAGATCCCGGAGGCGCTTATAATCCGCGGCGGCCGGGCTTATTCCGTGCTGGGAAGAGAAGTCAATCTTAATCCTGAAATTTTAGAACGGTTTAAAGAGATCTTTGCGGTGCAGGATTTCGCTCTGGTTCCTATCAGGACGGATAAAAATTTGGGCGTGGTTTACCTGGATAGTGCCTTTAACCATCGGGATGTGGATGTGGAAGCGGCACAGATTTTGGGCCAAAATTTTGCTTCGTTCTGGGTCCAGATGCGCAGAGCCGAGGATCGCACGGACAAAATCGGACAGGTTAAGATCTGGGAGCAGCGCCAGACCAAGGCGTTAAACCTTTTAAAGGATTGGATCGAGATCCGGAAGGCGGGAACGGATAAATTGGATGCCGCGAAGCACTTGGTTGACGGCTATTACCGGCTTTTATGGCAGGAAGGGAGGGAAGCGCATAACGCAGAAGAACTTGAAGCTATAATTAAATCCAGCGCGCGCCGGCTTTTAATTCCCGAAAAAGCGATCACGCTGAAAATTGAGGGGGATCCTTCGCCCTTTTATTCCTGCGAATGGATCAATGTATTGATAGAAGGAGCGCTGTTGGAGACCGTAAGGCATTTCGGGATACAAGTGGAGAGGCCGGAAAAGCCGGAAAACAAGCCGCACATTAACTATCTCCCCGGTTCCAGAATAGATATAAGACTCCTCGGGAATAATTTGATAATCAGTGATAACGGGGAGGAAAAAGCCCCCCATTATGATTTATACGAAAATGCGGATCTGGGGGAACGTTTGATCAGCCAGGCCGATTCTGAAATGCGGGGGGCAAAAGTGGGCGGGGTGCGGTTGATCTTGAGCCAGAACGAGGTAAAGCTTTATATTTTGGGCCGGTGAAATTATTGAAAAATAAGGGCGATAAAAGGATAGGAGGATTTAACTCAGCATGGAATTGGGGAGAACTTTAAGACGAGCAGTGGGCTACTTAAGAGATCAGGGCTTGTGCCAGAAAGAAAGCGACGTGATAGAGGCCCTGCAAAAACTCCGGATCAGACCCACTGCGGCCACGCTTTATCGCCTAAGCCGCATCCCGGAAGGTAAATATCAAGAAGTTTTGGGATTGCTGGAAAGGGCCATCCCCCATTGTCCGCTCACCGGGAAGTTCATAACCCTGAAATTGCCCAAGATCGATGAAATCAATAAAATTAATTTCAAGGCCCTGCCCGAAAAGGAGATCGCCCGCATTTATTTCAATCGCCGCACCGATGTCTTTAATCTGTCCGAAATAATCTTATATTCCACCCCTGCCTAAGCGGAATAAAATCCCTCAATTACGCTGAAATTTTTCAGGCCTTTGCCCGATAAACCTTTGAAATGGTATCCCTTACTCGATATGAGAGGTTTTCTGCATTCCTTACCGGGCAGCCCTACCAGCGCCAGCGGCGCGTGGCCAAACATGATCTGCGGATGAGAAATATGGTCCCGGCGGGTCTTACCAAAGGCCGGCTGGGCAAGCTTTCCCCCGAGAAATACGGCGCTTATATGGAAGTTTTAGAAGTAATCGGCCGCAAGTTCCCCAAACTGGAGATTTCTTCCCCCCGATTATCGGAACTGGCAAGAATCAACCTGGAAGGAGTGGACAAGAAAAAATTGGCCTACCGGGTGGCGGCGGGGATAGAGGGGGGATCTTTAAATCTGGCTGAAATCCCGCGGGTTGCCGCGACGATGCAAAGAGAATCCTTGCTGAAGACCACGCTTTCTGCGGAGCTGCCCCCCGATCCGGTGCGGATCATGATCGACATGATCATAGGGGAAAGGAAGCTCTTCGAACAAATGGTGGCCAAGCCGGAAACCACTATCGACACCATCTTTCACGGATTGGAGCAGGCCATCCAAAAAGGCAAACTGCCTTTCCTGAACATTTCGATTTATCGTCCGCTTATAGACGGCCGCTGGTCTCTTACCAGCCGCACCCGCGATTGGGCAGGGAAGGCCCCCTCTAAATATTTAAACGGAGGAGCTTATCCCAGCACCACTTTAAAGAGCGTGATCGAAGGGCGAGAAGAAATGTATGATGTGGATATTAAAGATATTTCTACTTTTGAGGCGGCGGGGTTGACGGCGGATCGGACTTCCATTAAAAACGACTTAAAGCAATCCAAAGGTCCCGGACGGACGCTGTTCATCAAATTAGTTTCCCGTTACGGCGTGGAGGCCGTGGTGCAGATCCACAATCGGGTGGGGGCGGAAGAAAATATAATCCCGCGGGAACTTTTGCCGGCCAACCAACAGGAGGGCAGCCGTATCAAAGAACAGCTAGTGGAATATTTTCAGACGATAGTGCGCGCGCTCGAAACGGTTAAAAGCCGCCGGCAGGAAGAACGGGTTTTACCGCGGGCAGACAGGGAAATTCAGGAGGAAGAGTCGCAAAAACCTTTCAGCCCCGTTCAATATTTTGGCGGCAGTACCATGTATAGGTCCGGGCGGTATACCACTGAATACAATGAAAATCCAGCCAAAAATTATGCCCGGATCTGGGGAAAAGTTTTAAAAGATTTGGACGGGGTGGTGGAAGATGTTTTAGGCGAACCCCTGCCCAGAAAAGAAATGGAAGATCATGCCCTTTATGTTAATCACAGTTTTATGGACCGAGTTGGGGAAGAAGTGACCGGATTTGCCACTTCGGATGAACATTCCGATTATATTAATGCCCGAGGTAAACACGGGCGTTTGATTTATTATGCCGGCATCATGGTTAAAAAAGCCCATCGCGGCGGCCGCACCGCTTACCTGACCTTTAGGATGATGCTGAAAATATTTAAAAACTTGGGATTGATCAAGCTTTTATTCGGCAGAACTCCGCTGGTTTACCGGACCCAAGACCGGCGCATCCATAAACTGGGCATGAGATATTATTCCGCCAAGAGCGATCCAAAGGACTTCACCGAGGAAGATTGGCAGGCGATCAGGTTTGCCGCAAAAAAATACGGATGGAAATTGGAGGAAGGGACCAATGTCTGCCGCCGGGTTTATAACCGGAGACTGGCGGATAAAGATAAATATCTCCTGCCGGGTCTGGGGGAATTGGATGCGAGTGTTTGTGTGGGAAATGCCAGCTGCCGGAGCCCCTTAATGCTCCTCTGGGATGTTTTTGTGAGGAGAAGGGTACAGTTTAACGGAGATAAACCCAGTGTGAGGGTTCTGGTATGAGAGTTTTAACTCAACGCTTATTTTGGCAGACCTATTTTAAAGTCTATGACGCCTTATGTGAAATCCGTCCTTATCGGCAATCCATTCAGAGAGGGGTGACGCTTCTTAAAATGCGCCACGGAGGAAAATATCTGGATCTGGCCTGCGGGACGGGCAATTCAACCTGGGCCATTCGGAGAGCCAAGGTGGAGGTTATAGGATTAGACAGTTCAGAGGCGGGTTTGGACATTGCCCGGGATCGTTTTCCCGGAATCCGGTTCGTCTTTGGGGATTTTAACCGATCTTTGCAATTTGCCGGCAATAGTTTTGACGGCGTTTTCGCCCATAACGCGCTTTATCTGGCCAAAGATCCCCTGCGCACCTTGGCGGAGATTCATCAGGTCTTGAAGCCGGGAGGCATTCTGGTGATGTCCAATCCAAAAGCGGGAGCCAGTCCTTTAGCTATTTTAGCGGAACATTTGAGGGCGAGTTATCTTGATTTTCGATCGGATTCGGGGAGCGACTTTTGGGCTGACGTGAATATCGTTCCGGAAGCGGCCGAAAAATTTGCGATTTTCCTGGCCTTTCTCCCTTTCCAGATCGCCTTAAAATATAGGGGCGGCGGAGCGGCAAACTTCTGGGATAGAGAACAATGGCAAAGTTTAATAGATCAACTTTCCCGGTCGGGGAAGAAATTTTCCCTGCTGGCCGTTGAACCCTCTTATGCCGGTCAAAACCTAACCTTTGCTCTGCAGAAAGAATAGGGTATAATTACCCATATGTGGACGCGCGGCTTGTATGTGTTTCTGGCCACAGCCGTAGTAGCGGGCACGCTGTTTTACATTTTAAGCGGTCAAACCGCTTTTCTGCCGACATTTTATCTGATATTAATTCAAGCCGGTCTGGGGCTTTTAGTTTATTTTCAAAATCGAAGATCCGAAATCAATTTTTCCTTCGCCGCTTTCGCCCTGCTTTTTGCGCTGTGGAGCTACTGCGCTTATTTCGTAACCCAGCCCCTGAGCCCCCAGCTCACTTCAATGGATAAATTCATTTTTGTGCCGGCCGCCCTGCTTTTGGCTTTCTTCCTTTATTTCACTTATGTTTTTCCCCAAAAAAAGAAAACTTTTGAGTGGACGCACAAAATATTGATTTTTCTTTTTCCATTTTGGGCCAGCGCCCTGACTCCCTTCAATTTGATTATCAGGGATATTTCCATAAAAAACGGCACGGTAGTCCCTATCTTTGGCGCGGCCTATCCGCTTTATATGCTTTTCGCCTTAATTTATATTGTTTTAGGATTGTATAATCTGGTCAAAAGCTACTACACCGTTTCCGGGGTTGAAAAACTGCAGATTCGTTATGTCTTTTTGGGGCTGACGCTTTCTCTGGTGACTTTATCCATTTCCAACCTGATCCTGCCCTGGCTGGGGGAGGCGCGCCTGGCCTCGGTCGGCTCTTTTTTCACCCTCTTTTTTGTGGGCTTTACGGCTTACGCCATTCTCAAGCACCGCCTGATGAGCATAGAAGTGGTGATCCAGCGCAGTACGGTCTACGGCGTGGCAACTATCCTGATTATGGCGTTTTACGCCCTGGCGGTCATGGTCTCCGAGAAATATCTGCGGAACATTATCGGGTACAGTTCCCTGGTGGTTACGGCCCTGGCGGCTCTGGTGATTGCGGTCGTTTATCAGCCGCTGGTTAAGGTTTTCCAAAACTTAACCGACCGATTTTTCTTTCGCGGCCGCTATGATTATCAAAAAACTTTGCGCAGTGTGAGCTCCGCCATCGCCACCAAGATCCGCCTGGAGGACCTTTCCCGCCTGATTATTACCACTTTTGTGGAAACCATGGGAGTTTCAGAGATCTCGTTTTTGATTTATGACCGGGACCGCAAGCGTTTTCGCTCGGTTTATCTGGAGCTTCCCCAGGCCGGGACCAGCCATGAACCAGAACGGTTCATGGCCAGCCGCTATAAACGCATCGAACTCGACGAAGAGAGCTCCATCATTTCCTGGCTTAAAAAAACCAAAGACATTTTGATCTTGGAGGAGCTTAAAGAAGAAAGCGAGGTTAAAGAAGAAGGGGAGCGTCTGGGGGTGGCGATCTGGGTTCCCATCGTATCCAAAGATGAATTGATCGGCGTGATCTCTCTGGGAAACAAATTGACCGGAGATATTTATTCTTATGAGGATATAGGATTATTGTCCACCCTGGCCAACCAGACCGCCGTGGCGCTGGAGAACGCCCGCCTGTATGAGGAAGTGGTAAACGCCCGAAATTACATACAGGAAATTCTGGAGTCCATGGTGACCGGGGTGTTGACGGTGGATGCGCGGGGATCGCTGGTGACCTTCAATCCCATGGCAGAGACGATCAGCGGGCTTTCCTCTGCGGAGGTGCTGGGGCGGTCTTACGAAGAGGTGTTTTCCAAAAAAAGCGTACTGGTCCAGGTCATCGAGGGCACCCTTAAGGACCGCTGCTATACAAATTTTGAGGCCGGCCTGGTTTCCAAAAAGCGGGGGCTGGTCCCGGTTTCGGTTTCTTCCACCGTTCTCTTTGACTCCCGCAACAAAAAGATCGGGGCGCTGGTCTCCCTGATCGATCTGACCGAGGTGAAAGAGCTGGAGGGGAAAGTGCGCCAGGCGGACAAATTAGGGGCGCTGGGAACCATGGCGGCGGGCATGGCGCATGAAATAAAAAATCCGCTCTCCAGCATGAAGGTGCTCTCCCAGCTCTTGCCCCTGAAATACCAGGACCAGGAATTCCGCGAGAAATTATTGGAGATCATGCCCCGCGAGATCGACCGCATTGACCGCATCGTGGAGTCGCTCTTAAGCTTTGCCCGGGCTACCGCCCCCCAGTTCAAAAAGCTGAAAATAGAAGAAGTCATCGAAGAGAATATGAAATATTTCGCGGAACAGGCCAAAAGTTCCGGAGTCAAGATCGTTAAAGCTTACGGGGATTTGCCGGAGATCGAAGGGGACCACGATCAGCTCTCCCAGGTCTTTTCCAATTTGATCTTGAACGCCCTGCAGGCCATGCCCGAAGGGGGAGAGCTTAAAATCGAAACCCGCCCGGGAAAACAAATCGAAAATATTTTGCAGAATGTGATCATTATGGTTGCCGATACCGGTCACGGCATACCCCCGGAAAATCTTAAGCGGCTTTTTGACCCTTTCTTCACCACCAAGTACGCCGGCACCGGGTTGGGGCTTTCCATCTCCCACAATATCGTGGACGGGCATCATGGTTTCATTGACGTGAAAAGCGAGGTGGGGCGGGGGACCGTTTTCACAGTCGCTTTACCGGTGAGCCAGGAATTGATATAATCGCCAATAGATGGGAAAACCGCAAATCATCCTGCTGACCGAAGAAGCCAAACTGGCGGCGCAAAGCCGGGAATGGCTGTCGGAGATCGGGGAAGTGTCCGTTTTTGAAAAATTGGAGGATTTTATTTCCGTGGCTTCTTCCGCCCGGCTGGCGATCATCGATTTCGACCTGAAAGAGGTCGACGGTCTGCTGGCCTTCCGCAAATTGCACGAAACCAACCCTTATTTAAAGACCATCATGCTTTCGGTCACCGGTAATATCCCGCTGGCGGTTTCGGCTACGCGGTTGGGGGTTTTCAATTTCCTGAAAAAACCGCTGGAGAGCGGAAGCTTTCTTACGGCGGTATCCGAAGCATTAAAGGTAGAAGGGCGGGGCTTAACCGGAAGGGAGGAAATTTTCTGGCTGGCCGGCCGCAGCACCCGCCTGTCCTCCTTTTTATCCGAGCTGGCCGCCCTGACCGAAAAAAAAGCCGACCTGATCGCACTGGCGGAGCGGGGCATTGAGGTTTTGGATCTGGCCCGTTTTATTCACTTGAACAGCCCGCAGCCCGAAAAAAAGCTGGTGGCCCTTAATGCGGCTCTGTATCAGAGGGAAGAGGGACATTTTTGGAATACCCTGCAGGAATTGTTGGCCGCCCCCGACCTTAAAAGCGCCCGCCCCAAAGAGGAAATAACCGGCACGCTGTATTTATATGGACTGGAAGAATTGAGCGACCACTTTTTGCAGAGCTTGATCGAGTATCTCGCCCGGAAAAAAACAGAGGTGCGGGTAATGCTGCGGTTCATAGAAAAGGTCCCCCGCGGAATAAAGGTAAATCTTTTGATTCCCCCGCTCAGAGAGCGGCGCGAGGATCTGCCTTATATGCTGGCTGAACTTTTGTCCCGGCGCTCTATATCCATGGTGTCCCTAAAAATCCTGGAATTTTTCGGCAGCTATGATTTTCCCGGCAATTACGATGAGCTTCAAGCCCTGCTCCAGTTCGGCGGGGCCGAGCCTCATCTTTCTTTGTCCGACCTGCCTATAAATTTTGAAAGTTTTAAGTCCGCCGAACTGAATCAGGCGGAAAATTTGCCGCTCCCGAACCTGCAAGCAAAATTTGAAGCCGATTATATTTCGCTGTTGCTGGAAAAGATTAAAGACCACGGTAAAGCGGCCCGCTTTTTAGACCTTCCCAAAACCGCCTTTAACGAAAGAATCAAGCAATTAAGGCTGGAGACGAAAAACTAAATCTTCGGCCAATCTCTTCGCGGCCTCATAACTTTTGGCCTCGGTTATAATGCGCAGGATGGGTTCGGTGTTGCTGGCCCGCACGTGCAGGGTGGCCTCCGGCAGATATATTTTCACCCCGTCGGTTAAATCCTGGGTTTCTTTTTTATAGAATTCACGGGTCTTATCGATTAAGTCTTCGGCGGCGGCCGGGGAGGCGCAGCTGATCTTCGTTTTATACATGAAATATTGCGGGATGTCGGACATAAGCCCGGAAAGTTTCTGTCCGCCCTGCGTCAGGGCGGACAGAATCAGCGCCATGCCGGTAAGCGAATCGCGCAGGAAAGATACGCGCGGATAGATAACCCCCCCATTGCCCTCGCCCCCGATTACGGCTTTTACTTTTTTCATCTCCTCCGCCACATGGATCTCTCCGATCTTGGTGCGGATCAGAATGGTGCCCCATCTCTTGCTTAAATCATCCAAGGCCCGGGTGGTGGAAAGATTGGCCACTATAATTTTGGGGCCGGGCTGATTTTGGGAGAGGATATAATCGGCGCATAAGACCAGAGTGTATTCTTCGGAGATCGCCTCCCCCCGCTCATTCACCAGCGCCAGACGGTCGGCATCGGGATCCTGGGCGAATCCCAGGTCGGCTCCTTCTTTTTTTACGGCTTCACAGAGCGCGGTTATATTCGAGGGTGTGGGCTCCGCCCCGCGCGGAAAGGGCTTCCGCGGATCGGCGTTTATGGCTATCACCCGACAGCCCAGCTTTTTTAAAAGCTGGGCGGAAGCGTATGAGCCCGCTCCATTGCAGGCGTCATAGACCACTTTGAACTTTTTCCGGCGGAGCCGGAGGGGATTGATCGCCTTTAGGATCTTTTTAATATGGACCTCGCAAGCTTTGGCATAATTGCGCAAACTCCCCCCGTCTCTCTCTTTGAAATTTTGGGTTTTATAGATCAACAGAAGTTTTTCCAGCTGGGATTGATTAAAAAACATCCCGTCCTCTCTAAAAAATTTCAGGCCGTTCCACTCCGGCGGATTATGGGAGGCGGTAATCATAAGGCCGCCTGAGGCGTTAAGCTCCCTGACCATGATCCCCACAGTGGGGGTGGGCACCATTCCCAGGTCTATAACTTTTAGTCCACAAGAAACCAGTCCCTCGATCACGATTCCCTTGATGAATTCAGAGGAGGGGCGGGGATCGATCCCCACCACTATTTTGCCGCCTTTAAGATAAGTGCCGAAGGCCTTGGCAAAATTAAGGCAGATCTCCGGAGTTAAACTTTCGTTCGCTATTCCGCGGACTCCGGAGATGGAGATTTTCAACATAGGGTGTTATTCTAACAAAAAGGAACCGGCGAGTAAACCTCGCGGTTCCTTTTCAGTTGAAGTTTAAAAATTTTTGTTATATCATTGCGGCATGATAGTTTTCGGCGCGATCCTTCCGCATCCCCCGATACTGGTGTCGGCGGTGGGCGGTCCCCGCATAAAAAAAGTCGAACGCAGTCAAAACGCCTACCGGGAAGCCGCGCGCCGGATCAAAGCCAGGGAATCGAATATAGACACCATCGTGATAATCACCCCGCACGGAGCAGTATCGCAGGTTGCCGTTCCCATCTATACCAGTCCGGTCTTGGAAGGGGATTTCACGGCTTTCGGGGCGAGCCGGCCGGTTTTTTCTTATAAAGGGGATACCGAACTGGCGGTAGCGGTGGTAAAGGAAGGAGCCCATTTAACTTCTCGTTCTCCCGAAACCATTTTGGACCATGGAGCCCTGGTCCCGCTCAGTTTCTTGCAGGAAGCCGGGATAAAAAAACCGATCCTGCCGGTCGCCATCGCTTTCCTTCCGCTTATTCGCTTGTTTGAATTTGGCAAGGTCCTGGCAACGGCGGCGGAGAAGATCGGCCGAAAGATCGCGGTGATCGCTTCGGCGGACATGTCACACCGCTTGACCGAAGATGCTCCCGCCGGATTCGATCCTTCCGGCAAGGAATTTGACGAAAAGCTGGTGGAGCTGGTGAGGCAGTATAATGTAAAGGGGATCTTGAATTTTCCGGAAGAGCTGGCGGAGCGGGCGGGGCAGGACGCCCTCTGGTCCATTGCGGTACTTTTGGGGGTTTTGGATGGATTGAAGATCAAGCACGAAATTTTATCCTACGAGGGGCCTTTCGGAGTGGGCTATATGGTGGCAACCTTTGAACCCGCTGGTTGAGCTGGCCAAACAGGCCATCACCGCTTACGTTAAAGAGAAAAAATCTCTCTCTCCACCCAAAGATTTAACTCCCGAAATGGCGGAGCGCGCCGGGGTTTTTGTTTCGCTCAAAAAACATGGAGAATTAAGGGGTTGCATCGGCACTTTTGCTCCAACCTGTGAGAATATTGCCGAAGAGGTGATCCGCAACGCCATTGAGTCGGCCACCGGAGATCCGCGTTTTCCCCCGGTAACCGCAGATGAAATTCCCGATCTGGAAATTTCAGTGGACGTGCTGACCCAGCCGGCGCCGGTTTCTTCTAAAAAAGAATTAGATGCAAAAAAGTTTGGAGTTATAGTAAAATCAGGCATGCGGCGGGGATTGTTGCTTCCTGACTTGGAGGGAGTGGACAACCCCGAACAACAGATCGAGATCTGCCGGAGGAAAGCCGGGATTGGAATGGACGAGCCGATTGAACTTTTCAAATTTGAAGTGAGGCGTTATTCATGATAAAAATCGGGATTATCGGCGCTGGTGGTTATGCCGGAGTGAATCTTCTTTCCCTGTTGCTGGGCCATAAGGAAGCGGAAGTGGTTTGGTTGATGTCGGAAGAGGCGCATAAGGGCAAGAAGATTTCAGAACTGTATCCGCATCTTTTGGGAGAGTGCAATCTGGCTTGCGGGACCTTGGATGATATAGATAAACAGATTCCAAAAGTGGATCTGATTTTCTTGGCCCTTCCGCACGGCATCGCCTTAAATTATGTCCCTAAAATCCTGGCCGCCGGGAAAAAGGTGGTAGACCTGGGAGCGGATTACCGCTTTAATGATGAGGCGGTTTTTCAGAAATGGTATAAACTGGAGCATCCCGATAAAAAAGTTCTGTCCGAGGCGGTCTTTGGACTGCCCGAGCTTTACAAGGAACAGATCAAGAAGGCGCGCCTGGTGGCCAATCCCGGCTGTTACCCCACCGCTTCGATTTTAGGTTTGGCTCCGCTTATAAAAAATAAACTGGTGGACCAGAATTCGCTGATCGTAGACGCCAAATCCGGGATTTCCGGCGCGGGGCGCGGAGTATCTTTAAAAGTGCATTTTTGCGAACGCGATGAAGGGATCGCCGCATATAATGTAACCACCCATCGGCATATGGGGGAGATAGAGTATCAATTGTCGAAAGTCGCAAGTAACGATCTGACGGTCACTTTCGTGCCGCATCTTACTCCCATGAATCGGGGTATACTGGCGACCTGCTATGCAAAATTACGAATTACGAATTACGAATTACGAAAAACGTACAAGGAATTTTATAAGGGGCAGCCGTTCGTCAGGATCTATGAAACGGGCGAGCCCTGCACTAAAAATGTGGCGGGGACTAATTATTGCGATATAGGGATCGCGGTCAATGAAGTTACCAATACCGTCATCGTCATGTCCTGCATAGATAATCTGATCAAAGGCGCCGCCGGACAGGCGGTACAAAATATGAACTTGATGCTGGGCTTTCCCGAGGAGGAAGGACTTAAATCGATCGCTCTCTATCCGTAATTAAAGGTGCCGTGCCTGCCGGCAGGCAGGGAATAACCGCTCCGCGGGGTTTTAAGGCCGCGGGGATGTATTGCGGGATAAAAAGATCCGGCCGCAAGGATCTGGCTTTAATATATTCCGAAGTCCCGGCCGCCGCCGCAGGGGTATTTACCTCCAATCAATATAAAGCCGCCCCCATTTTAGTTTCGCAAAAACAGATCAAGTCTAAATCCTGTCAGGCGATCATTGCCAATGCCGGCAACGCCAACTGCGGTACGGGGAAGCGGGGTATCGCTGACGCCTATCGTATGGTTTCTGAAACCGCCAAGGCTTTAAAGATCGATTCCCGGCAGGTCCTGGTAACTTCCACCGGCTCCATAGGCAAGCCCTTGCCTATGAATAAGATTGTCCCGGGGATAAGAGCTTTGGCGAAAAAAATATCCAAGGCAGGAGGACGCGCGGCGGCGGAGGCCATTCTTACCACTGATACCCGGGTTAAGGAGATCGCTGTGAAAGCAGGCGGCTTTACAATTGCCGGGATCGCCAAGGGCTCGGGCATGATCCATCCCAACCTGGCCCCCTCGACAAGCTCGGGACACGCAACCATGCATGCGTTTATAACCACTGATGCTCGTGTAGATAGAAGGCTTTTGCAGAAACTTCTCAAGCAGGCAGTCGATAAGTCGTTCAATATGATAACCGTAGACCAGTGTCAATCCACCAACGATTGCGTTTTTGCGCTGGCCAATGGTCTTTCCAAGTACCAAGTACCAAGTACCAAGTACCAAGAATTTCAAAAAGCTTTGGAATATGTATGTATTTACCTGGCCAAAGAGATCGCGCGGGACGGGGAAGGGGCGACGCAGTTGATTGAAGTTCGGGTTACGGGGGCTAGAAACGAAAAAGAGGCCAGAGAGGCGGCGAGAACCATTGCGGGCTCCGATCTTTTGAAGTGCGCGGTTTATGGGAGGGATTATAATCTGGGCAGGGTTCTGTCGGCGGCGGGGGCCTCTTCGGCTAAAATCAACCCCGCTAAGGTAAAAGCTGATATCAAGTTTGGAAATAAATTGTCTCTGGTATCTTGTGATTTGGGGGTGGGGCGGGCTATGGCTGTGGCCTGGGGCTGCGACCTGACCGAGGGATATATCAAGATCAACGCGAGGTACCATACATGATGTTTGAATACTTAATAAAGCGCGCCGGCATCGTGATGGAAGCCCTGCCGTATCTGCAGAAATTCTACGGCAAAACCATAGTCATCAAATACGGCGGGTCGGCCATGCAGGATCCGGAGCTCAAACAGTCCGTTATCCGCGATGTGGTGCTCTTAAAATATGTGGGCATGAACCCGGTGCTGGTGCATGGGGGCGGGCCGGAGATCAACAAGTATTTAAAGAAGAAGGGCATCGAGCCCCAGTTTGTCGGCGGCTATCGGGTGACCGACCGCGAAACCATGAAGGTGGTAGAACGGGTCCTGGGAGAGAAGATCAATTCTGAGATCGTGACCACCATTAAGAAAATGGGGGGCAAGGCCAAGGGATTCTGGGGGAAGAAGGGGCGGGTGATCAAGGCCTTTAAATATTTCAAGAGGGATGAGCAGGGGCAAAAGATCGACCTGGGTTTCACCGGGCAGGTAGCCGGAGTACGCAATCGCTACTTGAATAAATGGATGAAACTGGGCTACATCCCGGTTTTAACTTCCATCGGGGTAGGCAAGTCGGGCAAGACCTACAACATTAATGCCGATAAAGCGGCGGCCGCGATCGCCGCGCACCTTAAAGCCGCCAAGCTAATGCTCTTAACCGATGTGCGCGGGGTGCTGGATAAGGATGGGAAATTGATTTCCGAGATCAACACCTACCGCGCGGGGAAGATGATCAAATCCGGCTCCATCTCCGGCGGCATGATACCCAAGGTGAAATCGGGCCTGTACGCCATCAAGAAAGGCGTCGAAAAGGTGCACATTATTGACGGGCGTATTCCGCATGCGATACTTCTCGAAATTTTCACGGATCATGGTATTGGGACCATGGTCGTGAAATGATGCAAGTTTTCCGCTTCCCCCTCCGATAATACCCATATGACAGAAGTATCAGCCGCGACCAGAGGAAGATTTTGGACCAGTTTATTCACCTCGCAAGGCCGGACCATATCCGACGCAGATAAAGCCAAACTCCAAGATGACAATGCAGACAACGATCAGGTAACCATCAACGGAAAAGCCATAAATCTCTCGGACGGCCTGTCGGAAGGCGAAATGGTGGATGCCGGCATCGAGAATAAGGGTGTGGTAGAAATCCTGGCCAATGGCTGGAAGGTGGCTGGGGATTCGGGTATCGAAGATGACAAAAGCATTAAAATTGACGATTTAGACAGGGGCCTGGCCGCCATGCAGCGCTATGCCACCGCTTTCGGCATAACTGACGAACAAGCCTTTCAACTTTACTCAAAAGAAGACATGACCTTTTCCCGCAAAGACCTGGAACGGGTGGAAAACAATCGGCAGGAATTTGCGAGACATGTCACGGCAGGCTATCAGGGCGAAGAGCCGCCCACCGGGCAAGCCGCCGTTGACTATCTTAAAAGCACCTACCACCTGGAGGCAGACGATCCCAGGATAAAAAATCTACAAGCTTATATAGCCGCCCCGGAGCATCAGACCGCCTCTTTGGAAGAGCTCGCCGGCCAGCTTTATTTAATGGCTTACGGTTCACGGCTCAGCACCGACGATCAAACGGGAGTTTTGAAATTGACCAATGCCATACCCGAGGATCATAAATTTGAGGGTGACTTTGCGGTTGAGAGCCAGGATGAGTTTGCCAATCTGCTGGAGGCCTGGCTGGACCCTGAAGGACATCCGGTCTCTTCGGGAACGACCGGCGCGGCCGCTGAGACCACAGCAGGAGCTGGCGGAACAGAAGAAACGGCGGCAGCGACTGAAGAAGGCGAAACCATGAATTTTGGGCTTTATGATAATGCAGCGGGAGCTTTGATTGATTTTGTTAAAGCCCAGCCGGATGAATGGTTGCAAGTGGATGGCCCGAATGGGGCGCATTATATTGTTCAATATAATACCGGTAGAGGAGAAATAGAGGTAAAAATATGGCAAGCCAATGAGGAAGGGGAGGACGGCCAGTACGTCGTCTTACAGGCCACCGGCGATGAAGATACGGCAACCGTTACTGTGGCTTCTATTCTAAACGAATTTTATTCCAATGTGGATCCGAGCACTATTCAATCATATTTTACAGCTTTACTGGAACAGTATCCGGATGATTCTTTTGATGTGCCTCCGGGCAGCATGAGAATCAGTTCTGAAACTTTTCCTATTGTATTAGGTGAAATACCGATTGAGGGAGAAGCGCCTGCCATCCCCCAGGCTTATCGAGATGCGGCCGAGGCCTTGAACGCCTATGTCGCCAGTGCTCCTGACAGGAAAATACTGGTGCTTAGGGCCAACAATTTGGATCCGGCAGGTGAATATTATACTGTTACCAGAAGTCCAAGCGGCCAGGTGGTTATAACGTACCATGAAGCTGGCTCCGCAGAATCGACCCCGCTGGAAAATATGGAGGTAGCCGCCATGCTTTTTGATCTTTATGGTGGGACTAATCCGGATGGGGAGGGCATGACGGGCTTTTTTGCAGGATTGTCAGGAAATCAAGAATTAACCGCCGGCCCGACCATAAGCATTGATTATAGAATGATTATCGCCGGATAGCACGGCGGGTAGTTTTATATAATGTAAGCGCCTTTGATCGAAAGCCATCAAAATCGATTCAAAAATCCATGCAAGTTTTTCGCACCCCACCCCGATATATATAATGTACAGTTCCCTGAACTTATGCCTGTGAGTTTTGGGAACAAAAAAGCTAGATTTTAGGTTCGCCTGTATCTGAAATTTAGCAAAGATAAAGTCGGTAATTGTAAGGTCGCTGTAACAGGCGGCCTTTTTTAGTTTATAAAGGGGGAATTAAAATGGATGCAAGTGTTTCAATGCCGGGAGGTTTATCTTTATGGGGGCCGGGAGAAGAGCATCCTGCTATTACTCCGCCACTGGGAACGAGTGGGGAAGGAACCGGTTCTGCCGGCAACGGTTTACCCTCGACAGATTTAGGAGATGCTGATTTAAGCACCACCGCCATATTTCCGCCGCTTACCTTAGGCGGCGTCGCTGAATTTACACCGCCTTTAACCGAAGAAAATCCAGAAACCCCTTCAGACGATACCCCTGAGGGGGAAGTAGTGCCAGGTGATGATGGCGGGGAGCCCGCGACCGACCCAGTGTCGGATTCGGGGGAACAGGCCTCCCCGCCTCTCTTTTTACTGGACGAAAGCTTGCAGACCTTCTTCGAGCTTTTATGCAATGTGAGATTCGAGAGCGCCGCGGAATACCGGAGCTGGCTGTCGCTTCACAACATTGATGTGACCGACGGCCTGAGCCGGGAAGAAATAATGCGCGCCAACCCCGAGGCCAGCGAACAGTTCATCAACTACTTAAGTTGGGGCGGAGACAAAAATAGGATCGATTATAAGGGACTGGTAAATGAGGCCGATGAGGACGGCGTATCTTTCGAGGATATCAAGGCCTTCTTTGACGAAGTATTGACCCCGCTGGTTTCCGGCACCAAGGATGCAGGGGATGTTTTTAGGGTCTACCTGCACGCCAAGCAATTCCGCCTGGTGCCCCGCCATGCCCACAGCACTTTCCACGATAAGACCAAGTCCGACGCCACCCTCTGGAGGCAGCAAGACGGGCAAACCCGGATGCATGCCCGCACCTTCATTGACAAGTATGTGAGGGAAGAATTGAGGGAAGTGGCGAAAGAAGTACTGGAAAATCTTTTGGGCCACGCGATCAGCGACAGCACCCTGCTGGGTGACGAGCTGATGGAAAAATTCTACCTGACCATGTTTTTGGTGGGCAAGCACCCAGAAGTGATAGACAAGTCCAAAGGAGACCTGCCGGACTTTGACGGCTACGACATTTTGGCCTGGCTGACCAAAGACAGAGTAAGCGGCGGCGCGCCGGCTCAGGGCGAAAACCCGGCCCAGCAAACCCAGGGAGCCCGGCCGGAAGAGCTGACCGAAGGCATGAAATGCGTGTATCGCACCGGAAGTAACGGTGAATTCGTGTTCGGCGAAGATCAGAATAGTGACGGCAAACCCGATCCGGCGATCCTGCCCAATCCCAGATGGGCGGAGTCCATCCCGCACTTTATGGCGGTCCTGAATTTAACCGATGACCAGGCCAAGGGCTTCTGGTCAGACGCCTTCAGTTACCTGATCCAGGCCCATCAGGAATTGTTCAATCAAGCGAAGGTACAGGGTGAAGCGGGCAAACCAGAAGCCATCGCCCAGCTTGAGGCCCTGGCGGCGCTGCTTGATAACCCCAATATCAATGAGTACTGTTCATTAGAACAGCAGTATAAAATCCGGGCGTTTGTGGCTTCCAATTTGGCAGACCTGGGCGAGCGGGAGCGGGCGCGCGAGATAGCCGCACTCATTCCGGATGAGGCGGTGATAGGCCAGCAGCAGGTTCCCAACGGCCAGGGCGGCACTCAAAATGTGGACATTACCGGCGAGCAGTTCCGCTTGCAGCTTCAAGATGTGGCCAGTTTAGAGGCCCAGCTGGAGGATGCCACCGGCGAAGAACGGGCTAAATTGCTCGTGGCGCTGGGCACCAAGCTGTATCAGGAAGCCCAATTCGGTCTGGATATGCACGGCATAGATGATAATAACGCGGATGACCCGGTGAAAGCCAAGTTCAGGAGCGCGGCAGGATATGTGGTGGAAGCCATGCAGATCTATCATCAATTGGCGCTGGCGGCAGAGGCCAGTGGTGATATGACCAAGGCGCAGGAATATAAGGGCAAGATGGAAAGCGCTTATGAGATCGTAAAGGCCTGCGCGCTTACGGTGAACCGCAGCGCCGGCAGTTTATCCACCAATAGTCAGAAAAAGAAACGCCTGAAATTCGCCAAGGAACTTTTAGAAATGGTGCCGTCTGATCTGCGCGGGGCGGTGGGCCTGGATAACGCCTTCATTAATGCGGTTGGCCAAGGGATAATCAGCCAGGGCGCGGATGGACAGACCAATTATCAGCCGGTGGGGGGACATGGGAATGGGAACGGGAATGGCAATCCAATGGTAACTTCAGCTGTGAACGCGGCCCTCACCCATCATGGCATAACTGATCCGGCGGGGCGTGCGGCAGTAAGGACGGCGGCTCAGCAGGCGGCCGGCCAATCCGGAGCCACTCAAGCTACGATCAATCAGGCGGCCCTGGAAGCGGCGGCGGCCTGGAAGGCAAGTCATGCTGGCGGAGGAACAACCGGTGGAGGAACAACCGGTGGAGGAACAACTGGAGGAACAACTACTCCAACCCTGCCCGGCGGAGCCGCTGCGGCGGTGAGGCCGACGACGACCCCATAAGGAGGCAATAGAAACCCTTTGAGGTTCTTATGACATTACTACCAGTTAGTTTAAGACTTGATTTAATAGGAGCTCCGGGGAGCGCAACCCCACCGGTTGCAGCCCCTCCGGCTCCCGCTTCGCAACCCAGTACGCTTCCAGAAGGACTGGCGGAAGCTATAGATCAGATTTCCTCCCAGCTGGGATTTACCCCCAATCAGAAAACCGCTTTAACCAATACCTTTAGCCGGATCCTTTCCGGGGAAATTATCCTGGCCCCTTACGGCCAGGGTGGCGCGCCCCTTTGTGTATATATTGATGAAGCGGGCAACCAACATCAGCTTCTGGGGGCGGGGGATCCGCTCTCTAAACTTATTCCAGCCGAAACAGGATTATTGAACGGCGCCAACCTGGACGCTCAGCTTACTAAATATTATACCGAGCATAATTTAGGGACCGCGACCGATATTTTGCAAATTCAGGCAGCGGTAATAGCCGACCTGGCGGGGGGTAACGCGCAATTAGCGGAAACCCTTCGGCAGAGGATCGGGATGATCGCGGCCGCCAAGCTTTTCTACGCCAACGCCCAGAACGAGCTCAGCCTCGGTTATTTTGAGAGAAAAGAAATCGCCGGTTTCGGCACAGCCTATGAACTCAACACCACCCTGCCGCCGGAAGTCGCCGCCATTCTACAGGCTGGCCCGCCTGAAGACAGCTCGGTGCTTCAAAGATTCGTGCGGGCGCTCTTGAGGATTGACGGGGTGGAAGGGATTGAGGAATTTTCGCTGGAGCAGATCATCAATTTTTACGGCCAAAAGCTGGATGCCGGATTCTTCTCCCGCATCCCGGTGACCAACGAAAACGCCGAAAAGATCTATTATCAGCTGGGACTGCTGGAGGTGGACGGCGACCGCACCTATCGCGCTTATTTGTTTGATCCCAATGCGATTTTAAGCGCCATATCCACCGGAAGTTTAAATGGAAGCAGTATCCGGGGAGGATGCTTATATGTAGAAAGCGAATCCGTAATTACCGATAATCCCATCTTAAGGGCGGCCCTTTGGCTGGGTCATATCACCTATCAGGCAAGACCGGAATACTTTGCCGGAGCCGGGGATTCCGGAAAGATCTATATGGAGCTCTGGACCAGTCCCGGCAACCCCAATGATTACAATCTGGTGCAATGCTCCTATCTTCTAAACCGCTATCTCCATTCTGAGTCGGCGGATCCGGGCCCCAATCTTTATTTGAATGATTATCTGACTTTGAAATTTGTAGAGGGCGAACTGGGCCGTGTAAATACCGACAGTCACTTTATAGCCCTGCGCAATGCCCTGCGCACCGCCGGAGTGGACAGCATCGCGTTAAGCCAAATCCAAGCCCAGAGCGAGGAGCAGGAGGAAGAATTAGAGCTTCGGACCAATCTGATAGATACTGCTCCGGTTGGCGCGTTGATAGACAATGGTGTGGAAATGGTGGTAGGTTTTGAAACCGAAACCATGTGGGGTGGGGAGGACGAGGAAACCGTTAGTGTGACCGGAGTGAGATTTGAAGGTGGGCCAGCCCCTGCTCAGGCCGTAATACTCGATTGGATAAGACAACGCTTAACCAGCATGGGGATCAGCTCCGATGAGCTGGGATACGGCGAGCAGATCACCCCCAGATTATTAACTTACCTGATCAATCTTTATAACATCATGCTGAACGAAGCAGGCGGCAACCAGATCCAGGGAGCCGGGCAGTTTATGGATAATCTGGAGGGTCGGCTAGCCCAACCCATTGAAAATTATATCTGGGACCTTTCAGCCGAAGGAGTCCACACCCAGCGCATCCTGGAGCTTTTCTTATCCCAGGGCGGCCTGCTGATAGAGGGGATGGGAATCGGAGGGCCGGAATTTGCCGATATAAATGCTTTACAAACCATGGTCCGGGCTATGCACGCCATGTTCGTAAGCGGTCAGATCTATAATTTCATTAGAGTGCCGGTCCGCCTGATGGAGATCATCGAGGAGATCAGCACCGTCAATATTCAGATGGAAGCCATCAAAGCCTCAATTGACCAGCTGGCGGCCAAGGCGCAGAACGGGAACATAACCCAGGCCGAGATCGCCGAATATCAGAATTTAGTAAATGAATTCAACGCTTATATTGAACAGCAGAGACAACTGGTAGATGAGCATAAAGCCCTGCTGGATGGTTGGAAAACCACCCTGACCAATCTGGGCGTAAGTTTTACCGGCACCGAGGAAGAGCAAGAGCAGAAATATTTTGAGCTGGCCCAGAAGATCTGCGGCCTGGTCAGCCAGCTTCTGGACGGGAAAGAATTGGCTGATATAACGGCCGAAAATCTGGCCGGCATCCAGATGGATGTGGAGGTTATCCGCCAGATATTGGACCTGGTTCCGGGCATCACCCCCGAAGAACTTTTAGCCCGCATCCAGAACAGCCAGCTGAACCAGCAGGAGATCAATATCAACGGTGAATTTCTAAAATACCTCATGAAGATGGCGGTCGAAGGCATCCGGCCGCAAACCGTGGAGGAATTGATAAATAAAAGTTTGGTGGTGGAAACCGCCCGGGATCTGCATGTTTTCGACGGCTTGCCGGCCAATAAACAGTTCATGCTTTTGCTTTATTATTTTAAGCTGGTAGACAATGATCAGGAAAGGTTCAACCGGTTGAAGGCCTTCTTCACCCTGGGCACGCCCTGTCAGGATGATGACCTGGTCAGGTTTTTTACGGTTTTGAACCGGCCCTATGATACAGCCAAAATGCAGGAAGCCCGAACCTTAACTATGGCTCTCGATGCCAATTCTTTCGTGATCAAAGAGTCCTCCCTGCGTGAAGCCAAGCTCCTGGCCGATTCGGGGATGGACCATTTTGTGGTATTTACCCCCATGGCCGAGTTTCACCCGACGGGACACGCCGGCTATGTGGGCAATTTAATGTATAGCGTTCAGCAATATAATGCCCAGGACCTCTACAATCAGAACCAGTATCTGGGCCTTATTATTCTGGACATGCAGCAGCAGGGATTGAGCACGGTCGCGGTTTCACCCAGCATAAGCGCCGATACCCTGGGATCGGTGATCGATTTCTACGCCTTGCCCGAAGGTCAGGGGATCACTCCTCCTTCGTTAACTCAACCGCCCGCCGGAAGCATTCGCCTGCCTTACGCGCATGCGGTCTCTCCTTTTGCCCGCCAGACCTTCGGTGATCTTTTGAATTTCTTAAATGGCGACGGTTTGGCGCTCTTGACCCCTGACAGCCGGTTGCAGGCGATAATCTATAAGGCCTACCTGGCCTGCCAGGGCGGCAACTGCATGCTTACTTTCACTCCCGAAGAAGTTGAATTCATGCGCACTTCCGGCCTGGCGCAATTGAGAGCCCTGCTTAATGGAATCGTGAAAACCGGCGATCGGACGCTTTCCGCTGAAGAAAAAGATCTCATCTATGATTCCTTGACCAACATTTTCTCCGAGGAAAATCTTTATTCAGACATCCCCGCCATCTCTGAAGAGGATAAAGCGGCCCTCCTGGCACTCAAAGCGCACCTGTTAAGCGGCCGGATGGGGAGAAATTATATCAACAATGATGATATCCTTTTTGTTTTGGGCTGCGGAAGCGCCAATCAGGCCTTCTTTGTCCGCTTTGGCCTGCAGGATGTTCCCTCCGCCGAAAGGAACGAGCTTTTCAACCAGATCAAGCAGGCCTGCGAGGTCTTGCGGCGCATTGCCTACTCCTCGGCCCTGAATATGCAGGTGAGGATGCAGGAACAGCACGGTCTTTCCTGGTATGAGGAAATATTTAAGAGCGTGGAACAGGCGGTGGTGGGCACCTTTGCCCCGCCCAATACCCCGCTGCAAGGCATCGGCACCGATGTGTGGACCGTGGCCGCCGCCAAGGCGGTCTTCTTCCCGGAAAGAGTGGAGCGGGCTCATCTGGAATTCATGCGCTCCCAGATATTGAGCGCTTTCTTTAATTCCCTGTATTTCGAAAACGGGGCCTATCATCTGGATCATGATAAATTAAAGACAGCTTTGGAGAAATTAAAAGAGAAAGTGTCCGCGGATGCCGATTTCTGCGCCAAGATCGATCTGATCCTGGCCAATCTTGGTAATCTTATCTCGTTCTTCGCTTCCACCAATCACGGGGGATTGAACCTGGCCCTGCTGTCCTTTTTTGGGGCAACGGCAATGGGAGAGGGAGAGGTCCGCGCTCTGGTAGCCGAAATGTCGGCGTCTCTGGAGCGTTACCAGCTGGACATCAATTATTTAACTTCGGAAAGAATCGACTACGCCTTCATGCAGAAGCTCAAGGAGCAAATCCAGGTAGGGGGCTTCTGGGAAGAACAGTTGCATGAAATCGTGGCCACGCTCTTTTCCGGTTTCGTAATGGTGCCGGGTGAGGGCGCCCCGCTGACTTATGCGGCGGCGGCGGAAAGGGTGGTAGCTTTCATTGATTCCCTGCCGGAAAACTGGGAAGGCTGGTCCAACCTCAGCATTTCTCCTCAAGCGCAAAACAACAATGAAATGGCGATCAAGAGTCTGGTGGCCCAGTTCTTAAGCATGCGTCATCCCACCGACTTGGAAGACGGCGGATTTTCGCTTACAGCCATAGCCGAAGATATGGCTTCCAGTCCGGGCACTCGCCTTTTGGGCTTGCCCATGGAGATGAACGGCGGAATTTATCTAAAATATCAGATCGTGATGATGGGCGGACTGCAGAGTGTGGAGGGCACAGCCATTACTCTTACGACCTTGTCTGACTTGAGCGGCTGGAACCATATCTCCGCGCAGGAATTCAGGACCTATGGTGATCTTTTAAGAAAGATGTACGAAAATATGGGTCCGCAGAACATCCTGCTGGGCCTAGCTCCGAACATATTGGAGAGTTTGTTGCAAGCTGATACCGACCTAGTAGTGGCTGGCAGTGAGGTCTTCTCCATCGGCGGCGAAAGATCGGTCTTGAGAAGTGATTACCATACCGCCCGCCAGGTTTTCCTGGCGATGTATCTTAGCGGAAGATTAGAAGGGCACTTTGAAGGTTCACCACAAGACCTCCTGCATTTTAATGAATTACTTACCGCGGAAAATGTAAATTGGAATCAGGTCCTGGCTATGCTGGGAGACAAGGTTAAATTTGTTCCCAACGGCGAGGGCAGTAAGAATAATCCCTGGGATCCCAATTTCAATGAGCTCTCACCCACCGATAATAACTACTGGTCCCGCATGGCGGCGGCGCATCCCAACGGCGTGGAGATCACCACCGAGGATACGCCGCCCGGCACCGCCTTAAGCGGCTTATATGATGTTTTGGGCTTAAGCGACCCGGAAGCCATTGCCATAACCAATAGATTAAATACCAACTTCACGCCGATCGCCGCCTCCCGGGGCGGAAGCACTATCGGCACGTCAGGCGTGTCGCCTACGGTGACCGTTGCCACTCCTCACCCGTTAAATCCTCTGCTGGCTATTTCTCCGGAGGCTGGGGCGGCTTGGGAAGCGCTGGATCTGGCCATTTCAACCTCCAATGATCCCGAGGCGGCCCGGTCCTGGGTGCGCGGGGTTTTCTCCATGTTCGAGATGTTGATCGGTCCGCTGACCAATCTGGATCCGGCCGGCGGGTTTGACAAGTTCATCGAAAGATTACAGGAAGAGGCCTCCCTGCTGGGCATAGGTGAAGGAATCATACAGTCCTTGATCCAGGTAATAACCTTTAAATTTAAGTTTGGATTCTTCATGTATGTTTCGGTGGAATTTGGTATTCCCATTGAGGTGCTCCGAGAGATGGGTTGGGACGCAGGCTCAATCGCCGGGGCTTTCCTAAAATCGCTCATCCCGCTCTTTATCTTCCCCAGCTTCGGCACGGTCTGGCTCACCGACGCGGTTAACCGCTGGAACGACGGCGATGTAATCGGCGCTATTTTGGAGTTTTGGATGGTCAATACCATGGCTTGCCGCCGACATTTCCAAAACAATCAATTAGTTGCCATCTCCACCTGGGATAAAACCTTCAATTTCTTCGATGGTCTGCTTAAAGGCCTGGTGGCTCTGCAGAATGGCGCCAGCGACTTTAATGCTTATTGGGAAGAATGCCAGAGGACCGGCCGGGCCCTGCAATTCCGCCAACTCTTCGAGATGATCAAGGCCTCTTTTAATGATCTGGCTGGTCCCATTGAGCTTTTACGGGAACATCAATTCATGCAAAGAAGCGCCGCCGGGTCGGCTGTTGCCGCAGTGGGAGATTGGGGATTGCGGTGGATAGTGGAGGGGCCCATGGTGCAGTTTGAAAGCTGGATGCAGGAGAAAAGTCCTCTGGCTTACAATATCTATGAAGGTGTTTTCACTCTGGGCACCGGACCTCTGCGCGAGTATGTGGGGACTCCGGCTGAGGCTAGAAGCCAGATGGTTTATCAAGCCCAGGTCCAGCAGGCGCTGTCCTCCGGAGTTACTGCTGAAGTCGCCAGAGCCCTGGGATTTGAAGGATTCAATCCTCAGGTAAGAGAACAAGTTGCCGGGGCAATCCTGGAAAAGCTGCCCGAGTATATAAAGTTAAGAGGCCAGGGTTTGTCTACTGCCGATATCGCTGTTCAGACCGGTATGAGAACCGGGGTGATAAATCTCTTTGAGAAATTGTATGAGCTGGAAGTGCAGTTTGAGGTTCAGCAGTTGGGGCGTTCGGCGGCGGGGCAGTACGCGGGAAGGGTAGCGAGAACCATAGGCACCTACGCCACTTCCCCCATGCGGCTTTTGTATATTCCTTATCAGGTAGTAAGCCGCGGCTGGCAGGCCTGGCGGTATCCGACCAGCCTGGCGCAAGTCGGCCAGATGGCCATGCAGGCGGTTTACCAGCCGGCGCTGGAATCTTTCGTCCGGGCGCAGGGCTTTGATCCCGCGCAAATATTGGTACAAGATCCCGCGCGGCCCGGACAGGTGAGATTCAGCAACCCTGAAGGAAATCCTAATCTCTCCAGCGTCAACCGCAACAACAATTTTGAGATCGGCCGGCAGGAGGCCTTCGCTAATCGGGCGATGCGCTTGTTCAGGAGCAAGGTCAATGCGGAGGTAGCGCGGACCTTTGGATTTACAGAATTTAACGCTCAAGTCAGGGCCCAAGTTTCAGGAGCAATCCTGGAGGCCTATCAGCAATATCGGGTGATGAGATCTCAGCCGGGCTTTTCTCTTTCTGAATTCGCGGAAGGCAATTTCTGGCAGTCCCAGGGAATGGACCTTAATGTGCTAAATATAATGGAACAGCTTTATCAGATGGAAGTTGCGGAATTTCAGAGCGGATCCAGTACACCCTATGTACAGGAGCGGGCCAGAGCGGTACAAAATGTGGCCCGGGCCAACGGAGTTCCGCGGTCAACCCCTGCGGCTCCCGCGGCGCCGGCGGCTCCTGCAGTGGCTCCGGGAGCGGATCCCATCATTCCCGTAACCGATGCGGATATTTTGGGGGCGGAAGAGATCCCTGCGCCTGAACCAATGAGCGATGCCGATGTAACCCAGCGCTGGCAGATGCCGCAGGAAGGACAACAGCCCCAGCAGATGGGCCGGCCCATCTATCCGGCGGAACTGCAGGAATTCCTGGATGAACGCGCGAGTGGAACATTTTCTTTTGATACTCCGGCCGCCAGCCCCATGTATTACATTGTGGGAGACCATGCCTTCAATGTGCAAATGCCCCATACCAGCGCTGAAACCTTCATGGGGTTAAGCTTGGGAGAAATAAATGATTTCGCCTCGAAACTGGAAGCTCGCGGCGTGGATTATTTAATTACCGAACCGGGAATGGCTTTGACCGCGGCTGATCTGCAAATCATTCTTGATCAAATTCCCGAAGGCGCGGAGACGCGCCGCACGGTGGTAGTGCTCAAGCCGCGGGGCAGCAACCTGCCGCCCATCGTCTTTAATTTGTCCACCGAGGGACTAGCGGTATCTTCTACCGAGGGCGGATTTGAGATCAAGGGAGCGGACGGGACCAGCATCGCCCGTTATAAATTCGGCTGGGAAACGCACGGCCTGGAGATCCAAGAGGTTTGGCGCAATCCCAGCACGGCGGATACGGCCGACGCCCTGCGAGCCGAGATCAACACCCAATGGGAAACGGTCAGCCAAAGAATCTTATCCGGGGTGGATAGCGAATATCGCCAGCATGTAGAGAGGATGAGAGCTTTCCTGGATTCACTGCCCCTGGCGCGCAGCGCGCGGGCGGTAGAGTGGACCGCCAGCAATGGCCTGGGTCTACTTTCCATTTTTGTGGCTAGAGGAATTTTCTCCGATATTCAGGATCCCTCCGCCAGAATCGGATTGGAACTTTTAACCATGCACGGACTTTCGGCATTTGCCACTGCCCCGGTCACCGCCTACCTTAGGACCCTGCCGCGGGTAACCCCGTCCGGCCTGGTGGACCCGCGCACTACAGTGGGAAGGGAATTCGGCGAATCGCTGGGACGCAGTTTTGGTCTAAGGGGTTGGGGTGGTTTGGGGTGGGGAATGTTATTGGGTATGCCTATTACCATGGGTTATGACGCCCTGGCGGATGCGGCGGGATTTCCCGATTGGGCCCAAAGCGAGGGGGCGGAACTGGGAGTGGCCTGGGTGGGAACTACACTGTTAAGCAGTGCCATAGAGAAAATCTTTATTTGGAGGATGGGAGCTCAAGCTGGGTCCGCGGCTTTCGCGAGTTTTTCCGCCGTTTTGGGTATAACCGCCCTGGCCATGTTTGCGGCTTACTTGCTCGCTTCCTGGATCAATGACGACGTTCCCGATGAATTCAAAGATCCCCAGGCGCAGGTCCGGAATATCAGAGGGAGATATCATGATCCCCTCCGGGTTGCCCAAAAGGTATATGAATATCAGGTTAGATATCAGTCCTGGCTGGTGAATTATGTCCATACCCACGAACTAACCGGCCTGGGTGCGGCCGCGGGTTTTGCCCTGGGCGGCGGTTTAGATTCTGACGGCATTGATCAGCCGCCGGATCTGGAATTTAACGTTACTTACGCAGCCAGCCAGATAAACACCGAGGATCTTACGATGTTCCAAACAGCGCAAACCAATGTGGAGGATTTCTTTAAGGGCTGGCTGTCAAATCAGGTGCAGGCCGATCTGCAGAGCGGAACGATAACTTATGAGGACCTCTGCGATCCGGAAGCGCTGATGGAAAGATATTATCCGCAATTTTTGGATTATATAGATCATTCCTGGCTGGGGCTGGGCGATATTAATTCCGAGGCCGTCCCTGGACTCACCCGGGAGATGTTTACCGGAACTTATCAGCATATTCAGGATAATCTTAAACAGCAAGCTGATCAGCAAAGGGAAAGGGTGGAGAATGGTTATTATCCGGGCCCGGACCCTGAGGTGGATTACGAAGAATTGAGGACCTGGCTCAAGACCACCTACCCGATCTTTGCCCAGGACGAGAATTTACTGCAATATTTTATTGAAAAATTTTTCACGGTGCGCAACCTGCTGGGCCAGATCAGCATCTTGACCACCAAGTTCCCGCAAGCGGCGGGAGGCGAAGCCAACGACGGTCATTATCTGCAGGCGTTCAATGAAAAAGGCGAACTCATCGATCGTGAGGCCCTAAGAGGATTGGTAGAGGGTGTCTGGCAGCCGATGCTCCAAGAGATGCAAACTCAGGGAGTCGTCCGGTCGCTCTGGGAGATAGACCGAAACCCAGGAGCTAATAATGTGGACCTGTGGGTGGGTGCCGATTCCCCCATTCCTCATCAAAATCCATATGTGCCGAGCTGGGATGCGGAATCGTCCGCGGCTTCCGGCCCGATAAATTTCAACGATCCCCTGGTGATCCAGGCCATGGAGTTTATCAGGCAGGAGCAGAGGCCGCAGATTATTCAGCATATGGTGGAGCTGATACTCTATGTCCTGCAGCAGCTCAATGAGACCGGATCGCCCTTGCTTGCCTCCAATTATACTAAGCTGGATATCGAATTGGGCCTGGTCAATACTGACGGCAGTATTAACCTGAACAGCGAATACTATCAGGAAGCGCTGGAAATGCTTAAACAGAATCCTCAGCTTCTGGATTTCCGGGTGGCTTATTTGGCGGTCCACTCCACCCAAGACGATCAGGGCATGCGCATACCGACACATGTTTCCGGAGGGGCGCAGGATTTTGATTTTATTCTGGATATCTATGTGCATGCCGATCAGATCGATGCGGCAGGTTTCGTGTCGCTTCTGCCCACCCTGAGCACCGCTGACGCATTAGGGGTGCGCCTGGCTTACCTAATCCAGCAGGAATTGGAATCAGCCGTAGCCGGCGGTCCGATGGGCTTGCTTTTCGGAAACTCTTCCGATGAGAACGTTCCTCCGGAGCAGGATTATAATAACGGCTTGTTTGTGCAGGACCCGCTTACCTCATACTGGTCAATCAGTGCTGTAAATTACGGTCAGGACTCACCCTTTGACCACGCGCTGGCCATGTTGAGACCGGGCTGGGCGGCAGAAAGATCTGCGCTGGAAGCAGCCTCCCCGGAGGCCTTAAAGACCAGGATACTGATCCTGCGCATGATGTTGGCCAAGGCCATGACGGCCAATGATACCAACAGCTGGGTTATTTTACAGGAATATCTTACGGCCCTGGGAGACGATCTCCTCTGGACGCATGACCTGGAATATGTGTCCAAGCTGGCCGGACTGAGAGATAAATGGTTTGCCGCCCAGAGCGCGCTTAATTCCGGCGAGGGAACATTTAATCCTGAGGCGATAGTGGACGCCGTAACTGCTTTATCCCAGGCCGCGGAAGGCGACCTGCCTTATGACGGATCGTATGGAAAAATGAGGCAGATACTGCGCGCCAATCCGGATGCGGCTTTCAAGATAACCCTGGACGGGATTGATTATTATATCCGCCTGCGAAACAACCAGCCGGTGCTGACGGATGAAGCCGGATTGGAAATGTTTTTAACCACTTCACATCCTGTTCATGAACTGTTAGTGCTGGTTTTCGGCGATGACAACCCCGCCTCGTCCGTGCTGTATGATTATCTCCGGGGTTTGCCCCAGAACCTGGCTGAAGGTCAGGTGATTGACCTGAATGCCGTGCTCCCCGCGGCGGATTTAGTGGATGTGGACGGGTCTATGTAATCCTGGATTAGCGCTTTTTCCTCTTCGCTTTCCGATAAACTTTTTTAACTTTCTTAATTACCTTTTTCTTTTTAACCGGCTTCTTTAATTTCTTCTGCTCCGCCGCTATCTTTCCCGGCTGATAAGTTTCATAAACCTGGGCTGAAATGGCATTGATGATCACCCGCGCCTCGCGTTTCTTGGGAAAGCCCTGTGTAAAGATCGAAAGAATGTAATCGCCCGCCGGAGTGAACACGATCCCCACATCGTTGAGCACTCCATCCAGGTTGCCGGTTTTATTAGCTACTTTAACGGAGCGGGGCAGGGGGCGGCAGATGCCCCAGCGGTAATACTGATTCTGCATGAAAGCCAGCATGGATTTGGATGAATTTTCCGTAAAGCCGTCCCGGTAGTAAATCTTTAATAACAAGTAAGCCATGTCCAGCGGGCTGGTCACGTTCACTTCCCCAGATGGGGGCTCGACCAGCGCGGTCTTATCCCGGATCACTGTGGAACGAAGATCCAGGGAGCGGCAGTAGTCATTCAGCTTCTCCAATCCTAGCTTGTCGGCCATAATATAAGTAGCGGTGTTATCGGAAATGGAGATCATCATCCGGGTCAGGTTCCAGAGGGTATAAGAGTTGGGCTTGAGCCACTGCAAAACCCCCGAGCCGGGAAGCTTCATGTCTTTGGTCACCTCTACCTGCTCGCTGAATGAGAGCATCCCCTTCTCATATTCTTTAAAAACGGCGGCCATGATGGGCAGCTTGATCACCGAGGCCGCGACAAAGGTTTTATCTCCATTGATGGAGATCACGGTTTGGGTTTTACAATCAATGAAAACCAGGCCGACTTTTTCACCATATTTATCTAGCTTATTATGTAAATTCGTTTCTAAGTTAGTAAAATTTGCTGCTTCAGCGGAGGAGCTGAGATATAGGGCTAAAATAAGCAAAAATATCAGCTTTTTCATACTTAGTATTATACCAAATCATGCAAGTTTTTGGCCTCAAAACTCGATAAATATAGTAGAAACCCGTGCTGATTTTAGATTCGCCTGTATCTAAGAATTAGCGAAAGATCAAGAAAAATAAGGTCGCTTACAGGCGGCCGTTTTTATTATGAGGTTCTGAATGACAGTATTATCAAATTTAAGATTAGATATAGTTTCCAATCCGACGGGAATTGCCACCCCGCCGGCTCCTGCCGCTCCGGCTTCTTCTTCACCTTCATATATTCACCATCCAGTCTACGAACAGCTTTCTTATGTGGAAAAGCAAGCCATCAACTATCTGGCCGAAGAAAACTCTGCCGGCATTGAGAACCTTCTCAATCTCTTGGGAAAAATCAGGAGCGGAGAATCTTTCCTGGCTTACTGCACCCAGACCCGCAATCCCTTTGCCATAGTTAAAAACGGAGATGCCACCACTTATTATCTGGCCGGCGATGACCCCTTAACTCAACTTTTAAAACCCAGTGAATTCCTAAACGGCGCCAATTTGGACCAGGTCTTGGCCCGCTTCTGCGAAGAAAAGGGATTGACGGTGGTCAATGCTGATTACGAAGGGGCGGTGGTGGAGTTCCTGTCGGGGGGCAATGCTGAGGAAGCTCAAAAGATAAGGGACAACCTGCAACTCATAAAGGAGGGCCAACTTTTTTATTCGCTGAGCGGCGCACCCCAACTGCTGTATTTTGAGAAAGTCGACCGGGGCCACTGGAGCGGCCGGCTGGTGAGCGCGGATGTCGCCCTGATGCAGAAGTTCTACGAAAATTGCCTGGCCATGGCGGGCTACAGCCAGCAGGTCTTGCAGCAGGGGACCCTCAACCTCATTGACTTCATCAATACCTACGGCCAGGGCGGACAGTTGACCTCTGATTTCTGGGGAAGAGTGCTGATCGCTCCCCAGTCGGCGCAGGCGACTTATTTGGCTTTGGGCCTGCTCCGCCAGGAAGGGGGGAAGATATTTCAAGGTTATTATGTCAGCTTCAATTTCCTGCAGGAAAATTTCCTGGGCAAACAGCAGATCCGCAAAGTATATGTTCAGAACGAGAATGTGCTGACCGCGGAACAGAGGAATCTGCTGCAAGCCGCCGGCATTGAGATCGAAGTGAAGGCCTCACTGGCTAAACCTCTCTATGTCGAGTTGCTGACCGATCTTTCAAATCTTAACGATTATACCCTGGTCATGGCTTCTCAAATTTTAAGCACCGTGATCTATGATGGAGAAAGATTGCTCAATAACCTTACCGCAGAAATGCTGATGAAACTGCAGGAGCCGGGAGTGGGCGATGAGATCCGCGCCAAAGTATTGGGCTTGGCTTTAAAAATCAGCGAATCCGGAGCGGATACTCTGGACCTTAGTAATCTGGAGGATGAATATTTACTGCATGAAGACCAATTGATGCGGACCATTCTTTTCGGGCGTCCCGCCGAGGCCGCGGATGCGGCTCTCTCCGGAGAGGAACCGGCTTCCATCGGATACCGCATAGGCGAGGAAGGGGAGATTCTGGATATAAAATTGGAGGATCTTCCGGTTGAGACCCTGGATTACCTAAGGGATCTTCTGGAAAAAATGGGCGTATCCCGTTCGGAGCTGGGATCCGGCTCCCAGGTTACGCCTGCCTTGATATTAATGTTAAGGGCCTTGTATATGGATAGGTTGTCCATTCAGCCGCCCGCCGAAGGTGGAGATCCCTTTGCCGATCTGCATTTTTCCCACGCTTCAAGAATTGAAGAAATAGTCCCCGCCCTCTCATCCTCGGCGCAGGTTTACGCGATTTTAGAGGCGGCCCAAGAACTTCTGGCGGGCGAGGATTCAAATTTTGCCGCAGTTCGTGAAGCCATCCGCTTTGCCGGCAACACTTCCAATATGGAAAAATATGAACGATTGAAAGAAGTGTTCGGCCGCCTGACCGAATTGATCAACCGGTACAAGCTGACCGGCCATCTAAGCAGCGGCGAAATAGCCGAGTATAAGGACCTGCTCAGGGAAGAGGGTGATCTGCGGGAAGCGCTGGGTCCCTTGCCTGCCAATATCAATTTGGTGGAAACCTTAAAGTCGCTGATTAAGGATTTGAATCTCGGCGCAAACGATCTGGATCTTCTGCTTCAAATTTTTGACTCCGATCTGACTTCCCAGGAATTGCGGTACGCCCTTATAAAGAGCAATTATCAGACCATCACCATCAATGCCGAATTTTTGGGATACCTGGAAGCCCAGGCCGTCCGCACCAGTCAGGCGTCCACCCTGGAGCAATTCATCTCCAATAGCGAAATTTTCAAATTAATCGAAGGTTCCGAGTCCATTCCCGAAAATCTCCTGACCCTGGTTTATTACTACCAGTTAAAAACCGGCAAAGAAGAAGCCGCCGCTAAAGTATTGGGCTATTTTGTAAACGGTGGGGAGGTCCCGCGGGAGGAACTGGCCGATTTTCTGCGGGTGATCAGCCGGAAAGAAACCGGGGATGAGACCCTGCTGGAACAGGCCAGATCCAAAGTCAGCGAGCTCAACGGTCAAATCCCTCCTGTTCTGGAATCTTCCCTAAAAGACCTCAAGGTTTTGATAAATGATGACTTTTCCAACATTGAATTTCTTCCCTCATTGGGAGAGCCGCATAGCGGTACTTACAGCACCGGAAGTTTGGTGGAAGAGAAGGCCCATACCCTGGAGCTCTACGGGGAGGGCCGCTATATTGAACTGATCTATCTGGATTTGGGGCAGGTCGGGGTTACTACCTTCACTGAGGGAACTGCCACATTCTTAACTGCGGATACTTTGAGAGCGGTCATTGACGCTTATTCCGGCGAACGGCTAAATCCGCAGGTGCATGTGATCACCGAATACGATAAGGAAATGTGCCGTAAATTATTAGAGACGGATGGAATCCCCGCTCAGCTTCGCGCCCTCTTAACCCGGGTAAAAAATCATGATCTGGGTAGTCCGCAAAAGCTCAGCTTTAGCTTTGAAGAAGTGTCTTATCTGCGGGGGGCAGGGCTGACCTGGATTGAGGAACACGCATCGGATCCTGAAATTCGCGCGGCTTATGAATTCTTGTTCTCCCCGCAAAACCTTTACTCTGATTTTCCCGGCATTTCCCAGGCTGACAAGCAGGCGCTCGAAGTTCTATTTAGTTGTTTTGAGCAGGCGCTGGGGAGGGATTATATCAATAACGAGGATATCAAAAATCCGCAGGCCATCATTGACCGGTTCCCTCCGGCAAAAAGACAGCAAATATTGCAGGCCTTTGAGGTTTTGCGGGGCATCGCCACCGCCGCGGCCATGAATATCCAGCTGGCGCCGGAAGGACAGCAAGATGCCGCGCAGGGGGTGCTGGCTTCTATTTTAGGAACGGCACAGGGCACGCTGTCCATGATCTACGAAACCGTACGCTCCACGCTGGAGCCACCCACCCTCACCATGTCGCAGGGCACCGATGTCTGGGCGGTGATGGCTGCCAAATCCATCTTCTTCCCCGAAAAAGTGGCTGAATCCAGGAGAGAACTTGTTCGGTCGCAGATCATGCTGGCGGTCTTTAACAGCTTGAAATGGGACGATGGGGAAACCAATCCTTACACTCTCGAGAGGCAGAAGCTGATCGAAGAGCTGGAGAAGCTCAATGAATCGGCGCACAACCCATCCTTAACTGAACTGATCCAGGCCCTTAAAAACCAGAATGGAGCAAAAATCACAGAGGCCCTGGAAGCCCTCAGCCTTTCTTCTGAACTGCAGGCCTTCTTTATCACCGATTCCCACTTCTCCGACAATCAGGTACTGGCCCTGCGCAACCAGATGTACCAGAGCATAAGCAGATATAAACAGATCATCGAATATTTGACCTCGGACCGGATTGACCTGGCCTTTTTAGAGGCGCTTTTGGCGGACATGGAGGGCCAGGGAGAACTCGTTAATCCTGAGATGCTTTTTGCGGACAGCTGGTTTTCCCAGATCTTTAATTATGTGGAAGGCAAATTTTTGGGCGGGGCCATGCGCGGCCAGCTTTTAAATCCGCTAACCGGCCAGCCCATCAATTTCACCGAGCTCAAGGAGATACTGAGGGCCTTTATTGAGCATATAAAGAACCAGGAGGGAGGCCAGTGGGACGGCTGGGCCAGCTTTGCCACCTCCCCGCACGCCACCACCTCTATGGGAATAGAAGTCGAAGTTCAGTTGAGAGAGCTGATCGCCAATTACCTGATGCTCCGCCAGCCGTTTGAGCTTTCTGCCGGCGGATACGAATTATCCGCGGTGGGACAGGAGGTAGCCGCCGACTGGTTCCTAAATACCATCCGTTTGGTAGATACCAACCTGGGGGTTTATTATAACCGCTTGCAGTATATCTCAGCCGGCGCATCCGACAGCGCGGAGGGGGGCTTCGCGATACTCGACCTTATGTCTAACCTGCAAGATTGGAACAAGCTGGACCGGAGTCAGCTGGAGGCCCTGGCCAAAAAGATCCGCGAGAAATATGAGGCCATTGGGTCGCAGGGTATTTTCATGCGGCTCAGCCATGAGTGTTTGCTTAAAATGCTGGAGGACAACAGCAATCTCAATGTGGCGGGCAGCACCGTTTTCCACGACTTGTCTCATGCCCGGGAACTATTTGCCCAGATGGTAAAAGAGGGATTGATCCAGATCGAGGGGGACGCCGTTAAAGTACAGCAATTTAAGGACCTGGTGGAGGAGGGGGAGTGGGAGGAGGCCCTCAATATGCTGGAAGACAAAGATGTAATTCTTAATCCCCACGGTGATCTGCGGATCAATCCCTGGAATTCCGAGTTCGGCCTGCTTTCCACCAATAAGAATAAAAATTTCATTCTACAGTACGCACAGGGCATGTCTGCCGGCGAGACCGTGGAGCTTACCGTAAAATCGGTGAGGGAAGGCACCCTGGGTTATCAACTGGTGTGGTTGTTCTCCGGCGAGGAGGGAGAATTCAGCCTGCGCATGTCCGAGCTTTTAGGCGACGCTTACTCTTTATTCAACCCGGCGCCTGTTGGTTCAAGTACCGGTATCCCTGAGCAGGTGGGGGTGGTCAGCCCGCAGGATGAGCTTAATACTAAGCTCGCGGCGGTGGATTCCGCTATTGCCAGTGCGCACGATCCCGCACTTATGCAGAGGCTCTTTGAAGGGGCGGAAAGCGTTTTTATGATGATGCTGGCACCCTTAAGCGAGCTTTTTAAAGACGGCAATATCGAGGATATCCGCGAAGCGCTCAAGGCCGAGTTAGACGGCCTGGGCTTTGAACAGAATGTTTTGGATTTTGTAATGGATTATTTCATCTTCAAGCTCAAGTTCGGCCCCTTCATGTGGGCGGATATAAACTACGGCATCACCGCCGATGTGGTCCTGAATTTTAGTTTAGATTGGAAGAGCGTGCTCAAGACCTACGGCATGGCGCTCATCCCCCTGGCGATCTTCCCCAAATGGGCGCTTATCTGGTACTCGGACGCAGTGATGAAAGCCAAAGAGGGTGATTATTTTGAAGCCCTGCTGGAGTTTTGGCTGGTGAACACCATCACCTGCCGCACTATGTCCGGCGGCGGTATGGTGCAGCTCTCGGCCTGGCATGAGACCTTTAAGGTAATTGATTCGCTTTCCGCCGGGGTTATGTCCACCATGGCGGGTTTGGATGCCGCCACTCTGCCGGCGAACAACAACCTGCCCTTTGCGGATAAAGCCAAAGCCGTCTGGGAAGCCATGCTCTTGAATTATTACCAGACCGACTTCCGGCCCATGGAAATGATATTGAACAGTCAGGCCGTGCATGATCTGGCCACCAGCCGGGGTTGGGCCTGGTCGGCGGCGCGGTTTTTGGGCAAGTGGGGATTGGGCGGTCCTTATTTGGCGTTTGATAATTGGCTGGCCAGCAACCATCCCCTCTTCGGGCAGATTTTTCATACCGTGCTTAATCCGCACGAACTGTTGATCCAGGCGGCGCATGCTCCCACCAGCAATCCTTTCTTGAAAGCTTTGCAGCTTCCGCTAAAATTGTTATCCCATCCCATGATGATAGTGGAGCTGCCCTGGACGGTGCCTCAGGGAGTTATGAGTGCCATCCAGTTCGGCGAATTCGCCGGGATCTCCCTGAACGAATTGAATAATTATGCCAAGGAAATGGCTTTTGAATTATATGTGAATAAATTAGGGGAATTTTTAGGAGAGCAACGAGCCGGCTGCTTGGTGACTGGCCCGAACGGGGCCTTTTTCTATGCTGATTCAGCCGATCTGTTGATAGATCGTGCCAATAGTGTATTAAACGGCCGCATTACCAAGATGGCACAGAAGATTTATCAGATATTGAATAAATTAAAGAAAGGGAAAATAAGTCAAGAAGCCGCGGCTGAACAAATAAACCACTTGATCGAACAGGATATTTTTGGCAGTGAGGCCCGCCAGTACCTCTTCAGTGAGGCTGCCGGCCATTCTTTAGGGCAGATCTCCGCCGGCACAGCTCAAGCCGGCGTAACTATCTATGATTACATAAGGAACCTGGAAGATTTTGCCGCGGCGCGCCATATATCTTTTGATATCCGCAATCCGGGGGAAGTGACCGTGGAGGATCTGCAGCGAATAAAACAGCTGATCGCCGCCGCTCCCAAGGACAGCTATTTTATCATCACCCGGACCGCTGATGGCGCCCTGGAATTTGCCCGGCTGGATCTGGCCCCCGGCGCGCAGATCATAAAGACCAGCGAAAACTCTTATAAGATCGTAAATGCCCAGGGACATATTATAGAGAGAATCGGGGTGGATGCGCAGGGCCGGACCTGGATCGAGGGTGGAGGCCTGAACGCCGGACAGATACTGGATCAATACGGTGAGACAGAGGGAAGACAAATACTGGAGGAGCGCGCCCGCTTAAGAATGGTCAAATATACGATGCAAGACGGCCAGATCATAGAGTTCAGCGTCTCCGGCGGAATAACTATAGAGAGATCAACGCCCTACAGTTGGAGGATCCCTATACCGATTTTGAGCCCCTGCGCCAGCAGGTGATTGAAACCCAGATGATCCAGTCTGCCCAGGAGTTGCTGCTGGGGCTGGGGGTGGATCCCGAGGCAGTAGCGGCAATAAACACCCTAAACGATCTTAACAAGTTGATGAAAAAAGCCGGCAAGGTTTTGGGTTCTGAGCTCACTCCGCAGAAATTCATCGAGTGGCTGGGTACTTCCGAGGGCCGGGCTTTCATTGAACTGGCCAGGGTGCAAACCCCGTTTGAAGATCCGGTCATGGAGCAGAAAAGAAAAGCGGCCCAGGCGCTGGTGGGTTGGATAGAAGGCATGCCCAACAAGAAATTCCTGGCGCTGACCGCGCAGGAGTTCGCTCTTGGCATTTTGGGAGCGCTGGGCGGCGAGCTTTTAGCCCAGGTCTTTCAGGTTGACGATCCTCTGGCCCACTTTGCCCTGGTCATGGGCACCTGCGAAGCCAGCGCCTATCTATTGCCCGCCAACGCGGCTGCGGCTTACGCTTCGTTTAGGAGTTTAGCGGCTCAACTTACCAATCCCAACAATATCTTCACCACCGAGCAGACCATTGCCAAGTTCATCTTCAGCCAGCAGACGGTGGGTGCGGCTTTGGGCAAAGCGGGGGGACTCATCGAAGGATTAGGTACCATGTACGCAATAAGCCGCGCGGTGGACATGACCCTGGAGCACATCTTTGATATTCCCCAGAATTCACTTTTCAGACATCCAGTCGCCAATATTATTGAGACCGTGGCGCTCATGACCGGCGGCAAACTCCTGCAGTGGGGATTGGGGCGTTTGGGCCTGCGCACGGTGGCTTCGGGATTAGGACAAGCAGCAGGGGCGGCCTTCATTCCCATCTCGGCTTTGGGGGCGGTGGGCTTTGGGCTAAATCTTTACACTGCGTTAGCCCATACCCAATACGCCAACTATGTGGCCAGCCGCGTCTATGAGAGATATTATGAGCAGAGCGGGTTTACCGGCTGGCTGCCGGAGACGTCGCATAACCTCAAGGTCATATTAGGACTGCAAACTTTTGAAGGCCATCAGGTCATTACCGCAGCGGGAGACATGGATTCGATAGGTTTTGAGACAGCACTTTCGGCCCTGCATGATGTTCTCAATGAAGATATTGAGAACTCGTTGGATATCCAGGAATCCGTTAAGCGGGTCTTCCAGTCCTTGTTCTATAGAGTGATCGTTTCCGATGGCGGGTATGATAATTTCCTGAATCTGGTCTCCTACATTTTATCGGGTGTGGGAGAGTTGACTTCATTTGAGAAAGATATCCTGGAGCAGTCAGGCATTGATCCCCAGACGCTGCGCGACCAGATAAAGATCCTTTATCAGATCGACCTGAGCCAGCTTCCGGAAGAGATCTTACAAAATGGAATGCTGGGCAATCAATCTTATATCAATAAACTTTTAGGCCTGAACGATTCAATCCGCTCCTGGTTTGATGAAGGTGGACAGTTGAGGGCGGGCAAGCTTTCAGAATTTGTCGATTGGCTGGGGGTCTCTCAGGACGAGGTCCAGCAGATGGTCATTGATCGGGCACGCTATTTAATGGATGTGCAGTCCATCCTAATGAGAGAAACAGAGCTCATTTTGGGTCAGGCTCCAACTGAGGCCGATGTGGAATTAGGATTGGCGACCGAAGATGGGCAGCTGGTCACCAGTAACGATTATTACTTGATGGTTAAGCAGGAGATCGATGCGGCGCAGGATTCCGGCCTTCTGCCAGAAATCATGGAAAGCAGCCCCGCAGTGCAAGATGTTCTGGAGGCCATGGTGGTGCAGTTGATGAGGAATTTCTATGACGAGGTGGATACCGCCGCCGGCCTGATCGATAATCATGGTATGGTCAACATGGACCACTGGGCGATCAAACATATCATTGAGGAATTCAATGAAGACCTGGAGCAGAAATACCAGAGCATGGTGGGCAAGGCCGCGATGAAGATCAGGGAAATGAAACCCCAAGCCCGAAGAATGCAGGTGGCGGGATTGCGCTATCAATATTTGAAAGGTTCGGAATTCGCCCGCGACATCCTGATCGCCCTGGGCGATGACTTTGCCTGGGAGAATAACCCCGACCTTTTGGCCGCGCTTGAAGAATATGAAACGCTCGATCACGATCCCCAGGGACCGCTCGAGCAGATGCAGCTGGCCGGCGCGCAGACTACGCTCCTGACGGCGCTTTGGTCTGCCAATCTGCTGGAGTTTAACGTAATACCCCTCAACCAGTAAACCAGTTGAAAGCGCCCCCTTTTTATAATATAATCCTAAGAGATGAAGGACTTTATCTCCATTCATGATCTATCCATTGCCGAAGTTGAAAAAATCCTGGATTTAGCGGCCAACCTGAAGAAAAATCCCCGCCAGAAACTGCTGGAAGGAAAAACTTTGGCGCTTATTTTTGAAAAACCCTCTACCCGCACCCGGGTATCCTTCGAAGTGGGCATGTACCACCTGGGAGGGAAAACCGTCCATCTTTCACCCCGCGCCGTCCAGTTGGGCGTCCGCGAGTCGATCGCCGATGTGGCCCGCACGCTTTCCCGCTATGTGGACGGGGTCATGCTGCGCACCTTCGAACATAAAAACCTGATCGAATTCGCCCACCATGCCAGCGTGCCGGTGATCAATGGTCTATCCGATCTTCTCCATCCCTGCCAGGCCCTGGCGGACGTATTTACCGTGATCGAGAAGAAAGGCCGGGAAAATTTAAAGAACCTAAAAATGGTTTATGTCGGCGACGGCAACAATGTCTGTCATTCGCTGATGTTTGCCTGCGCCAAAGTAGGGCTGAATTTGACCATTGCCACTCCCCGGGGTTATGAACCCCAGAAGGAAATCGTGGAGAAGGCCTTTGCCGATGCCAAAAAAACCGGGATCGAGATAGACATCCTGAACGATCCGGTGGCGGCGGCCTCCGGGGCGGACGTGATCTATACCGATGTTTGGACCAGCATGGGGCAGGAGAAAGAGGATAAAAAACGTCAGGCGGCCTTTAAAAAATTCCAGGTTAATAAGCAGTTGGTCAAACTGGCCAAACCCGATTATATCTTTATGCACTGTCTGCCGGCCCACCGCGGTTTTGAAGTCACCGATGAGGTTATAGATTCGCCTAATTCAGTGGTCTTTGACCAGGCGGAAAACCGGATGCATGTGCAGAAAGCGATCTTGGCCATACTTTTAGGAGGGAAAGGATGAAAGTAGTTCTGGCTTACTCGGGCGGGTTGGACACTTCGATCATGATCAAATGGCTGAAGGATAATTACGGCTGTGAGGTCATCGCTTACTGCGCGGATTTGGGGCAGGGAGAAGAGCTAAAGGGACTGAGGACTAAGGCGCTGGGGACTGGGGCTTCGAAAGTTTATATTGAAGATTTAAAAGAGGAATTTGCCCGCGATTTCTTGTTCCCCATGCTCAAGGCCGGAGCGATTTATGAAGGCCAGTATTTGCTGGGGACTTCGGTGGCGCGGCCGTTGATCGCCAAG
>Ga0315293_10000066_pt1 | contig 80514 bp, 76 predicted proteins | sample YL17G13_20_MG_FD_203071 | JGI IMG/M metagenome (GOLD analysis project Ga0315293, IMG submission 203071) | Sediment microbial communities from Yellowstone Lake, YNP, Wyoming, USA - YL17G13_20 | ecosystem: Environmental > Aquatic > Freshwater > Lake > Sediment | place: USA: Wyoming | collected...
CCTGCGGTCATCCTCGACCAAACGGCGTTCTATCCCGAGGCCGGGGGCCAGTCCTGTGATCGGGGAACGATCAACGGGGTCGCGGTGCTCCAAGTCGTCGAAGATGGGGACACGGTCGTCCACGTCCTCGAGAGAGCGATCGAGGCGGACATGGTTCATGGGAGGATCGATGGACCGCGGCGATTCGACCGGATGCAGCAACACTCCGGCCAGCACATCCTCTCGCAGGCCTTTTACGAGGTCGTAAAGGGCATGACCTTGTCCTTCCACATCGGCGACAAAGTCTCCACGCTCGAGATCGGGGTCCCGAAGATCAGTGACGCGGACCTGGACAAGGTCGAGGCCAGGGCCAACGCCGTCCTCTTCGAGGACCGGGAGATCAAGACCTATTTCGTCCCTGAGGACAGGATCGGGACAGTCCCGCTCCGTAAACCGCCGAAGATAGAAGGGCCGATCAGGGTTGTCGAGGTCTCCGGATTCGACTATTCGGCTTGCGGCGGCACCCATTGCCGCAGGGCCGGCGAGATCGGTTTGATAAAGGTCACGAAGGCGGACAGGATCCGGAACAATCTTCGTTTCGAATTTGTCTGCGGGGGACGGGCCCTCCGGGACTACCAGGAAAAGAACAGGACCGTCCGGCAGGCCGCCGCGTTCTTCTCGGTCGCTGATAGCGATGTGGCGGCCTCGATCGAAAAATCTCTGGCCGAGATCAAGGCCTTAAAGAAAAAGGCGAGGAAACTCGAGGAAAGGGTCGCTTCCTACGAGGCCCGGGAGGTCATCCGCGACGCCCGCGGCAAGGTCATTCAGGCGGTCTTCGATGACAAGAGCCCGGAGGAAGCCCGTTTTTTGGCCGTTCAGGTCATCCGTAATGCCGAGCGGATCGTCCTCTTCGGCGCTCACGGCGAGACCCAGAGCCACCTCATCCTGGCGGCGGCGGAAGGGCTCGGGCTCGACGTCCGGACGCTCATCCCCGCCGTCTCCGCCGTGGTCCAGGTCAGGGGAGGGGGAAGCCCGTCCCTGGTCGAGCTGGTCACGACGGAAAAGGACAAGCTCGGTCCGGCGCTCGAGGCCGCAAGAAAATTCTTGGAATAACGTTCAATCCCGATAGAGGGCGTCTATAAGGTCCCTATATTTCTCTTCAACGATGTTGCGCTTGACTTCGAGCGTCGGCGTGACCTCTCCGGCGTCGATCTCGAAATCCCTGTCGAGGTGCGGCAGAGGTGAAGGAAAAGCCGACTGAGGGTCGTGACCGTATCCGTCATGGATGCGCTATTCATATCTCAATGAAACGATGGGGTCCATCTTGGCGGCCTTCTGGGCCGGGAAGATGCCGAAGAAGAGCCCGATGGACACCGAGACGGCGAACCCCGCGATGACAGACCACGGAGTGACCGTGGCCGGAAGCGGGGTCGCGGCCTTTACGACGACGGCGATCCCAAAGCCGGTCAGGATCCCCAGGATCCCTCCCGTTCCCGTCAGGACGACGGCCTCGATCAGGAACTGCTTCATGATATCGCCGGACTTGGCCCCGAGGGCCTTCCGGATCCCGATCTCGCGCGTCCGCTCCTTGACGGAGACCAGCATGATGTTCATGACGCCGATCCCGCCGACCATGAGCCCGATCGACGAGATGACGATCATGACCAGGAAGGCCGCTCCGGTCAGCTGGTTGTAGAGCTCGAGCATGGTCTCCTGGGTGAATATGGAGAAATCGTTGGGTTTGCCGTAGGCGACCTTCCTCCGCTGGCGCAGGAAGTTCGTGATCTGCTGGATGGTCTCCTCCATCTTGCCGTGCTCCTTCGGTGTCGCGCCGATTTCGATGGAGTCCTTTTCATAAGGGAAGTACTTCATCAGCGCCGTGATGGGGATGCCGACGAAGTTGTCGCGGCTCTGGCCGAACACCTGCCCACGCTTGCTCAGGACGCCGACGACCGTGAATTTCTCGGCCCCGACGCGGATCTCCTTGCCGAGGGCGCTTGTGTGGGGGAAGAGGATCTCGGCGAGCTCGAACCCTAGGACGCAGGACCGGCTGCTATGCGTGATCTCCGATTCGGTCAGGAATCGGCCTTCCTTGGGGAGATAGAGGGCGTAGACGACGGGGAACTTCTCGTTGATCCCGAGGACCATGGAGCTGTCGCTCTTGATATTCTGGTATTTGATGTCGAGCTGTTCGAAAAAGCTGGCGACGAGGTTGACTGCCACGCCCTTGACCAACGGGCAGCCCTTTTCGATGGCCTTGGCGTCCTCGAAGGTCAGATCCTTGCGCTGTCTTTCCTCCTCGGACCGTTCGCCCATCTGGACGGGATCGTACTTGCGAACGAGGACGAGGTCCGAGCCGGTGGACTCCAGCTCCCTGCGGAAGGACGAGTTGAGGCCCTGGATGACGGAAACCATGCCGATGACGGTCATGACGCCGATGACGATGCCGAGAACGGTCAGGAAGGAGCGGAGCTTGTGCGTCCTGAGGGAGTCGATCGACATGCCGAAAATCTCCCGGAAGATGCCGAATCGGATCATTGTTCGGTCCTCAGCGCTTCGATGGGGTCGAGTTTGGCCGCCCGGTTGGCCGGGTAGAGGCCGAAGAACAGGCCGATCGACGTGGACATGACGATGGCCAGAACCACCGACCCTGGTTCGACCCTCGAGGGCATGGACGTCGCCGCCGTGATGACCCTGGCGACCGCCACCCCCAGGACGACCCCGATGATCCCTCCCCAGGCGGACATGAAGGACGATTCGATCAGGAACTGGAAGAGGATGTCCTTGCGCCTCGCACCCACGGCCATCCGGATCCCGATCTCCTTGGTCCGTTCGGTCACCGAGACGAGCATGATGTTCATGATGACGATGCCGCCGACGACAAGGGCGATGGACGAGATGGCGATCATCGCGAAGTAGATGCCCGAGGTGGCCGTCTTGTAGAACCGGATGAACGTCTCGGAGGTCTGGAAGGAGAAGTCGTCCGGGTCCTTGTAGGTCCGTTTCCGCCACGAGCGGAGGATCGTCCGGACCTCTTCCTGGGCCCGGGCCATCTGTTCCTGGGAGGCCGTGTGGATATTGATGGAAATGGAACGCCGGGAGCCATAGGCCTTGGCGAACGTCGTGATCGGTATCCGGACGTAGTTGTCCTGGCTGAAACCGAGGATCTTTCCCTTCTTTTTGCCGGCCCCGACGACGATGAAGTTATCCGTCCCGACCTTGAGCCAGCGGCCCACCGGGTCGACACCGGCGAAGAGCTTCTCCGTGATGTCCGATCCGATGACGCAGATATAGCGTGAATGGTCCTCGTCGTCCTTCTGGATGTGGCGGCCGCTCTCCAGCTCGATGACGGACCCGATGATGTGGTCGAGGTAGGTCACGCCGCGGATCTCGGTGCCCTGCAGGGACTGGTTCCGGTATTTCGCCGTGCGCGAAGTGCTGGTGCTTGCCCCGACCAGCTCACAGGACGCACAGCGCTCGCGGAGGAGCCGCATCTCGGTCAGGGTGATGTCCTTGCGCTTCATCTGCTCCTTGAAGTCCTTCAGGGAGGTGCCGATCATGGAGAACTTGGAGACCGCGAAGTCGTTGGCCCCGTAGAAGGACATCTTCGTGTAGACGTAATTGTTGAGGCCCTGGATGACGGAGACGACGGCGATGATGGTCAGCACTCCGATGATGATGCCCAGGAGCGTCAGGAAGGTCCTGAGCTTGTTGGCCCGGAGAGAGATCATGGCCATCGAGAAGGATTCCTTGAGCTGCAGCTTGGCCATCGTTTTCAGTGTCCTATTCTACACCAGATCATACGGCGAAGCGAAAAAAAGGTTCTCGGCAAGCCCCTGGATTTCCCCGGATTGTGAGGTGGGGCGCGGCTTGACTTTGCCCGGGGAAGCCGCCACAATGAACAAAAACAGAACAGGAGATAAAAAATGAAAAAAATGACAACGGGTCTCGTGATGGCCCTCCTGGCCTTCGGCCTCATCCCCAAGGCCGAGGCCGGGCTTATTTACCTCGGGCTCCAGGGCGGTATCTCAAAGCAAAAAGCCAGCTTCTCGGACATTAAGTTCAACACCGATACGTCCTTTCTTTACGGGGCCAAAGCCGGAGTGAAGTTCATGATGTTCGCCGTGGAGTTGAACTATTTCCAGGCGGCCCACAACCTCGATTCCAATGACATCTCCGTGCCGATGTGGCGGGACCGGAAGGTGGATTACAGCTACCTGGGCGCGAACATGCGCTGGATCTTCCCCATCCTCGTCGTCCAGCCCTACATCACCGCCGGCTACGGATTTTACGCGGCCGATATCCACGACATCGATAAGGATAATAACGGCGGCTTCAACCTCGGGGCGGGCGTCGAACTCATGCTGGGGAAAAAGTTCTCCCTTTCCGCCGAGGGCAAGTATCATCACGTGACCCTGGACATCGACGCCAAGAGCTTCAAGGTCGGCGACTTTTCCCTGACCGGCGGCATCAACATCTACTTCTAAAAGAAGGGGCCGCGTCGTGCTCGTCCGTTTGAACAAGTTCCTTTCCCGGGCCGGCGCGGCTTCCCGCAGGGAGGCCGACCGCATGATCCAGGAAGGACGGGTCAAGGTCAACAGTCGAGTCATCCAGAAGCTCGGGGAAAAGATCGAGGACGCCGGGGACGTGGTCGAGCTCGACGGCTGCCGGGTGAAAAAAGAAGAACGGATGACCTACATCCTCCTCCATAAGCCGATCGGCGCCGTCGTCTCACTCAAGGATCCATTCGGCCGGACCACGGTCCGGGACCTGCTTCCAAGCCTCAAGGTCCGCGTCTTTCCCGTGGGACGCCTGGACGCCGACAGCAGCGGGGCCCTTCTCCTCACCAACGACGGCGAACTGGCCTTCCGCCTGGCCCATCCGAGGTTCGAGGTCCAGAAGGTCTATTCGGTCAAAGTGGACGGCGTTCCGGACGACACGGCCCTGGACAAGCTCCGGAAAGGGATCTTTCTCGAAGGACGGAAGACGGCCTCGGCCAAGGCCTCGATCGTCAAGAGGTCGCCCAAACACGCCCTGGTCAGGCTTGAGATCCACGAAGGCCGGAAGCGCGAGGTCAAAAAGATGTTCGAAGCCCTGGGGTATAGGGTGTCGGCCCTTAAGCGGACCCATTTCGCCGGGCTGACCCTCGAAGGTCTCAAGCCGGGGCATTGGCGGATGCTGGAAGCCGCTGAGGTCCGGAGACTCCGGAAGCGCGCCGGTCTGGCCTAGGGTCAGGTTTCCTTTTCGGCCGCCGCCTGGAATTTCCTCCAACCCTGGGCCAGGCGCTGGAGTTCCTTATCCACAAGATCGTTCAGTGTCCCTTCCTCGAACGCCCCGTCCTCGTTCCTCCGGCCGGCCTCGACCCCGGTCAGGACCTCGATCCCCTCGTCGATCGTGGCGACCGGATGGACGTGGAACTTCCCCTGGGCCACGGCCTCGACCACGTCCCGGCGGAGCATGAGGTCCTGGACATTCTGGCGGGGAATGATGACGCCCTGGCTCCCGGTCAGTCCCTTCGCCTTGCAGACATCAAAGAACCCCTCGATCTTCTCGTTGACGCCGCCGATGGGCTGGATCTCGCCCTTCTGGTTGAGCGAACCGGTCACGGCGATATCCTGCCTCAGGGGCACCTGGGAGAGGCTGGAGAGGATGGCGTAGACTTCCGTGGAGGACGCGCTGTCCCCGTCGACACCCGAGTAGGACTGCTCGAAGGCCACGGAAGCGGACAGGGCGAACGGTTTGTCCTGGGCGTATTTTCCGCGGAGGTAGCCGCCCAGAATGAGAACACCCTTGTTGTGCGTGCTCCCGCTCATGTCTGCTTCCCGTTCGATGTTGATGACGCCGGCCCGCCCCATCGCCGTCCGGGCCGTGATCCGGCTGGGCTTGCCGAACATGAACTGGCCCATGTCGTAAACGGCCAGGCCGTTGACCTGGCCGACGACCCGGCCGTCGGTGTCGATCATGATGGTGCCTTCCTGGATCATCTCCTGGATCTTGTCCTCGATCAGGCTGACCCGTTCGAAGCGCTCGACGACGGCTTTCTCGACGGCCTCCCGGCCGACCTCCTTCCGGCCGTCCTTCCCGGCCCAATAACTCGATTCCCGGACGACGTCGGCGATGATGTGGAATCGGGTCGAGATCTTCTTCTGGCGGCCGGCGATGCGCGTCCCGTACTCGACGACCGCAGCGATCCCATCCTTGCCGAACGGAAGCAGCCGGTCGTCTTGGCAGATCTTCTTGATGAACCGGGCGTACTCGGCGACGGTCGATCCGGTTTTGGTCATTTCCGAATCGAACTCCGCCTTGATCTTGAAGACCTTCTTGAAGTTCTCGTCCGCGGAATAGAGGATGTTGTAGACGTAAGTGTCACCGATCATGACGACCTTCACGTCGCAGGGAACGGGCTCCGGCTTAAGGCGCGAGGTGGAGAAGATGAACATGGCGGCATAGTTCTGGATCTCAAAGACCTGATTCCGCAGGGTCCGTTTCAGGGTCGCCCAGACGCCTGGCTCGACGACGGCGTCCAGGGCGTTGATGACCAGGAACCCGCCGTTGGCCTTGAGGAACGACCCCGGCTTGATCTTCATGAAATCGGTCTGACCGGCCCCAAAGGGCTGGGAATAGGAAAACTCGATCGAGCCGAACAGGTTCATGTAGGTGGGGTTGGTTTCCATGATGACCGGGGCGCCCTTCAAGCCGGAGTTGTCCACGAGAAGGTTCACGCCGTATTCGAGGAAGGCGCCCGGGTTCTCCGCTTCCTTGTCGTCCTTTTTCTGGCCTTTGAAGAGGTCGATGTTCTTGACGAGGTTCTCCTCGACCTGGCCGAAGTAGTCGCCGACCTTCGGGCCGGAGAACCTGGCCCGGACCTCCGAAACGCCCCCCTTGATGATAGGCGTGATGGCCTCCGCGTCCCAGTTCTTGAGAAGGTTCCGGGTCTCCTCGTCCATCTCCCTCAGGGACTCGAAGACCGCCTCGAGCTTGTTGGTCAATTTGTCATAACGGGCCCTGAGGTCTTCCGCCGCCGCCTTGGGTAGTTTCTTCTCCTTGACCAGCGCGTCCAGCTTGGGGAAGGGGGTAGGGGTTCCTTCGATGACCGGGATGAGGTCCGGCCGGGTGAAGAGCCCCATCTGGACCTGGATCATGGAGAAGCCCTGCTCGGACACTTCCTCCTCGAAGACCTTGAGCGTTTCCTTCTGTTTTTTCTGTTGCTTCTCGATGATCTGGTCACGCTGCTCCGAGTAATACTTGCTCTTCAGGAGCGCCGGGACGTTGACCCGGAGCATTGCGATGAGCCTTCCCATGGCTTCGGCGAAGAGCCTGCCCTGGCCGGCCGGGAGCTGGAGGAGGACCGGCTCGTCGGGATACTTGAAGTTGTTGACGTAGAGGATGTCGTCAGGCGCCCGTTCTCCCTTTTCCAGCCTTTCCAGGAGCTGTTTGATCGTCGTCGTCCGGCCCGTCCCCACCATGCCCGTGATGAAGATGTTGTAGCCGAGGCTCTTGATATCGAGGCCCGTCTGGATGGCCTTGAGCGCCCGTTCCTGGCCGATGATCTCGTCGCAGGTGGGGCACTCGTCGGTCGTCGTGAACGGAACGATCTCGTCCGCGCAGGTCCAGCGCAGTTCGGCCGGGGAAAGCTCTTTAAAACCCGTCTTGGTTTTCATGATCGGCTCCTCAAAACACTATTAGCACAAAAGACGGACCCCGACAAGCCGGCGAAATTCCCCCCAAGGGGGGAATCCGCCCATGACGGATTTTTCGTGCAATCGCGGGACCGATTTGATAAAATGAGGTCCATATTCGGAGGAGGTCCTATGGGCGACGTAACGATCAACAAGGTCATGACACGCCGGGATCGGATGAAGTTCATCAAGTTCCCCTGGAAGGTTTACGAGGGGGACCCGAACTGGGTCCCGCCCCTCATCGCGGACATGAAGGAGAAACTGGACGGGGCGCGGAATCCTTTTTTTGAGCATGCCGAGATGGATCTTTTCCTGGCCCGGCGCGGCGGAAAGGTCACCGGTCGCATCGCCGCCATCCTCGACAGCCGCCACAACGAATTCCACAGGGAAAAGGCGGTCTTCTTCGGCCTCTATGAGAGCCTGGATGATCCGGCGACGGCCAAGGCCCTTCTGGACGCCGCCGCGGCTTGGGGGCGGGAGAGGCACATGGAGGTCCTCCGCGGTCCGATGAACCTCTCCATGAACGATGAATGCGCGTTCCTTCTCGAGGGATTCGATTCTCCCCCCGTGGTCATGATGACTTACAACCCCCGCTATTACCTGGACCTCATGGAGGCCTGCGGGATGACCAAGGCCAAGGACCTCTACGCCTTCAAGATGAGCCGCGATCACGGCGTAGCGGAGAAGGTCAATGCCATCGTCGAGAGGGCCCGCCGGGAAACGCCCGTGACCCTGAGGATGATCGATATGAAGGACCTGGAGGAGGAGGCGCGGAAGGTCGCGTTCATCTACAACGGCGGGTGGGAAAAGAACTGGGGCTTTGTCCCGTGGACGGACAACGAGATGAAGCACGTGGCCCGGAGCCTCAAACGGCTGGCCGATCCCGAGCTCATCATCTTTGCCGAGGACCGGGGCAGGCCGGTCGGCTTCGCGTTCGGTCTGCCGAACTACAATGAGGTCCTCAGGACCATGAACGGACGGCTCTATCCCTTCGGCATCTTCAAGCTGCTCCTCAACCGTTCGAAGATCAAGGGGATGCGGGCCGTCGTCTTCGGCCTTCTCAAGGAATACAGGCATACAGGCTTGAGTTATCTCCTTTACTCCGAGTTCGAGAAGAGGGCCAGGCGGAAAGGTTATGAATGGGGAGAGCTCTCCTGGCAGCTTGAGGACAACGAAGCCATCAACCGGTTCGCCGCTTCCATCGGGGCCGTGATCTACAAGAGGTACAGGATCTTTGAGAGGCCGGTAGGGCGGGTGGACATTCAGGGCGAAACCGGATAAGATAAGAAGCTGTTAAGAGGACTTCCGGAGGAAGAACCATGAAAACCTATCAAGGAACGCTTCAGGCCAAGGGTTTGAAGATTGGGATCGTGGTGAGCCGGTTCAACCAGTTCATCTCGGAGCGGCTGCTCGAGGGGGCTCTGGACGCCCTCCACAAGCTCGGGGCCGCCGACACGGACATTTCCATCTTCAAGGTTCCGGGATCCTTCGAGGTCCCTCTCGTCGTCAAGAAGGTCGCCAAGGCGGGGAAGGTGGACGGCATCCTCTGCCTGGGCGCCCTCATCCGCGGGGATACGCCCCACTTCGATTTCCTGGGCGCCGAAGTCACCAAGGGGCTGGCCCAGGTCGCCCTCGATGAAGGGCTGCCCGTGGCCTTCGGCATCCTGACCGTGGACACCATCGAGCAGGGCATCGAGAGGGCCGGCGCCAAGGCCGGGAATAAGGGTTACGATACGGCGTTCTCCCTGGTCGAAACGCTGAACCTCCTTAAGGATTCTGGGCTACGCTGAAGAGCGGCCGGGACTCTCTCCATGGGAAAACGAAGGAAGGCTCGGGAGTGTGCCCTCCAGGTCCTGTTCCAGCTGGAGTTCAACTCGACCGATCCTGAAGCCCTCATCCGCCGGTACTGGGAATACCAGAAGGTCACCGAGGACGTCAGGGAATACGGCAACTGGATCATCGAGGGGATTCGAGCGCACACCCGGGAGGTGGACGCGGCCATTCAATCGGCCTCCGTGAACTGGCGCATCCCCCGGATGGCCGTCGTAGACAGGAACATCTTGAGGATCTCCGTCTTCGAGCTCCTCTTCGAGAAGACACTCGTCCCGGCCATCGTGATCAATGAGGCCATCGAGATCGCAAAAAAATACAGCGGCGAGGAGGCTTCTGTGTTCATCAACGGCATCCTGGACGCCGTCCGGAAGACGCTCGAGGCCGGGAACGATTCCTCCAAAGAAGGTGCCGATGGGAAGAAACGACGATTTTCAAAAACAGGGAAAAAACCGGCTGGAACCAGAAACTAAGCTCGGCGATCAGGAGCTGGCCCGAAGGGACAAGCTCCAAAAGCTCGCCGAGCGGGGCGTGGACCTCTTTCCACACAAGGTCGATAGGACCCACTCCGTGGCCGGAATCGTCGCGGAGTTCTCCACCCTCCCCAAGGAAGAACTCGAAGAAAAGACGCAGGCCGTGACGGTCCCGGGAAGGATCCTCACCATCCGGAAGATGGGCCGGGCCACGTTCTTTCACATCTCCGACGGCCGCTCGAGGCTCCAGGTCTATATCCGGGAGGACGTGGCCGGGGCCGGGAATTATGAGCTATTTTCGCTCTTTGATATCGGCGACGTGATTTCCGTCCGGGGGACTCTCTTCAAGACCCGGACGGGTGAGCTGACCGTCCTCTGCACCTCTTTCACCTTCCTGGCCAAGTCCCTCCACCCGCTCCCCGAGAAATGGCACGGCCTTCAGGACATCGAGATCCGCTATCGCAAGCGTTACCTCGACCTCATCATGAACCCCGAGGTTGTCCAGACCTTCCGCCTGAGGAGCGCCCTGGTGGCGAACATGAGGAAGTACTTCGACGAGCGCGGCTATATCGAGGTGGAGACACCTATGATGCATGCCATCCCGGGTGGGGCTCTGGCCAGGCCCTTCAAAACGTTCCATAACGCCCTGGGCATCGACCTTTACCTCAGGATCGCCCCCGAGCTGTACTTGAAAAGGCTGATCGTGGGGGGGTTGGACAGGGTCTATGAGATCAACCGGAACTTCCGGAACGAGGGCTTTGATTCCGAGCACAACCCCGAATTCACCATGATCGAGTTCTATCAGGCCTACAGCGATTACAACGACATGATGGACCTCACGGAGGACCTCCTGAACACGCTGAGCCTGACGGTTCTGGGCAGGGACGAGCTCCCGTTCGGCGAGCACATGATCTCCTTCAAGAGGCCCTGGAAGAGGATGAAGTTCAAAGACGCCCTGATCTCCTTCAGCGGCCTGGCGCCCAGCCGCTTCGAGGACGAAAAGAGCATCCTCGGGCTGGCCGCGTCCCTGGCCCCCGAGAAAAAGCCGACGACCTACGGCAAAGCCCTGGACATCATCTTCGATAAATACGTCAAGGAGAACATCATCCAACCGACATTCATCCTGAACCCGCCCCGCGAAGTCTCGCCGCTGGCCAAGGCGGCCCGGGACAACCCCGGGGAAGCCGCCCGCTTCGAGCTCTTCATCGCCGGGATGGAGGTCGCCAACGCATTCTCGGAGCTCACCGATCCGGCCGAACAGAAAAGGATCTTCGAACAACAGGCGGAGGAGAAGAAAAAGGGGGACGACGAGTCCCACTGGATCGACCTGGACTATGTCGAAGCTCTCGAATACGGACTTCCCCCCACCGGAGGGGAGGGGATCGGGATCGATCGCCTGGCCATGATCTTCGCCAATAAAAGGTCGATCCGGGACGTCATCCTGTTCCCGCTGCTGAAACCGAGATGAGACGGCTGACCGCCGGCCGTCCGTGGAGACCATGAGATTCGAGTTTTTCGTCGCCAAGAGATACCTGACCGCCAGGAGGAAGCAGGCGTTCATCTCCGTCATCACCCTCATCTCCACCCTGGGCATCACGATCGGCGTCATGGCCCTCGTCATCGCCATCGCCCTCATCACGGGCTTCCAGGAGGACGTTCAGGACAAGATCCTCGGGGCGACCTCCCACATCATGGTCTCGGACCTTTCCGGCGAGGGGTTGAAGGATTACCCGGGGCTCATGGAAAGGATCCGGGAACTCAAAGGCGTCGTCTCCGTGACCCCCGTGGTTTACGGCCAGGTGCTGATCAACGGCCCCTCGCGGAGCTCGGGGGCTTTGCTCAAGGGGATCGATTTCGGGCTCGAGATGAAGAATTCCACCTGGCTCCGGAAGCTGGAGTCCGGCTCGGTCCCTCAAGTCGGTCCTCAGGACGGGCTCCTCCTTGGCCGCGAGATCGCTTTCACCATCGGCGCCGGGCCGGGCGATTCGGTCACAGTCCTGACCACCGCCTCCCGGCTGTCACCCATGGGCCTGTTCCCCAAGACCAGGCGATTCAGGGTCAGCGGGATCTTCAACACGGGGCTCTATGAGTTCGATTCGTCGACCGCCCTCGTTCCTCTCGAGACCGCCCAGCGGTTCCTCGGGTTCGAGGAGAAGGTGACCTACCTCCAGATCAAGATCTCGAACATCTTTGAGGCGGGGAGCGTCGGGGAGCGGATCAAGGAATGCCTACCGCCCCTGGCCTACGTGACCACCTGGATGGAGCTCAATAGATCGCTCTTCTCGGCCCTCAAGCTCGAGAAGAACATCATGTTCCTGACCATCACGCTGATCGTCTTTGTGGCCGCCCTGAACATCATTGCCACCCTCATCCTGATGGTCATGGAGAAGACCCGGGACATCGGCATCCTCATGGCCATGGGGGCGACGGCCCGCCAGATCCGGAGGATTTTCTTCCTCCAGGGGGCCCTGATCGGGGTCGTCGGGACGACCATGGGCGTCATCCTGGGTCTTGCCTGGTGCTGGATGGCCAATGCCTTCCAGCTGATCAGGATCCCGGTGGACATCTACCAGATCTCCCACGTTCCCTTCCGGCTCGGGGGACTCGACCTCATCCTCATCATCGGGGTCAGCCTGGCCATCAGTTTCCTCTCGACGCTTTTCCCGTCCCACCGGGCCGCCAAGACGGACCCGGTCGTCGCGTTGAAATATGAATGACATCGTTTTGAGCGCGGAGAACCTCGGCAAAGCCTACCCTCTGCCGAAGGGGGAGCTCCGCGTCTTCCAAGGGATCGATTTCGAGCTCCGGCGGGGGGACCTGGCGGCCATTATGGGCATGTCAGGGGTCGGCAAAACGACGCTCCTCAACCTCCTGGGGACCCTGGACAGGCCGAGCGAGGGCACGATCCGGCTGGACGGCGTAGATCTGGCTGCCCGCTCGGACCTGGAGATATCGGGGTTGCGGAACAGAAAGATCGGCTTCGTTTTTCAGTTCTACCACCTCTTGCCCGAGTTCACCGCTTTGGAAAACATCAGCTTCCCCCTCCTCATACGGGGAACGGGCCGCAAGGAGGCCCTGTCCAGGGCCTTGAGGCTCCTGGACGAGGTCGGTCTTGGGGACAAAGCGAATTTTCGGCCGGGCCAGATGTCCGGAGGAGAACAGCAGAGAGTGGCTGTCGCCCGGGCCCTCGTGAACGAACCCAAAGTGCTTCTGGCGGACGAACCGACGGGAAACCTGGACTGGAAAACGGGGGGGATGGTCCTCAGGCTTATCCTGGACCTTCACCAAAAGAAAGGCCTCTCCTCGGTCATCGTGACCCATAATGAAAAGATCGCCGCATTTTGCCATAAGCTCTACGTCATGGAAGCCGGCGAGTTGAAACTTATTCCTCCCGCCGGGCGTTAGAACCTACGTGAAACGCTCCGGGCGGAAGCCCCTGACCTCGGCCTTTCCATCTTGTCCATTTCTTTCCAGAGGAAGCCGTTCTTTTCGTGTGATGGAGGACATGGGCGCATTAGCTCTTTCCAGAAATAGACGGAACCGACGGAATGTGGTATAAGGATATGATCATGAAGAAGATGATACCGGCTCTCCTTCTAGCCTTGTTGCCCCTGGGCCTCTCCGCCCAGGAAATGGTGGAAAAGATCGAGATCATAGGGAACGACAGGGTGACCAGGGAGACCATCCAATATTACCTCTCGGCAAGGGAGGGGGACTATTTCAACGAGGACCTCCTCAAGAGGGATTTCCGGGTCCTTTGGTCCACCGGATTCTTTGCGGACGTCCGGATCGAGCAGGCGGACGGGACCAAGGGAAAGGTCATCAAGATCATCGTTGAAGAGAACCCGGTCATCAAGAGCGTGGTTTATAAGACCGGGAAGAAGGTCAAGGAAGACGACATCGTCAACAAGCTCAAAGAGAAAGACGAGTACATCCTTCCTTACTCCTATTACAGCCCCGCCAAGGTCCAGAAGATCAAGAGGACGATCGGCGATCTCCTTGCGGAGAAGGGCCTCCAGACCGCCAAGATCGATACCGAAGTCGCCAAGAAGGGCAAGAACGAAGTCGATCTGCTGTTCAAGATCGATGAGGGCCCCAAGGTCCGCGTCGGCCAGGTCGTCTTCGAAGGGAGGGCCAAACTACCCGAGAGCTTCCTCCGCGAGGCCATGAAGGACAATAAGACGCATAACCTTTTCTCATGGGTCGGCGGCAAGGACGCCTTCAAACAGGGCAAGGTCCCCGACGACATGGCGCTCATCAAGAAGAAGTTCCAGGAGAACGGCTACATGGAGGCCACGGTCGGCGAGCCCAGGATCGAGGAGATCCAGAAGCGGACGATCTTCTTCCGGAAGCAGACGATGATGAGGATCGTCATCCCCGTCAACGCCGGCTACCTCTACCGCGTGGGTGAGATCAAGGTCGAGGGCAACAAGGCGGTCAACGGAAAGTACCTGAGGAGCCTGGTCAAACTCGACAAGGGCCAGGTCTACAGCACGCAGGTTCGGGAAAAGGCCATCGAGAAGATGGGGGAGACCTACCGTGACGGCGGTTATCTCTACGCCCAGGTCGCCCCTGTCGAGAACCTGGACCCCAAGAACAAGATCGTCAACGTCACCTTCAACATCTACGAAGGCGATGTCGCTTTCCTCCACAGGCTCGAGTTCAGGGGCAACATCTACACCAAGGACAAGGTCATCCGCCGGGAGATGATCCTCCGGGAGGGGGACCGGTTCAGTCTGGCGTACTTCAAGGACAGCATCCTCCGTATCAAACAGCTGGGCCTGGTCGACCTGGAGAAAGAGCCGGATATCAAGCCCAATCCCGAGGACCCCACCCAGATCGACGTCCAGGTCAACGTCAAGGAGTTGCAGAGGAATAACATCCAGTTCACGGCGGGCTACAGCGGCTACGAAGGCACATTCGTAGCCCTGAGCTACTCGACCGTCAATTTCCTAGGCGCGGGGGAGACCCTGGAGTTCATGGTCCAGCAGGGAAAGAGGGTCAAGAACTACAGCTTCGGTTTCACCGAGCCCTACCTCCTCGACCAGCCGATCACCCTGGGGTTCAACGTATACGACCGCAAGATCAATTACCCTTATCTTTACAATCAGAAGAGCAGGGGGATCGATCTGACGCTGGGCGCCAGGCTCGTCGAATACTGGCGGGTCAACCTCACCTACAGCTATCAGAACGTCGATGTATCCCTCCCCTCCTCCCAGGGCTCGACCGACCCGACGAACCCATACAACAATCCCATCTACATGTCCATGTACGGCCTGGGGAAATATAACATGAGCTCGATCGAGCCGCTCCTCTTCCGGTCCACGGTCGACAGCCCGCTGACGCCGACGCGCGGGACGATGTACTCCTTGTCGTTCAAGTTCGCGGGCTCCTTCCTGGGGGGCGAGATCAGCCTTTACCGTCCGAGATTCGAGTTCTCCCGCTTCCAGCCGTTCATCGCCAACCACGTGATCGGCCTCCACCTGGAATACCAGCAAGTCAGGGCCATCAAGGGGTCCAAGGTCCCGTTCTGGGAGAAGTTCTACCTCGGGGGCGAGCGCTCGGTCCGGGGCTACGAGATCTATACCATCGGCCCCCGGAGTGAGAACAACACGGTCATCGGCGGCGACCAGTCGCTTGTCGTCAACGCGGAATACATCATTCCCGTCGGCGGGCCCCTTAACGTGATCCTTTTCTACGACATGGGCAACGCCATCACGTCCAAGGAAAAGTTCAGCCTGAAGGGCATGTACAGGTCCACTGGCCTCGAGGCCCGGATCTTCGTCCCGGCCCTGCGGGTTCCGTTCCGTCTCATTTTTGCGTATAATAATAAAAAGATCTACGCGGACGAATCGAATTTTGCGTTCCGATTCGCGGTCGGCACCACTTTTTAAGGTGTTCCGCGGGAGACCATAGATCTTAGGAGGCTATGAGATGTCAAGACGTATGATCCCATCATGGACCCTGGCCCTTTTCGTCCTTTCCTTCCTCTCCCCGGGGTTCGCCCAGCAGACGGGGAAGACCGGTGTCATCAACTCCCAGATGGTCCTGGAAAAATCCGCCGAGGGCAAAAGGGTCATCACCCAGCTCCAGGACCGGGACAAGAAGAGCCAAAGTGACCTGGCCAGGCTGGACAACGAGATCAAGCAGCTCGAAACCAAGCTGAACACGCAGCGGCTGACCCTGACCGATGAAGCGGCCATGCAGATCAACTCCGACGTGGAAAAGAAGAAGACGGACCAGAAGAGGCTCTCCGAGGACGCCGTCCGCGAGCTCCAGGAGCTCCAGTATCGGCTCTTCAACAAGGTCCAGAGCGAGCTCATCCCCATCATCGAAGGGCTCGGCAGGGAGAGGGGCCTGGACGTTATCTTCGACCTGGCCAAGAGCGGGGCCGTCTACTTCAACCCCATCATCGACCTCACGGACGAGGTCATCCGCCGCTACGACGCTTCCAAGGCCGCCCCGGCCAAGTGATGGACATTGATCAAGATCGAACAGATCCAGAAGTTCATTCCCCACCGGTTCCCCTTTCTGCTCGTGGACCGGGTGATGGAGCTCCATCCGGGCAGGTCCATTGTCGCCCTCAAGAACGTGAGCGCCAATGAGCCCTTTTTCCAGGGACATTTTCCCGGGAAGATGATCATGCCCGGGGTCCTCATCGTCGAGGCCATCGCCCAGGCGGGAGGGATCTTGCTTTACAATTCCATCCCGGACCCCCAACACACGTTCGTGGTCCTGAGCAAGATCGACAACACCAAGTTCCGAAGGCAGGTGGTCCCGGGAGACCAGCTGGAGATCGAAGCCGAGATCCTGAAGCTTAAAGGCAAGTACTGCCATTTGAAGGGCAGGGCGACCGTCGAGGGGGAAGTGGCCGCCGAAGGAGAAATGGTCGCCAGCCTTCTAGACCTCGAGGAGATGAATGAGCCCACATGACATCACCATCCACCCCTCGGCGACGGTCCATCCGAAGGCCCGGCTGGACTCCGGCGTCTGGATCGGTCCCGGCTGCGTCATCGGCGAAAAGGTCAGCCTTGGCCGGAACACCAGGCTCGAATCCAACGTTTCGATCATCGGCATGACCGAGGTCGGCGCGGACTGCAGGTTCGCGCCGTTCTCTTCCATCGGGACCGAGCCCCAGGATATCGGCTACAAGGGCGATGAGACCGTCGTCCGGATCGGGGACGGAAATATCTTCAAGGAATTCATCACGGTCCATCGCGGAACGGTCAAGGGGGGAGGCCTCACCCGGATCGGAGACCGCAATTACTTCATGGCCTATGTCCATGTCGCCCACGACTGCCGGATCGGCAACGAGACGATCTTCATCAACAGCGCGACGCTGGCCGGCCACGTGACCGTCGGAGATTTTTCCACGGTCGGCGCCTTCACGGGAGTCCACCAGTTTTGCCGGATCGGAAGGTATGCCTTTACCGGGGGGTTCACGGTCATCACCCAGGACCTTCCGCCCTTCTGCCGGGTGGCCGGCATGCGGCCCGTCAAGATCTTCGGCCTGAACAGCGTCGGCCTCAGGCGGAGGGGCTTCTCCAACGCCAGGATCAATGCCCTACGCGAAATGATCAAGATCTTCTTCTATTCGGACCTCAACACCGCCCAGGCCCTGGAGAAGATCGAGGCCTCGTTTCCTCCGGGGGAGGACAGGGACGAACTCACCGCGTTCATCCGGTCGTCCAAGCGGGGGATCATCAAGAAGACGGCCGAACCATGGGAGAACGACTCGGAATAATTGCCGGCTCCGGAGAATTCCCTTGGCTTGCGGCCGCGGAGGCCGGGGCCCGGGGGTACGAGTGCGTCATCGCCGCGATCCGGGGGGAGGCCGAAGACCGTCTCCGGGACCGGGCCGGGATCATCGAATGGTTTGGAGCCGGGGAGATTTCCCGCCTTTCCGGGTTCCTCAAGGGTCACGGCGTCTCGTGCGTTCTTATAGCCGGAAAGGTCCGCCAGGAGGCCGCCTTCCGGACCTGGGGGCTGGACGACTCCGCTTCGTTTCTCCTGGGACGGGCCGGGGGGAAGAGCCCTGCCCGGCTGATCGCGGCCATGATCGAGTTCCTGGAAGGACAGGGCCTTCCGGTCCTGGACCCGACGCCCTTCCTGAACGCCTACCTCTGCTCTCCCGGGACGCTGACGAGGACGAAGCCGGACAGCCGCGTCCTCATGGATATCGAATACGGTCTCTCGATCGCCGGGGTGCTCGCCGACCTCGACGTCGGGCAGACCATCGTTGTCAAGGACGGGGCGGTCATCGCGATCGAAGGCATCGAGGGAACGGACCGGGCCATTATGCGGGGAGGTGAACTTGCGGGTCCCGGGACCGTGGTGATCAAGGCCGGCCGTTCCATGCAGGACCCCAGGATCGATCTCCCGGCCGTGGGTTTGGAGACGGTGCGGGCCCTCGTCGGGGCCGGGGCGGCAGCCCTGGCTTTCGAAGCGGAGAAGCTCCCGTTCTTCCAGAGGGAGGCCGCCGTCGATCTGGCGGAAAGAAGCGGGATCATCATCGTCGCCAAGGAGAGACAGCCATGAACAAGGTCAGGATCGGGATCATCGGTGTCGGATACCTGGGGACCCAGCACGCCCGGATCCTGTCCTACTTGGAGGAAGCGGAGCTCAAGGCGGTCGCGGACATCGACTTCCAGAAGGCCCTCCAGATCGGCAACCGCCACGGCGTCAGGTACTTCCAGAACTACGAGGAGATGATCGACGACATCGACGCCGCCGTTGTGGCCACGGACACGTCGGCCCACTTCTCCGTCTCCATGAACCTTCTCAAACAGGGGAAGCACGTGCTCGTTGAGAAACCCATCACGGCGTCCGTCGAACAGGGGGAACAGCTCGTGGAGATTGCCGCTAAGAACAACCTCATCTTCCAGGTCGGCCATCTCGAGCGCTTCAACCCTGCCGTTGAGGCTGTCGAGAACATGATCTCGGAGCCGAAGTTCATCGAGGTCCAGCGGCTGGGGTCGTTCTCGGCCCGCTCCCTTGACATCGATGTCGTCCTGGACCTCATGATCCACGACCTGGACATCATCCTGGCCCTGATCAAAGACGATGTCGTCGCCATCAAATCCTCGGGGATCCATGTCGTCTCCGAGAAGACCGACATCGCCAACGCCAGGCTGGAGTTCAAGTCCGGATGCGTGGCGACGCTCACGGCCAGCCGTGTCCACCAGGGCAAGGTCAGGAAGCTCCGGATCTTCGAACCGACCTCGTATTATTCCATCGACTACATCGACCAGGAAGTCAAGATTTTTCCGCTGGACGGCCGGCAGACGGACATCAAGACCCTGAAGATCCAGAAGGAAGAGCCGCTCAAGAAAGAACTGAAGAACTTTCTGGACTGCATCGAGACCGGGAAGAACACCAAGGTCAGCGGCGCGGAAGGGCTCCGGGCCTTGCGCCTGGCCTACAGCGTCATCCGGGAAGCCGAGACGTGACCGGGCGGGCGGCTCACCGGACCGTCTTGATGAGCCGGCCCTTCGGGGGGACGGCCTCCTGCCCGAGGTCGTTCATCACGGTAAAGCTCGGCCACAGGTCCTTTTTCATCCCCGCTCTTCCAAAGATCTCCCGGAGGCTCTGCGCGCCGTCGGCCCTGACCAGCCTCAGGCGCTGCGGCTGCTTGTTCAGGCGGGCGGGATCCCTGAGTTCTTGGAAAGAGTCCACGATCCGGCCGAATTCAGGCGCGCGGCGCCCGTAGTTGATCGCTTTGCTGAGCGCCGAGAAGGTGTAGATCCGCTCACCGTTCCGGATGAACGAGAATTGGACGCGCAGGGTCTCCTTCTCGGGCTTCACGACGTCGAAGACCTGGCGGACGCAGGAAAGTCCATGGATGTTCATGCTTTGCTCGTTCACGAACTGTCCGCCGTCGAGGGACGCAGACTTTTTTTTCGCGTAGGCGGAAAGGCCGTCCGGGCTCTTCTCGGCCTGGAGGACGACGGCCGCTTCATCGTCCGGGGAGAGGATGGTGACCCGGGCCGGCGCGTTTTGGACCTTCCAGCCGTCCGGGAATTCACAAGTGACTCTGAGCTGGGGGTGATAAAAGGCGTTGCCTTCGACGAAACCCTGGCGGGGGTCGTCCCCGTAGACGATTCCGTCGATCCTGCGGGCGTACTCTTCATCCCGCTCGATGAGTTTGCTGTCCGAGGCCTGGAGGAGGGCCCGGACGTTGCGGACCCTTTCCTTGGTCAAAGGATGGGTGGAAAGGAAGCCGGGGAGAGAATTCTTTCCGGAGAGGTCGCCCATTCTCTCGAGGGCATCGAAGAAGTCGACCATGCGGGAGGGGTCGTAGCCCGCGCTTCGGGCGTAGGCCACGCCGAGAGCGTCGGCCTCGCGTTCGTCGTCACGGCTGAACTTCAGGAAAAGGAGGGAGACGCCGATCCCGGCGATGCCGGAGATCTTGGCGAACGTGTCGCTGATGGCGCTGCCGATGGCCAAGCCGGCCTGGAAGAGGATCATCTGGCTCATCTTCCTCACGCTGTGCCGGGCGTTGACATGGCCGAGCTCGTGGCCCAGGACGACCGCCATTTCGGCCTCTGAGTTCATCAGGGCCAGGATGCCGCGCGTGAGATAAACGTAGCCGCCTGGAACGGCGAAGGCGTTGATGACCGGGCTGTCGAGGACCGCGAAACGGTAGGGGAGGTTGGGCAGGTGGGTGTGGACGGCGATGTCTTTGCCGGAGGCCGTCACGTAGCCCGACATCGGGTCATCGGCGTAGACCCCGTATTGACCGCGGACCTGGCCGTCGGTCTCCTCCCCGATGGCGAGCTCCTGCTGCTCGGAGATCAGGCTCAGCTCCTTCTTCCCCGTCACCGGGTTGACGGCGCAGGAGGCGGCGAGGCAGCAGACCAGGATGGCGAGAACGGCTTTTTTCATCGTCCCGGGGATCCAAAGATCACTTGGCCATCTGGAACAGGGAGTCCTCCAGGCCGGAGTTGTAGGTGATCTTGGTGAGCGTCATCCTGGCGAATTCCGCGCCGTCCTGGAGGACGGTCATGGAGTGGGCCGCCATGAGGTCTCCTTCCTTCCTGTAATCGGACAAAAGGGTCTCGGACAGGACCTCTCCCCCCCCCATCTGCCCCATGGTCATCGTCTTGGTCTTCAAGGCGAGGTAGGTGACGGAATCCACGTACAAGGTGCTCTCGTGGCCGTCGGACATCGTCTGCACCAGGACCAGGCAATCCCTGTCGCCGACCTTTTCCGTGCCCTTGAGTTCATAGGTGATCCCATACTTTTCGGGATTGAGGATCGTGTCGTTGCCCATGGCCTGGCGCTTGAACTCCTTGGCGAGATTTTCGGGCATCTCTTCCGTGGCTCCGGTCTGCGGGTTGAGGAACCAGGCCTTCTGGCCGTCAAAGGCCTGCGTTATGACCATGCCCATGATCTCGATGTCCATCCGCATCTTATCGGGTTCTTTCTGGTACATGGTCAATGTGGCGTTCATGCCCTGCTGGACAATCTCCATCGTCCCGGAGATGGTCGTGTCCCTTATGGCCTCCATGGCCTTCCGTCCGCCCTGGGCATCGATCATCTTGTCCAAGACCTCTTTTGAGGTCTGGCCGAACCCCTGGACGGGGAGAAGGGATATGGCGAACAAACCCGCCAGGACCCAGATCAGTGTTTTTTTCATCGTTCCTCCTCTTGGATCATCCGGATAGCTTCAATTCTAACGAAAAACTCTGATAAATGAAAGGGCATGGTGTCCTTGTTGATTTTATCCTGCGGTCTGGGTCAAAATGGGGCCCATGAACGAAGGAGAAAACGCATGGAGATCAAACCCATTGAATACCTGGCCTGGGCCAAGACGAAGCCCAAGTTCGGTATCAATCTGAGCCTGAGCGGTCTCATAGGGTTATCCCGTGAAGAACTGGCCGTCGATTGGGACGGTCTGGAGATCAATGGAGATCACCCTTATGGCTATCCGCCGCTTTTAGAAGCCATCGCCGCGCGCCACCGGGCCCACGTCGACAACGTCTGCCCGGCCGTGGGGGCGTCCCAGGGGATCTTCTCCGTCTGTGCCGCCCTCCTGGGGCCGGGCGACGATGTCCTGGTCGAAAGACCCGCTTACGAACCCTTCCTGGCCGTTCCCAGGCTGTTCGGGGCGAACGTCACGCGGTTCGAACGAAGGTTTGAGAACGGCTACCGCGTCGACCCGGAAGAATTCGTCCGGGCCTTCACACCCCGGACGAAGCTCGTCGTTTTGACGAACCCTCACAATCCGAGCGGGGTCGCGCTCTCTCATGAAGAGGTCCTGGCGCTGGCCGTGGCGAGCGAAGAGAAGGGCGCAAAAATCCTTATCGACGAGATCTACCTCGAATTCCTGGAGGGGGAGAAGGCCGGGACCGCGTTCGGCCTGGCTCCCAACATCGTCGTGACGTCGAGCCTGACCAAGGTTTTTGGATTATCAGGGCTGCGCTGCGGCTGGATCCTGGCTCCGGCAGGACTGGCGGCGGTCCTGCGCCGGCTCATGGATTATGTGATCGTGGAACAGGCCTTCATCGGGGAACAGGTCGCCGTCCTGATGTTTGCCCGGCTCGATGAGATCCGGCGGCGATCCAGGCCGCTCGTCGAGGGGAACCTCCGGATCGTCAGCGGCTTCATGCGGGACCAGGAGGCCCTGGAATGGGTGGCGCCCGACCCCGGGATCATCTGTTTCCCAAGGTTTCGCGGCGCCCGGGACGCGTCGGACCTCGCCCGGCGCCTTCTCGACGGCTACGGCACGGGCATCGTTCCCGGCAGGTTCTTCGAGGAGCCGCGAAGCTTCAGGCTCGGGTTCGGGGTCCCGACCGATCGCTTGGTCCAGGGACTCGAGAATCTGAAAAAAGCACTGGCGGAGCGGGACTAAATCGTCGCGGCAAGGACATGCCTGGCGGTCCTAGAGGAGATGTCTATCAGTTTGGCTTGGAGATGCTGTAGCGGCTGATCTTGTGGTAGACGGCCGTTCGCGAAATGGCCAGGATTCGCGAAACATGAGTGATGTTGTGCCTCGTGATCTCAAGGAGGAAGCCGAGGTAATCCTTCTCGAGCTCCCGGAGCGTCGGGAGATCGGGGTTCTCTTTCACGGTTTCAAGGTAGTATTCAAGGTAGCTATTCATGCCATCGCCTCGTTCTCGCCTTCCGGACCAAGCTCATATTGTCGGCCATGATCCTTGATGAAGAGCTTCATGATACCAGGATTATAAGCAAGAATAATGCCATTCTGTCGTCAGATTTCTATATTATTATAAATAAACATAATAAAGGAATTCCGGACGTTCTTTGAACGGTTTCGAATAAGTCCAATATATGGACATAATTGGACCGTTTAATTATGTAAATGATTGTAATTGAATATAATAGCAACAATTTATTTATAATGTATTGAAAGAGGTCATATTGAATGATATCAGCAGAGCCTTTCAAGCGTCTCCCGGGCGATTTTCTCCCCCCTTCGAGCGGCTTTAAGCCGGCGGCACATGCGGGGCCGATCCCCCCGGGATCGGAAGGGCGCACAGCTTCCCGTTGGTCCGGGAAGGGAGCCTTCCTTTTCGTGGGATATAGGAGAATGGCGCACCCCGAGCCTGGAATTCCTTCTCACATAAAAAGGAACGCGGGCATCCGGAAACGGAAAGGTTGACTGCGGAGAGAAGATACGCTATAGAGTCATCAGGCAGTCCGATGAACCCGGAAAGAGAAAAATACCTGACGATCTTCGAGACCATCCCCAATCCTGCTTTTATCCTCGACGTCGAGAGCCGCATCGACAACATCAATAACGCGGCGTTCGATCTCTTTAGTGACGTCCTGCCCGCCGGAGTCAGCTATTACGGAAAAGCCCGGATCTCCGAGATCCTGCCGTGGTTGAAAGAGGACCTCGAGGCGTTCGTCGGGGAGGAAGACCTCGAGACCACGTTCGAGAAGGACGTCGAGACCCGAAAGGGGCTCATCCACTTTCAGATCAAACTGAAACGCATGCTGGACCTCTACGAGAAATTCGTCGGGACGATCATCATCCTGAATGACATCTCCTACCTCAAACAGGCGGAGAGGACCGTGGCCAGGGCCCGTGATTTTCACCTGACCCTCTTTGAAGAGTTCCCCGCCCAGATCTGGAGGGCGGGAATCGACGGCAAATGCAACTACGTCAATAAGGCCTGGCTCTCGTTCACGGGGAAGAAAATTGAGGAGGAGACCGGAGACGGTTGGATCCTGGACATCCACGATGAGGACAAGGAGAGGTTCAAACAGGCATTCCTGGAGGCCCTAAAAACCCGGGATCCCTTCGAAACGGAGTTCCGGATCAGGCGCCACGACGGCCATTATCGCTGGGCCCTGAGCTTGGGCAGGCCTTTCAATGACCTCGATGGCGGATTCGCCGGTTACATCGGCTCCTGCACCGACATCCAGGACCGCAAGGCCCATGAGGAGGACCTGATCCACCAGGCCACCCATGATTCTCTCACCGGTCTTCCCAACAGGCGCCTCCTCGAAACGGACCTCCCCCGCGTCATCGCCAGGGCCGGGCGTGGCATCGACAGCGTCGTCCTGGTCATGGACCTCGACCAGTTCAAGAACGTCAACGACACCTTCGGCCACAACGCCGGCGACCAGGTCCTCATCGACTTCAGCAAGATGCTCCTAAAGAAGTTTCGGAAGGACAGTGACCGGCTGACCCGGCTCGGCGGGGACGAGTTCGCGGTCCTGTTCGAGGATACAGATATCGGTGAAGCCGGGAGGATCGCCCAGAGGCTCTGTGAGTCCGTCGCGAACTCCGATTTCCTCCCCGACAGGGGAGGTGTCCGGATCAGCCTCAGCGTGGGGCTGGCCCTCATCAAGGAAAGGGAAACCCCTGAGATGATCCTGTCGCGGGCCGACAAGGCCATGTACAGGGCCAAGGAGCTCGGGGGGAACCGGATCATCATCGCCGAATGAGGGAGGCCAAAGAGGCCGGCTGATGAAAAGAACCTGTGCGGTGCTCTTGATGGCCGGGGCGGCGGTCCTCCTCTTTTCCGGGTCGGTTCGGGCCGGGGTCGCGGGCTTCGGCGTCAAAGCGGGGCTGTCCTACGCCAACATCCACGGCCATGATGTTTACGAGCAGAGGTCCAGAATGGGATTCGGCGCGGGGGCGTTCCTGACCTTCGGCCTCGGTTCTTTACTTGCCGTCCAGCCGGAGGTCTTGTTCGTCACGAAAGGATCGAAGTATGTGAACGGCAGCGGCCCGGACGCCTATCGGGAAATATTAAGCCTCGATTATATCGAGGTTCCTGTCCTGATAAAGTTCTTCCTCCCGGTCGCAGGGTCCTTCAGGTTCCACCTCTTCGCAGGTCCGTCGTTGGCCTTCAAACTGCGAGCCGGGGTGAAGGCGACCTTCGGAGGGGAGACCGAGGTGGAGACCCTGGATAATGTCAGGAACATGGACCTCGGCCTGGCCGCGGGTGTCGGGTTGGAACATCCCTTGGGACGGGGGAAGCTCTCTCTCGATGTCCGCTATACAGCGGGCATGAGCTCCCTAACCAAGGGAACCGGCGATGACATCAAGAACGGCGTCCTCGGAATCTTCGTCGGATATTCGTTCTGAGCGTTCGACAGGTCATGACATCGGATCATCGGGACAGCTTGAATTTCGTTAACTTGTTGTAAAGGGTCGTCCGGGAGATCCCCAGGATCTTGGCCGTTCTCCTCAGGTTGTTCTTTGTGACCTTCAGGAGATAGGCGATATATTCCTTCTCGAGGCTTTCGAGCGTCGAGAGGTTCTCCTTGCGAAGGAACGAGAGCCCGCCCTCGGCGGCCTCGAAATCGCGGAGATGTTTGGGCAGGTTCGGGACATCGATGAAATCCTTCTTGCAGACCATGGCCGCGCTTTCCAGGACGTTCTCCAGCTCCCGAACATTCCCGGGCCAGCCGTACTTCAGGAAGATCTTCTGGACGTCGCGCGAAACGCCCCGCACGCTCCTGGGAAGGTCCTTGCTGTGGGTTTGGACGAAGTGCCGGACGAGGAGGGAGACGTCCTCGAGCCTCTCCCTTAGGGGCGGAAGGTGGATCTCGACCCTGTTCAGCCTGTGGAAGAGGTCCTCCCGGAAGGTGTTGTTCCGGATGGCTTCGCCGAGATCGCGGTTCGTCGCGGTGATCACGCGGACGTCGATGGTCCTGTTCTCGTTGGCGCCCAGGGGACGGAACTGGTGGTTCTCCAGGACCCTCAGCAGCTTGGCCTGGACGGAGATCGGGATCTCGGCGATCTCGTCGAGGAAGATGATCCCCTTGTCGGCCTCTTCGAAGAGGCCCCGCTTGTCCCGGTCCGCTCCTGTGAACGCTCCTTTCCTGTAGCCGAAAAGTTCCGATTCGAAAAGGTTCTCGGGGATGGAGGCGCAGTCGCAAATGACGAGGTCCCTCTCCCGGTACGGCCCGGCGGCGTGTACCGCCCGGGCCACCATTTCTTTGCCGGTCCCTGTTTCCCCGGTGATGAGGACGCTGGTGAAGTGCTTGGCGATGTTCTCGATGAGCCCGAAGACCTCGAGCATGGAGGGGTTGCGGCTGACCATTCCTTGGAAGACGTATTTCTTTTCGAGCTTCTTCTCGAGCTGGAACGTCTCCCTCCGCAGGGCCCTTTTCTCGGAGATCCTCCGCAGGACCTCAGAGACCGCGGCGGGCTGAAGCGGCATGGAGACGTAATCTGTGGCCCCCATGTGGATCCAGCCCAGGATGGCCTCCGAATCGAGCCCCTGGCCCAGGATGACGACGTCGATGAGAGAATCGAAATGTTTCAGCTTCTTCAGGAGAGATTCCGATTCCTGACGGGCCTCGGCCGAGTCCATGAGGACGATCCTGACGGCGTTCTCCCGGACGATGGACAGGCAGTCTTCGTCCGGCCGGCAGAAGAAGAGGCTGAAATCTCCGGCCAGCGAGGTTTTTTTAACGGCGCTGTAGAGGGAGAATTCCCTGGAAACGATCAGGAGGCTCGTCTGGAGTTCCATTTTGGTCGATGTCCGAACCGCACGGCCCTCATCTTATCAATTTCCGCGGGGATTGGCAACGAAATTTCCCACGTTCATTTCGTCTTCGGGACCTGCCCGGGGCGGCTGCGATGGAACTCGATCCGGACGCGATCCCGGACCTCCTCCTCGATGCGCGAGGTCTCGAACTTGACCTGGGACAGGTACTTGATGTGGGCCCTCAAGTAGACGAGGCCTTGCTCGCAGAGGAAGCTCAGCCAGGCCCCCGAGGCCGTCTCGTCCATGAGCTCGGGCGTCTGCTCGACGAACGTGATCTGACTTCGGAAGGTCAGCCTGTTCTCCTGCGGGGCCTGCCGTTTCGCGTAAAGGTTCACCCCGTCGTACAGCTCGAGCGCCTCGAGGTGCGGCTGCCAGCGGGCCGCCCAGCGGTTGTAGCGGTCATAGAACTTCTTGTTAGACTCCCTGATCCTCTCGTCCGCCTGGATCTCCTGGGTGATGAAGGACATGAGTTCGTTGCCGGCCTCCTTCCATTTCCCGTAGATCGGGAGGCTCAGCGTCTTGTAGTAGGCGAACCAGCCCCGCGGGATCCAATAATCCCGGAAGAGGTACGGGGAGTAGTTCGAGAACGGCTGGACCCATTCGTGGGAAGGATAGCCATGGAGGTTCAAGTATATGTCCGGCAGCCACTTGTCGTAAAGGCCGGATCGGACCGATGCTTCCGGCAGGATCGTCCGGGCCGATTTCGGCTGGGCGCCGATGTCGACGCCGAGGGCACTGTAGCGTCCGGCGTGGAGGCTGTGGAAGGGCGCGAGTTTGGCGAGCTCGAAGGCCAGAGCGGCGCCGTCAGGGTTCTCCATGGGCTGGATGACGAAATTGATCTTCCGGACGGGATCCTGATAAGCCCTGTCCCTCGCCAGCAGCTCGGCCAGCCGGAGTGTGTAGTTGGTGGAGGATATCTCGTTGGCGTGCTGGCGGCTGCTCAGCTGGAGGGTGGGCTTGAACGTGACCAGGCGGGCCGTGGAGACGTATTTTTCGACGGGGGTGAAGACCTCCAGCACGGGGACGGGCCTGCCTTCGTAGGACCGCCCCCCCATGTAGGCGCGGACGGCCTTGAACCGGCCAAGACGGCCGACGATATCGAGGCACATCTCGGGCGAGATCGTCTCACCGGTGGGGACAAGGGCTTCTTCCGGGCGGGGGGGGGGAGGGACCGTCTTTTCTTCCTGGGACTGGAAGACCACGGGCAGACTTTCGTCCTTCTCCAAATCCTGCCATCTGATACGGGCCGTCAGCGCCCGGAGCTTCGGATAATTGAACGGGTCCGCCACAAGCCCCTTGTCCGCGAGCCTCCGGTAGGAATCCATGACATCCAGGAGCGTCAGGTAATCGGCCTCCTTCTCGATCCCCATCTCAAGGAAAAGGGTTTCCATCCGGTCTTCCTGGCCGTTGTAGATGAACGCCGGGACCTTCAGGGCCTTTGTCTTGAGCGCAGGGAAGGCGAATTTCCTGACGAACTCCTCCCGGTCCTTCTCTTTCCACTTGACCTCCATCTCCGGAGAGAGAGCGGGCCGGTCCTCGAACGTGACCTTGGTCCTTGCTTTCCCGCCTTCGCTCGAACGGTGAATGAGCGGAAGCACGTTCCCGGGCGCCGAGGAACGCGAGGTGTCCTCGGGAAGAGCGTCGCTCTCCCCGTCGAACCGGGTGATACCCCTCAGGAAATCGAGCGTATCGAAGTAGATCTCGTCATGCATGGCCTCCAGGCTGCTCACCATCTCCTCGTCCAACCCGATCCTGTAGTCGGGCTCGCTGGCCCACAGTTCGACAAGGAGTCTTTTGAAATAGGGCTGCTTGGCGAACGTCGGTTCATAGCCGGTTTTAGCGAGGATGTGGGAATAAACGGGTTTGAGGACCTCCTCCTGGTAGAATTCCCAAAACCGTTCCAGGTCGGTCTGAAGATCGATATCGAGGGCGGTCTCCTTTCCGGCCTCCACCTTCAGCCAGCCGGTGGTGATCTTGGACCGGCCCCACTCCGGCAGGACGTTGAGGAAGGGGATCTCCTTTGTCCTGGGAGAAAAGCTCTGCTGAAAGAGGATGGAGCCCTTCTCGTCGAAAGCCGAAGCCTCGTAGATGGGTCCGCCCGCGGGTTTGATCTCGAATTCGATCCTTTCCAGGGGGATCTGAAGATCCTTGGCCAGGATCTCGTCGGCCGGATAAAGCTCCTGGAGCCATCGGTAGGGCTCGGAGTAGGACCGCTTGAGCACGTTCCGCGGATCCTCGTCCGCCGTGAACCGGATGGTCACGTGGTGCACGCCTTTGTTCTTCAGCGATGCCTGGACCCTTTCCGTGAGCCAGAAGAATCCCTGCTTGTAGGCCGAAAGGACCTCGACCTCTGAACCGGCCAGGTTGTTTTCCGCGAGGACCTGCTCGATCCGCTTCTTTAATCCCTGGCGGACCTCGGGGGACTCGCTCACTCCGAGGCTGACTTTTACGGGCTTGAGGTCCGCCTTTTTCTTCAGGGCGTCCTGGAGCAGGGCGATCGCATCGTCTCCCTCCCAGGGGAACTCCTTTTCTTTCTCGAAGATCTTCTTGCTCTCCCTGAGGGTTTGCGTCCGGAAACTGAACGATTTCGCGTTCAGCGAGCTTTCCATGCTCTTCCTGGCCGCATCTTCAAAAGGCCTGTTCTCCCGGGGGAGCGTGAACCGGACCTCGAAAGTATCCAGGTCTCGGTCCTTGATCTCCTCGGCCAGCTTCCTCAGCCGGCCGTCGAAGTAGGCCTCGGCGCTCCCTTTCTCGCCGTCGAGAAATCTCTCGAAGTCCTCGGGAACGTCCTTGATCTGGGGCTGTCCGGCCGCGTAATCATCGAAGTAGGGGAACGATTCCGCGAGGTAGGCGAGGGTCTTTTCCAGACCGGGGGTGTCCGGTGAGTGGACCACCAAGGCGCTGGACTTGTTGAACGCGTTGGGCACGACCTGGACGAGGCCCCAGGCGTTCTCGAGCGCGGGGATTTTGAGCTTGCCCGTTTTCATGAGGTCCAGGGAGAGTCCGTTCGGTCCTACGAGGATGGGCGCGACAAGTCCCTTCCCCTGCTGTTCGATCTCCGAATCTAGGTAGACGATGGGGAACGACGCCCCGGCCGAAGGCAAAACGAGCTTCGAGGCCAGTCCCGCCAGTCCTTTGCAGTTCAGGCCCTCAGGGATGATGACCGACGTTTCGAGGCCGTCGAGGATCCCGTCCCCGTCACGGTCGGCGTAAAGCCCCCGAGTGGAAAAGAGGCTCAGCAGATCGAAATCCCGGGCCTCCCCGTCAACCCAGGCAATATCCTTGAAGGGCGGGGTGAGGAGCCTCTTGGTCGATCCCAGTCTGGGCAGGACCAGTTGGAGGTTCTTCTTGCCGTACCAAAGCTCAAAGGTGATCTGGGCGCAGCCGGGATAGGAGAGAACGGCGGACCGCAGGCCTTTCGGGCGCTGGCGCTTGAGAAGGTCCAGGGCCTTGTGCGACTTTTTCTGGTCGTCCTCGTCGGCGAAGTAGATCTCCACGACGAGGTCCTTGATCTCGCCCGAAGTGAACGAGAGGTTCTTCAAGGCGCCGCGGGCGGACCCGGCAGGTGGGAATTCATAGAGGGCCTCCCGGACGATGGTCTTTTGAAGGAGGACCTCTTCCTGACCCAGGAACTTGGTGAGGTCGTTCTCGAGGGATAGATAGGTGGCGCCGGTATCGCGTCCCCAGATCTCCCAAAAATAAGGCCAGCGGAGGAAAAAGGCGCGCCCCGTCCGGAGAAGGCCCTCATCCGAACCGGCGACGCAGGCGATCCCCCGCTGGTTCTCATGAGAGAAGACGAAAACGAGGCCTTTGTCGGGCCCGAGCTGGACGACGTCGATCTTCCGGTCTTTGACGATTTCCCTGGCCCAGCGCAGGTTGGAACCGATGAGGATGGGATTGGGCAGGCCTTCCCAGCTCTCCACCTCGGATTCACGGCGGACCAGGGCGAAGTCCTGGGCCAGGCTCTCCAGGTTGGCGCGGGCGGCAATGTCCGAGGCGAGGGCCAGCTCGCCGGCCGTCGGGCTGTCCGGGATAATGATGGACAGGAAGATCCTCTCTCCGTGGCCGTCGCCGTCGAGGTCCTGGATCGTCTTCCCCAGGGAATAGAGCTGGGAGAGGCTGGAGAGCTCAGCTTGCCCGGCATGGACGGACAGCAAGAACAGGATGGCGAGGACCAAGCCCTTTTTCATCTTTGGTTCTCCTTGTGATCGAAATATGATTCTATCATAAAAATAAAAAGCAAGGGTCAAACCTACAGAATTGCCGATGGGATTCTTTCTTCTCAAGCGATGGCCCAGACTTCTGATAATACCTGGAATTCCAGGGACACGACACCAATTCCAGAGAATTGGTTCATGTCCCGGAATTCCGACTCACGTCCTATCGGCAATTCTGTAGGTTTGACCCCTACTTGCCATACTTGCAAACACCCATCAACTGCGATATCATCGCCGAGGAACGCTATCGGGGAACGAAGAAGGCCGGATGAGAAGCTTGATCCTGCTCGCCATGCACGGCGCCCCTCCTTTGGACTATCCGAAGCAGGAACTTGCGGAATTCCTGGGCCTTCGCGCGCGTATCGCCCACGCCTTCGGGGCGCAGCCGGCCGCCCTCGTCCATCGCTATCAGGAGCTTGAGGAGAGGATCCGCCGCTGGCCCCGTTCGGCCCAAAACGACCCGTTCTTCGCCGGTTCCCAGGAGCTTGCGGTCCAGCTGCGACGGGCGAGCGGCCGAAAGGTCATTCTCGGTTTCAACGAATTCTGTTCCCCGAGCTTGGACGAAGCCCTGGACCAGGCGGCCGGGCAGGGGGCAGAGAAGATCATCGTGGTCACTCCCATGATGACCCGCGGGGGAGAGCACTCCGAGCAGGACATCCCCGAGGCCTTGGAGAGGGCCAGGAAGCGGCATCCTCATGAAAAAATCATCTATGTCTGGCCTTTTCCTGCTCAAAACATCGCCGAATTCCTGAATTCCCAGATCTTGAAGCACATTTAGCCCCTATTGAGAGCAGTTAGTTCTATTATTCGTCAGAAAAATGATGAAAAAAGGCATGTTTCCGGCTTTTTTCGTGTCATTTCCCGAATAATGGATTTCTTGAAATCTCCGAGCTCAGGCGGGCTGCGTTCCAGGGCCACGCGATCCGCCCCGGCCGGGCCGACGGAAGGCGCGCCCTGAGCCTGGAATTCCTTCTCTTACGAAATGAAATTCCGCCTTTATGATGATATGAATTGAGGGAAATACGGAAAAAGTGCTAAAATCAACAAATATGGCTTTCCTGAAAAATCGGGCGATCTGGATGCTTCTCCCGGCGGTGGTCCTGGGCGGAGTTTCCTGCCGGATCTTCAAACCCGGGACCATGGCTTATCCCACTGGGTTGAGCTTCCCCGTCGTTGAGGACGCATCCATATCCTTTAAGGGCAGGATCATCAGCCCGGTCCGGGAGAGGGGGGGGGCCTATTTCTATTCCACCGAGAACGGTTTCGTCCGGTGCGTTGACGGCCTGAAGAGAAACGTGATCTGGACGTTCAAAGCGGACAACGGCCTCCGGACCGCTCCTTTCCCGGGCAAAGAGAACATCTACGTCCATGATGAAGCGGACATCCTTTACTGTCTGGATATCCAGGGGAAGATCTCTTGGAAGAAGGCCGTGGGGGAGAGGGTCCTGACCCCGATCGTGGAGGACTCCGGCCGGATCTATTTTGGCACCGACAGGGGAATTCTCTGGTCCCTGGACTTGAAGGGGGAAGGCCCGCGGCGGTTCAAGGCCGGAGCGGCCATTAACGGCGGCCCCTTGGTCCTGGGTTCCCGTATCATTTTCGGTTCGGATGACGGGAAGCTCTCCCTGATCGATCCTCAGGGCAAAGCCCTGGGCGTCTTCCAGGCGCCGGGAAGGATCATCGGCCCTATCGCGAGCGACGGAAAGATCGTTTTCTTCAGCACCGAGACCCGGGACTTCTTCGGGCTTTCCCTGAATCGTCTGAGACCCAAATGGAAGGTCCGGCTCGGCGGGCGCGTCCTTATCGATCCTGTCCTGCGGGGCGGACGGCTCTTCCTCCTGAGCACGAACAGTGTCGTCTATTGCCTTAAGAAGACTTCCGGCGACATCCTCTGGTGGCAGAACATCCCTTCCCGGACGGCCTACGAGCTCGCGGGCATCGAAGACAAGGTGGTCATTTCGACACTGTCCTCCCACCTCCTGGCGTTCGATGTCGAGACGGGCCGGAAAACCGGCGAATACAAAACGGAGCAGGACCTCAAAACCAACGCTCTCTGGATCGATCCTTTCCTCATCATTGCCCACTACGATTTCCAGACCGACGGCGGCCGATTCGTTTATCTCAGGAAGGACGTCCAGGCCCTGTTATCCGCCCAGAAGACATCGCCCCAGTCGGTCGGCGACGAGATCCCGTTCACCGCTTCCGCCATAGGCTTCTTCAAGCCGAACTACGAGTTCTACCTCAAGACCGGTGAAAAACGCGAGGTCGCCCAGAAGGCGTCCGACACGAACACGTGGACATGGTACGCGGAGGCGGAAGGCACCTATTCCGTGGGCGTCAATGTGACCGACGAGAAACAGTCGAGGGAGATCGAGATTCCCTTTGTCATAGAAAAGCGCCCGGAAAAAATAGCCGAATCACCCTTAATGAAAGGAAATGCAGCCATGACTCGCGAAGACGCCCTGGTATTGGTCAACAAGCAACTCAAGAACGGGAATCTGATCAAGCACTGCCTGGCCGTCGAGGCCTGCATGAAGGCCGTCGCGTTACGGGTGGGCCAGGACCCGGAGCCATGGGGGTTGGCCGGCCTCCTTCATGACCTGGATTACGAGGTCACGGAAAAGAGCCCCGAACTCCATACCTCCGAGACGGTGAAGATCCTCAACGGGCTGGGCATGGATCCTTTGATCGTTCACGCCGTCCAGGCCCACGCCGGGAAGGTCCCCTGCGCAAATTCGATGGACTGGGCCATTTTCTCCATCGATCCCTTGACCGGGCTGATCATCGCCGCGACCTTGATGCATCCGACAAAGAAGCTCAGGGCGATCGACCTCGAATTCGTCAAGAGGCGGTACAAAGAGAAGAGCTTTGCCAAGGGCGCCAGGCGCGATGAGATCGAGCAGTGCGTCAACCTCGGCCTCAGTCTGGATGAGTTCATCACCATCTGCATCCAAGCCATGCAGGGCATCGACCAGGACCTCGGCCTGACCTGAGGCCCAAAATTGCTGATTGGATTCTTTCTTCTCAGGCCACGACGCCGACTTCTGGTGATGCCCGAAATTCCAGGGACACGATGCCAATTCCAGAGAATTGGTTCATGTCCCGGAATTCCGACTCGCGTCCTAACGGGCATTTTGGCCTGAAGCGGCCGGCTTGACATTTCCGCCTCTCTGGGCTAATTTAATTTTGGCCTTTTGACCGGCTGTTCCGGGAGAGGAGGCCATTGTTCTTTGCGCAGGCTCCGAGCCGTCCGGCCTAAAGACCAGAAGTCCAAGGCGGATGGCCGATAGGGCTCGGCCGGAAACGGCCTCGCCTCCCGCTTTGGAAAGGAGTAAAGGGATGCGGTCCCCAGGGCATGTTTTCCAAGCGGAAGGCGTGCCTTTTTTTTTGCCGTCCAGCGCGGCGACATGATGAGTGAAGGAAAACAGGTCGGATGAAGAATTTGTTGTCGCTTCTTGCGGTTGTGTGGCTGACGGGGCAATCCTTATCTGCCGCCCCGGCCGTCGAGCCGCCCGGCGCTGCCGGGGACCTCATCTTGGCCACGACCACGAGCCTCCAAGACAGCGGGCTCCTGGACGTTCTGCTCCCTCGCTTCGAAGCTGCCTCCTCCCATCGGGTGAAGGCGATCGCCGTCGGCTCGGGAGAGGCCTTGAGGATGGGCGAGCAGGGGAACGCCGATGTGCTGATCGTCCATTCCCCCGCGGACGAGGAAAAGTTCATGGCCGCCGGTTACGGAAAGGACAGGAAGGAGCTGATGACCAACGACTTCGTCCTGGTGGGACCCGAGGCGGACCCGGCCCGGGTCCGGGGGCGGCCGGTCCTCGACGCGCTGCGGGCCGTCTTCTTAAAAGGGGCGATCTTCCTGTCCCGTTCCGATGGTTCGGGAACCGACAAGAAGGAACGCGACCTCTGGAAGCGGGCGGGCTTCGAACCGAAAGGGCGCTGGTACCTGGAAACCGGACAGGGCATGGCGGAAACGCTCCGGATCGCGAGCGAAAAAGCGGGCTACATTCTGACCGACAGGGGAACGTTCCTGTCGCTCACGGGAAGATTGGACCTGCGGGTTCTCGTCGAGGGCGAGAAGATCCTTTTGAATGTCTATCACGTCATCACGGTCAATCCCGAGCGGTTCCCTGAAACGAACATCAGCGGCGCCGAAGCCCTGATGGATTTCCTGATGAGTCCCGCTATCCAGACGTTCATCGGTCAATTCGGCCGGGAAAAGTATGGAGCGGCCCTTTTCAGACCTTCCTTGAAGGGGCCGGGGGACGGCCCTGTAAGGTAAGCCCGGCATGGACATGATCTGGACGGGGATCGTCAAGGCCGTGGACATGCTGATCTCGCTCGATCCCGAGATCTACGGCATCGTCTGGCTGACGCTCAAGATCACGGGGGCCGCCACCTTGATCGGGCTGTGCGTCGGGATCCCGGCCGGGCTCGGTTTGTCGGTGTCCCGTTTCCCGGGAAGGCGATTGATCATCGCCATGATCAACACAGGTATGGGCCTTCCTCCCGTCGTCGTCGGTTTGTTCGTGGCCCTTTTTCTGTGGAGGATAGGGCCGTTGGGCTCGCTCCGTCTCATCTACACTCCGGCGGCCATGGTGATCGCCCAGGTCCTCATCGTCGTTCCGATCATCGCCGGCCTTTCGCTGGCGGCCTTTCAGAACGTCGATCCCGCGGCCTCCCTTCAGGCACGGGCCCTCGGGGCGACGAAGGCCCAGGCTCTCCTGGTTATTCTAAAGGAGTCGCGGCTTCCCCAGATGGCCGCCGTGATGGCAGGATTCGGGGGGGCCGTTTCGGAAGTCGGAGCCGTGCTTATGGTCGGCGGCAACATCAACGGGCAGACGCGGGTCCTGACGACGGCCATCGTCCAGGAGACGCGTATGGGGAGGTTCGAGGTCGCGATCGCCTTGTCGCTCGTCCTTCTCGCCCTGAGCTTCGCTGTCAACGCTCTCCTGACCTACATCCAGCAAAAAGGAGGCCAAGAGTGGAGACCCCATTCCTGGAAATGAAAGGGGTCCGGCACTCCTACGGCCCGCTCCGGGTCCTGGATGTCCCGTTGTTTTCCTTGGCCAAGGGCGAATGCCTTGTCGTCTTCGGACCGAACGGATCGGGCAAGAGCACATGGCTCCGGATCGCCTCGCTCCTGGAGAGACCCGGCCGGGGACGGGTTTTTTACAGGGGGGAAGAGGTCAGCGGGAAGACCGCGCTCAACGTCCGGCGCAGGTTCGTCCTGCTCCTGCAGCGGCCGTATCTTTTTCGAGGGAACGTGGAAAAGAACGTACTTTTCGGACTGAAGGTCAGGGGGACGCCGAGGCCGGAGATGCGCAAACGGCTGGACAGGGCGGCCCGGATGTTCTCTCTCGGCCCCCTCCTTAACCGTGACGCCCGGAAGCTTTCCGGCGGTGAAGCCCAACGGGTCAACCTGGCCCGGGCCTTCATCCTGGAGCCGGACATTCTTTTCCTGGACGAACCCTTCTCCGCCCTCGACGCCCCGACCCGGGAGGACCTTATCCAAGAGCTCAAGAGGGTGCTCAAGGAGACCGGACAGACGACCGTTTTCGTGACCCACCATCGCGACGAGGCGGCGTTCCTGGCGACGCGGGTGGCCGTCCTTGTCAGCGGGAGGGTCCTCCAGGACGGAGAGACGGAGAGGGTATTCGCCTCTCCCGCGAACGATGAGGTGGCGAGGCTCGTGGGCCATGCCACCCTTCTCAAGGGGACCGTCGAAGAACGGAGGGGGGACCTCCTCGTCATCGCTCACGCAGGCCTGCGAATCCTGGCGGCGGGGGAAGCCCGGGAAGGGAGCGAGGTGCTTCTATTCCTGAGGCCCGAGGACGTTCTCCTGGCCCGGCGGAAGTTCGAAAGCTCGATCAGGAATTGGTTCGAGGGGAGGGTCCTAGAGATTTCTCCCGGCGACCGCCTCGTTCTCGTCTCTCTGGATTGCGGGTTTCTTCTGAAGGCGCGCTTGACGCGGGCGGCCGTCGACGAGCTCGGGCTCCGGGTGGGTGAGACGGCCTGGGCCGGGATCAAGGCGGCTTCCCTGAGGGCCCTGCCGGCGGGTGTGGACAACGGGGATTGAAAGAGGTTACATGATCAGTTATGAAGAAGCCCGGAGGTTGGTTTTCGACGAGGCCAAGACCCTCGGCGTGGAGGACGTCGCCTTGGACGACTCCTTTCGCCGGGTCTTGGCGGCGGACATCCGTTCGCCGCGCCCTCTGCCCCCCTTTGACAATTCGGCCATGGACGGTTACGCCGTGAGGAGCGCGGACACGCTCGGCGAACTTCCCGCGGTCCTCGCCGTCGCGTGGAAGCAGCCGGCGGGGACGGCCCGGGCCGGGGCTCTTGCCCCCGGCGAATGCGTGAAGATCATGACCGGAGCGCCGGTCCCCCGGGATGCCGATGCTGTCGTGCCGCGGGAGGACGTCAAGGAATCCGCGGCAACGATCGCCGTAAGCCGGCCGGTCCGGCCCGGAGAGAATATCCGCAGAAGGGGCGAGGACATCATCGAGGGAGAGACGGCGCTCACCAAGGGCACGTTTCTCAACGCGCCCTGCATCGGCTTTCTGGCGGCTCTTGGGATCGCCAAGGTCCCTGTGCGCCTACGACCCGCCGTGGGCGTCCTCACCACGGGGACCGAGATCCGTGACGTTTCCGAGCCCCTGGACCCGGACTCCATATACGATAGCAACAGCCATGCCCTGCGGGCCCAGATCGCCTCCGCGGGCGCGGTCCTCTCGTTCCTCGGAACGACGGGAGACGACCTCGATGGGACGGTCTCCAAGCTCCGGCAGGCCGCCGGGACTTCCCGGGTCATCCTGACGACAGGCGGCGTGTCGATGGGCGATCATGACGTGGTCAGGGACTCTTTCGATCGCGTCGGGGCGCGGCGGGTCTTCTGGAAGGTCGCCCAGAAGCCGGGCATGCCCCTGGCCTTTTATGTCCTCGAAGGCGGGGACGGCCCGTGTTACTTGTTCGGGCTCCCCGGAAATCCCGGGGCGGTCATGATCGCGTTCGAGGAATACGTCAGGCCGTTCTTGAACCTTCTTTCCGGACGGGCGGATTATCTCGCGCCCGAATTCGAGGCCCGTTTGTCCCGGGAGGTCAGGAAAAAGAAGGGCCGTTTGAACTTCCTGCGGGTCCGTCTTTCGATGAAAGATGGGGAGTGGTGGGCGGAGAGCACGGGGGAACAGGGCTCCGCCATCTTAAGGTCGATGGTTCCGGCCGATGGCCTGGCTCTCGTCCCCGCCGCGGCGGAATCGCTTCCGGCAGGCTCAAAGGTCATCGTCCACAGAATGGCTTGGTGAGATGAAAGACAATTTTGACCGCAGGATCGACTACATGCGCCTTTCCGTCACGGACCGGTGCAACCTTCGATGCTTCTACTGCTCTCCCGGCCGGGATTTCGTCTTCATCCCGCCGTCGGAGGTCCTGTCCTATGAAGAATTCTTGAGACTGGCCCGTCTTTCCTTGGAGATCGGGGTCACCAGGTTCAGGATTACGGGCGGCGAACCCCTCGTCCGGAAGGGGCTCGCGGGTTTCATCCGCTCCCTTGTCGAACTCAAGGGGACCGGGGACATCGCCTTGACAACGAACGGCATCCTTCTCCGTGACAACCTGGACGCCCTCTGGGAGTCCGGCTTAAGGCGGATCAACATCAGCCTTGACAGCCTGGACCCTCACGCCTACGGCGAGATCACCGGAGGCGGCAACCTTCAGAACGTCCTGGACGCGATCGACGGGGCCCTGGAGAAAGGCTTCTCACCCGTCAAGATTAACGCCGTCCTGCTCAAGGGGAAGAACGACGACCTCTCACCATTCGTCGCCCTGGCCTCGGAGAAGCCCGTCCACGTCCGCTTCATCGAGCTCATGGATTTCTCGCCCAACCAAGGGTATTTCGTTTCCGAGCTGGAAGCGTTGGCGCGCTTGGCCCGGTTCGGCAGGCCGGAGGAGGCCGCGGCCCCCGAGGGCGCCGGCCCCGCCCGGTATTTCACGTTTCCCGGAATGAAGGGGACGATCGGGTTCATCAGTCCCTATTCCGACCATTTCTGCGCGTCGTGCAACCGCCTGAGGATATCGGCGGACGGCAGGCTCCTGCCCTGCCTCTTCTCCGGGTGGTCGGTGGACCTGAAAAAGATGCTCCGTTCCGGGACCGATGACGGCTCGCTCAAGGCGGCACTTCGCGATGCGCTCTCCCGTAAACCCCGGAGGAGGGAAGAAGCGACCGCCGGGGAGCGAGGGAACGGATTGAGAACGATCGGAGGATAGGACCATGAAACTGACACACCTCGATGAAAAAGGACGGCCTCGCATGGTCGACGTGAGCGCCAAGCCCGAAACGGAAAGGACTGCCCGGGCCATGGGCGAGGTCGGACTCTCCCGAGAGACTCTCGAGCTCATCGCTTCGAACAGAGTCCCCAAGGGCGAGGTCCTCAACACGGCCCGCCTTGCCGGGATCCAAGCGGCCAAGAGGACCTCGGAGTGGGTCCCCCTTTGCCATCCCCTCCGGTTGACCCAAGTCGATGTCGAGCTGACGCTCTCCCCGAAGGAGGGCCTGGTCCGCGTCGTCTCGACGGTCAAGGCCGTCGACAGGACCGGCGTTGAGATGGAAGCCCTGACGGCCGCGGCCGCCGCCTGCCTGACCGTCTACGACATGTGCAAGGCCGTGGACAAAAGGATCCTCATCGGGAACATCCACCTCCTGTCCAAGAAAGGCGGAAGACGTGGCGAATTCACCTGGTGATCGCGGCGCCGTGGTGTCGATCAACCTCAGTTTTTCCAAAGGCGTGCGCAAAGAACCGGCCGGGAGCGGGACCCTGTTGGAGGAAACCGGTCTCGAAGGCGATGCCCATGCCGGATTCGGACACCGCCAGGTCAGCCTGCTGGCCATCGAAAGCATCGATAAAATGAAGGACCTTGGCCTTGACGTCGGGCCCGGGGATTTCGCCGAGAACGTCACGACCTCGGGGGTCGACCTGGCTTCGCTTCCCATAGGGACCCGCCTGCGATTGGGGGAAGCTCTTCTCGAGGTCAGCCAGATCGGCAAGGTCTGCCATTCCCGGTGCGCCATCTTCGAGCAGGCCGGAGACTGCGTCATGCCCAGGGAAGGGATCTTCGCCCGTGTCCTCGCCGGCGGGAACGTGAGGACCGGCGACCCTGTCGAAGTCTTGAGAAAGGAGCCCGAACATGGCTGAAAGGATACGGTTCGCCGTGCTGACGATCTCCGATCGGTCGTCCCGCGGAGAAAGGGCCGATGAAAGCGGTCCTCTCCTCGGGCGGGTCGTTATCGAATGGGGGGGCGAGGTCGTCCTGTCGGAAATACTCCCCGATGAACGGGCCGTGATCCGCGCCGAGCTTGAAAGGATCGCCGACGGCGGGCTGGCCGATGTCGTGCTGACGACCGGGGGGACCGGCTTCGCCCCCAGGGACGTCACTCCGGAAGCGACGAAGGACGTCCTGGACCGGGAGGCGCCGGGGCTGGCCGAGGCCATGCGGGCCGATAGCCAAAAGAAGACGGTGACGGCCATCCTTTCCCGGGCGGCTGCCGGGATCAGGAAAGCGACCCTAATCATGAACTTGCCGGGAAGCCCGCGCGCGGCCCGGGAAAACCTAGAGGTCGTCCTGCCCGCCCTGGCCCATGCCGTCGAACTTCTCAGGGGGGGCGTGGGGGACTGCGGAAAACCTTGAGCCGGCGGCGGTCAGGCCCTTTTGACACGGCGAGGGCGCTATGTTAAAAGAAGAACGGAATGAAAGCGATCGCCGTCGTCGGTCCCTCGGGAAGCGGCAAGACCACGTTCCTCGTCCGCCTGATCCCGGAGCTCAAGTCCAGGGGCGCGAGGGTCGCCGTTCTCAAGCACTGCCATGAGGACGTGCCTTTGGACAAGGAAGGGAAGGACTCCTGGAAATTTACCAAAGCGGGCGCGTCCCGGGTCGGTATCGTGACGCCGGGCCGTGTCGCCGTCTTCCAGGAGACGGGAACCCCGGACGACATCGAGGGCGCCGTCGGCCGGTTCTTCGCCGACGCGGACATCGTCCTGGTCGAGGGCGGGAAGGGCGTCAGGGGCCTGAAGAAGATCAGCCTCGTGTGCAAGGACATCGCCGAGAGGCTGGAGTTCGCCCCCGAGGAGCTCCTGGCCGTGGTGTCCGATGACGAGGTCGAGTCGGCGATACCCGTGTTTCGTTTTTCCGAGGTCGGTAAAATCGCCGACCTTGTGATGTCGTCGTCCGGCCGGTCTCCCGAAGCGACGTTGGTGGTGGACGGGGCGGAAGTTCCGCTCAATCCTTTCGTTGAATCCTTCATCAGGAACACGGTCATGGGAATGGTCGGCTCTTTGAGGGGAACGAACATGGACCCCGGGGATGTCGTCCTTCATGTCTCGCGGAAGGGATCCCGGAAATGACCGCGAAAATCAGGAGGGAGCGACTGGAGGAGGACCTCTTCTCGAAGCATGATCCGAGGGTCCTTGCTGCCCTCAGGGAAAGCGCGGTTGGGATCGCCGGGGCCGGCGGCCTCGGCTCTAATGTCGCCATCTCACTGGCCCGGGCCGGGGTCGGAAGGCTTATCATCGCCGATTTCGACAGGGTCGAGCCCTCCAATCTCAACCGGCAGCAATATTTCGTCGGGCAGATCGGACGTCGCAAGGTGGAGGCCCTGCTCGAAAACCTGAAAAGGATCAACCCGTTCTCCGAATACTCGGTCCATGACATAAAAATCAGCGGAAAGAACGTGGGCCGGATCTTCGGGGCCGCGGACATCCTTGTCGAGGCCTTTGACAAGGCCGAAGCCAAGCACATGCTCATCGAGGCCTGGCTGTCGCTCTTCCCGGAAAGACCCATCGTCGCGGCCTCGGGCCTGGCCGGGTATGGGAAGAATCGGAAGATCCATGCCCGGAAGATGGGCAGCCTGTATGTCTGCGGCGACGAGGAAAGCGAGTGTGCCCCGGGTATCAGTCCGATGGCGCCCCGGGTCGCCATCGTGGCCAACATGCAGGCCAATTGCGTCGTGGAACTGCTCGTCAAAATGAGATGTAAACATGTTTAAGGTCAACGATTATTTGGACGGCAACGTCCCGTCCGTCGCCTTCTCCACGGCCGAAAGCCCGTCGGCGGTGGGAGTTATGGCCAAGGGGGATTACGCTATTTCCGGGTCCATTCCCCGTCGATGAGGCGCCACATCTTTCCCGTCGGGTTCTCGTCCTGAAGCTCCGGCGGCAGGCGGTCCGGTCGAACACTGTCATAACACTGGAGGGCCGTGAAGCGCAGCAAGGAGGCGGGGAAGCCCACCCCGGTGAATCCCGGATGGCCGGTCGCGGGGAAAGGGCCGCCGTGGACCATGGAGGGAACGATGGCCAGCCCGGTCGGCATCTTGTCGTTAAGGAGCCGGCCGGCCTTTGTCCGCAGGACGGGCGCGAGCCTCGAGTAGAGGCCATCATCGGCCCCGGCCTTGTCCGAATAAACGCACGCGCTCAGATTGCCCTCGAGCGCCTCGGCGACGCGGAGCATCTCGTCCTCAGTTCCAACGAGGACGACGAGGGACACCGTCCCAAAAGCCTCGTGCTGGAAGCGCCCGGGATGGCTCAGGAATGCCCTCCCGGATATCTTGAGCAGCGTGTTCTCGAACTGAAAACCGGGACCGTCAACGGGCTTCCCTCCCGTGAGGACCTCGGCGCCTTCCCGGGCCATCTCCGACATGCTCGCTTGAAGGGATTCCAGAACGCTCCGGCCTAAAAGGAACCCTGATGGGGGAGCATTAAAATTCCTTTTAGAAGCGGCCAGAAAATCCCTTCCGTCCGCACCATCGAGGACCACGACCAGGCCGGGCTTCGTGCAGAACTGGCCGGCGCCCCCCGAGCATGAAGCCGAGAACTCGGCCGCAATCGCTTCGCCGCGTTCTCGCAGCGCTCCGGGAAGGATGAAGACGGGATTGACGCTCGACATTTCGAGGCTGATGGGCTTCCCCGCCCGGTCCGCGGCCTCCTTGAGCCGCATCCCGGACGGACGGCCGCCCGTGAAGGCCGTCGCCCCCGTGAGCGGATGGGCGACGAGTCGAAGTCCATCCTCGGGCCGCAAATGGTAGATCATCTGGAGGGTCGCCGGAGGAAGTCGCGGCCCTTCAAGGGAGCTGCGAGCGATCTCGGCGAAAAGTTTCGTCGTCGCGGGATGGTAGGGGTGGGCCTTGGCCAGGACGGGATTCCCGGCGGCGATGGCCGCCGCCATATCGCCCCCCGCCGCGGAGTTGAAAGCGAACGGAAAATTGTTGGGGCCAAAAACGATGACGGGGCCGCCCAACGGTCCGTGGATCGACCGGATATTGGATTTGGTATCGATCGCCGCCCGCCGCCAGGACCGATCCCTGGAGGCTTCGGCGGCCTGGCGGAGCTGGTCGATCGTCCGGGGAAGTTCGATCGTCCCGAGCCGGGGGGCTTTGGGAAGGGCCGTCTCCCGATGGGCCGTTTCGACGAGCTCATCGGCCCGGCCCAGGATGCCTTCCGCGAATCGTTCCAGGAAAGCGGCGATCCGCTCCGGAGACGCCCGGGCAAGTTCCTTGCAGGCCCTCCGGCTCGCTGCCAAGGCCGCTTCGACGTCCTCGAACGACGAGATGGGAAACAAGCCGGGCAACGGGGACCCGGTCGAGGGATCGACGGCCTGAAACGTTCCGACGGAGCGCGCCTCTCGCCAAACGCCGTCGATCAATACGGGTTGCATGATCCGCACCATTGGCGATGCTTCGAAATCGCCAAGCCTTATCCGCCCGAATACAGCGGCGAGATGACGACGCGATCGCCGTCCTGGAGCTCATCGACCGGGCCGACCGCCTTGCCGTTCCGGGTGACGATCTTGGGCCGGTCCTTTTCGATCCCGACGAGTCCGAAGAGGCTTTCCACGGTCGCAGATCGAGGAGCCTCGAACTCTTTTTCGCTGAAACCCGCCGCGTAAATGAACGGGCCGATAAGCTTGATGGTGATCTTCATCCTACTCGAGCTTTGTATATTTCTGGACTTCCCCGGCTTCCTTGTCCAAGCCCAGGGATGCCGCCGTCTTCTTAGTGGGGATCCCCCGTTTGTCCCAGCCCCGGATGTCGTAGAAGTGGTCGAGGAGCTCGTTGTACTTGTCGAGCTCCAGGAACTTCCCGGCGATGGGCCCTTCCTTGTCGGCGTTGGCCGGGTCGAACCAGACCATCGGGGGATAGTCCCTCGTCCGGTCCCAGTCGGGGATCTCGCGGGCCCAGAAGAACTTCATCAGGGCGTAGATCCGGTCACCGACCTTCCAGAAATCGTCGAGCGTCCAGTCGAGGCCGGTGGCCTTGTTGAAATAGATCGGGTAGTTCTTGAGGTCCCAGCCAAGCTCGATCCACGGGAAGCGGCAGGCGACCATGAACTCGAAGAGGCCGCCCCGGATCCTCTGCAGTTCGACGACCTTCGCGGCCTTCTCGCGTCCGTAGGACTCGCGGGAGGTCTGCTTCAGTTCGAAGGTGATGATCCAGGCCTCCCTGTGGTGGGCGCCGATGGGGCTCGTTCCGAAGGCCAGGGCCATGCCGGGGATGAACTTGCAGTTGTAGGCCGCCAATTCCAGTCCCTTGACCTGCATGGCGTAGGCCTCGGAGCCGTGGCCGAACCGCCGGGCCATCCGCAGCGAGCCGTCGGCCAGGAGGTTCCCGAGCTCGCCCTCGCGCCGGGCCGCTATTCCGAGGAGCTGCTTGGCCCTCTCGGCGTCGCCGAACCTGAAGTCGCCCGTCGTCGCGCCGTGTTCGATGGCGTCGGCGTAGAAGGAGAGGACGCAGCCGGTCGACATCGTGTCGATTCCGTAGTCGTCGCAGAGATAGTTCAGGGAGGCGACCTGGTCGAGGTCGAAGATCTCCAGGTTGGCGCCCAGGAGGCCGATGTTCTCGTAGTCGAGCTCGGACTCCCGGCCTTCGTGGTCGCGGATCGCGATGCCGCAGCGCATCGTGCAGTTCGGACAGCCGTAGGTGGCGATCCGGGCCGCGTTGAGCCGCTCGCCGTCGATCTTCCAGGCGTCGGGGTGTTGGGTCTTCCGGAAGTTCCGGACGGGCAGGGCGGCAACCTCGTTGCACCAGGCCAGGACGCCGTTCGTGCCCTGGATGGACCAGCCGGTCTGCTTGTCGATCGCCCCGACCTTCTTCAGATCGCCCGTTCCAATGGCCTTCATCTGCCCGGGATCGGCAACCGGGATGGTCTTGGTCCCCTTGACGACGATGGCCTTGAGCTTCTTGGAGCCCATGACCGCCCCCATGCCGGGCCTGCCGCCGGCCCGGCCTTCCAGGCTGCGGACCATGGCGTACAGGACCATGTTCTCGCCTCCCTGGCCGATATTGAGGACCCCGACGCCTTTGCCGTACTTGGCGTAGATCCAGTCGTTCGTGGCGTACGTCCCCTTGCCCCAGACCTCATCTGCGGGCAGGAAATCGACCTTGTCGTCCTCGATGTAGATGTAGGTCGGAGAAGAGGCCTTCCCCTCGACGATCAGGACGTCGTATCCGGCCTTCCTCAGGTGTTCGGCGACCCGGGTCCCTATATTCCCGTCACCGTAGCCGCCCGTGATGGGGGATTTGGCCGCGACCACGGCCTTGCCGGTGTTGGGGGCGGGAATTCCGGCGATGGGCCCCAGGGCAACGATGAACTTATTCTCGGGGCCCAGCGGGTCGATCCCGGGCTTCAGCTCGTCCCAGAGGATCTTGAGGGCGAAGCCCCGTCCGCCGACCCATTTTTTCGCGAATTCCTCGCTGAAGGGCTCCTTTTTGAAGGTCTTCGTGGTCAGGTCGATTCTCAGGATATTGCCGGTCCATCCATACATTTCCGTCTCCGTTCGAAGCCGAATCCGGCTAGAGAAAATTGCATACTATCGGATAGCATAGAGGTTGGGTTTAGTCAAGCATCTTGCCTAAAAGCGGATTTTTTTCTACAATATATCAAATATCGTTCATTGTATCCCGAGCGACAACGAAAATAGTCTGATCACAAGAGAAAAAGGAACCATGGTCGAAGAACAGCAGACGCTGGGCGAAGAACTCTCGATCTTCCAGAAGGTCCGCCGGACCCTGATCGGCGGGCCTAAGAACATCAAGGACCCTTCGCTTTTTCATAAGCTCGCCCTCATCCCCATCCTGGCCTGGATCGGGCTGGGGGCCGACGGGCTGTCTTCAGCCGCTTACGGACCCGAAGAGGCTTTTAAGGCCCTTGGCCGACACACCTATCTCGCCATCTTCCTGGCCCTGGCCACGGCTTTGACCGTCTTCATCATCTCCTACGCCTACTCCCGGATCATCGAGTATTTTCCTTCCGGAGGCGGAGGCTATATCGTCGCCACGCACACCCTCGGCGAAAAGGCGGGCGTCGTTTCGGGCTGCGCCTTGCTCGTCGACTACATGCTGACCATCACCGTGTCCATCGTCTCCTGCGGGGACGCCATCTTCAGCTTCTTCCCGGCCGGATACCAACAGTACAAGATCTCCTTCGAGATCCTGGCCATCGTGATGCTGGTCGTCCTGAACCTGCGCGGAGTCAAGGAGTCCGTGACCGTCCTGGCCCCGATCTTTCTGACCTTCGTCGTGACCCACGTTTTCATGATCGGTTACGGCGTTCTCTCCCACCTCCCCCAGATCGCGCCCGTTGTCCACGGCATTCGCGGCGATCTCAGACAGGGGGTCGCGACGCTGGGGATGGGCGGTCTGGCCCTTCTGTTCCTGAAGGCGTTCTCCATGGGCGGAGGGACGTACACCGGGATCGAGGCCGTCTCCAACGGTCTCCAGATTCTCCGCGAACCCAGGGTCCATAACGGCAAGAGGACTATGATCTATCTTTCGACATCGCTGGCCTTCACCGCCGGGGGCATCCTTGTCTGCTATCTCCTCATGAACGTCGCTCCCGTCGCCGGGAAGACCCTCAACGCCGTCTTGGCCTCGACCCTCTACAAGGGATGGGGATTCGGGCCGCTCCTGGCCCTCATCACGATCTTCTCGGAGGGGGCGCTGCTCCTCGTCGGGGCCCAAACGGGATTCGTCGACGGGCCCAGGGTCATGGCCAACATGGCCGTGGACTACTGGTTCCCGCGCCGCTTCGCCTCTCTCTCGGCCCGCTTCGCCATCCAGAACGGCGTCCTCCTGATGGGCGGCGCCTCCATCCTCCTCCTCCTCTACGCCCGGGGCCGGATCACGACTCTGGTCGTCATGTATTCCATCAACGTCTTCCTGACGTTCTCCCTCTCCGAGCTCGGGATGTCCCGATTCTTCATCCGGAACCGGAAGAAGGAGCCGCACTGGAAGAAGCACCTGCCCGTCCACCTGACGGGCCTGACCCTCTGCCTGACCATCCTGATCATCACTTCCCTTGAAAAGTTCCGGTTCGGGGGCTGGTTGACCCTATGCATTACGGCAGTCGTCATTGTCCTCTGTTACCTGACCCGCGCCCATTACACCAAGGTGAGGGGCGGGGTCCGAGAGTTGGACGACCTGCTCCTCAACCTGCCCGTCAAGGGCCCGGCGAACAAGGATCCGGTGGACCCCCGGAACATGACTGCCATCCAGCTCGTCAACAGCTACAACGGATTCGGCGTCCACACGTTCCTGTCCATCATCCGGAGCTTCCCGGGGCTTTATAAGAACTTCATCTTCCTCTCGGTGGCCGAGGTCGACGTCGGGTCCTTCAAGGGCTCGGATGCCGTCGACAACCTGACGCGATGCACCTCGTGCGACCTGGAGAAATACGTCGAGCTCGCCCGAAAGCTGGGCTTCCCGGCCGCGTCCCGCTTCGACCTGGGGACCGACATCGTCCAGACGGCGACGAACCTCTGCGAGGCGACGGCGAAGGAGTTCCCGCGCTCAACCGTCTTCGCCGGCCAGTCGGTCTTCCGCCAGCCGAACCTCCTCCACAAACTCCTCCACAACGAGACGGCGTTCGCCATCCAACAGGAATTGCGCTGGAGGGGGATCACCGCCGTGATCCTGCCCATTCGTATCAATATCTGAGGTGAACCATGGCTAAAAAGTTTTATCGATCGTTCGGGCAGAGGATGCTGGGAGGGGTCTGCGGAGGCCTGGCCGAGTACTTCGATACCGACGCTTCCCTGGTCCGGCTGATCTTCGTCGGCGTCTGCCTGGTCACCGCGGTCCTGCCCATGTTCCTCTTCTACCTCATCGCCTGGATCGTCGTGCCGACGGAGCCGAAGGTTTCCTGAGGAAGGCCGATGGAATTGACTTGAGAGGACTTATCGGATATAACCTAGTCAGTTTTCGGGATCAACGATGAAGAGCGCCATCGAACTACCGTTCAAGCACATCGCCGTCGAGGGGGTGTTCAAATCCCGGAAAAGCCAGCTGGCCAACCTCCTGGCCCAGAGGATCGGGGGGAAGGTCATTTTCGACCACGTCGGCAACCCCTACCTGAAGGAATACTACAACGAGAAGGAGGGGGCGGCCTTCCTGTCCCAACTCGTCTTCCTGGCCAACCGCTACCACCAGCAGGTCCGCCTGATGCAGAGGGACCTGTTCGTGGACCGGATCATTTGCGATTACCTGTTCGAGAAGGACAAGATCTACGCCTATCAGACGCTCTCTGACGACGAGCTCGTCGTTTACGATAAGATCTACGGGATACTTTCCGAGAGGGTGGCCAAACCGGACCTCGTTATCTTCCTCCAGATTACGGTGCCGACCCTGATCCGGCGGATCTCCCGGGAAGGCGACCAGATGGAGAAGAACATCTCCGAGAAATACCTGGAGGACATCGTCGAAGCGTTCGATTACTTCTTCTTCAACTACCAGGCGACGCCGCTTCTCGTCGTCAAGGCCGACGACCTGGACTTCAGCCGGGAGGACGACCTTCAGGATCTCATCCAGCAGATCAGGGACATGAAGAAGAGCGCGCTGTATTACGTGCCGCAAAGCTTCACGGGCAAGGGCCCAAGAAAAGGATAGGGGAGCGCGGAGGCCTTCGGGCCCCGGGACTCCCATGAAGCCTTGGGATTTTGCTTTACCTCAATCCGGTCCGAGGCCGGATGGGGAGAAAGGATGCGCCATGTCCGAACAAGAACCCGGAAAGATCACCGTTCCTTCCCTTTCGGCCAAAAAGGCTGCGGGGGAGAGGATCGCCGTCCTGACCGCCTATGATTTCCCGTCCGCCAGGATCCTGGACGAGAGCGGCGTCGACATCATCCTCGTCGGGGATTCCCTGGGGATGGTGGTTCTGGGCTACGAGAACACTATCCCCGTGACCATGGACGACATGCTCCACCATACGAAAGCCGTAGTCCGGGCCGTAAAGCGCGCCCTGGTCATCGGCGACATGCCCTACGGCTCCTTCCACACGTCCGTCGAGGGAGCCATCCGCAACGCCATCCGGTTTTTGAAGGAGGCCGGGGCAGGCGGGGTCAAGATCGAAGGCGCTTCGCCGGAACGGCTGGAGATCGTCGAAGCCCTGGTCGGGGCCGAAGTCCCTGTCATGGGCCACGTCGGTCTGACGCCCCAGTCCATACGCCGGCTCGGCCAATACAAGGTCAAGGGCACGGTCCCGGAGGAGGCACGGCGGATCGTCAGGGGGGCGATGGACCTGGAGCGGGCGGGGGCCTTTGCGGTGGTCCTTGAATCCATTCCGCTGGAGATCGCCCGGGAAGTGACGGCAAGACTCAGGATTCCGACCATAGGCATCGGGGCCGGACCCTACTGCGACGGCCAGGTGCTGGTTTTCCATGATGTGATGGGATTCGCGACCGGCTACCTCCCGAAATTCGTCAGGAAATATGCCGACCTGCACGGGATCCTGCGCCGCGCCGTCGGAGAGTACGTGGCTGACGTTCGGAAGGGCGTGTTCCCCGACGACGCCGCGTCCTACCATCTCAGGCCCGAGGACGTGGGCCGGGTCCTCCGCGGGCTTGGTTTCGCCAAGGGCGCAGGAAAGAGCAGGAAAGGAAGGAAACGGGCATGAAGATCCTACGAAGCGTAGCGGACATGAAAGCCTTCGCCCACGAACGCAGGACGGCCGGGGCGAAGATCGGGCTGGTCCCGACCATGGGGTGCCTTCATGAGGGTCACCTGAGCCTCGTCCGGGAGTGTCGAGCGAACGCCGACGTCACCGTGGTCAGCGTCTTCGTCAACCCGACCCAGTTCGGGCCGAAGGAGGACCTCCAGTCCTACCCCAAGGACCTTCGGCGGGATGTGGAGATGCTCCAGAGGGAGGGAGTGGACGTCGTGTTCACCCCGCCCGAAGATGAAATGTACCCTCCCGGATACAGGACCTTCGTCGAGGTCCATGGGCTCCAGGACAGGTTGTGCGGTCAATCGAGGCCCGGTCACTTCCGGGGTGTCTGCACTATAGTCCTGAAGCTCTTCAATATCGTCAGGCCCGACATCGCTTTCTTCGGCTGGAAGGACGCTCAACAGCTGATCATCCTGCGAAAGATGGCCAGGGACCTCGACCTGGATGTCAGGGTCGAGGGGCTTCCCCTGGTTAGGGACGTAGACGGTCTGGCCCTGAGCTCCAGGAACAGCTATCTGTCGGCTGAGGAGCGCCGCGCGGCCTTGGTCCTATCGAAGGGCCTCCGGGAAGCGGAAGCCATGGCCGGAGCTGGGGAAAAAAGCGCTAAGGCCGTCATCGCGAAGGTGATCGAAACGATCGGGAAGGAGCCCTTGGCCCGTATCGACTACGTGGAGATCGTGAGCATGGACGACTTCGCGCCCCTGGAGAGGATCGGTGGTGAAGCGCTTGTTGCGCTGGGCGTCTTCATCGGTAAGACGCGCCTCATCGACAACATTCGAATTACGGGCCGGGGATAGAGGTGCAAGATGAAACGGACGTTCCTGAAAAGTAAGATCCACTGGGCCTCCGTCACGGAGGACGACCTGGACTATGAAGGGAGCCTCGGACTGGACGAAAGCCTGATGAAAGCGGCGGACCTTCTTCCCTTCGAGAGGGTGGAGGTTTACAACGTCACCAACGGCGAGCGGTTCGCGACCTACCTCGTCAAGGCGGGAAAAGGTTCGGGGACCGTGGCGGTCTATGGGGCGGCGGTCCACAAGGCCAGGGCGGGAGATAAGGTGATCATCGCGTCCTATGCCGTCCTCGACGAGGATGAGATCGATTTCCACGTGCCTAAGGTCGTGCTGGTGGACGAACACAACCGGGTCAAAGAGATCAAGTAGCCTATGAATAATAAAATCCGCAACGGTCTAAAAAATATTCATCAGCACGGTAAAGCCGGCCGAGATAGCGAAGACGATGACAGCCAGGGTGAAGATTATCATCCCCAAGGCGGGGGCGTACTTGAGGAAGTTCCTGTAAACGCGGACGATTGCGATCTTGAGAATCAGGAGAACGACGAAGGCGATGGCCAGGACGACGTGAAATCCGGCCCTGATGGACATGGCATCCCCCGTCCGGGCCAGGAATCTCGCCCCCAGGTAGATCAGGGGCACCAAGAGGATGCTTATGACGATCCCGGCCGCCCGGTGAATCTTTCTCAGCTTGGCCGGGTCCGTTTTCTTTTCGGGTTTCCCCATCAGGGTCATCATGCTCAGGAACGACGTCAGCGCCGCCGCAATGAACGCGGTGCCGAGAATGGTCTTCAGAAAATAAGCGGGCATGCTGCCTCCCGGAGCCTATTCCTGGTGGTAATTCGGGGCTTCCTTGGTGATGACGACGTCATGGACGTGGCTCTCCTTGAGGCTGGCCTCGGTGATCTTGATGAACCTGGCCTTAGCCTGGAGCTCAGGGATCGTCCGGCATCCGGCGTATCCCATGCCCGCCTTGAGCCCGCCGACGAGCATTTGAACGATGGACGTAGCGCTCCCCTTGTAAGGCACGCGGCCTTCGACGCCCTCGGGAACCAGCTTGCTTTCGGCGGACACCTGGTCCTGGAAATAGCGGTCCCGGCTCTTGCCCTCTTTCATGGCCTCGAGCGAGCCCATGCCGCGATAGGTCTTGTAGGCCCGGCCCTGATACATGACGACCTCGCCGGGCGCCTCGTCCGTCCCGGCCAGGAGGTTGCCCAGCATGACCGAGCTGGCCCCTGCCCCGATGGCCTTAGTGATGTCACCCGAGAACTTGATGCCGCCGTCGGCGATGAGGGGAATTCCCGCCTTGCCCGTGACCTTGAAGACGTCGGAGATGGCGGTCATCTGGGGGATGCCGGCTCCGGTGATGATCCGGGTCGTGCAGATCGAGCCCGGCCCGACCCCGACCTTTATCGCGTCGACCCCGAGTCCGACCAGCTCTTCGGCGGCCTCGGCCGTTCCGATGTTGCCGCCGATGAGCTCCTGGTCCGGGAACTCCTTCCTGATCGTCCGGACCGTGTCCAGGACCCTCCGGGAGTGGCCGTGGGCGTTATCGACGACGAGGACGTCGCACTTGGCGGCGACCAGGGCCTTGGCCCGGTCGAGCGTATCGTCCCCGACGCCGATCGCCGCGCCGACCAGCAGGCGGCCGAGCCTGTCCTTGGCCGCGCCCGGGTATTGGGTCCTCTTGAGGATGTCCTTGTAGGTGATGAGCCCCTTGAGGTGGTAGCGCTCATCGACCATCATGATCTTCTCGATCTTGTGCTCGTGGAAGAGCTTCTCGGCCTCCTCGAGCGAAGTGCCGACGGGCACGGTGATGAGCTTCCGGGTCATGACCTTTTCGATCGGGGTCGTCAGCCGGGTCTCGAAGCGGATGTCCCGGTTGGTCAGGATGCCGACCAGCTTGTTGTTCTCGTCGGTGATCGGCAGGCCCGAGATCCTGTACTTCTTCATGACCTCGATGGCCTTTTCGATCTTCTCTTGGGGCCGGATGGTGATGGGGTCGACGATCATGCCGCTCTCGTAGCGCTTGACCTTGTCGACCTCCTCGGCCTGGAGCTCGATCGACATGTTGCGGTGGATGATCCCCATCCCGCCCTGTTGGGCCATGGCGATGGCCATCCGCGACGTCGTCACCGTGTCCATGGCCGAGCTGACGATGGGGGTGTTGAGGGAGATGTTCCGGCTGAGGAGTGTTCCGACCTCGGCCCCGGAGGGCGTCACGTCGGACTTGGAGGGGAGGATGAGGACGTCGTCGAAGGTCAAACCTTCCTTGATGATGGTGTCCAGCATGCCGCCTCCTTTCTCACTTTTTCCGTTTCCGGCCGGGGATCGTCGATCTCGCCTGCCGGACCTTATGGCCGACCTCGGCCGGGGCCCCTTCGGTTCTCTGGTAATACAGGGGGCGCTCCCTTCTCTGGAGCTGAGGCGCCTCTTCCTGGACCACGGGCTGGATCAGGAAGAGGTAACGCAGGGCGTCCTCCTCGACCCGGTCCATCATCTCCTGGAACATGTCGTAGCTTTCCTTCTTGTATTCGATCAACGGGTCGCGCTGACCGTAGCCGCGCAGGCCGATGCCCTCCTTGAGGTGGTCCATCTCGAGGAGGTGGTCCTTCCATTGGGAGTCGATGACCTGGAGGAGGATCATCCGCTCGAACTCGCGCATCCTCTCATTCCCGAGGAGCCGTTCCTTGTCCTCGTAGACCGCTCGGAGCGCCTGAAGGACCTTTTCCCGGAGGTCCGGGTGGGTGACGGCCTCCCAATCGATCCCGAGCTTGTCGAGGTCCAGGGCGAACTGGGCGAAGAGGGCCTTTTTCAGGCCTTCCCGGTCCCACTCGTCGGGGGGCTTGTCCTTGTTGGCGGAGGTGTCCATGAGCCAGTCGACAACGTCCTCGATGAGACCTCCGAAGTACTCCTTCAAGTCCTTGCCTTTGAGAATGTCCTTCCGCTGGCCGTAGATCGCCTCGCGCTGTTTGTTCATGACGTCGTCGTACTCGAGGAGGTGCTTGCGGATGGAGAAGTTCTGGGACTCGACCTGCTTCTGGGCCCGTTCGATGGCCCTGGAGACCATGTTGTGCTCGATGGGCACGCCTTCGCTCATCCCGATCCGAGCCATCAAGCCCGAGATGCGCTCGCTTCCGAAGATCCGCATCAGGTCGTCCTCGAGGGACAGGTAGAACCGGGACGATCCCGGATCGCCCTGGCGGCCGGCCCTTCCGCGGAGCTGGTTGTCGATGCGGCGGGCCTCGTGGCGCTCGGTCCCGATGACGTGGAGACCCTCGAGCCCGACGACCTTTTCGTGCTCCTCCTGGATGACGGGGGAGACGTCCTTGAGGGCTTTCTCCACTTGATCCGGCATGGCCTTGAGCGGGTCGATCCCGGACCGCTTGAGGTCCTCCCTGGCCAGGAACTCCGGGTTCCCGCCGAGAAGGATGTCCACGCCGCGGCCGGCCATGTTGGTGGCGATGGTCACGGCGCCGATGCGCCCGGCCTGGGCGATGATCTGGGCTTCCTGCTCATGGTACTTGGCGTTGAGGACGACGTGCTTGACGTTCTTCCTCCGGAGGAGGGTGCTCAAGTGCTCCGATTTCTCGATGGAGACCGTGCCGACGAGGAGCGGCCGGCCCTTCTTATTCGCTTCGATGATCTCTTCGACGACGGCGTTCCATTTCTCGGTCGAGGTCCGGAAGATGACGTCCGGGTTTTCCAAGCGGACGAGGGGCATGTTCGTCGGAATCTCGACGACGTCCAGGCCGTAGATGTGCCGGAATTCCGGCGCTTCCGTCAAAGCCGTTCCGGTCATACCCGCCAGTTTCTTATACATGCGGAAATAGTTCTGGAAGGTGATCGAGGCCAGGGTCTGGTATTCCTGTTCGACCCTGACCTTTTCCTTGGCTTCCAGAGCCTGGTGAAGGCCGTCGCTGTAGCGCCTTCCGGGCATGAGCCGCCCCGTGAACTCGTCGACGATGATGACCTGGCCGTCCTTGACCATGTAGTCCACGTCCCGCTTGAACAGGTGATGAGCCTTGAGGGACTGGTTGATGCCGTGGACGAGCTCCATCTGGGAAAGGTCGTAAAGGTTGGAGACGCCGAGGTATTTTTCCGACTCGGATACGCCGGTCTCGGTGATGGACACGGTCCGGGTCTTCTCATCGACCTGAAAATGTTTGTCCTTCTGGAAGTGGCGGACGAGACTGTCCACCTTGTAGTAGAGGGCGGTGGATTCGTCGGTCGGCCCGGAGATGATGAGCGGCGTCCGGGCCTCGTCGATCAGGATGCTGTCCACCTCGTCCACGATACCGTAATGGAATTCGCGCTGGACGAGTTGGGAGAGACGGAACTTCATATTGTCGCGCAGGTAGTCGAAACCGAACTCGTTGTTCGTGCCGTAGGTGATATCGCAGCGGTAGGCGTCATAACGGTCCTGGTCGGAGATGTCGTGAAGGATGGTTCCCACGCTGAGTCCGAGGAACCGGTAGATCGTCCCCATCCACTCCGTGTCGCGCTTGGCCAGGTAATCGTTGACGGTCACGATATGGACCCCGAGGCCCGTCAGGGCGTTGAGGTAGGCGGCTAGAGTGGCGACCAGGGTTTTTCCTTCACCCGTCTTCATCTCGGTGATCCGGCCCTGGTGGAGGATGACGCCGCCCAGGATCTGGACGTCGAAATGGCGCATCTTGAGGGTGCGGCGGGAGGCTTCCCGGACGCAGGCGAAGGCCTCGACGAGGATGTCGTCGAACCCGGCGCCTTGGGAGAGTTTGTTCTTAAATTCGGCGGTTTTGGCCCGGAGCGCGGCGTCGGTCAAGGCCTGAATGCGGGGCTCGATGTCGTTGACGGCGGAAACGAGAGGTCGGACCTTTTTCAGGTCGCGGTCATTCTTCGTCCCGATGAATTTTTGAATGAACCACTTAACCATTTCCTATTTTTTATCAGAAAGCCTCCAAATTGTCAATTTGAAGCCTCAGAGCTTTCCCATGATTTCATCGACCAGCGGCTTGGCGCCGTAGACCTTGATCAGGACCTCGATGATGGCCGAGGCGTGGACCATGACCGATCGGGAGATCTCCTCCTCATAGACGAAACGGGTCGGCAGGGATCGGATGTTGCCGTCGAAGAGGACGCCCGTGAACTCAGCCATGCGGAAGCGGATCTTGCTCTTTTCATGCTTCTCGTCTCCTTTCGTTACAGAGGGTTTTCATTAACCCGGATAGCTCGAAAATCATGGGATACAGTCCGACATTAAGGAATTCCGTTCCTATCCGCGGAATCCTACTTAATCCAGATAACCTAAAGACCTCAGGTTCTCGATCTCGTTCTTGGGAAGGCTGTTGAGGTCGATCCGGACGGGCTGCTGGTCGATCTCGCTGAATCGTTTCAACCATTCCAGGAAACGGGCCTTGAGGAGTGTCCGGACGCTTTCTTCGGGTTCCGAGGTTTCGAGGAAGAACGGTCTCGCTTCGCGATAAAGGGTTTCCCGTCCCGTATCCGTTTCGATGATATCATACCACTGTCGCCAGCGCAGACCGAAATCCGCCGCGACGTTGAACGAGCAGCAGACGGCGAGATGGTCGTCCCCACTCGTTGAATTCAGCGCATCCAGCAGGCTCTTCCCGTCCAGGGCGATCCTCTGCCCGAACATATCCAGGACGGTGGGAAACACGTCGGCCAGTTCCACGACGGTCCTAGCCCGGCCCTTCAGGTTCATGGCGGCGGGGAACTTGACGAGAAGGGGCACATGGGCGGTCTCTTCGAACACGATGCTGCCGTGTCCCCAATACCCCCGCTCGTAAAGCGATTCTCCGTGGTCCGAGAGGATGACGATCAGGCTGTTCTCGTACAGGCCCTTTTCCCGAAGCGACTGCAAGAGCTTTCCTATCTCGCCGTCGACATAGGCGATCGCCGAGTCGTAATTGTCGACGACCGTTTTGATGTCCCCAGCCGCCAACGGATGCTTCAAGTGGCCGAGTTTTTGGGAATCCTCGATCACTCGCTGGGCGGAGGCGCCACTCCCCGGGTTCGTGAACATGTCCAGGTAAGGGGGCGGGGGGCTGATGGGAAGGTGGGGTTCCATGTAATGGACATAACTGAACAGCGGCCCAGGACGGGAGAGCCAGGAGCGGAACTCGGGAGGGATGGCCTTTTCATGGCCGTGGCGCCATTCTCCGATGAAAGGAAGATAATCGTCGATCCCGCGGGCGAAGCCCGTGGATAAGGACACGTTCCCGGTCGAGGTGAAAAGGGAGGTCCGGTATCCCTTGCCCTTCAGATACATGGGCAGAGTCAGCAGGTCTTCGGGGAGTTTGTTCCTAAGGATGCGCACCTTGTGTGTCTCGGGATAGAGGCCGGTGAATAGGGTGGCGACGCTGGAACGGGTGAACGACGCGTTGGCGTAAGCGTTCTCAAAAACGACCGCGTCCTGCGCGAACCGGTCGATGTTGGGTGATGTGGGGCGTGAGTATCCGTATGTTCCCAAGTGCTTTGCCTGGCAGGCGTCCATCAGGAAGATGAAGATGTCGGGGTCCTTGGGAAGGGCGGCTTTTGCCGTGGGCGGCCGCTCGAGGGTCCGGGGCGAGAACGAATATCCCGTGACATCGAAGCTTCCGGATTCCACAGCCGCGGTCAGGTATCCGGTCTGGTCGAACGAGAACGCGTGCAGGGTTCTCCCGGACAAGAAGCCCGCCTTGCGCGCCAAGACGCGGGAGGACGAGTTGGCGTCCTGAAAGTGCACTTCTGTGATCTTCAAACGACCTTTGCCCCGGAATTCAATACGGCCGGCCCCCTTGTCGACAAAGAAAGCCAGTGTTTCCCCCTGTTGAAGTCGGCGGGCAGTCCGGGCGTCCCTGCTTTGTTGGGTTTGTATGGAGGCGATCTTCAGGACAGCGTTCGTGGTTTTGTTGAACTCCAGGAAATTGAAACCCTCATTCAGCTTGACGTTGAACCTGGCGTTCGTGTTCCGCAGGGAAGGGTGGAGGGTCCCCTCCTTTTTCCTATTGACGGAGAAGGCGCAGGGGGACCCCTGGAGGGCGTATTGGATGTTGAGGCGGACGGAAGAACCTTTCTTCCGCCACAGAATGAAGCGGGCGATGTTCTTATCGGCGAGAAAATATCCGTCCTTGTGTTCGAACCCTCCCCAGATGTTCATCCGGCCCGAGGCTGGATCGATCAGATGTTGGTCCTTCCCCCAGATGAACGTTGCGGGGAGTTCGCTCCCGGTCGAGCGATCATGACAGGCGATCCCCGAGCATAAGGCCGTGCCCAAAACCAGATAGGAAACGAATTTTCTCATCTCGTTTCAAGGGATGCATTATAGCAAAGTGCGACCCTTTGTCAAGAAACCTGCAAGCGGAATCATCTCTTTCGGGACTGGTTCCCGGGGGGCTGGGGCCGAGGGTGGCTTCGGGCCGCTCGCACTTCCCCTCGCCGGGTCTCTTATTTATTCTATCAAATAAATAGGGTATAATCTTCGATAGGAACGGAAAAGTGTTCACAAAGGCGAGGAATTGGGATATCATGCCGGAGAACGATACATGAGAACGAAAAGGATGAGCCTGGTTGAAGCCCCGATCGACAAGCATTTGAGGATCGTCGATATCGCCGGCGGCGAATCGGTCCGGAGGCGCCTTTTGGCCATTGGTTTCCATAAAGGGGACGTCGTCGAGCTCGATTCCGCGGCCATCCTGAAAGGTCCCATCCTCGTCCGGAGCTCCTTATCCGATATGCGAATCGCCCTGGGACGGGGGATCGCCAGGAAGATCACGGTCGAGGTCCTGGATGGCCGGCCCTGACGCCCCGACGGTCATCTTCATCGGCCAGCCCAACTGCGGCAAGAGCACCCTCTTCAATTCGATCGCAGGCCTGAAGGCCGAGACCTCGAATTTCCCCGGGACGACCGTCAAACACACCCATAGCCGGGTCTCGATCGAGGGCCGCCTCCTGGATATCATCGACCTGCCGGGGACCTATTCGCTCTGCCCATCCGACCCGGCGGAGAAGACAGCGCTCTCCCATCTGTTCTCGGAAAAGCCCGACCTCATCATCAACGTCGTGGACGCCTCGGTCCTGGGGCGGAGCCTTGAGTTCACCCTCGAGCTCATCGAGCTCGGCTGGCCCATGGTCGTTGCCTTGAATATGATGGACCTGGCCGAAAAAAAAGGAGTTAAGATCGACCCTGGGAAACTGGCGTCGCTTTTAGGCGTCGCGGTCGTTCCCATCATTGCGTCGCGCGGCAGGGGTGTCAAAGAACTGCTCAACGAGGCTTTCAAAACCCTCGAAGACGCCGGGAAGCCCGGGGCGCGGACCTGGTCCAGGGACGTCGAGAGCCGCATCGAGGAGTTGGCGAGGTTGCTTCCTCCGGAATTTCCGCTCGTGGCCAACCGCCGGTTCACGGCGGTCAAGATGATCGAGGCCGACAGGCTCTTCTGCGACGTGATGCTGGGCGAGTTGGAACCGGGCCTCAAGGCCGAGGTCGACCGCGTTCGCCTCGGCATCGAATCCGGCCGGAGCGCCCCGGCCTATGAGATCATCTCCGCCGAACGCCACCACCAGGCCTTGAAGGTCGCCGAGGAGGCCAGCTTGGTCGAACGGGGGAGAAAAGTGCCATGGGATAGGAAGGTCGATGACGTCATCATGCATCCCTTCTATGGCTACGTCATCCTGGCCGCGGTGTTCACGGCGTTTTTCTTTTTGATCTTCAAGATCGGGAACCCGCTCGAAACCCTGCTTCTCAAGCCGTTCACGTCCCTTGATCAGGACTTGGGCAGGCACCTCGGTTCGAACGTCCTCTTCCACCTGGCGGACGGGCTCGTCCAGGGCATCGGGGGGGGGATCGCCATCGTCCTGCCTTATTTCGTCCCCTTGCTCATCTTCATGGCCTTTCTGGAGGACCTCGGATACCTGGCCCGGGCGGGGTTCCTGCTGGACGCCTTCATGCACCACATCGGCCTTCACGGGAAATCGGTCGGCCCGTTCATCCTCGGTTTCGGCTGCAACGTGCCGGCGATCGTTTCGACCCGGATCCTGGAGTCCAGGCGCGACCGGATCATCACGTCTCTCCTCATCCCGTTCATTCCATGTTCGGCCCGGACGACCGTCATCCTGGCGCTGGTAGCGTTCTATTTGGGTCCCTGGGCCGCCCTTGGCTTTTACGTCCTGAACATCCTGCTCGTGGCCGTCCTCGGACGCGTGATCACCTTGTTCACCAAAGCGCCGTCCCCGGGGCTCATTCTCGAGATCCCGACCCTGAAGCGGCCCTCGTTCAGGAACATCCTGAAAAAGACCTATTTCCAGCTCCGCTCGTTCCTGGCGTTCGCCTGGCCGCTCCTCATTGCCGGGAGCGTCTTCCTGAGCGTGCTTCAAGCCTTCCACGTCGACCGGACGATCAACGCGGTCCTCTCGCCCCTTGTCGCCGGGGCGCTGGGATTGCCCAGAGAACTGGGAGTGACGCTCGTGTTCGGGTTCCTGCGAAAAGAGTTGTCATTGATCATGATGCTTCAGGCCCTGGGGACCAGCTACCGGGACCTCCTCACCGTGATCACCAAGGAACAGCTCCTTGTCTTCACGGTTTTCGTCAGCTTCTTCATTCCCTGCTTGTCCACGTTCGCCATGCTCTGGAAAGAAATGGGGAAAAAGATCGCCTTTCTGTCCGCCGCCCTGAGCGTCTCAGTCGCCGTCCTCCTCGCCTGGATCATCCGGATCGTGGCCTGAATCCCCCTGTTCTATTTCCTCAAGGCGGAGATCAGGGTCAGGGCGGTTTTTTCCCCGACGACGGCCGCGAGGTCCGCGAAGGATGCGGAAAGAATGGCGTCGAGGCCCCTAAATCTTTCGAGCAGAGCGGCTTTCCTTTTGGGACCCAGGCCCGGGATGCCGTCCAGTTCGGACCCAAAGCTCTTTTTTTCCCGGCGCTTCCTGTGGAAGGTGATGGCGAAACGGTGGGCCTCGTCCCGAATATGCTGGAGGAGCTTGAGGGCGGGCGACGTTCCGTCCAGCCGGATGCCTTCGGGATGATGGGGCGTGAAAATGATCTCTTCCCGTTTGGCCAGGGAGATCACAGGCACGTTCCCCGCTCCCGCATCACCAAGAGCCTTGACCGCGGCCGCGAGCTGTCCCTTCCCGCCATCCACCATGATGAGCCCGGGTCCTAGGTTCCCCTCTTCCTTGAGTCGGACGCAGCGGCGTCGGACGACCTCCTCCAAACTGGCCGTGTCGTTTGACCCCACGACAGTCCGGATCCGGAACTTCCTGTACTCGTCCTTGTTGGGAACTCCGCCGTCGAAGACGACGAGTGAGCCCACCGATTCGTCGCCGCCCGTATTTGAAATGTCGAAGCCCTCGATCCTCTCCGGCGGCGTCGGCATTCCCAGGACCTGCGCCAGGTGGAGGACGGGGGAGAGATCCCTCTCTTTCCTGCGGAGCGCCATCTCGGCGTTCTTATTGGCCAGCTCAACGAGCCTCGCGTATTTTCCGGCCCTGGGAACGATCATCTGTGTCTTCTTCTTCGGACCCGGGAAGACCTCTTCCTGCAATCGGCGTCCATCGGCCGGTTCGAACGGCAAAAGGACTTTTTTCGGTTTCTCCGCGGCCGCATAGAAACGTGAAAGGAGGTTTGCCAGGACCTTGCCGTCCGGGCTTCCCGAAGCCTCCTTGATGAAGGCCTCGCGCGAATCCCGGATCTTTCCCCGCCTCATGAAAAAGATGTGGAGTGCGGCCGCGTCCCCGGACCGGGCGAACCCCGCCGCGTCGAGGTCTTCGAGGCCGACGGAGATCGTTCGGGGCTTTTGTTTGATGTCTTCGAGGGTCCGGATGAGGTCGCGCCAGCGGGCGGCTTCCTCGAACTGATGGGCATCCGCCGCGGCCCTCATCCTGAGCTTCAGGCTTTCCGTCAACTCGGCCGTCCGGCCCTCGAGGAAGAGCCTCGCGTCCTCAGCGCCCTTCGCGTAATCGGCTTCCGAAATAAGGCCGACGCACGGGGCCGAGCAGAGCCCCAGGTCGTGTTCCAGACAGGGCCTCTTGCGTCCCTTGAAGGCCGCTTCCTCACAGCCTCGGATTCCGAAATTCCTGTTCACGAGGTGAATGGTCTTCCGCGCCCGGGAGGCCGGGCTGAACGGGCCGAAGTACTTCGCCCCGTCCCTTTCGACCTTGCGGCTGAAATAGACGCCGGGGAACTCGTCCCGTACGGTCAGCTTCAGGTAAGGGAAACTCTTGTCGTCCTTGAGCCTGAGGTTGAACTTCGGCCGGACCTGCTGAACGTAATTGTTCTCGAGGAAGGCCGCCTCTTTTTCGGAGCCTGTGAGCAGGTAGTCGATGTCCGCCGTCTCCCTCAAGATGTTCCGGACCTTGACGTCGGGATCGGGCAAAAAGTAGGACCGCACCCGGTTCCGCAGGGACCTGGCCTTGCCGATGTAGAGGACCTTGCCCGCCGCGTCCCGGAAGAAATAGATGCCCGGCTTTTCCGGGAATCCCGCGACCTTGCCTTTCAGTCCGCCCGGCATGCGTTCTCCCAATGGCCCTTTTCGTCCGCCGTCTTCACAGGGAGAGCTCCAGCTCGCGCTTCTTCAGCCGGCTGAGCTCGTCCCTGAACTTCGCGGCCTTCTCGAACTCGAGGTTTTTGGACGCTTCCCGCATCAGCTTTTCGAGCTCTTCCATCCTCTTCTTCCGTTTCTCCGGGGAAAGGGTGATCTCCTTGTCCTCTGAGATCCCGGTGAGGTCGAAGTAATCACGTTCGTAGACGCTCCTCAGGACCTCGTCGATGCCCTTGATGATGGATTGGGGCGTGATCCCGTGCCGGAGGTTGAATTCCTGCTGGATCTTCCGGCGGCGGCCCGTCTCCTCGATGGCCGCCTTCATGGAATCCGTGAACGCGTCGGCATAGAGGATCGCCTTCCCCCCGACGTGGCGGGCCGCCCGCCCGAACGTCTGGATGAGCGCGCTCGACGACCTCAGGAACCCCTCTTTGTCGGCGTCCAGGATGGCCACGAGCGAGACCTCGGGCAGGTCCAGGCCTTCCCGGAGCAGGTTGATCCCGATGAGGGCGTCGAACTTGCCTTTCCGCAGGTCCCTCAGGATCATGACCCGGTCCAGGGTCTCGATGTCCGAGTGGAGGTAGCGCACCCGGAGACCAAGCTCGTGGTAGTGGCGCGTCAGGTCTTCGGCCATCTTCTTGGTCAGCGTCGTGACGAGCGTCCGCTCGTTTTGTTTCGTCCTCTTCCTGATCTCGGCCATCAGGTCGTCCACCTGGCCCTTGACCGGCCGAACCTCGATCTCCGGGTCGGTCAGGCCGGTGGGCCGGATGACCTGCTCCACGACCCGGTTTTCCGACGTCCGGACCTCGTAGGAAGCCGGAGTCGCCGAGACGTAGAGGACCTGGTTGACCCTTTCCCCGAACTCTTCGAAGTTCAGCGGCCGGTTGTCCAGCGCCGAGGGCAGACGGAAGCCATGGTCGACGAGGGTCATTTTTCTGGACCTGTCCCCGTGATACATCCCGCCGATCTGGGGGACCGTGACGTGCGATTCGTCGATGATGGTCAGGAAGTCCTTCGGGAAGTAATCCAGGAGCGTGAAGGGGGGCTCGCCGGGATCCCTGCCGCTCAGGTAGCGGGAATAATTCTCGATGCCCGGACAGTATCCGAGCTCCCTGAGCATGTCCAGGTCGTAAAGCGTCCGCTCCTCGATCCTCTCGGCTTCCATGAACTTGCCCTCGGACCTGAACAGCTCGGTCCTCTGGACGAGTTCCCGCTCGATGCCGTCGGCCGCGGCCTTGAGGACGTCCCGCGGCGTCGAGAAGAACGTCCGCGGATGGACCATGATCTTTTCATAGGAATCCAGCGTCTTTCCCAGGAGCGGGTCGACGGCGGACAGGGCCTTGACCCGGCCGTCCTCGAGCTCGATCCGGTAGGCGAAGTCCTCGTAAGAAGGGAAGACCTCGATGATGTCGCCGCGGACGCGGAATGAACCCCTCTTGAAGTCGGACTCCTGCCGTTCGTACTGAATGCCGACGAGGTTCTCGAGGATCTTTTTACGGCTCAGGACCTGGTCCTTCTCCAGGCCGAAGCTCATGGAATAATAGGTTTCCGGGGCGCCGATGCCATAGATGCAGGAGACTGAGGCCACGATGATCACGTCCCGGCGGTCAAACAGGGCGTTCGTGGCGCAAAGGCGCATCCGGTCGATCTCGTCGTTGATCGTCGCCTCCTTAGCGATGTAGGTGTTGGAGGACGGCAGGTAGGCCTCGGGCTGGTAGTAGTCGTAGTAGCTGACGAAGTATTCGACGGCGTTCCGGGGGAAAAAGCGCCGGAACTCCTGGTAGAGCTGGGCAGCCAGCGTCTTGTTGTGGGAGATGACCAGAACGGGCCGCCGGGCCTTCGCGATGACATTGGCTATGGTGAAGGTCTTTCCGGACCCCGTGACGCCCATCAGGACCTGGTGCTTCAGCCCTTGTTCCAGGCCCTCGGACAGGCTTTTGATGGCCCCGACCTGGTCGCCTTTGGGCTCGAATTCGGAGTGGAGCTCGAACTCACGCATCAGGAATGATTATAGCACGTCCCGAGCCGTCCAAAAATGCCGATAGGACGCGGGTCAGAGAAAGAATCCTATCGGTAATTTTAGGGAGCCGTCGCCGAATAGACAAGAGCGACGATGTTATGCTATATAATCCTCAGGTCTTGAATGAACGGAAAAATGAAGGAGGTCCTCATGAAAAGAATCCTATGGATTACCGCGGCCACGGCACTCCTGTTCGCGGTCATTGCCGGGACAGGCTTCGCCCAGGAAAAACCCCGGATGGGTGTTCTGAGGTTCACAAACCACACGAGCGCCGGCTGGTGGACCGGCTCCGTCGGCATGGAGCTGTCTGATATGCTCGCCTCCGAGCTGGTATCGACCCGGTCCTTCCAGGTCCTCGACAGGAAAGATATCGACGCCGTCCTCGGGGAACAGGACCTGAGCGACACCGACAGGGTCGACGCCGCGACGAAGGTCAAGATGGGTAAGATCAAAGGAGCTAAGTACCTGGTGGCCGCGACGGTCTCGGCCTTCGAAGAGGACGTCAAGGGGACCGGCGGCGGCGTCAGCTTCAAAGGGATCAGCGTGGGCGGCAAGAAGAACAAGGCCTATATCGCCATCGATCTGAAGGTCGTCGACACGGAGACGGGAGAGATCGTGGATACCCGGACCATCGAGGCCGAGGCCAAGGGCCAGGCCCTGGCCGCCGGACTGAACTACAAGGGTTTCTCCATCCACGGGAACGACTACAAGCAGACCCCGGCCGGCAAGGCCATCCGGGCCTGCATCATTTATATCTCCGAGTACCTGCAGTGCTCCATGATCAGGGGCCACGACGCCGACTGCATGAAGAAATGGGATGAGATGGACCGGAAGCGGAGGGAACGTGACAAGGGCGAAATCGACATCAACTAGGAGACGGGCGCTCCATCTTGATGCTGCCCCTGAACCGGGCGCCGGCCAGGATGGAGATCACGGCGGCCGCGATGTCGCCTTTCATCCAACCGGTCTCCGAGATGAAGACCTTTTCGGTAGCCTGGACGTTCCCCGTCACTTCGCCGTGGATGGTGACGTTCCGGGCGCGGACGTCGGCTTCGACCCGGCCGCCCTTCTCGACCACGAGGTCGTGACGGCCCAGGTCGATCCCTCCGGAGACGAGGCCTTCGATCACCACGTCCCCGTCGCCTGAGATATCTCCCTTGAGGACGAGGGACTTCCCGAGGCGGGAGGCCCCGTCCGCGTTCTGTTTGGCCTGATTCTCGTCATGGGGCATGGCGTCCGCCTTTCCGGTAGGACTTCTAGATTATAGATTCCTCCTGAGACCGTGTCAATTCGAACGCAGGTCGGGCAAGCATCTCTCTTCATGTGAGAAGGAATTTAGGCTCGGGGCGCGCCCTCCGTCGGCCGCAGTATGTCCCGGCGAGGGGAAGTGCGAGCGGCCTGGAGCCGCCCTTGGCCCCCGACCCCCGGGGAACCAGTCCCGTCGGTTCCCCCCATCGGATAAGCCGAGGGTCCCCCCTCCGCTACGGGGGCTTACGGGCGGCATCCAGTGCCGCTCAGTAAGAGTTTAGCCTTTAGTGATTCCATCACACAGAAAGAGATGGTTCCGCATGCAAGCAAGCCAACAACTCGGAAAGGCGAGGTCACGTGTCGATGGGACGCCGGTCCAGAGGTTGACAACATACCGGAATATGCTAGAATTCCCGTGCTCTGAAAGGCGAATCGAGCGGGCATAGCTCAATGGTAGAGTACCGGCTTCCCAAGCCGGGTGTTGTGGGTTCGAGTCCCATTGCCCGCTCCAAAATTTTCTTCTTTTCCTGAACCATGGACCGTCACATGAAAACCTGGCTGCTCATCGCCGAAAGAGCTCCGCTCCGGGGATCGTTGAACATGGCGGTGGACGAATATCTGTTCACCAGGGCCCGGGAAGGGGCCCGGACGTTTCTCCGCTTCTACCGATGGGAGAAGCCCACGGCCTCCCTGGGCTACGGGCAGGACGTCGTCCGGGCGGCGGACCTCGACTTCTGCCGCGCGAACGGCATCGACGTCGTCCGGCGCATGACCGGCGGGAAGGTCGTCCTTCACGACAAGGAGCTGACCTATTCCCTCGCCTCATCCGACACGGAGACGTTCACGTCCACCCTCCGGGATTCCTACCAGCTCATCTCTCTGGCGCTTATCAAGGGTCTCGCTCTCATGGGTCTCTCCGCGCGTCTCGCTCCGGCGTCCCCTCCGGCCTACGTCCGGGGGACGATGCCGTGTTTCGCCTTCCCGGCCAGGGACGAGGTCGAGATCGGCGGCCGGAAGATCATCGGCAGCGCCCAGAAAAGGACCGGAGCCTCTTTCATCCAGCACGGGTCCGTCCCGCTCGAGAAGGACGATGCGCTCCTCAATGCCGTGGCCAGGTCCGACGCGGAGGCCTCCGGGGTCAACATGACCTCCCTTTCCGAGGCCCTCGGCCGGCCCGTAGCCTTTGACTGGGCGGCCTCGCGGTTCTCCCTGGGCTTCTCCGAGTTCTTCGGGGTCAAGCTGGAACCCCTCTCCTTTGATGCGGCGGCCTGGCAGGAGATCTCCGGGATCGAGGCCGATCGCTACGGCAACGACGCCTGGACCCTCAGGCGTTAGGTTGACTTTCCTGGATTTTGAGTGCTACTATCATTCTGGAATCGAGGGAATCCCATGAACGAGATCGAAGAACTCCTCAAGCTGGACGTCAAGGACCTTCCTCCCTTGAAGCCGGTCCTCCTGGACGACCTATACCAGAACACCCTCAAGAACCTCTACCTGGAGCTCGGGACCGGCCCCGTCCTTTACCTGCTGTCCCCGTCCTATTCCGTCCTGACGCCGACCCCCAACGACGCCGTGACCGATCTCACCACCCGGAAGGAGGGACTCCTCAACCACCTCAAGGAGTACATCATCCAGAACCTGGCCATGTACTCTGTGCTCATCGACACGAGCAGCTACTTCATCGAGCAGAACGGCTTCCTTGTGCTGGCGCGCCTCAGGGAGAGGGACTCCGAGGGGCGGCGGTATGAGATCCAATATTACACGCATTCCCCCCAGGAGCTCCTGAGCCACTACGAGGACAAGATCTACATCGGCAGGGACTTCATCGACCTCTTCAACTTCAAACGGAAATACCTGGGGGTCAAGGAATACATCATCTCTCTGAAGGGCCAGTACGATCGGCTCCTCGAGCGGGTCCCTGTCCGGATGAAAAACCCGCAGGATTACAGGTCCTTCTTCCAGGAGATCCGGGAATCGGTCAACGAACTGCACACGGAGAGCCTGCTCATTCTGCAGGCCCTGCCGCCGCTCGTCGATTTCGGCAAACTCTCCGGCAAGGACCTCATCGAGATCAACGCCCAATACCGGACGATCAACCATTTCCTCATCGAGCTCCACGACGAGGTGGCCGAGTTCGAAAACCTGCTCAGGTCCAAGAAGGAGATCGATTTCGTCCGCTACGTGACCAAATACAAGAAGGACCTGACCAATCTGATCTCTTATTTCAACATCAAGATCAACGGCGGCCTGATCCAGAGGATCTATAACTTCAAGGGCAAGCACTCATAGAACCGTCGTCCGGGCAACTTCCTTCCGCCAGGTGAGGCTCTGGCGCAGGCTGAAGGAGAAGTCGCCATGGCCCGATATCCCATCCGGATCCGGCCGCCGCTTATCGGCCGGTCGCGCTGCCTGCTTTTGTAGAAGTCGAATTGGCGAAAGGACTAGAACTCCCGGTCGATGAGGGGGAGGATCTCACCGGCGGGTCCGCGGAGCGACACATCGGCGTGCGGCGTGAGCGGCGTCGGATCGGGATTAATTTCGATAATAGCCGCGCCGGCTTCGGCGGCATAGAGGGGGAGCGAAGCGGCGGGATGGACGATGGCCGAGGTCCCGACGACGAGCATCACTTCGCAGGCCGCGCTTGCGGCGAAGGCGCGGCCGACGACCGCCTGGTCGAGCATCTCTCCGAACCAGACGATGTGGGGGCGGAGGAGGGCGCCGCAGTCGGGGCATCGCGGCGGAATCTCACGCAGCGGGACGTCGCGGTTATCTGAAACTGTGCCGTCGTTGACGCAGCGCACTTTCCAGATATTGCCGTGGAGCTCGAGGAGGTTCGTCGTGCCGGCCAGCGGGTGAAGTCCGTCCACATTCTGGGTGATGAGGATGAAGTCGGGGATGACTTTCTCCCATTTGGCCAGCGTGTTGTGGCCCGGGTTGGGGGCGCATCCGGCGATCAAGCTGCGCCGCCAGTCGTACCACTCCCAGACGAGTTTCGGGTCGCGGGCGAAGGCTTCGGGCGAGGCCAGGTCCTCGGCCCGGAACTGGCGCCACAGGCCGTCCTTTCCGCGAAAGGTTGGGACTCCGGATTCGGCCGAGATCCCGGCCCCCGTGAGCGCCGCGACGCGCTTGGCTTTCCTCAGGATGTCCGCGGCTTTCGGGATGAGCTCTCCGTCCATCTTAGACCTCCCGAGATCCAAGATACCCCTTTTCGGGCCAATATTCAAAGTGTCCGCGGCGCGGTGAATTCCCGCAGCAGATCCGCGATTCGGGAAACCCGCTTTTCCAGTTCTTCTCTCTTGCCCAGCTCCCGGGCCGTCAGGCTGAACGGAAGCAGAGAATTCGTGCTCCAGACAAGAACCCGAGAGGTGGTCAGGACGTCGGGGCATTCGAATGCCCCCAGGCGGACGCCTTCCCGCAGGACCTCCATGAAGACTCCAGATGCGGAGATTTATCGTGTTTTCCGAAGTCATAGATGTCGAGGGCCACATGATTCGGATGACGCGGATCTATCCTCACCGGCACCACGGCTCCCGGTTGATATCGCGAGATAGCGAGCCGTGATATCCGAAGTTTGGTCTCCGCTTGATAGCCCGGTTTTCCGTAAGGGTGCACTTGAAGTAAAAAACGGACGACGGGGTCACCGTTAACGGTCATGCCCGTGTCCCAGATTTTTAATATCGTCGCTTCCGCGGGGTCGCCGGTTTTCTGCAATGCCTTCGCATCGGAGACGCCGCTCATTCGGTCCGCAAGGACGCATCCTCCTGCCGTCAAGGATACGAGCATCATGAAACCAGCGATCCGATATTCCATCGCGCTCATAGCCGGCGCGCCTATAGAACTATGACGATTTATGTTTCTCGAGACTCCGATACACCAGTTCCAACCAATCAGGAGTGGGGAGAAATCCTTTCGTCCAGGGAGCCAAGCGATCCGGCACCCCTGCCGCCTTGATTTGCTCCAGAGTCTTTCCTTCCTTCATTTGTCCGCGGACGATTTCGGCCGAATCATAAAGCATTTGACGAAAAGCTTTGAGCTCGTCTACGCCGGCCAGAGGGCCGTGGCCGGGGATGATTTTGGCGTCGGCCGGCAGGGCGGCAAGGATGATATCCAGCTGCCGCACCCAATTATCGATATCGCCCCCGTTGGCCACATCCAGAAACGGGAACATACCGTTGAAGAACATGTCGCCCATATGGACCACCTTCAGCGAATCGATGAAAACCACGGCGTCCCCGTCGGTATGGGCGCGAGGGTAATGAACGAGCCTGATGGTCTCGCCGCCGGCATGCGCGACCAGCTTGTCGGAGTAGGTGATAACGGGCAGGGCGCCGGCGGGGAGGGCCTTGATGGTCCCGCCGAACAGGACTTGGTCGGCGGCGTTCATGGACCAGACATTCTCATGGGCGACGATAATAGCCGCAGGACCGAAGGCTTTATTGCCGTTGACATGATCCCCATGCCAGTGGGTATTGACCAGCACCCGCACCCGGTCGCCGCCGGGCACGGGCCGGATGGCCGCGCGGATCTGCCCGGCCATCTCTTCCTCCATAGCGTCGATCATGAATACCCCTGCAGGATCGGCCACTATTCCAACATTGCCGTTGCCGCCGGCCTCCAGCATATAAACCGGCCCGGCCACCGGTATGATGGAAAGCTTGGGTTGATTTTGTTGCGCCTGAAGACAAACCGTGAGGCCAAGGATTAAGAAAAAAGCGCCCGGATTCAATTGTTTCATGATGGATCTCCTTTCTTTCCCACGCTGGGAATATACCGCTGGCGCACGGCAATGTCAATCAACCGCCCCCCTCCGGCCTCCCGGCCCAGCGGTGTGTCGATTATTCGGCTCGTGGGCCGTTGGATTCTTCTATGTAAATATCTCCGTAGGTCGTCGACAGTAAAATGCCGGGCCTTTGGATGCGGTCAAGGAACGCCTTAACGACGGCCTCTCCGTTCGTCTGGTTGATGGACGGCGGCTCGGCGAGGCCCCACTTGACCTCTCCGCCCCGGGAGCGGGCCTCGATCGGCCCTGGTTCCCCCTTCGGAAGGAACAGGCGGACGGTGCCGTAAACGTTCTTGACCTCGATGGGAAAATCGAGCGAGGACGGCGCCAGGAGGGCGTCCCCATGCGACAAGCTGATGATAGCGCTTCCGGTAAAGCCGGCGAGATCGAGGTTCTCGTAGGACGTTGTGATCCGGACCTCCCGGGCCGCTATGGACCTTCCTATGACCTCGACGCTCTTGCCTTCGACCATGAGGTCGCCCCGGATATCGTCGACCCGGACGTTCTCATAGCTCGTTGCGACCTTGAGGCTGCCGGCCACCCCTTCGGCCTCGACCGCCGAGTGATGTCCGTCGACGACCGCCGGGCCCACGTCGCGGAGGGAGATCCTCTCATAGCTGGTCTTGACGTCCACCCGTCCCTTGATCCTCTGCCCGGCGACCTCCGTGTGATCTCCTCTGATGGTGGCGTCCGCTGCGGTATCCTCGACGATGACCTTCCCATAGCCATGGTCGATCCAGACCTCCCCGCCCACCCTTCGGACGCTTACGTCGGAGTGTTTGGCCGAAACCCGGCAGGAGGCTCCGACACCCTCGATGTCCACGTCCTCGTAGCTGTTCGTGACAGCGAGTTCTCCTTCGACATCCATCACGACGACCTCGCCGTGCGGATTGACGATCTCCCCGCCGCGGATCCCGGCCGCTTTCACCGTCCCGTAGGAATTTTCGATGATGACGTCCAGATTCCTCGGGATGACCAAGGTGAAGCTTGTCTCGAAGTTGCGTTTCTTGAACTCGCCCCGATTGGATGAGATGATGATCCGGTCCCCGGTCCTCGTGATCACGGGCTTGAGCAAGTCCGCGACCTCGCGGGCCTCCGCCTCCTTCCTCCGCCGGATCTTCTTGTGGAGGATCAACCGGATGTCTTCCTGGTCCGCGCTCCGGACGTCGATGTCGCCGTGCGCGTTGCGGACCTCCAGGCGGGCGGGGAGGGGGGCTTCGATCGTCTGCGATTCCTCATAAGAATAGGATACGCCGAAATCGAAAACGCCCCACTCCCAGTCGCCGTCAAGGTTCAGCTTCCCCGTGTGTGCGTAGTGGAAAAAGACACCCGCCGCCACGATCAGAATGAGGAGCAGGACCTCTCTGGCCTTCATGGGTCTATTCCTGACCGGGCTTTACGGTCTTGCCGGACTCGTTCCTCTCTTTGATCCCGAAGTAAAGCTTCCATGAACCCCAGAGGATGAGGGCCAAGGGCCAGAGACGAGCGACCGAATCCCAGACCTCGACGTCCAGCGTTTCGAGCAGGAAGATGAGGCCGATGATGATGAGGATGAATCCCCAGACCAAGGAATCTCTTCGTGGATTTCTTGCCATGGTCATTTCTCCTTCTTCGCCCGGGCATAGTCGATGACGAGCTTCAGCCCGAGCCCGATCACGGCCACCGGCCAGAAGTCGAACAGGACGTCATAATCGACGACGTCGAAGTTGGCCAAGAGGAGCAAAGCGCCCAGGCCGACGAGGACGATGCCCCAGAAAACCGAGCCCGCTTTGGCCGGCTCAAGGATCTGGTCCTCGATCTTCGCGGTTTCGTCCTCCTTACCCGTCAGGGCCCGTCGGTTGATGGCGTTGGCCGATTGGACGGCCTCGATGATCTGGTAGAAATAGAACCCGGCCAGGACCAGGCCGAAGAACGGTTGGCCCTTGCCGTGGCCCTGCATGGTCACCAGGCCGGCAAAGATGAACAGGTAGATGATCCCTTTGAGGAATTGGCCGTTGTACATGGCCCCGATCCCGAAGGGAAAAAGGCCGGACAGGATCCCGGCCGCCGCCGGAGACTTTGGGGGTCTCTTCTGAATGATGATCTTTTCTTCCATGTTAACCTCCATGTGTCTTGATTTATTGTTCCCCGCCCTTCTGCAAGAGTCTCACGTTCTTGAGGGAGCCGAGGATCGTTTCCTTGTAGGAGCCCATCTCGTCGGTCATGGAGCCGGCCTTGGCGTAGAGCTTCTCGACCTTGCTGTAGCCGACGTGGAGCTGACGGTTAATGCTCTTCTGGAACGTCCTGCCGCCGGGGCTGAAGGCCAGGAACGAGACGAAGACGAGCAGGGCGGTGGCGCCGGCAAAGATCGGCTGGAGCGACGGGCGGAGCAGAAAGTCCGGAACCAGGCGGAACCGCCGCTTCTCCGGGATGGCGTAGAGCTTCCGGAGAAGGGCCGGCGAGGGGTCCACTTCCGGCAGCGCGCCGAGGGCCTTTCGGACGTCCTTCATGGCTTCGAGCAGGAGGCTGCAATCGGGGCAGGACGCCAAGTGTCGGCCGACGTCAGCGGCCCGGGATTCGTCCAGCCCGCCTTCCAGGTAGGCCGAAAGAAGCTCCTCCACGTGCGCGTCGTTCATGTCAATTCTCCTTGCCTGTCTTTGAGGATCCGGGCCAGCTGCAGGCGTCCCCGGTTCACCCTGGACTTGACGGTCCCTAACGGGAGGCTTTGGCTCTCGGCGATCTCCTCGTAGGTCCGACCCTGGATGTCCCGGAGGATGACGGCCATCCGGATCTCCGGCGAAAGGCGATCGAGGCTTTCCCAGACGAGTTTCTTGTTCTCTTCCCGGACGAGGCTCCTTTCGGGGCCGGAGAAGGCGTCCTGGGCGATGACCTGATCATTGAATTCGTCCCGCTGTGTCTTCTCCCACTTGGTCCGACGATACTCGTCGATGAGGTGGTTTTTGGTGAGGGTCAGGAGCCAGGCCGTGAAATTCCTGGCGAAGTCGTACTTCCGGAGGGAGCTGTAGAGCTTGAGGAAGATCTCCTGGGTCATGTCCTCAGCTTCCTGGGTGCTCCCGGAGAACTGGTAGGCCATGTTGAAGACCTTTCTGGAGTACGCGTTAACGAGCATTTCCCAAGCCTCTCTGTCGCCTTGCAGGCATTGTTGAATGACCTTGTTCAATTCCACTCAATTCACCTTGATTGACGGATTTGCCCGGGAAAAAGTTCCATCGGAATGCCCCCATTGTATTTATCGGGGATCATGGCTGTCAATGAGGTTAGCATTTTCTTCCTAGAACGACCTCCTCCGGGCATCGCCCCTGCGCCATTGTCTTAATCACACGAAAGGAAATGCTTCCGTAAACGAGAGAATGGGCGGGGAGGGGGGGCCCTTGGGGGGCCGGACGGCCGAGAGTTCACGGTGTTGTCCAAAACCCCAAAAAAACATAGAATTTGGTGGGTTTCCGGAAGAAAAGAGACCTTTCCGGCCCGAGAAAATGCAACGAACAGGCGGGAAAAAGCGTTTGAACGAATTGAACATGGACGAACAAGAGCTGATCTCCCATGTCCAAGAAGGAGATGAGGCGGCTTTCGCCAGGCTCATGGGTCTATACAAGGACAGGATCGTGAACTATCTCTATCAATTCACGGGCGACTACCAGAAGGCCGTCGAACTCTCCCAGGAGACGTTCCTCCGGGTCTATTTCAAGGCCGACAGGTACAAACCCGTAGCGCCCCTCTCCTCCTGGATCTATGCCATCGCTTCCAACCTGGCCAAGACGGAGGTCAAGAAGAGGCGGAAGATGGCGACGGTCTCCCTCGACGATCTCCCGAACAACTATAGCGCGGGGATATATTCCGAAGACCCTCCGGACCCCGGGCTCATCCGCAACCTGAGGGAAGCCCTGGACGCGCTCCACCCCAGGTACCGGGTCCCGGTCGTTCTTAAGGACATGGAGGGGTTCTCGCAGGAGGAGATCGCCCGGATCATCAAGAGGCCCGTTGGGACTGTCAAGGCGAGGATCAGCCGCGGAAGGGAGTACCTGAAAAAAATGCTGGAAAAAGCCGCCCATGGCGACACCTACGCGTCCAAGAATGAAGTGAGGGAGCATGAAAGAGCGTAATATTTTCGATCGGCTGGAAAGGGTCGGGGCCCCCGTGGGTTTCGAGGGAAGGGTCCTGGCCGAGCTTCCCCGGCGCAAGGAACGCCGGGCCCGCGCCCTTCGGACCTATAGGTACGCCTTCGCCGGAGGGGCGGCCGCCCTTCTGGCGACCTTCGTCCTCGTGAACGCCCTCTTCCTGAGGAAGCCCGAGGGAGTGCGCGTGACGGGGAAGGGCATGGTGTCCGGTCCCGTCGCGACCGAAGCGGTCCAGGTCATGGAGACCATGGACTATTCCACCGAGGTCCACAACGCGTCCTACGAACCGCGAACGGTTTACATACTGGAGCAGGTCTCTGAGGCATCGCCTCAGGAGATCACGTATTAAGGAGGTTTTCCGGCCATGAGCAGAAATCTGAGATTCGTCTCGATGAGCATGGCGGCTTTGTTCTTCCTCGCGATGAGCCTGAGCGCCGAAAGCGCCGGGGGAGCTGCCGCCGAGAAGGACATCGCCGGTATCACGAAAAGGACCTATCCGTCCGTCGTCCGGGTTGAGGCCCGGAACGGGACGCGGCGGGTCGCGACGGGCGTCGTCATCGACAAGGACGGTCACATTCTGACCACGGCCCTGATCTCGCCGAGGGAAGAAAAGATCACGATCATCACGGCCGACGGGAAGCGGATCGACGCCGAGTTCCTCGGCTTCGACTCCGAGACGCACCTGGCCCTCATCCGGGCCAAGGGCAAGGGGCTGACGCCCCTTCCGATGGGGAAGAAGGAAGACCTCAGCCCGGGAGCCTGGATTTGCGTCGTCAGCATCTCTCCGGAAATGACGCCCGCGGTCACCCAGGGCATCGTCAGCTCGGTCTCCGACGAGAGGCTGAGGTTGAACATCTGGGTGACGCCGGGTTCGAGCGGCGGCCCCGTCGTGGACGGGAACGGCCGGATGGTCGGAATTCTTCGCGGTATCTACACGGAGGACCGGCCGGTGGTCTTCGAGTTTCGCGACCAGGAACAGGTCGGCTCGGGATACGTTATGAGCAAGGCCGAAGCCCCCTCCTCGGGGATGGCCTTGGCCGTCCCCGTGGACATTGTCGAGACGGTCGCGGCGGAGATCCGGGAGAAAGGCAAGGTCCGGAGAGGCTGGCTGGGCCTGTCCATCGCCCAGGATGAGGCGGGAAGGATCGATGTCGTCGGCGTCGATGAGGAAAGCCCGGCCGAATTGGCCAAGCTCAAGGAAGGGGACGTCATCCTCAAGTTCGGGAACCAGGACGTCACGAGCACCCAGATGCTGGCTTCCGAGATCCGGAAGAGGAAGCCCGGAGAGGACGTCATCCTGAAAGTCGAGCGGGACGGCAAACCCATGGAGGTCAAGGTCAAGCTGGGCGAGTATCCCGAGGCGGAAGCCAAGAGAGAACTCGAGCTCCGGTTCCCCAGGCTCTTCCCACCCCTTCCACCGCCCATGGCCGTGACGCCGAAGGACAAGGCTCCTAAGCCCCCCAAGGCGTTCGTTTCGCCCAGGGCCAGGGAATTTTCCTGGGAGAACCGCAAGTTCATCGGCGTCTACCTGGACGAGCTGAACGCGGAGATGTCCGAATACTTCGGCGTCAAGGAGGGGACCGGCCTCCTGGTCAACCGGCTGACGGACAAGGGCCCTGCCCAGAAAGCCGGCCTGAGGGTCGGGGACGTCATTGTCAAGGCGGAGGGCAACCCTGTCGAGACCGTGAACGAGCTCAGCGGGATCGTCCAGAACAAAAAGAAGGGCGATAAGGTCAAGCTCGAGATCCTCAGGGAAAAGAAACCGCTCACCTTTGACGTGGAGGTCGAAGAGGAAGAGAGCGGCGGGCCCTTGGCCATGGCGCCGTTCAGGGACGCGCGCGAAGGCCTGGCGCTCTTCGGCCGGGAAATGAACGAAGGCATGAAGAAACTGAACGACGAACTCGTTTTATTAGGTGAAAAAGGCAGGTCGACCGCTACGGGCCTGAAACGGTTCGTCAGGCGCTGGGCGACGAAGATCTAATCAAGCCTCCTGCTCCTGTATCCATATCTCGAAGGGGGGAGGGGCCGGGACTCCTTCCCCCTCATTTGTTGCTCGACCACTTCGCTGCCAGGGCTTCGAGTTCTTCAGGGGCGAGCCGCGGCCTGTCGAAATACCCCTTAGCCTGCCTCTGCTTGAAGGCCTCATAGAGAACGACCCCCACGGACACGGAAAGATTGAGGCTCTGCACCATGCCCACCATTGGGACATGGACGATGCGATCGGCGAACGCAAGGGCCTCGTCCGAGATGCCTTCCGATTCGCTCCCGAAGACAAGGGCCAGGGGCTGGGCGTAATCCAATTCGGTATAGGGGACGGACTCGCCGCCCAGTCGGGTCACGACGATCTTGAGCCCCTTCTCCTTCAGGGACTTGAGACACTCGGACGCCGAGGCGTAGACCGAGATCTCGAGCCACTTGTCGGCCCGGGTCGTGATGGCCTCGTTCAGCCGGAGGAGGTCGGGGTTCGGCGAGATGAGGTCGAGGTACAGGACGCCGGCGGCGTCGCAGGTCCGGATGACGGCGCTGGCGTTGTGGGCGATGGTCACGCCCTCGAGGACGACCCTGAGGTCGGGCTGGCGGGCCGACAGGACCCGGGTGATCCTCTCGATGCGTCTGTCCGTGGGCACGGTGAAGTTATAGCAGAGTCCTGCGCAAAAGGGAAACTCAACGAACCGCAGGGATCAGGAACCCGGGAAATACATTCTGGCGATGAGAACGATCCAGAAGATGACCGTTCCGATAAGGGCCCGCTGCTCCTTGTTCTTCCGGTACAGGGCCCGGCTGAAGGGGCCGTTCTGATAGGCGGAGGCCTTCCTGAAGGAGGGGAAAAAGAGAGGCACGCGCTTCCCGTAGGTCTCATAATCAGCGGGAAAGAGGGCCTTCATCCTCTTCCTCTCTTCGTTGATCACGACGGGATAGAAGACGAGGAAATAAGCCGCGAGGATCGCCGCCGCCCCCCATGACCAGGATCCGACGGCCATGGCGGCGCCGATGAGCAGGCTCCCGAGGTAGAGGGGGTTTCGCGTCCACCGATAGGGTCCCGAGACGGCTAAGATCTTTTCCTTTCTGAGATGACCGGCCGCCCAGGCCCTGAGGCCAAGCCCGAGAAGGCTCAAGCCGAACCCTGCGAGCAAAGGTATCCAGGCGGGCCTGGCGAAAACAAGAACCCCGAGGACCCCCAGGGTTCCCGCCCGGACCCTCCAACGGGTGATGAATTTGGTCAGATTGAGGTCAGCCATTTTTTTCGAGGATTTCCCGGACCAGGCCGGCCACGACCTCGGCCTCAACGGCGCTCATGCATTTGGTCGAAGGACAAGTTCCCTTATAACATGGATGGCAGTCCATTGGGAACAGGGCCGTCCTGTCCCTGGCCCGGAACGGTCCGTTCCGGACCGGGTTGGTCGGCCCGAAGATCCCCACGACCGGGATGTCGAGGGCACAGGCCGCCTGGAGAGCGAACGTGTCGCCGCTGATCAGCAGCCGCGATCCCTTGATGAGGGCCAGGACCTCAGGGACGGTGAAGAAGGGAGCCACGGGCGTTCCCGTCGCGGCCCCGATCCTGAGGGCGGCTTCCTTTTCCGAGGCGTTCCCCCAGAGAAGCAGATGAAAGAGACCCTCTCTTCGGTCCCTCCTTAAAAATTCGATCCAGCGCTCCGGCGCCCATCGTTTGCTTTCCCATGCCGCTCCGACGTTGCAGATGACGATCCCCTGGCCGGAGCGCCGGCCGAGCTCGGCGAGGGCGTTCCCCACGGTCCGGTCGAGGGACTCGGGAATGACGATCGGGAATTCGTATTCTCCCGTTCCGGCGTCAAGCCCGATCTTCGACAGAAGCTTGAGGTTCTTGGCAATGACGTGGCCGTCTTCGGGGAACCCTTCGAGGCGGTCTGTATAGAACAGCGAGGCCGCGGGTTCCCGGAGGTTCTTTCCGGAGAAACCGATCCTCTTCCGCGCCCCGGATAGTCGGGCGATCAGGGCCGATTTGATCAGGCCCTGGAGGTCAAGCGCGGTCTGATCCTTGTCCCGGATCTTTCTTATCCAGCCCTTTTCGCCGCGGATAACGACCGCGTCGATGCCCGGGACCAAATCCAGGATGGGCTTCCCGGCGGCCTCGACGACCCAAACGATCCACGCGCCGGGAAAGCCCCGGCGCAAAGCGGCGAAGGCCGGGAGGGCATGGATGATATCGCCGAGCGAACTCATCCGGATGAGCAGGAATTTATCCATCCGCGTCCTTTCGGGCGGCGATGAGACCGACGACGTCCCTCGTTGAGCGGACCTTCGGCCCGCCGGCGATGAAGATCGTTCCCCCGTAGCTCTTGACGGTCTCCCTCTCGGGAACGGTCTCGACCGTGTAGTCCGACCCCTTGGAATGGACGTCGGGCTTGAGGGTGAGCAGAACCTTTTCCACGTTGGGTTCACGGAAGATAACGACGTAATCGACGCACTCGAAAGCGGCCAGGACCTCGGCCCGTTCCCTTTGGGGGAGGAGGGGGCGTCCGGCTCCCTTGAGGGCGCGCACGGACGAGTCGCTGTTCAGGGCCACGACCAGGACGTCCCCCTGATTGGCGGATTCGCGGAGGTACCGGACGTGCCCCACATGGAAAAGGTCGAAACAACCGTTGGCCAGCACGATCCGCCTGCCGCGGCGCTTTTGGGCCTCGACGGCCTTCCTCAGTTCGGCTAAGGACCTCAGTTTCTTCGGTTTCAAGATAGGATGGCCTGTTTGAGCTCCCGGGGGGTGAGGGTCGCCGCGCCCTTCTTCATGACGACGATCCCGCCGGCGCGGTTGGCGAGCTCGGCGGCTTCCCGGAACGAACCCCCGGCGGCCAGGGCCAGGGTGAAGACGCTGATCACGGTATCGCCTGCGCCCGTGACGTCGACGATGTCGGTGGTCCCGTGGATGGGGATGGCAAAAGGCGGCCGGCCCTTTTCGAAGAGGGTCATTCCCCTGGACCCCCGGGTCACGAGGAGGGCTGAAGACCGGAGCTTCTTCAGGATCCGGCCGGCGGCCCTGCGGAGGGGCTCGTCCCTCCCGGCGATCTCGATTCCGAGCGCTCCCTCGACCTCGGCCTCGTTCGGCGTCGCGACCGTAGCGCCCTTGAAGCTCAGGAGCCGGAACCGGGAGTCCACGGCGATAGGCACTTTGTTTTTTCCTGTGGTCCGGAGGACCTCCGCGTAGATGCCCTCCTTGACCGTGTCATAGTTGTAGTCGGAGATAAGCAGGGCCGGGCAGTCCTTGATCAGGAGACCGAGGGCCTTCCGGAGCCATCGTTTCAAGACCGGGTCGTCGGGGACACTGCCGTCCCGGTCGATGCGAAGGATCTGCTGTTTCCGCGTGTTGTCTTCGCCCGCCAGGATCCGGGTCTTGAGGGGCGTCCGGTAGCTTTTTTCCCGATAGATCCATTCCGTGACCATCTTTTTCGACCTGAGAATGGACAGGATCTTTTTACCGGCCTCATCGCGGCCGATGACGCCGACGGGAATAGGGAAGGCGCCGAGGGATTTGAGGTTCTGGAGCGAATTGCCCGCGCCGCCCAGGGAATGCTCCTGGTCCCGGTAGTTCAGGATGAGGACCGGGGCCTCGCGGGAGATCCTCCGGGTGGTCCCGTAGAGGTGCTCGTCGAGAATGAGATCCCCCCACACGACGATCCTCAGGCCCGCGAAACGGTCGACGATCCGGATGAGCTTCTGTTTGTCCACGGCGTGAATCCTTTCTCGACGCAGGGATTGTAAACAAAAACGGCCGGTCAGGTCAAACGGAGTCTCGAAGATTGAAAATCCGGACGAAATCGTCTATATTGAGCGCGCCGTGCCGGAGTGGCGGAACTGGCAGACGCGCTGGACTCAAAATCCAGTCCCTGGCGACAGGGGTGAGGGTTCAATTCCCTCCTCCGGCAC
>Ga0315293_10000067_pt1 | contig 79583 bp, 119 predicted proteins | sample YL17G13_20_MG_FD_203071 | JGI IMG/M metagenome (GOLD analysis project Ga0315293, IMG submission 203071) | Sediment microbial communities from Yellowstone Lake, YNP, Wyoming, USA - YL17G13_20 | ecosystem: Environmental > Aquatic > Freshwater > Lake > Sediment | place: USA: Wyoming | collected...
TTGGGGAAACATATTTGCGGAAGCGTAGTCGGGGTCGAAGCAAGTTTTATCATGTGGACTGTTTTGAGGCGATGAGCCTATGAAAGGTCGCAAGTGTAGCATAATTTCGAAAAGCGAGGGAAAGAAATGAGCGATGAAAACTACGAGGACTATTTTGAACCAGAGGATGAAGAATCACCTTGCGATTACGGTATGGACTCACCATGTGTGGAGCCAGCATTGCGGAATATGGGCAATTGTTTTGAATGTTGGCTATATCTGGAAATGTGTGAAGAGCAAGAAACAGAACAAAAGAAAAAGGTTGAACCGAAGGGTGAGGCTGAAGCCAAATGAAGGACTGTACTAGGGTTAGGCGTCTCACAAAACTGTATGTTGCCATGAACGCTATGGCGATTGACTTGGTTAGTGCCACTGTTGTTCTTGAACGGTTGTTGCCTGACACGAATTTGAAGGACACCTTCTGGGTCAAATTTAATGGCTTGACGGATTTGGGGCGGGAACGGTTCCTAAAGGAGATTCAACCATGACTCAGCGTCTAGACACATATCACCTTCCCGACAAGATATTCACGCTTAAAGAAAAGGACATGGCTACCACATTCAGAAGCTTATGCAACATCGACGAGCACACCACTTTTTCGAGTGACACTTTCCGCATGTACGGACTAGACAGGTTCATCATGGACAGGGCGCATGGGACTGGAGGGTTTTTTGCGAAGCTTGTTGCTAACGGGCTTGTCGTGCAGGTTGGGTGGGTGCGGAGCTGTTTGCCTAGTAATCATGGGCGTATGATTCGGACGTATAGGTGGCTTGGAGAAAAGAGAACATGAAGAAAAAATATGAGATAGCCTTTTTCCTATGCTTCGTCTTCGTTGGCGGACTCATGTTGATAGTGGGGCAAGTTCTGATGTGGAGAGGAACCACAGTTGAATGGAAAGACACAAGTTGGTTCTCGGGTCATTGGGTCGCAAGGTACACAACTGAGTTTTATAATGGGCAATGGCTGTTCTTTTTCGGCTTAATTATAACGGGGTTTGGTGCCATTGGTGCTTTGGCTATTGGAAGCTCTAGACTAATGGACAAAATTAGGGGGGAAAAGGCTTGAGTGATGTGTGTTTGGAAGGGTTAAGCCACGGCAACATCGAAGTCAGTCAGCTTCGTTTGGGTGGGAAAAAGAGGCGTAAGCCAAATGAGTGCACAGAGAGCGATGAGGTGGGGAAGGCTTGGACGGTTATCAATCCAACAGTGTTGAAGGAGTGGAGCGGAGAAAAATGAGTGAAGATTTGGTTACCACAAAACAGCAGTTCATAGACGCGATTTTCAAGCTTGCAACGGAAGAGAATGTTTCGCAACGTTGGAATCTTAGTACTATGCCTTGGAGTTCCGGTTTTGTTTTTGATGCTCTTGCGAAGGCTGGTTTTGTGGTGTTGAACAAAAAAGCCTTACAGCAACTCGCTAAAAGTATTGACCCAAGAAACTGTAAAGATTGCAAACTAGACCAGTGCGGTGAATCTGATGATGCATATTGTGGTGGTGGCATGATGCGCTTGTTCATTGAGGCAATTTGTGGGGGCAAACCAGAATGAGTTTGAAGCAGAAAATCGAGCAAAAAGCACTGGACATGCTCAATCGAGTAGACGATGAAAGAGGTCTTACCATAATTGAAAAGGGCAATGTCAAACGGTTTCTTTCATACTATGTTGATGATGTTGTGGGTTTGCTAGACAAGGCAACCGAGCAGATTCTTTTCAGATTACGAACTTATGTCAAGACGGTTCCTGTTGATATGGCTATTTCCATTGTAGAACAAGAATTGGGTGTTGAAGGGAGAGAAACCAAGAAATGAGAAAGTGTCCTGAATGTGGCCATGAGGATAATCCTTTGTGGGAGTATAGCCGCTTCGAGTTCAACGCTGAGTACATGCGTTTTGAAGAGGCCATGCAACAGCCTGAACTTGAAGGGATTTGTTTGGCTCTCGTTGATGCAAAGACCCATGAACCGCTTGTCATTCCAGAACTGAACCTTGTTTATTATCGTCGTGGAACTGGTGGCCTAGAACTGTATCGGCAATCTATTCCAGATTTTCAGGTGAATCGAGAACGAAAAAAGCATAAGAAGGTTGAGGGGTGAACTGGTTTGGGAGATAAAAGTTCAGGTGTGAAGCCTAGAGAGCGGGATTCACCGTCCATTTCTCTTGTGGGTTCAGTCGCATCTCCTTTCTCCGTACAAAACCAGCATCCCACCAAGTGGCATTGTGAAGAATGTGGTGTTCCACTGCCTCAATATTCAGGCAAACCTAGTGCGTGGAAAAAGAAGCAAGATGGAAAACCTATTCTTTGTATTAAATGTGCTAGATCGAAGAATATACAGAGGTATATACAGAAGTGTAGAAAGATGAAGGCGCATTTCTTGAAGAGGATAGGAGAACAAAAAACATGAGAGTCTGCCCGAAATGTAGATTTCATGACTTGCCAATTTGGAGAAATAGTAGATGGTATCACGATGTGGACGCCGCACGCATTAGTGACATTGAATATTGGGACAAGGTACTTGCAACCAAAATACAATTGAATGGTTTCTGGGAAGACGGAATTTTCTCTTATCTCCTTACTACAAACGGAATGGTTTTGAGAAAAGAGACAGAGTTTCTAAATAAAAATACAGATGGAAATACGGCAACGGAAAAGAAAGAAAAGTGGTTCAAAATTAGCATAGAAAAACATCGGAAGAAACAGGATTTGAAACAGTCTAAGTTGTTGGAGGTTTCGGGGGTTTGAGAAGCCTTCATCTTAGTGAAGAGAAAAACGCTGAAAGAAAACGGCTATACGATAAAGGCTTAACTGACAAGCAAATGGCTGAGGAACTCGGCATCCACAAAACTACCTTAGTGTCTTGGCGAAACAAACACAAGTTGCCATTACACCCTTCGAGAGGTAACATGCTTTCTGATGAAGATGAGGCTTTGAGGCGCAAACTCTATCGCATGGGCTTGAGTGATGGAGTGATTGCTAGGAAAGTTGGGGTAGCACCTATAACAATTTATGGTTGGAGGCACAGCAGGAAACTAAAACCAAACTTTGAAACGTCCGTTTCCTCAGCACAGAGGCGACAGCGTTGCGAGCAAACTAAGCAGATTTTGAGATTATATAAGCGAAAAAAGAGCCTGAACGAGATTGCTGAAACAGTTGGCTTGCCCTATCAGTCTGTTAGCGTTACGGTTGGACATTATCTTATGCGTTTGTGTCGAACTGAGTCGAGTTGCCCGTTTAAGGCATTGCTTCCAGAAACGGAGTTGAAATCTTGAGGAGCCTTCTCACATGCCACGGCGACTATCTTTGGGCTGACGCAGACGACTTTTGCCTCACAGAATGCACACAGGTTGAAGAGTGCAAACGGTTTTCCGAGCTACTTCATGTTCCTAACATAGTATTCTGTAACGTGGAGAAGAGGGCGAGGGCGCAACAGCGTTGTGAGGCTTGGTTGAAACGTACTGAAATCTACGTTAAATCTTATGTGGTTGGGTTCAGTCCTAGTATGCGGTTTAAGCGAGCGATTCAGTTTGGCCAGTTGAGGCGTGGCTTGGTACTTCGAAAGAGGATGGAGGAAAAACGGCGATGAACGAAATAGCGATAGACCACATAGATTATTCAAGAACTATGCTCAGAGAAATTGACGGCCAAACAATCGCAGATTTAAAAGAAAGCATCAAAAAACATGGCGTCCTGCAGCCTATCATCGTTTTCTTGAATGAAAAGCAGAGGTACGAGGTTATTTGTGGGAATCATCGTCTTTGCGCTGCGAAAGGTGTCGGATTGAAAACGATTCCTTACATAATCAGGCAACTCTCTCACCCTCAAGATGCTCTGATTTTGGCTTTAAACGAGAACATTCAACGTTTGGAAATGAATCCGTTTAGAGAAGGCGAAATCTATGTTTCTCTGCTTGAGGACTTCACTATTGATGTTCTGTGCGGGAAACTTGGTAAAAGCCGATACTATGTTGAGGGAAGAGTTAAGCTTTTCAAGAATCTACATGTTGACTTAAAAAACCAAGTTGGAAAAACGTTGACTCTTGGTAATGGTCTTAGTTTAGCTCGATTGCCTCAGAGTCAACAGCTTGAGGTTTACCAGAAGATAGTAGAAAATCTCAATACAGTTCCTCAAAAAATAAGATACGGAGGAGATGGTGGTTGGAGCAATTCGCCTTATTGCACTTGCGAGAAATGTGGTGCAAAACATTTGAAAGGAGTCAATGTTATTGATGAGCGAAAAACTTAGTTGTCCTAGATGTCGTAGCGACCAAATAGTGAAAAGTGGAACACACTATAATTTGAAAGGTGTTGTGCAGCGTTGGCAATGCAAGTTATGTGGCACTTCATTCTGTAATAGCGGATACTTCAGGGGAAAACATGCTCTTGCGCTCGTGCAATATGCCGTGGTTCTATACAGTCAAGGTTTAAGTTACGAGAAAGTAGCCTCTAAAATAGAGGAGCAGTTCAAACAAAAAGTGTCTCGAACCACAATCAAAAATTGGGTAGACATGCTACATGTCCAACCGAGACCTAAAAACTCTGGAAACCAGAAAGACAAGACCGTGCGGGAACTCATAGAAATAGGCATGGTTACGACGGTACGTTTTGCTTCTTCAGAAGTGCCTGAAAAATTCTTGATACTTGATAATCAGTCTAGGCTTTTGGTGGGGGAGGAACAGCGTTGAACACTTTGAAACAGCAAGTGTACGAACGATTTTTCTGGTGTACATGGACTTTCTTTACCGCTATCATATGTGGTAACCAGCTTCTCAGTGCCTTTTTTGCCACGGTTGGGATGGTTTGGCTTATCATGTTTCTTGATGTGTGGCTTGAACCTGAAAAATGGAAGCAAAAACAATGTTAAAGTTTAAGCACAGCGTCATAGATTTATGCGAGTTCGGTTTCTCAGGTGACGGCCTAAACCTGTTTCTGGCAAGCAAAGCGGTTCCTATTGTGGTTTCTGAGTTTCTGAGCCGTGAACTGTTGGATGCTATGGACGTTTTCAAACATGTTTTCCAGTGGCATTTCTGCGACAGGGCGAATGGGCGAAGCGGAGGCGGGTTCAGTTGTGACAGCGTGAGGTGTATGGTTTCTGAGTAAATCTTCTAGCTCTCCCGATTCGACACACATCAGTGAATATGACAGTAAGCAAGGTAACATTCCTAGCATCAGGTCACAAGTATTCCACGAGTTAGACCAGAATCCATTAAACACGGCTAAGTATCTTGCGAAAATATTGAACCTTCCATACCAAAAATATCGTGGTTACTTGAACAAGCTACGGTACGAGTGGAAATATGACCACAAAAATGAGCGAGGTTCAAAGCCTTCAAAGTTGCATTGTTTTCGGGCGTGGGTTTTGTTGCGTGGTTTTGAGTGTCCGAGTAGGGTTGAGGCTTTGAGGGTTGGTTGGGAGCCGACTCGGGCTAAGAACCGTTTTATAGTTTTTAAGGAGTCGTTGGGTCGTGTTGTGTGGTTTGAGACTGGCCTTGTTCTAGTTAGTGTTAGGGCTCCTGGCAATTTGGGTAGGGCGAAGCAGCTTTTCTGTGATGCTTTCGTGAACACGGGGCTTATCTGTGATATTAAGGTTATGAATGGGGTTCTTGAACGTGTCAGGAACGATAATGTTCATGCTCCGTATGTGACAGGTCAAAGGCTGCCGAAGTTGGTGATCACGGATTTCGCTGAGAGCCACGGCATCATCATAAAGGTTGGTGACAGGTCGCATCCTAACGCGGTTGAAGTGATCGCTGGGTTTACTGAGAGCATGAGGAGTATTGCGAATTTCTTTGACGATTTGAGGATGGGTCTAAACGGCAAAACTGAGAATGGGAATGGGCATGATAATTCTGGGGGAATGGTTGTTTGAAGGAGGGTGAGAAAGTCTATCGTTTGGTTGCTTATTCTGATGTTCAATGTGAGGAAAGCGGTAGAACCATTCCTGCAGGTCAGACGTTTTTATTAGACGTTATACCATATCCAGATGGAAGCAAACATAATCACAAAATTGGTGAGGAGTGTTGGCATGGTCCTAAAGACGTTATTATCGATCTGACGAAGAAACCTTGGAGAAAAGGCTTCAGAGAAGATGGCTATCGTCAAATGATGCGTCGTGCTAGAAGGCAACCTTGGAGAAATTATTGAAGGTTTTGGGGTTGATGAAATGAAAAAAGAAACTTTAGCTTGGGACTATCAAACCTTCAAGACGATTAGTGAAGCTTCAAAAGTTAACAGGGTTAGTTTGCGTCGGGATGTGATGCGGCTGGCTGAACTGTTGGGTGTAGAGTTTGAAGGATTCAGGAGGGAGCTGAAGAAACGTGGTTAAGCTTGATGTTGTGATGTGGACTAAGAATGGCTCTAACACGTTGCCCTCTGTCTTGAAGCGGATAAACGAAGTTGTGCCAGGCGAGTTTGTTGGCCAAAAACTCATTGTTGACGATAAGAGTGTTGACAACACCCGAGAGGTTGCGAAGGTTTTTGGATGGACTGTTGTTTTCAATGAGGGAACAGGAATAAGTGATGGTGCAAACACAGCCCTCAAACATGTCAAGGCTGAGCGCTTCATAAGTTTTGAACAGGATTTGCTTTTGTCGCGGGATTGGTGGAGCAAGATACCCTGTTACCTTGAGAATCCCCAAGTGGCTGCTGCGTCTGGAATGCGGTTTGCTGACATGCCCGGGGGCGTTAGAAAACTGCAACAGTATGTGGCGAAAAAGTATCGTGGTGAAGCGAGTTTGGCTTCTTGGTTGAGGACTAGGCAGATGGCCGCGTTTACACTTGGGAAAACTTTGGACAACACGATTTACAAAACAAAAATAATTAAAGCACTTGGAGGGTTTCCAAAGATGCGTGTGAATGCTGGTGTAGATACTATTCTTGCTTACAAGGTTGAGCAAGCTGGTTATCATTGGGTTGTTGATTATAATGTGCAATCTATCCATATTCGAAAGGGGTTAAAGCAAGAACTGAATCATCAATACTGGTACGGAACGCAACTGAACGAGATATGGCGAAGAATAGAAACTGAAACAAACAAAAGCCCACCAGTGACAAGATTCGGCATAATATACCGTTTCTTTACATCTCCTTTCACAGGACTGTTTGTGGCGTTCAAGACAAATGAGCCGTCGATAACGTACATTCACCCGTTGATACGTTTCTATTACATGAAGGGTTTGTTGAGGAGTTGATTAAATGATGAGTAATAAGGAAGAGGTTTATGACCCATGCTGTGACTGTGTGATTGAAGTAGCTAAACAACAAGGAAAATACTTCTGTCAGCTCTGTCGAAAAGTGAAGGGAAAAGTTTGATTACTAACTTGCTTCATGGAGGTTTTGAATTTTGTTTGAGGTTAAACGAGTAAAATCTGTGCTTCAAAGGTTCAAGCATTCTGTGTCCGACAAGGATTTTCCTCGTTGGATGTATCTTATGTTTGACCGTTGTAATAGCCGTTGCCAAACATGTAATATTTGGAGCCAGGAACCGTGTTCTAAGCCGTTGAAGCCTGAAGATTTCCGCAGGATTCTTTCATCTGAACTGTTCAGGAACATAGAGTACATTGGGATAACAGGTGGAGAACCAACACTTTTCGACTTGTACGGTTTTTTCAGAGCGGGACATGAGGTGCATCCGAAGGCGACTTTAAATGTAAGTAGTAATGGTCTACTTCCGCATAAACTGTATGATGTTGTCAGCCGATGCTTGAAGGAGGGTATGCGTCTTGAAGTTGGGTTGAGTTTGGATGGTGTGGGCGAATTTCACGATTATTGGCGCGGTGTAAAGGATAATTTCGTTAAGGTTGACTGGCTCATCCACAAACTGTCGGAACTGCGACTTCTTTATCCTAACCTGTTAACCGTTGGAGTCGGAAGCACATTGACTCTTGAAACTGCAGGGCAAGCTGACGCTCTTGTTTCCTACTGTCGGAAGCTGAATGTTCCGTTTATGTGGCACTGGTTCAATTTCGCATCCTTTTACCATAATGATCCGAGGCCGATGGACACTGCTGTTTTCGAGTCTGCGGTCTTGAAAGTTATGGGTAAAAGCATATTCCGTGACATGTGGCTGTATCACTTGCGTACCAGAAAGTTTCCACGTTTAAAATGTCGTGCGCTCTCAAGCTATTTTCTTTTAAACTGTGATGGAACAGTACGCCCATGTCTGACGCTGTGGGATCATAGTGCGGGAAACATGTTAGAGCATGGTCCGTTGACAGTATGGCATTCTGAACAGGCTGAACTTGTGAGGAAAATCGTTGCATCATGTCATGGTTGCTTGAATAAGTGGGCTTGCGACTGGAATCTCACAATGTCGTATCCAGCGTATCTTGTTAGGAAAGCCAAGGTGAGGCTAAGTTCTTGAAGGTCAACTTCAACGTGGTGTGGCTTACATGTGATGGTGGTTCAAGAGTAGTCTGCGAGCTTGCCAACGGTCTTGTCAGCCGAGGCGAAACGGTTTCGATAACGAGTTTGGCTCCGCTTAATTTGGGTTGGATGGATTACAAGCCGTTAAGCAAGAAAGTAGAGGTCAAAGTTGTTAGGCCAACTTTGTTGATGAGAATGTTTAGGAAAGCCTATTTGACACGGAACGGCTGGAACTACAATTTGAAAGAGGTGTTGACTCAGGCTATGCCTGACTGTGACATTAACGTGGCCGTTCATTCTCAGCTTGCGTTTGCAACGTTACTGTCTGGAAAAGGGAAGCCGGTGCATTTGATTCAAGCGTATGAACCGCAGACGCAATGGTACGGTGATCCTGTTCGTGCGAGAGAATCTGAACTGTCTTACATGTTGCCTTTGAAGAAGCTTTGTGTTTCACAGTTTTTAGCCGAGAAAGTTGACGGTTTCAACATTGGTAACGGTGTAGACCTTGACATTTACAAGCCACTGCATGTTGCGAAGGTTAAAGGTTCAGTGATGGGCATAAACACACGTTCACGTATTCCTTGGAAAAACGGGGCTATGCTTGAACAAGTTTTTGCAGAGCTACATCGCAGAGGCATTCCTACTCTTTCGCCGCCGCGTGGCATAAGGGATTCAGAGTTTGTGCAATATTATCGTAGGGCTTGCGTCTATGTTTTCCTTAGTTGGGGAGGCTATGAAGGTTTTGGATTGCAACCTTTAGAAGCTATGGCTTGTGGAACGCCAGTGATTACTTCTCCATCAGTATCTTATGCTAGTCATTTGGAGAACGCTTTTGTGCTACCTAAAACTTTCACTGTCGCGGATGTTGTGAATGCAGTAGAGAAATTGCTTAATGATTTTGAGCTGCAATTTAAACTTATTACAAATGGGTTTGCGACGGCTGAAAAATACAGTTTCACCAAAGTTGTTGATAACTTTCTAAAAGAGGTTCAATGATGAAACTGGATGTTGGCTCAGGCGATAGACCCTCTGGCGATGTGAACTGTGACACTTTCAAAGATAGAACTCCTCACATTAGATTAAGAGACAACAAAATAGTTGTCAAGTGTAATTTTGTGTTATGTGATGGTGAACATTTGCCTTTCAAAGATGGAGTCTTTTCTGAAACGTATTCTAGTCACACTATTGAGCATGTGCCTAACCCTTTCGATTTTTTAAAGGAAATGTTCAGAGTTACTCGGGCGAATGGCACTGTACTGGTGAAGTGTCCTCATAGGTTCTCAAGAAACGCGAAGTTTAAGCCTTATCATCTTAACTATTTTAATTCAAAATGGTTTAAGAAAGTTTTGGACAAGTTCGAATTGACAGTTGACAGCACATATTATTATCCGTTCGGAGAATACCTATCATTTTTCAGGCTTCCTGACGAGCTCATAGTAAAAGCTGTGAAAAAAAACAGGTGGAGAAATTGACATGAGGATTGTTCTGGTTAATCCACCGTTAAAGTTGCCTAAGTCTTGGGGTGTTCCCAGTGTTTCTCAGAACCTTGGTTTAATGTATGTGGCTTCAGCTCTGCGAAGTCAAGGGCATGGTGTAAAGGTGATTGATGCTGTTGGAGAAAACTGGAAACAAATCGTAGAGACAGAAGATTCTTACTATTGTGGAATGGGCTTCAAAGACATAATAAAAGCGGCTTCAACTTTTGACCCGCAAGTTGTCGGAATATCATCCACCTTCACTGTTAACGCTCAAACCGTTAAGAACCTGATTCTTGACCTTAAACAAGAGATGCCCACCGTAAAGGTGATGGTTGGTGGACCAGACGTAACAGTAAGACCACGGGAATATGACATGACAGACTACATCGTGTTAGGCGAAGCGGAAGACACGATGAAAGACTTTGCGTACACCCATGTTCACTTTCAAAAATTCACTGAAAACTTGGATGAGCTGGCTTTTCCCGCTAGGGACCTGTTTCCGATGCAAGAATACTTTAAAGCCTATGACCAGGGAAGGGCGTGCCGGAACAAGTATGTTGCTGACAGACGGTGGACAACTATGGTTACGACACGCGGTTGCCCGTATAACTGCGTTTTCTGCTCTGTGCATTTGTCTATGGGTAGGAAGCTGCGGAAGAGAAGCATAGAAAACGTGGAGGCTGAAATAAACGAGTTGGTTAAAGGAAAACTGCGGATTAAGCACATCAATTTTGAAGATGACAACATTAGCCTAGACCAAGCATTCTTCAGAAACTTTCTTGAAATGCTGGGCCAGTATGATGTGTCTTGGAGCTTGCCTAATGGGATAAGGGCTGACACTTTGAATGAGGAGACTGTGCGGGCAATGAGCCGGACTGGATGTTCGAGGCTGTTTGTTGCTCCTGAAGTTGGAGTGCAACGTGTCTTAACTGAAATAGTGCATAAGAACATGCAGCTTTCGGCAGTGGAAAAGGCTGTTAAGCTTTTTGTTCGGTATGGAATCAAGGTGGACGCCACGTTCATAATTGGGTTCATTGGAGAAACTAAAAAAGACATTGTAGACACGATAAGGTATGCGTGTAAGTTGAAGAGGCTTGGCGTAGACGGGATTGCCATAAGTATTGCGGCTCCGCTTTATGGGACAGAACTTTATCAGCAAGCGGTAGCTGGCGGGTATATTTCGGAAGACTTTGATTTGTCGCAGATGTCGCCGTTTGAATCTGTGATTTCTACTGAACAGTTTAGTTCAGACTGGATATTGTGGGCGAGAGATTTCAGCAAATGGTATGTGAACCTGCAGGACTGGTTTAAGCCGTTGTCAACAGCCAAAATGTTGTTGGTGAATCCGAGGCAAGCATACAGTTTTTGCAGGTTTTGGACACGATATATTTTGCCTAAGATACTTCGTTAGTTTAGTTGTGCTTCTCTGATGTAGCTTTCTGGAATCTTTGCTTCAATCGCCAACTGTGCCAGTCTCAAAAAGTGTCGAAGAAGCGGATTCTCAACATAGACGACGATTTCAGGTGTTCGACACTCGACCACTTCACTCATACCCTTTTCCTCAACGTTTGAACCGTAATTTTCGTCCACAATCCAAAAGCTATCAAAACAAAAACTTCCTCCATGATAACCAGAGCCGATTCAACGAACATCGAATGCTCTAGGAATATTTGGAAAACCCACAAAAAGAGAATGAACAAACAGGACACCAAAAACGTTGTAAAGATATGTAGCAAATCAATATTTCTCACGCTTTCACCTCTTTCTCGGTGGTTTCTATATTGCTTTTCGTCCTTTCTTCTGGCGCTTGCCACTTCTTAACACTTGTAAACTTGCCTTCAGAGTCTCTTGTGACAATGCGATAATGACCTTTAACTCTAATTCTTTTACCCATTTTCTTAACTCCTTTTCCTCAATAGTTTTGGAAAGTAGTCTTCCCACGGCAACACATCATAATGCACCAGCGCCGAGCTCGTTCCAGCCATAGTCTGCATCGTCCACCCACCATAGGCGCTGATTTCGAAGGCGTCGAACCGATAGTTTCTTCTAAGCTCATTCTCTCGAATCTTGCGTAGGCTATGAACCGTGAAAGGCTTAACATGCTCTGGAATCATCTTCATCAAGTGCTTTCCTTTTCCGTCTAGCTCAGGCAAGGTTTTACGGTAATGCGTGATCTTCACCGATAAGCCTTCAAACACCTGCCTTGAAAGCGCGTGAACTTTTCGCCTGTAAAATGGGAAGATCGGTTGCTTCAAGACTTGCTGTTTCTGGAAATATTCTAACAGTTCCTTTGTCCAAGGCTCAAACTTTGCATCTAAGGGTAACGCTATATCTCTTCTAGTTCCTTGCCGTTTCAAGCCTTTGCGCTTTTCAGTCCAAACGTGGAATAGGGCGACGGGTTCCCGAATCTTAGCGATTTGATGAAGCGTAAGCTCTTGTTCTTCCGCGAGAGCAATCATCATCAAAGTTCCTACTGTTCCAGAATCTTCGATATTTGGCGTATAGCTTGTTTCTTTGGCTGTGAGTTTGTGGCCTGTTGTTCCTGCCGTATAGTCACTGGGGTAAGTGTAGGCGATGATTTCGCCGACCCTAGCACAGAATAGGTAGGCTGATTTGAGTAGGTTGCGGAATGATTCTTCTCTGACTTGCTCTATTCTTTGGCGAACTTCAGCGACATCTGGAAGACTCAAGATTTTTGCTCCCACTGTTCTCTAATGCCTTCAGCAACTAATATTTTATTGTCTTTACGATTTAGCCTTCGTTTGCCAACATTTTCCGCTAGACATATTTCTCTAAACTTATGATCTAGCTTTAGTAGTAACTTCTCTCGGAGTAACTTTGGTGGCCTTTTCCTACCTCTTACTTTCTTGATGATTGTTAGTTCTTCGAGTATTATTTGTGCAAGCTCCTTCTTCAAGATTAGGAACGGAATGATTTTCGGCAATAATATTCTGAGAACTGTCGGATGGAATCTTAGCGTAAATGCGCTATGATGTGTAGTCTGCTCTGGTTTTCTCTTATGTTCACAAAGTTCGCATTTCTCTCCGATCATTTCTTGAACCTTGTTAAGTAGGTCTTTGTTTGAATTGCATATGTTGACTCTGAATTCTCTGGCATATCCCTTCTTCACGTTTTTCCTAAAATAAGGATTCGTGTGTAGGAATATATCCAAGTATCCTTCTCCGTCTATTAGTCCTGCAATGTAGGCCCACTTTGTTTCTTCAAGCTGTACGGACATAAAGCTCTATTATTATTCTTTTAATATTAAAGCTTTCTCATTTCAATTAAAATGGGCGAACAACATGCTTGGCGGAAATTCGGAGGGCGATCTGGGCTGTAAAGAGTATATATTATTCTAAAAGGGGAATGTCTACTGCGCATGCGCATCGTCAATGGCACGTTCTTTAGCATACCTAACATTGGCTAATGCTCGCGCTGCTTCGCTCGCTGCGTTTGGTTCAATGATTGATACTTGTTTTTGTTTGCGTTTCTCAAGCAGGTTCCTGAATCGGGTGTACGCTGTTTCAGTAAGATGCAATCTTCTTTCCCAATATACACGGAATTTTTCTATTGAAACACCTAGCAAGAAAGCTTTTTCCTTATAGAATTTTTCTCCTATCCATTCACGGCCACCGTAAATGTATTTGACTGAGCGTATTTCTGCGTCTAACACGAATGCTTCTGGAATTAGTGGAAACATGATTTCTTCTACACGGATTAGCTTGGCTATTTCTTTTGTTGGGTCTTTAATGTTTCTTAACCATAGCCAACGTTGATAGTCGTAATGGCTTTTGATGTCGCCTGTTCTGTTAAAGCATAGGATGTCGCCTGTGATGTCTTCTAAGATGAATGCGGCAACCTTGTTTTTTCGGGTCATTGAGAAGTCGAAGCAACTCATTTTTGTGCGTACTGTCTCCCAAGAGCTTTTCAATTCTGTGTATAGTTCTCTATCTGAATTGTAGAGACTGCTTGGAAAAATTGTGCCAATATCATCTACGCCTATCCACGGTATCAAGTCTTGTGTGTCTAGCAAATTCATTAGTTGATCTCTTTCTGTTACGACATGTCTGAAAACTTTGTCCCAGTCTTGATAGATTGCAAATCCTCTCTGTAACAGTAGGTTGCTTTTTCCACTTCCCTTGTCTCCTACGAGAGCGGTTGATTCCCAACCGTGATCTCTGGCTGCCTTTCGTAAATAATCTATTGCTGTGAATCCTGGGATTATTGTTCCGTATTTGATTGCTAGTCTGAAAAGTTTTTGCACTTTGGCTTTTGATAGTTCTCGATTTATCTGTTCTAATGCGGTTGCTTCTGTCGTAATGGTTTCAGTCATAATGGTTAAACCTTGCTGCTTGTTCTTTCCGGAAGAGGCTTGCTATCTGGTGGCGGCCTTTTTTCTGGAAGTGAACTTGAAGGCACGATTCCCGTGTGAAATTCGACAAAATAGGTTTTGTTTAGATAACCTGTTAATTTTCTATAATGGCTTTTCACATCTTCCGACGTGTATTTTTGTTGCCCTGAGTCGCATCGTTTCAATGTTTCGTATAGCTCGTCAAGTCCTTTTTTACATTCATCTGGTACGGTGTCAATTATTTCGCGCATTATTGCCACTCCAAGAGAGCCTTCTTTATGCTCATAAATTGCGGTGGATGCTAGAAATGTTTTTGCGATTAGTTGTAATAGATAGGCTTTTACTGGTTCTGGTGAGAATCCGTCAATACTCAAAATCTTTCACCCTTTCACATTGGGTATGCGCTTGTTAGTATGCTTGCTCTATTCTTGTCGTATGCTGCGAGAATGTTTTTTGGTACTCTCTTTTTACGTTTCTTCTTGTGGCACGGCATATTTTTAAATAGTTAGCCTACACATATAAACTTTGACGAATTATGCCATTACAAAGTCTTGGTGAACGGCGTAAGAATGTTTCTTTGACACGTTTAGAGCCTGAACGCCAAGTTGAATCGGAGCGTGATTGGCGAAGCTACCGCAAGCCTTCTGAACAAATCTTTTACAGTGACACTGGACACGGATATGTTAAACAGTATCAGAGGAAACCCAGAGATTTCATGGGGAGAAGACAGCCTCAAGGCGTGTTCGCCAGCGACGTGGGCGTTATGTATGGGCTTAGACCTGCTTATCCAAGTCCTCCACTGAATCGTGAAGAATGGCTTTTTGATCTACAAATATCGGAAGCGCAAAAGGAAATAAAGTTTACCCGTATGGTTTCGAAGCTTGATATTTCGCAAGAGGAAAAGGAGCGTTTGCTCTCGCTTTACGTTCCTGGCGCGGCTGAAGCTATTACGTATGGGAAAGCGGTTACCGCTAGTCACAGCTTCTATCGTGGGCTTGGTTATCCCGAGTTTGGTGGGCGATATGCGCCTTTCACGGTTCCAAGTGGCGCGAAGATTCAGAGTATTGTTGAAACTGAATCGGGTTTGAAGATCACGTTTGAAGGCACCAGAGAAAAGATTGAGGATTATGTGCAAACTGAAGATGAACCGTTGAAGTTGCCTAAAGCATTGGGAACCTCTGCTTTCACTGAAAGTCTTTTGGCTCCAGTGGAGAAGAAGGTTGTTAAAGAGGAATGGTTAAGCGAACAGCTTTACAATGTTCAAATGGGAAGCGAACTTGTTGTTACTGGTAAAGGAGCAACCACGCAATCTATGCGTCCATTTGCGCCTTTAGCGTTCTTGATTGCTCCAGCCGAATACTTTGTCTATGGTTTAGTTACGATGATTAGAGGCCCAGATTTTCCGTCTGTTTCTACGCCACCTAGCACACCCACACTGTTCACGAATCCAGTGGGCGTTATTCAAGCGGGACGGACTGCTATGGCTGCAAGTCTTTTGGGTGAAATCTTGCTTTCTGAAACGATAGGTTTCGGCTTCAACGTTGGCTTAGAAACAGTTGGAAAAGCCGTGAGCCCAGTTTCGAAGCTTGTCCAAACCTCTAAGCCTTACATTGGAGCTAGGGGAAGCTACTTCAGCTTCGTGAACTGGCTTAAGAATCCTGAACCATTCAGTGAGAACAGGGTTTTCTATGATGTTTATTCGGACACTTTGAAAGGCAAGTCTTCAACGTCTAAGGAATTGTTGAAGGGAACGGATTGGTTGAAAGGCGAATCAGACGAGTTAATACAGGTTGTCAGTGAAGGCTCAGATGATTCAATGCAACAGTTCACTAAAAGCTTGAAGTATGAAAAGCCTCAAGGGGGATTCACAAGTCGCAAGTTGCCACTTGCTTCAGAAATCAAGATTATTCAGCCTTCCGAGGAAGAACTTTACACTAGAGTTTTCGCAAGCGTTAGCGAACAACCTTTTGTGAGCCAAGGAACAAGTCAAGTTCTTATCATGGAGAAACCAGTTTCGAAAGTTGCGGTTGCTGTTTCAACGAAGGAGCTGTCTTTTGCCGAGATGACGCCTATTCCAATGTTGCAGTTTTGGACTGGCAAGGCTTACCCGTTCATGTCTTCAAGTCGAAGGCAACAGGAAGAAACTGAGATAGAAGTCTTAAGTTATCCGGCGAGTGCTATGGGTTTTGCGGTGGCGAAGCCTATTGGTCAAACTGACTTTCTACAACGAAGCCGAGCCGTGCAGGGATTGTCTGGGTTTGAGGTTGCTCCTCGCCTCAAGCCCACGACAACCATTTCAACGGTTAGAACCGGATTGTTCAAAGGATTAAAAGGCTCAAGCATCATGGCTCCTAAATCTGCGTCACGCTTCACACAATCCACGAACTTGAAGCCCATGTCTCTTTCAGAATCCGGCTTAAAACTGGACCAAGGCTTAAAACAGAACATGGCTCAAGCTTCCAGAATTGCAGAGCAATATCAGCTTAAACAAAAGTTTCAGTTTCCAGAAGAACCTTTTAAACGTAAGGGTGGAAGGCGAAAACGTAAAAAGGCGAAAGGCGGTATAGCTGACTGGTATGTGGTTGATTGGCCATTATCCAAACCGGAAGATTTCTTAAAGAGGTTTTAACATGCGAAACTTTAGACATGACCAGCGCGGTTTGGCTGGCGTTATTATTATGTTTCTTGTTTCAGTTGTGCTGTTTAGCATATGCTGGTACGCAGTCGGAATCCCATTTATTCTTTTCAAAACCTCTATGGAATCTTTAGTCACGTTTCCCGCGCCCTTCAATGCTGCCGTAGCTTTCATCAGCTTCGTGTTCGCCATAATTCCATACATTATTTTGCTTGCGTTGATTGGCTACGTGATTGCGAGCGCGATTTATCCGCATTGGGCAAGCCAGCCAGGAGCCTAACATATGCGGAAGCTTGCCTTTTTTCTCATGTTCTTATGTTCACTAAGTTTTCTTGCTGGCTTCAGCTTCAAAGAAGCAAAAGCAACACCGATCATAGTTACGAGAACTTTCTCAGCTTTAACTTCTGATGGGCAACTTCTCAACTATGGTTCATCTTACAGCTCTAAACATGATTCAATGTTTGGATATGTTGCTGCTGACGATGTTTATGGATTAGTCGGTCAAGAAAAGGTTATCTCATATTACATTAGGCGGCAATGCGAATTTTTTGACACCTCTGTTCTCTCTGGCAAGAATTTGACTTCAGCAACTCTGAAACTTTACATTGAAGCTGATTTTTCAACAACCGATTTTAATATGACAATTCAATATGCGATAATTGATGCTCCATTAACAGACATGGATTATTGGTATCGGTGGTTTCTAGGAGATTATGGTTCAGCTAACACAACCACAATAAGCGGAGTTGGGTACTGGAACATTGCCTTCTCAAATTTAAGCATCATAGATTTGGATGGTATTACCACGCTTGGCTTGCGTAGTTCCCGAGACATAAATTCTGATGTGCCTACTGGTGATGAGGCAATCCGATTTTACGCGGCAGAACAAGGATCTGCTTACGCGCCAGTTCTTTCCGTGACTTATGAGACGGAAGGCTACCACTACGTTGTTCATGGACCATACTCAGAAAATGGGACGGTTGCTAATGCCTTCGTGAACATAACATTTTCTATTCAGAACATGGATTCAAACAGCACATACTTGAACGGCACTGACGGCGTGGTTGACACCTTAGACTTTCAGGTTGAACAGAAAGGCGTGAGCTTCACATGGAACATTAGCGCGTCTGGCTACAATTACACACGCATCGTCATGCTAAAGTCTGACACCTTTGAAGAAATCTACATATTCATTCCGAACAGTGCTGAGGTTGCAAACATTTACTATTTTAACTTCATAGATTTGGTGGGAATAACAAACGGCTACCTTGAAACACGAATAACCTTCAACGGTTCCAGCACAATTGTAGAACGCCAAAAGGCAGACGTTTACAGTCTCAAACCGTTCTGGCTAACATGGAACCATCACTATGATGTTCGGCTTGTCTGCGATCAGGGCTCATACACTTGGAGCGATCAAGTGGCTACTGAACCTTACACGTGGACTTTTGCGGTGAACAGTGGCATGTTTCCCATCACCTTGCCGGGCATGAACTTGACGATTTATGCGGAAAGAAAGAATCACACGTACATTCAGGTGAATTATAGTGACGCTGAATCTTTGACGAGCTGGGTGAACGTGGCTTTCAAGCACAAGCTCAACGGCGTCTACGTGACGGATTATAGTCTTAACCAGACGGGCAACAGTGTTCAAGTCAACTGGTATAGTGCAGACGAAGACTTTGGGTATCGTGTTTTGGTTCAGTATTACCGTAACGGCACAACAGAGTCGGGTTACTTGTTTGTGAATCAGCTTCCATCGGACGCATTGGTTTTTGAAGGGCAACTTGATTTGCTGGGCTTGTTCCCATTCGATTCAAGACAGCTCATAGGCATCTTTATCTTATTCATCATTGGAACCATTTTCACTTATGAAGACGTGGTTATCGGAGGCTTCACCATCCTAATCTTAGCCTCGTTCCTGAACCTGATCGGATTCTTGGCTATCGGCTGGACGCTTATCGGGGTAGGCTTCATAATCATTTTCCTTGCGGCATTGGCTAACGCGAAAAGGGGAACGGTCTGATGGGTAAGGATGCTTTCCTATTTGTGATTTCGCTTCACCTAGCCACATTCCTATTAACTCTTAGCGGCTTCGCTAGTGTGGTGCTTGGCTCTTACACTTCACCTCAGAGCATGGTAGGCGCGGGAGGCTTATTCAACATTGAAAACTTGACTGTTCTCACGATTGGAACCACTATTGTTGGAGCTGTGTTTAGCGGCTTGCTTTCAGTTGTCACAAAGAATTTAGCCTATGGAACCGTTGCCATCTTGATTTGGGTTGTGAGTATGATGTGGACTCCTATCGGATGGGTTGTGAACAGCACACCCTTGTTTCTCAAGAACATTGTTTTAACGATTGGAGGCGCTGCGCCTGAAGCGGTGATAATTGCGGATGCGGTGATGTGGCTTAGTACGGCATTGTTCGTTTACATAGTGTTCATGTTTGTGATGGAAATTTATGCGGGAAGACAACTATGAGGTTGCTTAAGCTTTCCATGTTGCTTCTTCTGTTCTTGTTCCTTGTTCCCAGAGCGCACGGTTCCGTATCTGAGGTTGACTGGTATCTTCAAAGCAATGTTTCAACCGTGAACGGTGTTACTGGATATGCTTTGAACACGACGCAGACGGCGAGCGCGGTTCTTTTGAATGCAAGTTTCACTGATACCGAAGGGTACACGACAAGCTATTGGAGTTGGCGCGTCTACAAAGTGGACAGCGCAAACGAATCCACAGAGTTGACATCAGATTATTCGGCTGTGGTTTCACGATCCGCAAACGGTTTAGGCTATCAGTCTGCAACTTGGACTTGTCCAGAAACCAGTTTGATTTGTGGTTTGGATAGTTTGAAGCTTGAAGTCTATATGAAGCTTAACGATGCGGACTGGCTTTTGAAAGCAACATTCACAAGCGGCAAGCTTTGGTATGCGGGTTTAGAGGAGGCAGAATGGACTTTTAATGTTTGGACAAATCACACTCGTACAGCTTTAGGCTATTTTTACAGAACCAATACTACGTTAGGTTTCGGAATTAGCACATATGGATCAAGCGTAACAGACATTCTGTTTCAAGATCCTGACACGTTTGAGAATCAGGGCGCATACTTCTACAATTTGGACTTTATAGGTTTCATTATGGCTCCGTGGACTTTCTTGATGGGTGCTGACTTGTTTACTGGCGCGTTGACGGGTACGGTTCTGATAGCGATTGCGTTGAGGACAAGAAGCCTTCTGATTCTGGTTGTGTTCTCCATAATTTTGGGTGGTTCGGGTGGGTTTTTGACGATGATGCTTCCTGCGGCTGGATATGCGATGTTGACGGTTTGCGTGTTGTTTGCTGTTGCTGGAATAATTTATATGGCCGCGAAAAGGATAGTCTAAAAGTAGATGCTTTGTCTTTCTCGGCTTCTTCTATGCCCCTTCTTTTTTCTGCGTGTTCTATCATGCCGTTTAGGTGGAGGTATTCCAGAAACCAATGCTTGCCCGAGTGATCCTAAAAGGCTAGGTCGGTTTGCTTTCGCGTAACCTTCACGTTTAGCGCGTTCTATGCGTCCTTTCTCGTAGCCTTCTTTTCTGGCGTTTGCTTCTTTCTGCATTAAATCTCGTTTCTCAAAGGTTCTAACTGACTGTTCATAGTGCTGTTGGTTTCGACGCGCCTGACTTTTCTGTTTGTCTTCCTCATGTATTTCATGCATACGTTTTTTGAGGGCTTCGAAGAGTGGCATAGCTTTTAATATCTAGTGCATTGAATATAAAACTTTAGGAGTTTCAGGTTTGGATAAGACTTTACCGTTTTTTATTCCTGAGAAGAAACCGTAAACAAGTAGTATGCCGAAGACTCTTGGAATCCATTGCGCGTAATAAGGGTTTAACGGTTCCAGATGCATGTTGTTGTAATAGAGTGCGAAGAATAAAGCGTAAACTAACACGCTTATGCTCATTGTTTTTGTCCATGTCCACTTGTATCTGAAGAGCATTGCAACCATAAAATAGTATGATAGTATGTCGGTTGATATTAGGAGTGGCTGCGTCAAATGAGTGTATCCTCCTACCATGTGTGCGGAATAATGGTATATTGGAGCTTCATATATGAAACCGATGGCGGTTACAGCAAGAACAAGTAGTGTGGTTTTGTAATCTGCCTCGCCTATTTTCTTGTCTAAGACATGTTTTAACAGTAGGTAAGTGATTGGATAGGTTAGCATTGCCTCGTAGCTCCAGTCAAAGTCTTGGCTGAACCAGAATGTTGTAGAAAGCTTCAGCAATATTCCAGTGACCAATATTAGGATTGAAGCAACAGTGAGTAGGGTTAAGCATTTTGAAAGTAGTTTAAAAGGTCTTGTGAAAGGCTTTGTTTTGAATCCTTCATTCAGAAGGTATATGCCGAAAATGATTATGGGAAACAGTTTGGGAAAGTGGAAGCGGAAATAATATCGGGGGTCATAGAAAAATCCTTGGGTGAGGAAGTTGCTTGTTAAAGACACGATTTGCGCGGTGCATGACATAAGGAAAAGTAAACCGAAAGTTATGATTATGCCTTGTTTGGTTTCAGTGTCGAAATAATCATGCAATTCATAATGTAAATCTTTTAGATTCTTCGTTTGTATTCTCGTCCTTGCCTTGCGGGTTTATGTCTTACTGGTTAGCTAGCATAGATTTTAATAGCTAATACATTAAATATAAAACTTAATGGCTGGTCGAGTGTCGAACAGAAACAAAACCATTTTAAATAGAACAAACACAAATAGCATTATTAGAGGTTTCAAGTTTGAATAACAAGTTTGTCGTGTCTGTTTTAGCTTTGCTTCTTCTAGTTTCCGTCAGCGTCCAAATTGGGAACACGAGTTTTCAGGGCAGTTTTGAGGCGTTGCCGATTTATGTGGATGCGCCGCTTCCATACAGCTACCTGATTGATTCGAATTCGACGCATTACTTCCTGTTTAATGGGACAACGAAGAAGCTGGACAATAATCCGAGCACGAACAGAACCTATTTGGAAACTTTGGCGGTTGGTAATCTTACGGCGAATGGTGGCACAGTTTTTCTTAGGGATGTTCAATGGAACACAAGCATAACTTTGCCGAGTAACGTTCAAATTTACAGCACCTATCAGGGCAACTATTATGTTTGGGGTGACAACGGTTTCTGGGTTAACGGCGTCAACAAGACCGAAACTTTGGACAATCTTGATTGTCCAGTGGCAACGTCAGACACGTTCACCTTAGCCGATTCCGTAGCTGAACAGACTCTGCTAGAGTTTAACGTGGCAACCACGAACATCACAGAAGTCAACCAGCTCTATCTTGACTTGGATGCGCTCACAAAAAACTGCACAATCAAAGTGTACTTCAAAATTGACGGAACCAATTACCGTGAATCTATGGCTATGCGGTTGACGAATCTTGGTTCAGCCGATCAGCTTGCGCTTGTGCTTTCCGAATTGAAGTTGGCGTGTGACATGAAGGTCACGATAACAAGCATAGAGTTGGAAGGTGCAACACGCGCAATTCCGTACTTGTATATCTTGACGGTTTGGTGACAAGACATGAAACTTGAAAACTTTGTTTCAACAACGTTCCTAATCGCCCTGTTGACGGTGGTTCTGTTTGTGGGCGTGTGGCAAATCAAACCTGTCTACGCTGAAGACACATTCGGTAATACGTCAGCTTACTCCCTCACAGACGATTTCTACGCAAATACTATGATGGCTTACAATTTCACGGCCAGCACATCGGGGACAATAGTGAAAATTGCTGTTTACTGCAATGCTTCCTCTGGAACGATTAATCTGAAGTCGGCAATCTTCTCGGTCAATGCTTCAGGCTACTATCCTGACGTAGCTTTAAGCAATTCTTCTGATACTGTGAGCGTTTCAACAACGGTGGGATGGTATAATACGACCCATAGTTTAGCGGTCACGGCTGGCACAAACTATTGTTTGGTTTTTCTGGCTAATGGAAACGGCAAGTATTATTATGCTTATCCCAGTGGTTATCCAGCGGAATATCAAAAGGCTGCTACCTACCCAAACTTTGCATCTCCTTTCGGTAATCCCTCTGTTAGTGGACGATCAGCGTCCATCTACGCCGTTTACGGAACTGGCGGAGGACCATCAAGCGGCGGTGGCACAGTTTCAACAAACGAATACATCACGGTGAATACAACAGGCACATACGAATGGAACAGTTCAGGACATTGCGTGTCAAGCGGAACCAACGCGGTTGCAATAATCAATAATGCCACGACTCATGTTTCTCCTCTTCATGGTTCAGTCTATGTCTATAACGAGACCTATCAACTCTCAGGAACGTTGACCATGCCGAGCAACGTAAACATGACATTAAACGATGGCGTATATTTCAATCATACGAGCAACAACCACATTTTCGATTGGGTTGGAACGCAAAACAGTACTCTATGGGCATATACTAATGCGACAATTCATGGAGTTGGAACAAACGGGTATGATTTTGAAAAAGGTTTTTGGCTTGATAACGTTGTCAACATCACTATTGGAGCACAAAGCGAAAATGGTCTAACAATCTTCAACACCGCGGCCCAATGTATAGAAAGCGATGACGGTCCTAATAATTGGGTTAACAATTCGCTTTTTCAAAACTTCAACGCTTCATTCTGGTGTCTCTCAACAAGTTACCAAATACATGGCATCGTCTTGGACGGAGTACAAAACTGCCAATTCATCAACCTTACAGTAGATGGTAGACAAGGAGTAAATACGCGAAGTTGCCTTGTCATAGGCGGAGATAGTGAACCAAGCAACAACATCAACATTACAGGCGGCATCTATGAAAGAAGTTATCGCGACAATGGCATCTATCTTGGCGGATGGTATTATAATGTCACAAATTGCAGAATAACCAATGTCACGACCTACGCTAACAATGGAGCGCATTCAGGACATGCAGGATTGAAGATTCGACCTGCAAGTAACATAACTATTACTGGATGGAACAGTACGGATGATTATTACGGTATGGAAATGGGAACAAACTATGATACCGTGACAAACGGGGAAAGCGGTTCAAGATTCAATTATGTTCAAGGCACAATCACAACCCCATACATGAACGGTCTGATTCTAGCGACTGACGGTTCAGATCAAGCCCAATCAGTCATCTATAACACATTCAACCTCACCATAAACAACGCAACAATCCATAGTGCCGTTTGGATCAACAATTATTATCCTAGCACTTTAGACGAAATAAGCTACAACACATTCTACATCAATGCAACAGGAAATAACAGGCAAATCATAGATTTCGGCTCCACAGGAGGATCAGCAGACCACAACACATTCTTTGTAGAAGGCTATGATAACGGAAAAGCAGGGTACCCAGACTTAAGCGTTGAAAACACGACAGGTTGCACTTACAATACCTTCAATTACTATGGCACGACTGACAATCCAAATGGTCTGATGGACTTCGTAAATGGGACAGGAAACAATTGGGTCTATGATGGGTATCTTGGAACAAACACCACTGTCATCCTCACAGTCACAGTGAATCTTCCGTCAAACACAACTTACACATATAGTTCTGTCCCCGTGAAATTGTCGGTTATAGTTAATGGAGGCAGTCTTGACAAAATCTGGTGGAACTGCACCCTTATAGACGGCACTGTGGTTTATGCGAACACAACATATACCGTACCAACAACAATGGTTCTGGGAATCGGAACCTATATCTTCCACGCTATGGCAAACAACACAGACGGAATCAGTGACGAAGCAATAGTGATGTTCACCGTCGTAACTTTATCTTTCACTTCGGAGTGGGGTGGGTATTGGGGCAGATGGTGGGGCTACCCATAGGACGGTTGCCATGCGCAAAACCCTGCCTCTCCTAACCGTCTCGTTATTGCTGTTTGGACTGGTAGGTTCAGCCTTCGCCACAACCATCATAGACAAGCCCACCTTTTTCGGGAGCAGCAACGGAAGCTACATAACATTTAGCCCAAGCCTTTTGCCTTTGACGTTTTCTACGCTGTATCGTGGGTCGGATGGTTACTGGAATTTTAATTCAACCAAAATCAGAACCACTGTTTCGATGACGATAACGGTTTTCTGTGGTGGCAACTGGACAAACTATACTATCTCAGGCGCGGGAACACAGAACATCTACAACGGAAGCAAACCCGACACGGTTTACATTGATGGTCTTTCGAGGAACGAAAATAACGGTTGGACATATTCTGGAGGAACAACCACCGTCACAACGGCGACGGCGAGCGTTAACATAAATTTTGGGTCAGCAAGCATTTCAACTCCTACAGACGAAGATGACGATGGTTTTGCGTGGCCTGACTGGACCGTGTATCTTCCAAACTTCAGCCTCAACATTTACACGACATTGATGCTTCTTGGCGCGTTGCCCTTGATTGTTGCCATGATGTACGTGGTAGCATTGTTCCTTCGCGGCACGTTTCCACCAGTCTTTCAGCTTGTTGAAGTTGTGGGCGTTTTGGCGATGGTAAGCTTTTTGACGCTCGCGTTGGTTCCTGTTATCACAGCGATTCTTGAAGGGTACGGGTTTGGTTAATCGGAAGCGTGTTCAAAAGAAAGTGCCTAGCTTGCTAGTTGATGACATCGTTTCTGAAACCAAAAACGAATATGAAAACAAACGGTACTGGTGGGAGCAACTCAGGCGTAAGCAGCCGAGTAAGTATTCAGGGTTTGAAAATAATCTTGTGGACTTGCTTGAAGAGATAGATAAATCGTTTGAAGCTATGAAAAAGCGTCTTTTGTAGTGATTTTCTGTACTTGTACATACGGATTTTAAATAATAATGACAAATTCATTCTTATTAAAGGCTAAAACCTTGTTCGAAAAACTGTTGAAAAACAAGAGAGCTAACGCAGGCGTAGTCATCGGCGTCGTCTCAGTGCTTCTACTGATAACCGTCATGGTTCCCATCGGCGTCTACATCACCTACACAATGCAGGACACCATCCTAGACTTGGGCATGACACCATATTCTGCTGCTGACAATGCTTCGGACGCTGTGTTTGACCGTGCTTGGGTTGGCTATAACCTTGTAAGCATCTTGTCCATAGTGATTGCGGCTGTGGCTATTATCACGGCTGTTATTGGCGCTTTCGTCACTCGACGTGTAGACTGATCTGAAACCTAGAAACTTGGACAAACGTTTACGGGTTCAACAACCCTCTCCTTTTTCTGAACACTGTTCGACACTCGACCACTATAAAGCTTATAAACCTAAACCCTCTCTAATTTCTTTATCATAAAGAAGGTTACGCACACGAGTTTAGAAAAATGCAAATGCCTTAAATGTGGACACTCATGGACCAAACGTGTACTTACGCCTCTCAAATGCCCGAAATGTCGCAATGTTCTTGAAACCAAACTTTATAAGAAAAAACGAGGTAACATTAAACCATGACAACCGTAGAACTTGTCGTGTACTTGCTCATGTTCGCCCTCTCTGTAATATGGAGCATTATGGCAGCCGAAAACAACAAGGAACTCATGGGAATAGTTTACGCGCTCTTAAGCTTCGTCTCCTGGCTAGTGCTTGCAACCATCCACATCATCATCGCATGGGACACCAGCGTGATGGTGGTTTGCGTCATGTACTCGGGAATGTCGCTGATGTTCTTCATATTGACTATCACATGGGGCATAAGGAACACTTTGAACGTGAACCAGAGCAAGGAGTGGACTGTTGACTGAGTTTCTTCAAAAAACTTGTCTATAAACTTCAACGCAAAACCCCAGAGCTAAATGAGCAAGAAAAGAATTTTGTTCAAGGCATAGCTTTCGGTGAAGCTCAGAAATCAAGCGACGAAATCGCAAACATGCGTGATCTGAACATAAACTATCATATGCTTCACGATGATAAATTGGAATCTCTGTTAGACACTATGATTGCTTCGATGCTTCAACAAGGTGTGTTGGACTATAACTTGGTGGCTTTACGAACAACATTGAGTCCATTAATGCGTATAACTTTCATAGATGATTTAGAAGCGGAAATCTTGAAAATCCGTGTCTCAAGAGAATTGGGAAGAATTGAGATGAGCATGTCGGAAGAAGATTATGAGGAAGGCGGAGTAAACTTTCTGGAGAGTATGCAAACTCTAGCTGAAGGAAACATTAACTGTGCGCGGGATGGTCGCTTGACGAAATGGTTGAAGGTTACTCCGAAACAGTTTGAAATCACAATGGGCCCAATAGAGAAACGTAAGGGAGGCAACTAGAATGGCGGCGGAGATTCCGTTTCTATTCATGTTTGCATCCTATGCCTTCTGGGTGTTGATGCCTATTTTCTTGGCCACAGTGATCTACAATTTCATTTACGGTTATAGAACGCCACGTGAAGCTAAGAAACTTCGCAAAGCGGCTTTATCTCATAAACCTATCAACTTGACCGTGGGCGATGACGGTTACATGGACATTGAAATTCTCGAAGTTGGCAACCCTGAAGGCGCTGCATCAACCAATAAGGATATGGATAGTCCGAAGCGTTGGACAGGGTACTTTACTCGGAAGCAAGCCATATCTAGCAAATTAGATGTTGCTGCGAACCCTGAGATAGCTAAAGCCTTCAACGTATTAAACGAGATTGCCACAGCAAAAACTTTTCTAAGGGGTTCCAAGATTCCAGTGTGGGTTAGCTATCGTGGTAAAGGTCTTCTTGCAAGCATACAATCTTTGGCAACCATGACTTTGGCTGACGAACTGAAAGAGAAACTTCAAGATACGAAAGTAGATATTCAAATGTTAAAGAGTCTTTTTCTAGCAAGTTGGAACGAGAGTCAAATTCGTAACAATGAGATTAAAGCTTTCCAAGAGGGACGCATGGAAGAGAAGCGGCGTAACAAGAAGGGTTCAGAGAAAATGTTTATGTATCTTGTGTTGGGCGTTGGGTTCGCGTTTGGCATGGCCGCAATCATGGTGGTTGTTCTTTACCTGACAAAATAGGTGAAAGACATGGATAAGACAGTTAAAACTTTGATAGTTTTCTTGGTTGGAATTGCTCCTTTTGCTTGGGGCTGCACTCTCCTACTTTTGGGTAGAACGGAGACGGTGCTTTTTCTTGGCGCTTTGCTGTTCACTGTAGGCATCAGCATTCTGATTGTTTCTGGATTGCAGATGTTGAAGCTTGCTGGTAAGCCTAAACCGTGAAAGCTTTTAAATAAGAAAAGGAGAATATGATAGAATATGCAAAATCAAAGTAAGAATCAACCCAAACATTTTGTAGCCATCCTAATTGCAACCATCTGTATTTCAATGCTGTGCGGAGCCTTCATAACTTACACGTTGTTGCCTAAGCTAATTCAAATCGGCTCAAACAATGAGATTGCGTTTAGCTTTAGCAAGCACAGCGTTCACACGGTCATCACGATCTACAAGGGCGACCAAGTGATTCTGCATGAGTATCATGCTGGTGCAGTAACGAAATGGGGTTTGAACAGCACGTTTGCGAAGCTTCTGGGAAACACCACGGTCTACAACATGACCACATACAATTTGAACTTAACCTACGTGGGCATCGGAAACAAGGGAACACTTGACGCTGACAGCCAAATTCTTCCAGGTGAATGGAACCGGACTGCTGGAGCTCAACATGCGAGTCTTTATAATGGTTTCAATTTGACAGCAACTTTTCATCCTGACGCGGGGCCGTACACGGCTGACTGTCTTGGAGTATATTTTGATGCTGCTGGTGCTTCACTGTTTGCGTATGACACGTTTGCTGAAGTCACAGGCATTGACGCAAGCTTTACGATTGTTCTTGAGATTCAAGTGTCAGCAAGCTAGGGAGAGAGCTCGATGTGCTACACAAAAAGGCTCTTTCAACCATTTTAGTTTGCTTTTTGTTAGCTCAAATACTCTTTTTTGTTTTTCCTGTTTATGCGGTTGATTCCGAAAATTTCATAGACAATGATTCCAGCGATGTTGACACTCATGCAGATCACGGAACATCCAGCAACTTTACAGCTCAACAGGATTCAAACGTTGCGTACAATGATACTTTGACTGAAGCAAACACGGCAGCAGCGGCAAGCAACACTACAGTTTTAAATAACGGCTTTGAAGTCGGAGCTTGGAACAGCCTATTCGATCAGACCACTGGAACGTGGATTCGCTGTCTTTCAGGAACGCCTACTGGATATACACCTCACGCTGGAACAAACGCAACATATTGTGGCTCAACCAATGACGGAAGCATTTACAGTGATGATGTCGATATGACAACTGCTACAAAAATCTATGTTACTTTCTGGTGGATGGACGATGACTTGGATGGGGGTACTGACTTCGAGTTCTATGTTTATGATGGTTCAGCGTATGATTTGATTGTGCAGTTAGACGCGACTGGTCAAACATACGCAGAAGACACATGGTATCAATATTCATGGTCATCAACAGACAACCAATACTTTGACACTACATTCAGACTATGTTTTTCTGCTACTCCAGAACCTAATGAAGCGGCTTTCATTGATGATGTTGTGATAATACGGGAAGTGACTCCAGCTAACAATTATGAACTTGATATGGAGTTTCAATGGACAACTATTGATTATGCTCAAACAAATGAATATATTTGCATACGTACAGGTTCTACTTTTGGCGCTGAAAACATCGTTGTGAAATATAGGAACGGTGGATCATGGACGACTCTTGTAACAATGACGACGGTTAACACTTGGTACAATACTAGCCTAGCTCTTACATCGGGAACTTTGACGCTTCAGTTTCTAGGCGGAACCGAAACCTCAGATACAGTTCAAAGCACATGGCAAATAGAATGTTCGCTTGTTCACGTTTGGACTGTAAGCGAACTCAACTTTTTCGGTAATATACTTTTAACCTTTCTTACTAATACGCATCGTTCAATATTGTTCAGTCGGCAAGGTGTGGTTCCTTTAAGCTTCAACGTTGCCAGCATATATGCAAGGTTAGCCAGCATTCTAAACTTTTTCGGCGAGATTCTCTTCCAGTTTACCATGAACAGTCAGAGAGCAATGGCCTTTACCCGTGAAAGCGGAACATCATTAACCTTCTCATTTGACAAGCAAAGAACGGTTGCATGGGTTCTCGGTTCTTCTGTTCCTTTAAGCTTCATAGCCACAAGCACATATGCGCGACTAGCTAATATTCTAAACTTCTTCGGAAACATTCCATTCAACATTGCCACTGGCCTACAAAACGCGCTATCATTCACTAGGCAAGGCGTAGCATCTCTAAACTTTCTTACTGGAACACAAAGGGCATTAACTTTGAATCGTGAAAACAGCATCCCATTAGCCTTTAACATGCTCTCCAAATACGGTCAAGCACGTTCACTTGCCTTTCTAGGAAACATAGTTTTCCAGTTCGCTGAAGCCTTCCAGAAAGCAGTTTCCATAACCTACTCATCCACTATTCCGTTAAGCTTCACAATCTCCACTTTATACTCTCAAGCCGTGCAAGGTTTCCTATACTTCTTCGGATACATACCCATCAGCTTTGCTTCAAACCTAGAAAGAATCATAAGCTTCAACGTTCAAGGCGCGGTCCCATTAACATTCATAATGAACAGAGCATACAGTAGGCTTGCAACATTGCTGAACCTGTTTGGAACCATTATATTCAACTTTGCAATCAACATGGCTAAAACGTTTGGCTTCAACATTTTCAGCACAGAAACCTTAGCGTTCACAGTAAACAGCATCACAAACATCATAGGCGCACCTGTAAGCCTATTCATCTTTGGCCTAGTAAACTTCATATTCAACATTGGCAACGTGGGCTATGCGACAATCCCGCTTTCTGGATTAGCCGAAATGGGGTTGCTTGAGGCGCTGTTCTATGTGGGTTTCGTGTTTGGTTTAATCGCATTGTCCGTCGTTTTGGTTATGAAAACTAAGCGTCGCCGCGAAGAATAAGCTTGTTCGACACTCGACCAGACTAGCTAAGAAGTTTTTACCTTGAACCTAGGCATCTTCTCATAGACGAAACGGATAATGTTTTCTATTATCCAAGCCAGCAAAACTATCAACAACAATTCGCCTAACATCGAGCCAGCTAAACTTCTTTTGTCAATCTTGTTGAGGTCAGGATTTGTTGCCACAGAAAATAGGATTAGAGCGAACCATACGATAAGAACGATTGCCCATGTTGCCTTTTTCATAGTAAAGCCTTTTTGACATGTTCACGTAATACGTCTTTCGCATACTCGTTGACCTGTTGATTCCGTGCCTTCGCCAACTTTTCTAAGCCTTCAAACAGTTTCATATCATCCTTGCTTCTTTTCTCAAGCGTGGTTCTGATTACAACGTATTTGCCTCTTGGAACCCCACGCCTCTCCACCTTGCCACCAGTGATCTTAGCGAGCGCCGCATAGTAAGCATCTAAGCCTTCCACATCCAAAACCTTTGCCAGCTCTTCCTCTTGCAATTCGCCGAGCTTAAGCTTCACAAGTTTGAGAGAGTTGTAGAAATCAAGTTTTCCCTCTCGAATCAAGCGATCCCAATTTCCATGAAGTTGCAGAATGCTGATGTACTCGGTAAATGTGCTGTGCGGTATGCCTAACGCTTTTGCTATGGTTCGTTGACTCAAACCCACGCCAAGGTCAATGATTTGTTGTAGACCTTTGGCGCGTGTCCAAGGATCCATGTTTTTCCTGAAAAGTTCAAGGTTTTCCACGATGCTTTCTTCTCTTGCTTGGTCATCATCTACTTGGTTGATTGTCATGTCTTGTCGTTCAACAAATTTTTGTGTACCAGCCAATTTCTTGGCTTGAAACCTTCTTCCACCCACGTAAACGCCAAATCCGTTTCCTTCCGGCCTCATCTTGAAAGGTTGAACTATTTTGCCTTTTCTCACGCTTTCGGTTAAGGCTTTATCTTCTTCTGATTCGCCAAATGGTATGCCGTACCGCACATTCATTTTGCTGATGTGGACTTGGTCTACTGGAATGATTCTTGCTGCTTCCACCCAGACCACCAGTATGAAAGATTAACGTTGTAGAATATAAGGCTTGACACCAAGTTAAACCACGAAATAACACCTTTCACCATGAAACTCGCTTGGACTTTAACGGGGCCTCATAGACGATTTACAACATGTCGAAGTGTGAAGGCTTGTTCTCGGATTAAAGCTGTGTAATATATGCTTTTGTAGGGTTTAATCGAACGCCTTTTATGTTGCCACGCCTTGTTGTTCTTTGGTGGTCTGGGTGGAGAGCTGGCTTGCTTGTTTCTCATCGGGCAGTAGAACCATGTATGCGCTTGGTTTTAAGACTTTCTTGCGGTTTCTTGAGGCGCGTCTGGGTGGCGAGTGGAATGCAGAGCGTGTTCTTAAAGAAAGAAAAACGGATCTTGCGGCTGAGGTTTACCGTTTTGAGGATTTGACGGTTGAGTTTTATGTTTGGCTGCGGAGTACGAGTTTGAATCGTGAGACTCAATACAGTCGGGTTCGTCTTGGACGTGAAGAATCGGTTCACATGGTTAAGCAGGGTACGAGGCCGAGCGACAATTACGCGAAGGGCATGGTTACGGCTGTACGCAGTTTCTTTGGTTTTCACCGTGTTGCTTTGAATTTGACGGTTCAGCAGCGTCGGGCTCTTGGTGGTGCGAGTAAGCCTAAGGAGTCGGATTACCTGTTTAACGTGGACGATTTGGAAAGGATGAGTAAGGTTGCTTCGCCTCAGGAGGCGTACATTCTTTTGGTGGGCAAGGATGTAGGCTTGAGGGCTTCAGACTTCATAGGGTTAAAGCAAGGCCAGTTCGCCAAGATCACTAGGCTTCGGCAACGTGAAGAACAACCTTGGTTCTTTGGCGAAGTGTGGACTATGAAGGAGCGCGTGAAAGCTTATCCTTTTCTCACAGAAGACGGTTTAGGTGCGGCTGAGGCTTGGCTCACGGTGCTGAAGAGTAAGAACATGAGGAATGATAGTGAACCCATGCTGGCGATTGATGAGAAAGAACTGACTGAGAACCTGAAACGTGTCGCATCGAAAGCGGGAATAGAAACGTTTGGGAGCCGCATAAGGTTTCACTGTCTAAGAAAGTTCTTGATAGACCGCTTATCACTAAAAATGAGTGAGAGCAAGTGGAAGCAGATCGTGGGCAAAAAGATAGGGGAAAGCGCGTATGTTAGTTCGTTGAACCTGAAAGAAGCGTATGCGGATGTTCTTGAGCACCTGACGATTGGGCAGCGCGAAGGCTTGCTGGGTTTGAGCGCGGAGGACTTGAAGATGCTGCGTTTTGTGGCTGAGTTAGTGAAGAAGAATCCTGATGTTATGCGAAAAATGCTGGACTCCACACTTTAACTCTTTTTCCATTATTTTCTCCATTTTCGGTTACCTCTGTCTCCACGGTTGAAACACCGTGATGCTTCATAAGTTTTAAATCGTATGTAACCTAACTGATTTGACACTGAAAGGTGTCTATGATGGTAAAACGTGTTGATGTTCAAATTGACGCTGGTTTGCTTGCTGAAGCTAAAAAGTGGAATGCGAACATTGAAGAAGCTACTTTACAGCATTTCGAGGACGTGAAACGTAGGCTTTCTTGAGTTCTTGGATTCGTAGGCGCGTGGATTCCTGTACGAAGTCGCTAATGCTTTTGTATCCAGCTTCTGGATGTTCCTTGATGAACTGTTCTATGGCTGCAACCAAATCTTTTTTTAGGCTTGTGCCTCTGAAACCTGTTTCTTTACTAGGCATGGTATATCTATAATGATTAGAATGTATGGACTTATTTAAAGTTTACCACAAGCCTACTAGAATATTAAGCTCTGTTGTTTGTTCGGAACGATAAACTTCTTAAAAAAATAGCCTTTCTTGTCAAATCGATCCCAAGGAACTACGCAAAAAGTTGCTGCGCCATTTTTATCTACGGATTGGACATAGTAATCTTTGTCATACCCTTCTTGTCCTTGCTGAATGTATTCTATTAGGTCAGATGTTTGACATAGTGCAACAGAGTGAAGTTTTTTTAAGGGTTTAGTTGGAGATATATAGGCATGACAGAACCAGTATGGATGTAACCATTGTTCTTTTATCGCATATCTTAATTTGTCAAATTCAGTTCTTGCACCAGACTCGCGACTTTGCCTAATTGTGAAAGTGTTGCAAGTGTAATCATATTGTACGCGACTCGCAAGCCCTCTAATTCCAGTATTCTTTCTAATATACCATGCGTCTATGCTTGAATATTGGTCAAGCTTTGTGGCCATATTATTTTCTGTGACTGACTCAACAGGAATTAGTTCTCCTTCGCCTAACCAGTTTTCATCTTTAATTTTTGGATAAACATAGTCGAGAAAGTCTCTTGCTGATTTCGAGAGAGCAACTTGGAACTTATCCAGTTTGAACGCATCCTCTCGTTGTAGCAATGTTAACCATTTCAGAGTCTATTTCAGAACCGATATTTTGGCATCCTAGTTCTGCTGCTGCTAAAAGAAATGTGCCAGTGCCTGCAAAGGGATCAATTACTAAGGAATCTTTTGTTGCGCTATGTTTGATTAGGCGTTTTGCAAGTTCTAAAGGTTTTTCCCAACGGTGATACCGTGTGCCACTGCGTCCATCTGGAGCATTAAATTCTTGGACACAGAGCTTATTTATTAATTGTGTTTCGTTCAGTTTTGGTGCTTTTGGTGCTCTCAAGTATAGTATTGCTTGCCAGTTTAGGCTGTAACCGTTTTGTTTATCTGGACCCAGAGTGTTTTTGTAGGTCCACACTAAAATTTGCGGTTCTCCAAATCGGGTTTCAACCTTTTTAACCGCATTAAGATAAGTTCTTAGTTCCCATGCGTATGCGCCTATGAAAATGTAGGCTTGCCCTGTATCTTTCAGTTTCTCCAAAGCCAAATAGAGCCATGAGTCAACGAAAGCATCCAAGTTCTTGATTTCAGTCGAATATGGTGGATCGGTTAATAGTAAATCAACGCTTTTGTCCGAAATACTATTTAAGAACTCTACAGCATCCTTATGTTTTATTATTGCGTCAACTTTAAGTCTGCTAATGGCTTGCCGCTGTTGCCGTTGAACTTTCTCGGCTTTCTGAATAATTTGGCTGACTCTTGGTCGGGCGATTTTAAAATTGGCTGCGATTTGCTCTTGGGTTTCACCTTTCTTATAACGTTCAATAATGGTTTCCTGTGCACCTTTAGGCAACTTCAGCCGACAGTCAAGTGCAACATTGTAAGCATTACAAGTGCTTGTATTACTTACATTGTTGTTTTCCCATTGATCTACAGTTTGTTGAGTTACGCCAACAATCTTCGCGACTTCTTCCTGAGTTTTTCCAGTCTTCCTAAGTTCTAAGGCAATCCTTTTTTGACGTTCTCGAATATCCTTAATCTGTTCAAAAGAAAGTTGACGTCTAGCCACATTCAAGACAATGCCTAACGCAAAAGCATCATCATCATTCAAATCAACAAAATCATGCGGGCAATCAACCTTTAGTTCTTGACTGATTTCCCATCTGTGAAAACCATCCATTATTCTGCCGTCTAAAAGAATCAGAATCCGATTTTTTACACCATGTTTCTGAATGCTCTCTCGCAAACTTTCCTTTTCAGTTTTTGAAAGAACAGGCAGAAACCCAATCATCCTATCCCACGGTTTGATTTGTATTTCCATAAGCCATCCACAGGGTTGAGGTAGTATTCGCCAATTCAGTTTATAAGTTTTGCCTTAACCCATCCGCAACCTTACCACAAATCTTAAGTACCTAAACAGCAGACTAAGGCAACACTAAGGAAAGGTTGAAGAAAAATGCCTGAAGGCGATTTTAGGGGAATAAGCCTAAGAAAAGATTTAATGAAAGAAGTAGAAAAATTCATCAAACGCTTCGGCAGATACAAAAGCCCAACCGACTTCATCACAGAAGCCACACGCCTGCGACTTGAAGAATTGCAGAAACAGTATGCGTCACAGGGGGTCTAGTTTTCTTTGTCTTCTGCTGAGTTGAAAAAGGTTCTCCACGATCTTTGTCGTGCTGTTGAGCCTTACTACATTGCTTACCAGTTGGCTCAGGCTCGGCGTGGTCGAGACTCGACCAGTGCTGGCGAAAACTCGCAACTAGCGTCTAAGAATCACCCAGATTCACCATCGTCGGTGGTTTCTTTTTCGTCGTGTGGTGCGGGTTCGCTAGAAGCACCAGAAACAAAGGAGCAAACCAAAAAATGAGTGATGAATACGATTTAGCTAAATCTTCAAAGAAGCTAGGTCCGCTTGTCCCGATTCTGAAGGACAAAAACGGCAATATCATAGACGGGTTTCATAGGCAGAATGCTAACCCTGATTGGCCTACGATCACGGTTGATTCGGTTGATTCTGACGCAAAGCTCGAGCTGGCGCGTCTAGCAACGAACTTTTGTCGCAGACGACTTGAACCCAGCGAGATCCAGAACCGACTAAGCTTTCTTGTTGGAAAATGCGGAATGAAGCCCGAGGAGATCGCTGAACAAACCGGAATCAGTTTGACTACGATTTACAAGTATCTTCCTCAAGAACTTAAAGACGAAAAGAAGGTTGAAGCGGGCAAGGCTTCGGGTGAGGCTCGTTCTGTTCCGTCTGCGGAACACACTGTTAAGACTCACGATATGGTTATCTGTGAATTCTGTCACATAGCTTCAAGCGACATTCAAACCGAAGTCGTCAACAGTAAACCCCGCAAACTCTGCGTCCGTTGCCAAGGAAACTTTGTTTTAGCGCCTGAACGGTTCACCGCGTTTTTCCGCAACGTGAACGGCGAAGTTAAGACGTTGGAAGAACGGCTTGCAGAGAAGCCTGGGCCAGCTTTCAAGGAAAAGTGGGAACAAACGCTAGGCACTATGCAAACAGATGATCCGAAGGTTGAAAGGATTTTCAGTGAAGAAGCTCAGGCTCTTGGACTTCATGGGTTCCGTGTTAAGCCAGAGATTCCGGTGATAAGTGTTTGGCCTGACAATTTTCATGTGGAAACTAACACGTTGTTCTGGATGGATAATGAGGAGCTTCACAAGGGCAAACGAAGCGACAAGGACGATCAGTATCGGGCAATCTTGGAGGGACGTGGTTTCAAGAATGAGGTTTTCCGTTACAAGGGTGAGCCGTCTCGGGCAAAGGTTCGTGAGTTTCTTGTGGCGTGGCAGAAAAAGGTGGAGGCTAAAACGCAATGAGCATAAACATAGAGGACGCGCAAACTATTGTTGATTGCATAGCGGAAATCATTGATCCAACACACAAGTACACGATCAAGAAATTCAAGAGAACATGCGCTTTCACATGGGAAACATTTGCCAGAGGAAAACGTCGAGTCATAGGGGTAACTCATGCTACACTAACTAACCATTCCATAAACCGCTTCATCAGAGTAATGCTTCACGAAATCGCCCATTTCATCCATGACAAACGGTACAGGAAAAGGCTTTATCTTCTCCGTAAACGTAGAGCGCATAGAAAAACTTTCCACAAATTAGAATCAACATTAAAGGCGAAATTTGAGAGTGCTTACGGCGAAATGCTGCCTGAACACTGTTGGGAGGTTTAAAGGATGGAGTCTGTTTCTCACGTCAATCATAAGGGTGATGTTCTTGCTGTGATGCGTTTCAAGCTTGAGCTAGGCATCTTCCGTTACTTCGACGATTACCTCACAGATTTGAGGAGGAAGGTTCGGGATGCGGAAATAGTGCCTTCGGAGGCCACATGGTTGTGGGAGAAAGTCAAGTACCCATGCTACTTGTGCAGTAGGCGGAATGTTGGGAAACTGTTGGAGGTTTAGATGATGAAGATAAGGAAGAACGTTAAAGCCCTTAGCCCCGTCGTCGCATCAATCATACTCATCGCTGTTACAGTCGCAGTAAGCATTGCCGTAGCAGCATGGATGGGAGCACTGACCTTCACATTCATGCGACCGCAGGAATTAGTCTTCACATACAAAGTTGAAATCCCTAATTTCCAGAATGCGACGCACTGCACTTTTAGCATGTGGGAGTCATGGAAGATTTATAATGAAAGCAAAACGCTTGTTCCATTGCCCTACACGTTTGAAGCTTCCACAAGATATGATGTTCAATGTCCCCTTTACGTAAACTATTACGAGTGTTTGGGTGAGGGCGTTTTCCGTGAGTTGGGTTCGCAGAAGTTTATGGTTCTGTTGCAGAAAGAGGTTGATGTGCCGTGAGGTCGAAAGAGGAAATCTTAGAGAATTTTCGAATAACTAACGATGATTACTGGTTCAAGCGTTTGTTGCTTGAGGTGCTGTGCGACATTCGCGACGAGCTAGCCAAAAAGGAGGAAACCAAAAAATGAATAAATACAAATCCAAACTTGCAGAATATGGAAAATCAATTAACGTGAAAACAGGGCATCGTCCAAGCACAGAATTTCTTAATGCTAAACTTCAAAATAGGCTTGAGGCAATCAATAAACACTACGCGGAAATTTTGAGGGAGTACGCTAAACTCGATGAAAAAATAGCGAAACTTGACGAGGAAACTTTCGACCATTTGGGACCTGAAAGTGTCAATCTTGGCGTGGCATTAGACTGGCTTGGGGTTTTGCTTTCACCGAAAGAGCTTGACCAGAAAACGAGGGAAGGCGACATAAAATGACGAAGAATGAGGAAACATTCACCGCAAACCGCAACCACATGCGCCTAATGCGTCGGCTAGGCTGTGAACTGGAATGTATGAAACAAATTTGTTTGCATGGTTCGAGGGCGATTGTGGTTGGGGAAACATATTTGCGGAAGCGTAGTCGGGGTCGAAGCAAGTTTTATCATGTGGACTGTTTTGAGGCGATGAGCCTATGAAAGGTCGCAAGTGTAGCATAATTTTCATGCGAAAGGTAGCTAATCGGCTTGAGGTTCTGGAAGAACGATACAAAGATTTATCACCTAAACTACGTGCTGGCAAAATCAATGAACAGTTACTTTCTGAGTTTTGCGTTGGTAGAAGCGAGATGTTCAAATGGAAACAAGCCGTAAAAATTATGGAAAAGAGTAAGAACGTTAGTCTCATTAATGAGACTGAAGACGTTATACAGCCAACTCACGCTATGGAAATCGCAAGACTTCCAGAAGAAAAACAGGAAGAAGCAATACAAAAAGTCCAAAAGGAAAATCTAACAGTCAAACAAACAGAATTATTAGTGAAAGAGGTTCTTGGCGAATTAAAGAAGCCAGAGCCAATCCCAGAAAATGAATATGACGACGTTACCCTTTTACATGGAGACTTCCGAGAGGTTGGCAAACAGATACCTGATAATTCCGTTCACTGTATAATCGTTGACCCACCCTATGGAAAACCATATTTGGAACTGTGGAGTGCTTTAGGAGAACTTGCAAAAAGAGTCTTAGTTCCTAGCGGTTTTCTGATAAGTTACAGTGGACAATTATATCTTCCAGAAGTATTTTCAAGCCTAAGCAAGTTCCTAGAATATTATTGGACAGCTTGTTTAACTCTACAACATCGAAACCTTGTTGATGTACGGAATGTTTACAATCTATGGAAACCGTTACTTATTTGGAATAAACCGCCACGAATGGCGCCAAGCAAGTATTTCACCGACCTAATCAATGGTGCCGGAAAAGAAAAGGATTTTCACGATTGGCAACAAGGACTAGCAGAACTTGAAACTTTAATCGCAACCTTCTGTCCTGAGAATGGAGTAATTCTTGATCCTATGGCTGGAAGTGGAACAACTCTTGTCGCCGCAAGAAAGGCCAAACGAAAAGTTATCGGTATAGAACTTTCGGAAGAAACTTTTTCCATAATGAAAAGGAGACTTGGCTATGACAATCAGTGAACTTGTCAGAAAAGCCAAGAATGAACATTACTACGGTTCTCCATTAAACCGTTTCATAGACGAAAAATGTAGCCATGAAATGACCTGTATAAACATTGACTGTCTCTTAGTCAAAATTAGCAAACGGAAAGTTCGAATCATAGAATCCAAACATCTGAATGAAATGTTACCTAGATCACAAAGAACTGCATTAACAATTTTGAAACAAATTGTTGACAGTTCGCCACAAACAGATTGGAGTATAGAGTTTTATGAAGTTCGTGGAGATTACCCATACCACAAAGCAGAAATCACTAGATTAAATCATCCAGAAACTAGAATGATACTTTCCCAGAAAGCTCTCATAAATTGGTTAAATTTTGGAGACTGAAACATGAATTTGGTTTATCATGGACGCGGAAACCCGAAGCAATGCTACCATGAACCAAACTGTCTCAAGTGCTATCTACACTTGCTTGTGTTTCTTGTGACGTTGAAGGTGAAAAACAGATGAGATGCCGAAATTGTTACATGTGGTCTTACGGTGAAGGAAGATGCCAGTCTTGCGTGAAATGTGTCAATCAAAACCAGTATGTTTCAAGAAGGACGATGGATTTTCGCTATTGCAAAACTTGCGATGATTTTGTCATTTTGAATAAAGGTGAGAAGCATCGGCATGAGACGGTGAGAGCATGAGGGATGTGTGTTTGGAAGGGTTAAGCCACGCCTTCTGCGCGTTCAAAGGATGCGGAAAACGTCTTTCACGTGGAAGCAAAACGGGGTTTTGTCGTCAACATAGTGGGGGAAAAGGGGTTTATGAGAATACGGCTTGGACGGTTGTTCGTCCTGACTTGTTGAAGGAGTGGGTTGGAAAATGAAGCCTCTCAAGTTTAAGGGTGTGAACTGGAACTTTTGCGTTACATGTTCCTACTATCACAAGTGTGAGCAAAGGAAACAGAGGTATGGAAAATGAGTGAGTTGGTTGTCACAAGACAGCAGTTCATAGATGCGATTTTCAAGCTTGCAACGGAAGAGGATGTGTCGCAACGTTGGAATCTTAGTACTATGCCTTGGAGTTCAGGTTTTGTTTTTGATGCTCTTGTGAAGGCTGGTTTTGTGGTGTTGAACAAAAAAGCCCTATTTGGTCGTTTGACTAGTGGAAACGCGAAAGCCGAGATTGCGAACAAGTTAATCAAGGAAATCTTGGGGGACAAACCAGAATGAGTTTGAGGGTGAAGATTCGGGAACAAGCAAAAACCTATGAGGACTACGCAAAAGAGTTCATTGAATTGTGTCACTCAAAAGCCGGATGGGATGTTCGTGCAAACTATAAACAGCAAAAGCTGGTTTCGGTTGATGTGGTTTCTGGCTTGCTAGACAAGGCAATCGAGCAAATTGAAGCGAAAGCGTTTCGTCATGGCGTGAACTATTGGGAAAGGCCTGTCATGCTGGATGATGTTAGAAAGGTTCTTTTGGGTGCTGAAGGGGAAACCAAGAAATGAGTAAGCCAGACAAATTCATTTTGGATGCTACGGCGGGGTTCCGCATGATGTGGTTCAACAAGCATGAGCCTCATACGATTTATCTTGACCAGCGACCAGAATGCGAGCCCGACATTGTGGGTGATTTTCGGGATTTGAAACAGTTTCCAGACAAAACATTCAGACTAATAGTATTCGACCCACCACACATGATAGGTAAATGGCATACTATGGATACGCCTATTATGCGAAATTTTGGTGGTCTAGTTGCTGAAACTTGGCAATCTGACATTAGGAAAGGCTTTTCAGAGTTATGGAGAGTTCTAAAACCTTTCGGGGTTTTATTATTTAAATGGAACAATCACGATATACCGACAGAAAAAATCGTTCAACTTTTTCCTATTACACCCTTGTTTGGTCAGCAAGTGATGCAACGGATTAACAAACATGGAGATAATCGAACTTTGTGGTTTTGTTTCATGAAAATTGAAAACGAAAAGAAAGAGGGGGTGTAGCTGGTTTGGGAGTTAAAAGTTCAGGTGTGAAGCCTAGAGAGCGGGATTCACCGTCCATTTCTCTTGTGGGTTCAGTCGCATCTCCTTTCTCCTTACAAAACCAACACCCCAAATCTGACCGAGTAAAATATCACTGTGAAAAATGTGGTATTCCTTTGCATCACAGGGAAAGTAAGCCTAGTCGCTATGAGATGAGGCAACAGGGAAAACCGATTCTTTGTCATAAATGTTCTGCGAGAGAAAATGGGAAGAAGCGAAACCAACATCCCACATTGGAGATGAAAACATGAAGCATCAGACTAAGTATTGTTGTGTGGTTTGTGGTAAGCCTTTGCCGTATGTTGCTGGCAAGTGGAGGATTATGCTGTTGCGGTGGGGTTTTGTGGCTTGTAAGACGCATTTCTTGAAGAGGATAGGAGAACACAAAACATGAGCCAAAAAGAGAAACTCTTTCACTTAATCAAATTTGGTGAAGCATTAGAGGAGTGCAGAAAACTAGATGATAAAAGCGTGGATTTGGTTTTGACAGATCCACCATTCAACCATGAAACAGAACACTATGATACTAGGCAAGAAAAATTCTTGAAGGTTTCCAAATCATTTGCCGATTTTGCGATAATGCGAAGTTTCTTCGGAGATTTAGCTTCAGAATTCCAACGTATTTTAAAACCAAAAGGCAGAGTATTACTTTTTTGCGACTGTTATAGTTACCCTATTTTTTGGAGTGGCTTCTATAATCTATTTGACCATGTTAGAGCCTTGATTTGGTATAAAGGAAGAGGCTATTATTCGTTAGGTTGTAATCAAGCCTTCCGTTATTCTTATGAAATGATTCTTCATGCTTTCAATACTGATAGTTGGTTTGATATGAGTCAACGTCAAGACGTATTAGAATGTAAAAACGTGCCTTCTACCGAAAGAGAACATCCAGCGCAAAAACCTATTGAACTACTGATGAAGTTAATTTTCGCAACATGCCCCAGATATGGAGTTGTTCTTGACCCGTTTGTTGGAAGTGGTTCAATAATTCTAGCGGCAAAATATTCCGAGCGTTCTGGTTTAGGCTTTGAAGCAAATCCCACATTTGTGGAACTCGCACAAAAAAATCTTGGACAACCAAACTTGTTTACGATTGAACCAGAAAAGAAAGAAATGCGGGAGGTTTCGGGGGTTTGAGAAGCCTTCTCACATGCCACGGCGACTATCTTTGGGCAGACGCAGACGACTTCTGCCTCACAGAATGCACACAGGTTGAAGAGTGCAAACGGTTTTCCGAGTTGCTTCATGTTCCTAACATAGTATTCTGTTATGTGGAGAGGAGGGCGAGAGCGCAACAGCGTTGTGAGGCTTGGTTGAAACGTACTGAAATCTACGTTAAATCTTATGTGGTTGGGTTCAGTCCTAGTATGCGGTTTAAGCGGGCGATTCAGTTTGGCCAGTTGAGGCGTGGCTTGGTACTTCGAAAGAGGATGGAGGAAAAACGGCGATGAGTTTCATTTGCTCTAATTGTGGAACAAGAGATAATGCGTGCTGGAGAAATAGTCATTGGTTTCTGCATATCCAGACATGTAAAATTGATGATTTAGACATTTGGGAACCTGAAATTGCTAAACGTTTGCGAGAAGAAAAAGAGTTTGAAGATAAAGGTTACTATTACAAGATTAGCAAGTTTGGCAGAGTCTACCGTGTCCCGGCGGATTTGAAAGACGAATACAAACGTGGTCACATTCAAGAGCATCCGAAAGATGGAAAACAAAAACGGCTTTTGGTGGGGGAGGAACGGCGTTGAACACTTTGAAACAGCAAGAATATCTTCTATTTTCAGTTTGCCTTGTCTGCTTCGCTTTGGCAATAGTTGGTGCAACTCTTGTTAAAGACGGTTTTACCGGTGCCTTATTCACTATTTTGGGGATGCTGGGTCTTGTCGCTTTTCTTGATGTGTGGCTTGAACCTGAAAAATGGAAGCAAAAACAATGAACAACTATAAAGAAAGAATGAAAGTGCCAGTCAGCAAAGGCGAATATCAGCTTTTCATAGCGTTGAAGAGGGCAAGTTTAGGGGATGGCATAATTACTCAACGCAGAATCGAACTTCGTGAACCAGACGAAACGCATCCTCATGGCTTAGTGACGACGCCTGATTTTCTTTATCCTAGAAGAATGCTTGCCCTCTACCTTGACGGAAACAACGTTCACCGAGGTTACCGTCTTGAACGGGATGAGGAGATTGACGAGCTGATGAAGTTGAAGGGTTGGACGGTGGTGCGGTTTCCTTATCATGCGCCGTTGTCGGATAAGCGTAAACGTGAGATTGTTGAGGAAGTAAGGAGGTTGAAACAGAAATGAATGAAGAATTGAGGGATTTGCTAGTTTTCACTGTGGCTTTAGCAAGTGTTTTCGGCGGGTTAATACTGATGCTTCTCAAACCTTACCCAAAAATCGTATCTCCAGTAAATGTTCTCGGGGGCGTTGTCTTTGCTTTGGGAATGTCGGGGTTACTGTACGTTACTGTTAGGATAAGTGAGTGAAAGTGGAGAACAGAAAATACGTGTCGCTAAAATATTGTGGTCACTGTGGACGCTGGCTTATTGAAACTAAACTGTGGATTGGCGCAAATGGCGCATTTCGATGCTTGAAGTGTGGTCACCAAGTGCGGTTGAGACCGAGGTTGGCGAAGTTTGCTGAACATTATCGGGGAGTCAGATGAAACAGCATGACCATAGGTGGAACGCTATACGTAGTTGTGTGTGTGGGAAGCCGATTAAGGGTCCAAGCCGCAACAAGAGCGGACTATGTGAAAGGTGTGTGAAGTTGAAGGTGGCAAGGTCTAACAGTTTGAGGTGGAAGAAATGAGTGATGAAGGCGAATTTAAGAAGCGCATTCTTTCTATGGATATTGAAGAGGAAGATGCGGTTCGAGTAGCAACATTCTTGGATGTTTTGGTTGAGGCTAAGAAAGAGTTTCCCAAAGAGGAAGATTACCAAGGATGGAAGTTTGAAGACTATCTTAAGATAGTTGACAAGTGGTTCAAGAAATGGTTTGGAGAGAAAGAGAAGTGAAGCGGGTTCATGTGAACGGACGAAACAAGAACAAGGTCTGCCATAAATGTTGCAGAATCATCCAGACGGTTAATAAGAAGTGGGCTTACGCGGTGCGGGCACGTGGCGGGTCTTTGCGGACGAAGTGGTGTGCAGAGTGTGGACCAAAAACGGAGATTTGAAAACATGAGTGAAAAATGCTACACGAAAGAGCCATTAATCCATAGCCACATCGAAGATAGCGTCAGCAGTTTTACGGTGAACAAGAATCCAAAGGAACCTTGTACCTATTGCGTTGCTTGCGACAAGTGCGGGCACGATGTTCAGTCAGGTTGGGAGTGTATGGAAACTTGGGTTGAAACAGAGTTTGGCAACTACTGCACCAAATGTTGGCATCTGGTTTCTGTGATGGAAATTCTTGAGGACAATTTTGCTAAAGGAGATAATGTTTAAAGGTGGTGATTTGATGGAACCAGAAATAATCAGGGCGTTCGCAAACTACATTAACCTCATGGGCATAGGCTCATTCATCATTTTGACTGCGTATGGGTTTGCAAAGATTGCGGAGGCTATGAGAAGAACATGGAAGGTAGCGAAGTAAAATGGGAGGTGATAGAATGGATTTGGAAGAATTAGTAGCGAAATGGGAAAAGGCATTCAATGAGATACAGCACCAAGAGAAAGTCGTGCAGAAAGAGGAAAACGAAATCTGGAAGGTTGTCTACGAAATCGAGTTTGATGAGAAAAAGCTTAAGGAAAAGGCTGAGGAGTTGATGGAAGAAGAAAACTATGGGCCGAAGCTTGCGAAGGTGAAAGCAAAGGAAGAACTATTGGACGAAGCATTCTCTGGGAGGCGACGCAAAAACAAGACAATCATAGATGCCGCGAACTTGATTGAGCAGAACCGTGCAGTCTTCATGTCTGGAGTTTATGAAGGGCAACTGGTTACGGTTGAGAGTATGTATCGTCCCGCGTTTGACGTAGCTAAGGCTCTTGCGGAAACTCTGAAGAAGGAGGTGAAATAGAATATGGTTGATGAAAAGAAGTTTAAGGAACTGTTGGATTTGAAGCGGAAGCTAAAGCCTATGAATCTTGGAGGGCAAACTAACGCGTTCTGGAGAGCCGTTGCTGAGGTGGACGGGTTGACTGACCAACAATTTTCGGAGCTTATCCATGACAATTATGTGGCTACTGCCGTTGCCTATGACGTGTACGTTTTGAAGTGGAAGGTTGCGAAACTAGAACAAAAAAGGAAGAGGTAGGGTTTGCACATGACGATGGAAAGGCTTGACTAAAAGTGAGTGGAAAAGGTAGGCTATTTAGTTGAAAGAAGCCGACTCATTTTAGCTTATGTTTGCAGAGAAGATGAAGCAGGTACATGATTATGATTGGTTCTTGGCAGATCGTGAAAACCAAAACCCAATGTAGCGAATCCAAACTTTTCACCTCTTTTTAACCGTAATCTTCTTTCAAGCGTGGAACCCGAATATCTATGCCGCCTGCCTTCATGCTTGAACTCTGCCTGTCCTGAAACTCTGGTCGTGCGGCAGACGCAACGATCTTGTTCCAATCTTCGTAGGCTGGTCGTGGGTGGCTGTTGGTGACGTCGTCGGTTAACGTGATGGCACTTGCTATCTCTGTATTTGATATGACATGTTCAACTTTGGTCACGCGCATTTCCGTGCCGTTAATGTTATATGTTCCCCCAACCGTCTTCTTAGCGTAAATCTTGAAAAGTTGCCCAGGCAACAGGTCTTTTATCATTAGTGTTTTAATCCACCCGACTAGACTGGTTGTTTGGGTTCTGAGCAGTTCAGCGTAGGCCATTCGCGCCATTAATCCTATGTCAGTTACACCCAACGTTCCTGATAGGAGGGTGTCGTCTTTTCCTACGTCGTCTGTGATTACTTTTATTTTCAGTTTATTGGCAGCGATGTTTGTGCTGTTGTAGGCTACCCTGCAAACTGCCGCGTCGCCGAAGTGCATTCCGTCTATGTGTAGGGTGGCTCCGACGACAGCATTGGCTATGAAGGCAACGTAGTCTATGTCGTCCCATGTTCCTCCACCAGAGTCGTCCCAGATACTGCCGCCTGCCGTTTTGTAGTAGTCGCCTATTGGAAGGCTGATGTGGTACCACTGGTTTGCATTAGCCAAGTCTGCGTCGATGTCATAGTCGAAGCAGTTGCCTGCAGCGTCACTAAGTCTTACGCCGGCACCAGTCAACGTGGCATTCTTTTTTGCCCAGAAGTTGAAGTTGGGCACATTGTATTCTCGAAAACTTGAGAAGTCATAGTTCCAGTTGGTTGTGCTGGGGTAAACGGCTGTTATTGGGTTGACAGCATGGTTGCCTGTGATTAGGATGCTAGCACCATTCACTCTCACGTCTGCGACGTCGGTGTCGTTTCCGATTGTGCATCCTGCGCCTGCTGGAACTGCCCAGTCTGCTGCGTTATTCTCGGTCCAAGCATCACCATTGCTTGGTCTACGCCATGCCCCATAGTATATTATGTAGTTGGCTTCTGGGCCTATTTTTTCAAAGTCGTATTCAATGAAGTCTATGCCTTGATAGAGAGAAGCGTCAGTGCCTGCAGCGGTTGAGTTGTAATATTTGTGCCAATCCGCATCATCTGTGTTGATTTCCTTCATGCGAAAAACGTCGTCTGTTGTGACGATCCAATGTGGTCCCTTGTTGGTTGCAGCTGTACGTATGGCTGTGGATAGGTCGCATAGGTCATCTATCGCCTTGTTGCAGGGCTTGTATGGGAAACAGATGTATGAGATTGTGTCCGTTAGTCCGACAATGTCAGTTGTGTAGGCAAACCCGCTGTCGGTTGCGGATTCCATTTGCTTGTTCACCCATTTGGTTATAATGCCGTGGCTTGCCTCTGTCAAGATTTCTGGAATCGTGTCTACAGCCGTCTTGTATCGGGAGACGGAACCATATTCTTGCCCGCAAACCGTGTCTCCGAACCCGTATCCTGAACCATCACATTTGAGCGCAACCGTTTCGCCTAACCCGCTGAAAGGCATATTTGGGAACCGAACGACGCCTTTGAACAGCGGGTTTGTTGGGTATGCGGATTCGCTTTTGTCTTTCACATCCACTTGGATTGCTGTTCCAGTTGTCACGACTGAGGGATAAAGTGAGCTTTTGTCATCTGACAGTTCTATGGTTGCTGTGTCAAACCCACATTCGACGCGTTTCACCTTTAGGCTGATGGCTTTTTCGTTCGTGTAGACTGTCGTGCCCAACGTGATCTTGATGTCTGGGCTACGTAGAAAGCGCATTCAATACCCCCGTGTCGCATCATACCACATTGTTGATGCCATAACTCCTGCACTTATGATGCTTATTGCTGCAAGTGTCCAACCGTAGGGACTAGTTGACTCCATGAGCATTATTGCTGAGTGTAATATGCGAATGGTGGTTATCAACTGCTGTATCTTCATGATTGCTTTGTCTATGTTTGGGGGTAAGCCTAGTCGCCCTAGAATGCTGACTGTTCGGAATAGTATGTACTCCATTTCTCTGAGTTCGCCTGAGGCATGTCCTACCTCAGTACGCATTGTTTGCGCTTTAAACTCAACTTGACTCAGCATCTTGTCGACTTCACTGAGGGTTGAAAGGATGGCGGATGCTTCAGCCAGACTCATTTGAAGAGTGGTGCCCCCTCAATACCGTTTAGTCGTGCTTGAACGGTTTCGTGGATGCTTTCAACACGGGCTAGAAGGTCATGCATTTCCACTATGAAGCTTATATGGCATCGGCAGTTTCCTTTATGTCCATGTGCTTCTGAACCGCGAACAGAATCCCACACTATGCCGTAAGTTGGATGTTCAAGGAACCCTGCTTGCAGACTATCTGTGCCTGCTAAGAATGTCCATGTGTATCCTTCAAGTTCCTTGCAGATAGGACACACTTTGCCATCTTTCATGGTGTGCCAAGTGATAGAAATTGATGCCAACTAGACCAGTCCCGCTCTTGTCACATAAGTTTGTGTGTCGGTTGAACTGACATATTCTTTTAAGACAACTTGGTAAGTGCGCATCGCAAACACTTGATCTTGCCTCAGACGACACGAATCTAACGTGACACGTATTCCATACGGGTAAAGATCACATGTGAACCATTGGAACGGCTCTGAACTGGCACTCAAGGCTATATCATAGAAGACTTCGCCTATCACGTTGTCTCCTTTCCATCCTGAACCAGTGTCCATGTCTCCTGTGATGATTATGGGAAAGGATGAGGTGCCAAGATTCTGCGTTACATCTCCATCTCTTCCCGGAATCGGAATATACACGTTTCTTGGCTCCAAAATGGTTTCTACACTTCCGTTTACATAGGGAAAAGTGAAAGTGCCGTGATGTATGAGCATGAACTCTAGGTACACGTAATGGGTGCTGGGTGCGAGTGCGTCAGGAGATTTTGCCGCATACACGTCTATTTCGTCTATGGTTCCGGTTCCAGCGAATGTTCCAGAAGTTCTTTCCGTTGTTGTGCTGAATACTGGTGTCGTAACGTTTCCAACAAGCCATTCTGTTTCTCCAGTTGCATAGTGAACGGCAACCATGATTCCCGCGCCATTCGAAGAGGCACTGGTCTTGTATCCTAGCACCCATTTCGGATAGAGGGTTGCATCTATGCTTGTGTGAAGGTGAAAGTATTCGCCAGACGCTAAAGCATCCGTGAACTGTGCAGTGATTTTGAATAGCCCATTTGCGACAGCTAACGTGTAGTTTCCGTTGCCCCAACCGCCTCCATCCGCCCACGTACCTACGGCTTGACAGGTTTCACAGAATCCGTGATCGTGGCTTATGGTTGGCGTTGTCAAGTGGTCTTCAACCTTCTATATTTGAGTTCAACGTCAGTCACGTAGACTGGGAACCCGCCGAAGCTTTCAACCTTGCTGCTGCGTCTTTCTATGCCACGTTGTGAACCTGTTGTGTCCGGCACTGCATAGGTTTCCGCTATTCTTCGCAACTCTGCTTCCATGCGCCAGTTCAGTTGATGTCCACTGCATCCTGTTGAATCTATGGTTACGATTGTGATTGGCACAGTTTCCTCGTAGCCGTAAGGCGCCTGCAACGTGGCATCCATCAACGGCTTCATGATAGGCTGGTTCACCACGTATAATCCTTGAACGGGGTCGGCTGTTGCGCGAAACTCTTGCTCCACCGGATAGGGTGCTGTGTCGAAGATGCACGCCCAACTTGCTTGTGTTGCGGCGTCATCCTTCAAAATGTTCGCATCAAGAATGTAGGTGGTTATCCAAACTTTTGTGCGGCTACGAGCGTCTGACGGGCTTGTTTTCCATGATGCGGTTGCGGATGGTTCAGCCTGATAAAGCGGAAGACAAGTCATTTGGATTTCACGGTATTGGAAGCTGTCTAACACGTAGACTGGTTTGGCGATTTGCGCCATGAAATATTCGCCTGACTGTGTGAGTATTTGGTCGCATGTGAACACTGGGTCAGCGGTTAAGCCTGCTGCGTCCATGTAGGCGAAGATGCCCATGTTGCCCATTCTGAAGCTTTGTCCTTTTGGAACAATTATCATGTCTATGGTTGACTCTGTTCTGGTGATTGTTCGCCAGCCTGTTACAGCGTCTCGCGTGCCAAGTGTGATTGCTCGGCGTGTGACTTCTGCTAGTAATGGCATAAGAATGAAGTGTCGGCTGGTTGCCGACTACGTGTGTCCTTTCGCGTCCACAAAGTTCTTGAATACCCAATCCTTCTGTGCACAACAAATACTGTGCCTAGAGGTACTGGGTATGCTGTTCCATGTCCAGTTGAAGACATAGTCTCCAGACGGGACACCATTCAACTTTATTGCACCGTTTAGGTCTGTGAGAAATTCCCCATGGTGGTTGCCATAGGTGACACCTACTTTCAAGCCTTCAACGGGCCAGTTTAGGTTGTTTTCGCCAAAAAGGGTCGGGTCCAGTTCCGTGTAGTAGAAGAACTTTGTTATGGACATCGCGGGACACTTAGGTCGGCAACCTTCCAACGTTGGGGTTAAGAATAGGAGCATGAATCCGACGGCTGTTAAGGCGAAGACTACTCGCATGTTCAAGCTGTTTCACCTCCAGCCTCAGCGTAGACATGTCCACAACTTTTGCATTGAAGAAGCTGTTTGCGGCTGCCATTGCCCATTAGGCGGAATCCGTGTTTGCGTGTGTCTTTGCGGTGGCAGCGTGGACAAGTCATAACGTGTTAGATAGATTGAGGTTGGATAAAAAGGTTTAGGGGTAGCCCCACCATCTGCCCCAATACCCACCCCACGTGACTGTGACACTTGAGTATTCATAGTCCACGGTGAACATGACTATCGCGTAGCCTTCGGCGCCGTCCGTGTTGTTCGCAAACGCATACAGAGCATAATGGTCACTATTTGCCAAGCCAACTGCCATCTCATAGCCAGGGTAAGTTTGGTTTGACGTGTAAACCCATGCTGTGCCATTTTTGATGTTGAACCATTTTTGGTGTATTGTTCCGCCAGTCGCTGAGAAACCCACGGAAATTGTGGAGTCAGCATAAGTCGTATTGGTCGGACTTAATATTGTTACTGTAACAATGGACACATCCACGTAGGTTGCCGTTAGTGTGGTGTTCACCGTTAGACTCACGATTATGGTTGTTTCTTCTGATGCGTCTTGCCAATGGTCAAAATCATAGGTGTAGCCACCGCTAGTTACCTGTGATGGAACAGCAATGCTGTATGTTGCTTCACCTAAAGGTATCGTGCTGTTTGTTGTTCCCCCTGAACTGATTACTGCAAGCGGATGCGGATACGTGTAAGCCGTGTACGTAAAGCTGTCATTAGTCATGTCAGGTGCTCTAAGGAAATAGTTTACGTTCACCGTGTAGCCTCCTTCATTGCCTACTCGACTGTTAAAGTTTATGAGAGTCCCATTGTCCCATTTTGCCGTGTTGTTCCAAATGTAAAATTGTTCAACATCATAGGGCGGAGATGATCCCACATTTAAAAGTCTAACTACCATAGCATTAGGATAGGGCGAAGCGAGAATCACGGTATTGTTCCAAGTTACGCCTCCCCCACCCGCAATTTGCAATGCTGAACATTGCCCGTTAGAATAACTTTGGTCTGTCAAATTGAATGTGTTGCCGTAAAGTTCATAGCCTCTGCTAGTGGGATGCAGGTCGCATGAGGCATAAAACGCTTTTTCAAAATGACAGTTTCGCACAACATAATAGCCTTCACCTGTTGCTGCAACCGCGTGCCTATTTCTACTGAAATTACAGTCTTCAATATAAGTCGGCTGTGGTTCAAGCAAACCGTTAACCGTAGTGGTTGGATAATAGTTGCCGAGAAGACTCTGTATATTTGGCGTCCAAGTGAAAGAGTCTTGAACAACAATTATGCCGTAGCCACCCAGAGAATAGTAAGCGCCTGTTGCGTTGTGAGGTTGAAGTGCATCTCTATATGGATTGTCAAAAGTGCAATGGTCTATAACGCCCCTATTTACCAACTTGTAGGTTCCTCCTGTATTGACATCTGTATATATTGCTGAACCGCAGAAATTTTGAAAACTACAATGGTCAATACGGAAATCTTGGGTGCACTTGATGGCGATTGCATTATTCGCCTGTTCATTCCAATCGTCTAGTGACGATCCATTATTTGTATCTACAAATCCAACAAAAGAGATTCCTGAGATGCGGACTGCTGAACCATTATAGTTTTGTCCGATCCAAACACGTTTAAACATGGATGAAGTAGCTGCATATGCAGGCAGTGTAGTTTCTTGTAGGGTTGTGATGCCTATTCCAGCTCCTATGATGTTGATTGGAACAGTTGTGAAAGTAATGTTAACTGTGTTTGGATTAAACGTGAAGGTTCCAGCAGGAATGTAAACCGTTCCGCCGCCAGCCGCTACAATGGTATCTATTCCTGTTTGAATGTCAGACGGAGAACCCGAAGCAGCAGTTACGGATGCGCCAGAGATTGTTCCGTTAATCGTGTATGTTACCGCAACGGGAATGCTATTGATTGTCAAATAGTAGGTTCCAGAATCCAATGTTAGGCTTTGCATTGCTGAACTTGCCCAATTGCCTGCTGTGTCGTTAGCATACCATCTATACTGAACAACGTTGCCTACTGTGGCGTTCAAGGTTTTTGTCACGTTGAGCCAAGCAGAAACAGCCGAGATGTCAACAGCCGTTTCATTAACCCACACACCCGTGTTGTTTGTTCCGAAGATGCCGAAGTCCACTTCCACATCGTCACTTATGTTACACGAGAAATCGCAGGATGTTCCAACTTTTGTAGTGGTTGGCGCTCCAACTGAAAACGTTGGTACGCTATAATCTGCCCAAGTTTCCACATCAGCATAAGATGAGCCAATGGCAACATTATCGAAAAATTCTTGAACAACATAATTACTGCCGTAGCCTCCACCAGTGTTTAATGAGCCTGCACAAATGTGAGTGAACTGTTGGTTTGCCCCATTCACCCACGTGCTTGTGACGGTGAGGGCGCCATCAACCCACAAACTCATTTTGTCGGACAAAACATTACTGCCGTTGAAGACGAGTCTATACCAAGTGTCAGCAACAACATAGGCACCTACCGATTGGTTAGTGCCACAATCGTATTGTTGGTCCCAAAGTCTCCAGATTGCTCCGGACCCATTATACACTACGCCTATGTTGAATAGGAAAGGATAGGTTGCTATGCCGATGCCGATAAAATTCACCATTTTGTTAACTGCTGTCGGCACTGCCGTACAGTACCAGTCTAATCCCACATAAGCGCTGCTCTTGCTGGAAAAAGTAGAGTTCAGATAACTGTTAAGTGACCCACCATTTGAATTGCTGAGCTTCAGCGAATAGGTGCCTGACTTGACGATTGTACTGTTCACCGTCAAGTAACTTGTAGAGACATGTGTGCCGTTCCATATGCCAGTGTCCGTGATGTCTGAACCTGCGCTGAGTTCCCACCCTGAAGCAAAGGACGTTGTTCCTTGTGCTGGCTTGATTTGCCAGACACCCACAAACAGAACCACCGTCAACAGGGCGATTAGGAACGTTGTTGAAACAAAGTTTTCAAGTTTCATTTTTGTCACCAAACCGTCCAAATGTACAAGTACGGAATATATCGGGTTGCGCCTTCCGATTCGAGACTCATAATGGTGATCTTCATGTCACATGCAAGCGTCAAATCATGCAGCACAAGCGCTTTTTGGTCTGCGTAACCAAGATTCGTAAGCCTCATCGCCGTGCATTCGCGGTAGCTGGCTCCATCCACTTTGAAATATATTTTTATGGTACAGTTCTTCGTGAGGTCATACAGGTCTACGTAGAGTTGGTTGACTACGGTGATGTTTGCGGGTGTCACATGAACTTCGAAGATTATCTGCTCGTAGACTGGCACGTTTGGCATGGTGAATGTGCCGCTGGTTGCCACTGGACAATCAAGATTATCCAAAGTTTCGGTCTTGTTGACACCGCGAATCCAGAAGCCGTTGTCACCCCAAACATAATAGTAGCCCTGATAGGTGCTGTGAATTTGAACGTTACTCGGCAAAGTTATACTCGTGTTCCATGCGACGCCTTTCAAGAACACTGTTCCGCCTGCCGCAGTCAAATTGTTGACGCACAAGGTTTCCACGTGGGTGAGGTTCGTGTTGCTGAACTCCACAAACAACGTGCTCATGTTCCGCATAGCGTAATGTGTAGTGTTACGTTGCCAGACGAGGTAATCAAATTCGCTCCATGCTTCCAGCGGATCAGTTGGCCCACTAGAAACTATTTGAGCCGTATTCAAGAAGACATACTGGTTTATGCCTGCTCCGAGAGCTAAACAAAGACAAATCAGGAAAGCTGTTCCAACAAACTTTTTGTGTTTCATGTTTCTCACTTCTATGCTGTTACTATAGCTATATAAAAGAATGTGACAGCGTCGCCGCCGTTATGGTAGATGCTGATGTTTGTGGCGTCCACGTTGACTCCATGCGCGTAGCCTTGAACCGCGTTTGGTGAAGCAATCACTTTCGGCGTGCCTGTTAAGTGGTGGGCGAACGTGGTGCCTGCGGGTCCGGGTGCGATGCTGACTGTGCCAACTTTGATTTGACTTATATTTGAACAAAATATGTCACTGCCAACGTTTATGGCTGTTTCGATTCCCACTACATGAAGGTTGGTTTGTCCCGCCACCTCTAATGTGCCTGAAAGAGTTATTGCGCTTTGAATGGTTTGGGCTGTAGTGTCTGACTGACTTACATAGTCGGTTATAATTGGGTTGATTGCTCCCGCTTGAGCTTGCGTGTGCGCTGTTACTTGACTTGCTCTAACCATTTTTCATTCATCCTCCTAAGCCCAAAAACATTCGTCCCAGTCACCCTCATCCCATATCAAGATGGTTTCGGTTGGTCCTCCGCCGCTTGAGGAAACCGGGGACTGGTTCTCCAACTGTTTGATTAAGTCGTCAAGGTAGATGGGGCCTTTTACGCCGACTCTTGCGTAGCCGACGTGTGCTGTTCCTACTATTGCTGGGTCTGCCATAATTTAATCACTCATAATAGGCTAAAACTTCAATGCCCAAGGTTACATCCCACCCGACAGCTTCGGTCATCGATAGGATGTATTCTATGACTTGACCTGTATCCATTCCTATGGGTATGACCAGTGTTTCGAAGCCTCCAGCTACTGGTGCTTCTATGTCAATCCTTATTACTGGATAATAGGTGGGAGTGGTTCCGTTCTTGCGAACCCCAAACTGGCATACTCCTGATGCACCGACAGTGTTAGGGGTTAATTTGAGTTGGATGATTGCAATTTTGGCTGTTGCGCTAGTGACTGCTGTGAGGTCAACATCAGTCCAGTTCACGCTTGTCACCGCGTTTGCTATGGGAAATGGGGTTGGACTCGCGCTTGCGTCTTTCCAGACAAGCTCTATTCCCGCGCCTGTAGTGCTTGCCACTTTGCTCCTGTTCAAGTTTGTGGCTGAAAGAGGGTCTCCATCAAGCCAAGTTACGTCTCTAACCATTTTTTTCACCATTTATTACTTAAATAAGGTCTCCATCGTCTGAACCAACTGTGAACGACACGCCCACATGACCCTTCAGCTTCTCTATGCAAGCCTCGAAAGCCTTGCTCCAGAACGCGTATTGAGGGTCAGCAATCAACGTGGAAATGCTGATGCCCGTAATACTGGCGTTTGGTCCGCGATCCAAATATGCTTTCAACATCAACAGTGAACCTGCCTTGACAGTTATGATTTCGCCGTCAGCCGCCGTCAACGTTGCTGCGCCTGCTAAGGGCGTGAAGCTGATTGATGTGCCTGCTTGCAGGTTAATGTAGTCTACCGCGTTTTTGATTATGTACTCCATGTTTGTGAGGGTGATGTTGCCTGGGGCAGCATAACGGTTTTCGTCTAGGATTCGTTGGGCGATCAATGCTATAGCTGTCAATTGGTTTCCTCCAGGTTTTTCTCTTTGTTTGCAATGTAGAAGGTTAGAATCCAGATGGTTACAGTTGCAACTGCGCCTAACGCCAGATTTATCGTGGTTTTCTGCCTCCTAATTCATTATCATGAAGACGGGGTGGTTTCTGTTGAGGTTAAGCATCACAAGCCCGTCTGGGGTCACGTAGACTCCGTTGAGGTTTAGGAATATTTGTCCGTCAAGGGTTACTGCCAAAGTTTTCTCGTCAAACAACACTTGTCCGTCTGTTGTTATGAACAGGTTTTTGGCGTACCCTATCATTCCGCCAAGAAATGCGGGTGCTGTGACTGCGGGCGCAGGTGTTCCGTATTCGGGCCAGTAGTCTTCCTGCCAATAGTTGCTAGGCCAATAAGTGGTTTGCCAATACCCTGCCTTCAGCAACGCCATCCTAATCTGGCTCCTACGGGTCAGTGGCTATTGCTGTTCTGTTTCCGTTAGCATCCACGGTTGCTCTTATGCGGTCTGTGTTGTCGGCTTGGTTGCGGAAGCGGATGTCGTTTGTTCCTCCGCCCGACGATTTGCCCGCTAATGCTGCAAGCATGAGCCTTACTGATTGGCGAAGGGTGACTCCTGTTTCTGTGACTTCATCATGGACTGCGTCTGCGATTGCTGCAAGAGTCAACAGGTCAGTTACCGCTTTTGCATTCACCACGTCTAGGTCAACAACGGCCACATCAGTTAGAAGGTCGTCGGTGTTGGTTTTGATTAAGTCAAGTATCAAGTCTAAACGTCCACCGTTAACCCAGTCCGTTTGAAGTTCATTGGTGTCTGCGAGGGTTGCGTCAATTAGAAGGTCTAAGCGTCCACCATCATGTAGATCAGTCTGCAACTCGTTGGTATCTGCCACTATCGCCATCGTGTCCGCCAAGATTGCAGATAGGTCGCCGTTCACGTCCGCTATTTCTGCGTTTCGAGTCTGGTAGATTGCGACGGTCGCTTCTTCCCATCCGAATTCGACTGTTAAGGATTCTTCGGTTGCGTCGTTTGCTACTTTGACGAAGCAGAAGAACTTTCCCGCTGCGTCTCTTTCAAGTGCTCGCCAACCGTCTGCCGCTGGAAAAGTTACGAGGTTGGTTGCGTTGTCTAAAGCGTTGGCTAAACCGTTTTCTTTGTAGAGGGTTGCGGTGATGAATGTGCCGTCGTCTTTGACTAGGCGGATTATGACTTCAGCGTTGTCGGGGTCTTCCATGTTTCCGACTGTGTCGTAAAGGTTGCTGGATATTCTGTAAGCCTCATTTCCCGCGTCAGGCTTGCTCAAATATGCGGGTACGGCTGCGGTGAATCTTGTGTTGTTCTGTACTGCGGTGACTGCGGTGAGGACTGCTAGTAGGTCTGTGTCGTGGATGTTGTCTACGACTGTTTTCAACGCGGGCAAGTCGGTAGCATGTACATCACCGATATTTGTGATTGCGGTTCCAACATCAGTGTGAATGTCCGCAACGTCAGTATGTAAGTCGGGCAAGTCAGTATCGTGGATATTATCCAGCACCACGTCAATCTGGTCTTTCAACAGGTCGTTGACGCTTCCCGCCGTGTTCACCGCTGGAACCGCGTTGTCTAATCCTGCATCTACTGCTGTTTCCAAACTGGCTTTCATGGTTGCTCCGAAGTCTATGTTGTCTATGCTTGCCACGTTCACGTTCTGTGTTGCCGTGTCCAAGTCGAACGCATGCTGTGCTGAGGCGTGCCCGTAGGTTTCTATGACCAGGCATCGGTCAAGCCATATCTTCGGGCTGGTTTGGTCTATAATGTATAGGACGACTCTTGCAGCCGTCATCTCCGTTGCGGTGAGCACGAGTGAGTAGCCTGTGCCCTCATCCGTGAAGCTGTTGGTTGTGTTGGCTTCCGCGCCTTCATCCTTCATTATTTTGACGTCGCCTGCGGCGTATGCGGCTGTGGCAACTAAGTCTGTGCCGTCGAGCTCGTAGAGGCAGAAGTCTAAGGTTGCGGCTTCCGCGTACTTGCGCTGGTATATGGCTCCCATCAATAATCATACTCTTCAATCAAGGTTTTCGTTTGCTGTGTAGAAGCAACCGTATAAGTGATTTTGAGTCTAGCCCTTCTGACCCTGATTGCGCCGCTTGAGGGTCTGTGGCTTGTGCATCTTAACGTGCAACTGTTGATGTTTGCGAGAGACGCGAAAAACGCTGTAACATCTACCGCCACATACATCCAAGTGTCTGAATCGTCAATCGGACAATTCAGTTTTTCAGTGAAGTTGACGCCGTCCAAAGAAAGTGCACAATGAACATAAGTGCCTAATACGCCTGAACGGGATTCTACTTCTAACTCGATTTGGGTTATGGTTGCAAAATCGGTTATTGCGGTGTTTGCGAAATCGTAGTTGCGGTCTATTTGGTCGGTTACTTGTGAGCTGATATAGTTTGCGTCAGAGTCATTCAGATAAGGAGTTAAACCTGTCGGTGTCCAAGTTTGTACGTCTGCTGTGAAGTTGTTGACATAGAGATATTCGGTTGCCACGGTTAGCCTTCCATCCTCTGTTATCTTCTCATAATCTTGCTTATGGAACCGTCTGGGTTCCAAGCGAAATCCAGTTCATACAGAACTTCACCGTTCTTATATGCTACTAGACGGTTTAATGTGCCGTCTGAATTCCAGTCCACATCTAAATCGTCCCACTTGTCACTGTTCTGTTGATTCAACTTCTTTTCACGGTACTGCTTCAAAATCTTGGTCGAATCAACTTCTGGTTCTTCCTCTACCTCGGAGATACCTTTGAGTCTAAGCAGTTTAGACGCTTGTTCAGACATAACCTTTTTCACCAAATGGGATAGTTAGCGAAGAACTCGCAGAACTCCATCAGCGGCTTCTCTGTCCTGCGGAACCTGTTCATAATCTTGTCTAACGCGACTATTATGGCGCAACGCAACATTGCGAAGTGGCCGCGTGGATCAATTTCGATGGTGTGCCACATGGTCACGTATGATTGTGGATGGTTTTGCTTGTCTAGGAAGGCGAAATGCTCGACTTTCCACAGGTTAGTGTAGTTGATCCAGTAGGGCGGGCGAGTCCATTTGCCGAGGTGTCTGCGGCGTGGGCGACAGTAGAGGCATGTGAAGTGAAACCGTTTCAATTCGGGGTGGGGGCACAGTTTTCCCGCGCACCAGAGTCTAGTCAACATGTGGTTTTATCTCTTTAGGCTTCGGTTTAACCATTTCTGGTGTTGTGACGGTGCTTTTGTTTCCAAAAGTTGCTACTTGCGCGTCTCCGGATGTTGGTTCAAATAAAGGTAATGTGTCAGTCATTCTAATGACTGTTTTCGGCTCTTCAATCTTCACCATGCGGCAAGGGTCAAAGTCTTCTGAATCAACGTCTGTAACGTGGCCTGCAACATACACTCTTTGCTTGTACCTGAATATTGGCGTGGTTATTTTGACTTTAACAGCGGTTCACCTCCATCGATTATTTAAAAAGAAAAAGGGGAAAAAGAAGAATGATATGTTTGCTTATGCTAGGCAGGTTGTGAATTCCCAGATTGCGTTTGGCCTTTTAATGACGGGTACGACGGCTTCCCACACTTTTCCTTGATAGTTCATTGTTGGCAGTTGAGCCAAATAGTTGGTTATGTCTGCGCCTATGAGTAGTTCAAAGTTGCCGGGTGTAGTGTCAACGAGTAATGCAGAGTCTAATATGCCTGTTGCGCTGTAGCAACTGTCGCTGACTATGATGTTCTGTTGTCCGCCAAGCAGTTCGCCTAAAGCTTCAAAACCCCATTTCTCTGAGGGTGTTGGCAATAGTTGTTCGAAGCATGGTCCGTAGACTGCGGAGGGCATGATGGTCTTGTATGGTCCCATGTGGCCTAATGCTCGTAAGCCTGCTTTTCCTGTGGCAATATCCGCTAACGCGGCTATTGGGCCTGCGCCTGCGGCTGCGTCCCAGTTGGCGCCGTTAGTCGTGTTGGCTGCTGCGCGTCCTGATCGTAGGCCTGCGAGTCCCATTGCTGGCCAAGTGGTGTCTTCGCCTGAAATAATCAGACGGTCTTCTTCTTCTGCTACTTGTCGGGCTGCGTTTGTAGCATGTTGAGTGTTCAAGTCTTCGCCTGAGTCTCTGCGTTTTAGTACGTCTCTCCAGTGTAGGTTGTAGTCTTTGCTTATGATTGGAATATGCACATGAGATTCAGTCAGGTCCACTAGGTCCATTGACTGTTCTTCGCCTGTCATGCTGATGGTTGCTTGTCCCATGTCGTTTTCAGTGTAGTACGTGTACTGTGTGAAGCCTGCGCTTGCCAGCGACTTTGTGGGCATGAGTGTTCTACCTACGAGTAACGGGCGAACGGTTTTGACTATGCTTGTTTCGATAAGGTTGATTTCGTAGTCTGTGAGTGTGCCTGTTGCGAGTCCAATTCGTTTCATAGTGTTCATGTCAAGTCACCTAAATGATGAGTTTGACGAGGACCCAGTCGCAGCATGCAGAAATGTCAGTGGTCTTGTTTTCTAAGCTGTAGCCTATACATTGTCCTGCGGTTGCTCCAGCCTTAACCATGCCTGCGGCGGCAGAGACCAGTTTTGTTCCTACGGCGATTGTTTCGCCGCTTTTAGCGACAAGTTTAACGACTATGTCGCCTCTGAGGACGCGTATCTGGTCGGCTGCGGTGAATGTTTTGGTTAATGCTCCTCCTGCGGTTGGCACGTAGTACGCGGTGAGTTTCTGGTCGCTTGGAACGTCTGCGACGCCCAACACGATGGCTGAAGCGTCTCCTGCAACTTGGGCTTGATATTCTGCTGTGTTAGCAATCACAAGTCTGCCGGGGCCGAATGTGGTGACTGTTTCAACTTCCATCTCTTGGATTTCGGGTTCGCCAGCATAAAGTATGGCGTTTTTCGCCATTTCATGGTTTAATCCTTGTGGCATTAGAAGTTGCCCCCTTCAGCGAGGATTTGCTCACGCGTTTTCCCATACAAGTCGCCGACTGTGGTTCTGCCAGCTTGACTGTCGCTTCCCGTGCGGATAGGCTTATAGGATGCGGTGTCTCCGCCTCTTGTTCTGCTCAATGTAGCGTCTATCTGCTGAAGCTGCTCAACCTTCATGGGTTCCAAGTCAGTGTCTTTGAAGTCGCTTTTGCTCATAATCTTTATTTTCAAGTCTGCTTTCAAGTCGGTTTCGATGACGCTTGCAAGTTGGATGTTCTGTGCTTTGAGGGCTGTGTTTTCGTCTGCGAGTTCCGTGTTTATCTTGGCTAATCTAGCGTTGTCCAATGTTATTGAGGCTAGTTGCACTTGAACTGTTGAATCTAAAGCCGTTTCTTTCTGTTTATCAGTCATAAATTGTTTTCTCCTCGTTTTGTTATGTTGCAGATTTCTTTAGCCACGCCTGCGTTGGGCGTGAACAACCCATTTGAGAAACCCAGCTTGTTGTCCACTGAGGAGAGCTTGCTCCCTGTCTCTCTGAAGGGGTCTAGCTATGACTATGCGTTCTTCCACACTATGACGGCGACCGCGTTTGGAATTCCGTTAAGCCAACCGAACCAAACAACGTTGACCGATGTTACAGATGTGGCCGCTGCACACACGTCGTTGATTGCTTTAGCTAATGATCCAGCGGTTGTATCGATGTCTCCTGTAGCGCAGGTTCCCGTTACGGTGCTTGTTTTAAAAGCCATTTGTCATTCACCTCACCTTACAGTGGGTGTCTTCGGTCTGCCCTGTTCTTTTCAATGACGCTTTGCTCCCGCATCTTCAAGAGTTCTTTGCTTCTGTCTATGAGTTGTTCAACGGTCTGTTCCGGTTCAGGAGCTGATGGCGGTATTGTGGGTGGTGGTGTTATAGGTGGAACTGGTATTGTTGGCGTTTCTACTGGTTTAGCGGGTAATGCCGGACTTGCAGGCGGTGTAATCGTTGGTGCTGGCGGAAGCTCTTTTGTTCCCACATACGCATCCCAATAGTCTTTAGCCTGTTGCTCAGTGTAACCTTCAATCTTACGTTGCTTCACAAACTCTAGGAACTCTTCGGGTTTTGTTTCACTCAATCCTTTCTTACCTCCTACAACTTTCTTTTCTTGAACTGTCACCCCTGACGCGGCAGCGATAAACCGTCTCACATTTTTTTCGCTTCCAATCCCACAATTTGGAAAAGTACAACGTCCACGCCAGACCCCGGCAGCTACGTGGTCAATCAACATGTCCCGCATAACCAAATCATAAGGAATTCCATGCCAAACGCCGGGAGTTGGGTCGGTTGCGTAGTAGAAGCCTATGCTCACGTCTTTGGGTGGTCCAGTCTTTGCGGCTGCTGCTCTGATTTCTTGGAGAAAGTCTTGCGGGCACTGTTCTTTGTCAAAGTTTAAGATGCCACGAATGCGGTCCCGGTCAAAGAAAGGTTTCTCAACTGTGCCGTACATGTCATGTTGGCTCACGATAACCTTTTCTGGGGGATGATCCTTAACGATGATTTTGGCTGCTCGCGCAGTACGTGTGGCATTCAGTAATTCCTGTCTGCTCCATAAACATTGTTTGTCTTCGCCTTTTGGTCCTGCGGGGAAGGTGTAGACACCTTCCTTGGCGATGACGGCTTGAACTTTGAGGCAGCAGTTACTGTCTTCAACGATTTGCATGGGTTCCGCAAAGACGGCTAATTGGACAGTTGCGGATGCTGGTGTAGAGTCTCCTTTGAATTTGCTGTGGCAGATGGCGGCACGTTGTTCGGAGTCATATTTCTGCATGTCTGGGTATGCCATGCAACGTTGCATGAATTGTTCTTCTGTTTCTCCCTCATTAGGTTCGGGCATGTTTTTTCACCTTTATGTTGTTGTATCCGATTTTTGTCATGTTTTAAGTCACCATGACTTGGGAAACCTTGCGGAACATAGAGTCAACCGTTCCCTCCAAGGATGCAAGAGACGTTGCAGTTGACAGGTACGCACATAGTCTGCGCATCGGCATTGCGGCACATGTTTGAATGCAGCGTAAATGTAGCCGTAGACTGATAGGATGTGACGCCAACCCAACCTTGTCTTCGCCAACATGTGCAGTGGTTCGACGCCTAACTGATAATAGGCGATGCCCTGTTCAACCCAATACATGAGGCTGTGGGTTGCGCCGGGCTTTCTAAGCATGGCAGGGTCTACCTTGTAGTAGACGGCTTTGAGGCCGTGGCGTTGAAATTCGAAGTGGATTGCCGAGTCGTCGCTGTACGGGTCAAATTTGCCGTGCATGATTTTTTGGAAGCTGGACACTTTGATTAGTTGCGCCAGTCCGAGGCCGCACACGTCGGGCTTGTCTTTGAGGTTGCCTTCTATGAAGTTTGGTGGAAGCCATGCGTCGCTGTCAACACGCAAGATATAGTCAAAGTCATTGAGTCTAATGTGTTTTAGTCCGTTGTTCAATATTTTTGCTACGCGGGCAGGCCATGTGGATGCTTCCACTTTTTCTGTGAGCAAGACCATGAGTGATATGGGAACCGTTTGGCTTGCTAGGCAAGAAAATATTTGCGGTTGCAAGTCTGATGGTTGAATGAGCATGACGCAGAGGATTCTTATTTTATGATCCACCAGTCGGGGAACACGTTGTGAAACTCTAGTTCACTGTGTTGTTGCCTGAATTCGTCTACGGCTTGGCAGACTTCTAACACTTTGCGGTGAAGATAGTCGTGTCCTCCGATTACTCCGCCCTTTTTCAGTAGCGGATAATAGTTTTCTATGTCCTGTTTCACGTTGACGTAGTTGTGGTTTCCGTCTATGTATATGAAGTCTAAAGGTTCAGTTATGTCATCGTGGGCTTCGTTGGATGGTTTTCTGATAAATACTGTTTCGTTGAAGTTGCCCAGTTTGTCTTTAGCCGTTCTGTCTTTTCCCTGATAGTTTAATTGTCTTCCATGCTCCAAGTATGGAACGTAAGGGTCTATGAGGAACAGTTTCTTGACTGGCAACTCTTGAGTCATGTTTAAAGCGTTTTCGCCTGCTCCGACACCGATTTCTAAGCCTACAAGGTCGCCTGTTTTGAAATGCTGTTTCAGGAACATGGTCATTGGTCGGGGGACGCCGCTGATGAGGCTTTCGAGCTCAACCATGTCTTTGTAAAGTTTGGGTGCAAGCAACTTTACTATTGCATGGCGAAGCCGCATGGTCTTCATTCGCAAGTGCATACGGTTCACTTGTTCAGGTTAGTGTCTGGTTGCCGTTGTTCAGGCGCGTTTCCAGTTGGAAACTTGTTGGGCGCCCAAGGGTTCTGTGCGGCTTTGCTGAGAAGTTCTTCGCCGCCCTGTTCTTTGGTTAAAGGTTTAAGGGTTGGGTCCATGAGTTTGCGGAGTTCGTTGCGGGTCATCCAGTCGCCCTTCACCTGCAACGTTTGGGCTTTGACTTGGTCGATTTGGGCTTGTTTAAGGTCATCTAGTTGGAAGCCGCCCATCCATTTGAAGCTGAACGGCTCGTCTGTTTGCTGTACTGCGTTGATGAGTTGACGGATGCCTGTTTCATAGTAGGTTTCTTCGTCGCCGATAAGTGCGAAATATTCTTGCTGGTTCACTTCGGAACCTGTGAGTGTTCCCGCTTGCACGCCGCGTAGAATGGCTAGTGGGATTGCGGAGCCTGCGCTGATGTTTTCCATGATGGGCAGATAGTATTTGGTGGGGTCTAAAGCTACGCCTGCGGTGCCTTTGAACTCTATGGTTTGGTTCTCGTTGTGCGCGAAATAGGTGCGGGCACTAAGATTCTCGAAGCTGCCTTCTTCTACCCAGTCGTCGATGTCGCTTTTCTCTGCACCTGTGAAAGTCAAGTCGGGGAAGCCGTGGCCGTAACGGTACATGGTTTGTCCCATGCCCCACCTGATGTTTCTGAGGGTTACTATGTCGTCCCACACGGGGTCTAGGGTGCTTATTCCCATGTAATCATGTTCTAAGAGTCGTGATGCGAAGTGGATTGTTCTTGTGTAGTGGATTTTAAGGTTGCTTGTTATTCCAGACTGTTTAACATTGTAGTATTCTGGGAGGCCGTAGCGTGGATTGCTTCTGTCTTTAACTTCGTCTACTGACGCTATTTGTAGTGGCCCATACGCTTTTATTTCCTGTAGTTTCGGAGTGCCTGTGACGGGTTCCGCAAGAGTTTGTGCTGCATCCGCGTATCCTAAGACGATTGTTGCCCAACCGTAGGCTCTTTCGTAGACGGCCATTCGCATGAGTTCACGTTTTGCGTTGAGGCGTGTGAGTTCCTTCTGGATTTGCGTGTCAAACGACTTGTCTTGTTCGTTGCCTTCCTTGTAAAGTTGGAACCAGTGGTCGAAGATGTCGTGGGCGACGGTGAAGACGATTCTGTGGGCTACGGGTTCGCGTGTGATTGCGAATGTGCGGTCTACGTCTTGGATTTGTGCGCCGAATTCTCCGCCTCCGCCTGTGCCGCCTAAAGGAATGGTTATGGCTGCGCCTCGTGGGACGGTTGTGCCTGAGGCTAGTCCGATGCGTTTAAGTTCAAAACGGTTGCTCAATCTTTTGCTCTTCCTTTGCTGTGTATTTGTTTAAAGTCGAAGCCTTCACTGTTGACTACTCCACGGAAATGGCAGTTGCCGCATGAAACCTCCGCATCCCAACCTTTCGGGTTACGCACAAACTTTTCCAATACAAGGCCGTTCTGGCCGCAAGCTGTGCATGGTTGCTTGTTGACGAGGTCTTTGAAGTGTTTAGCTTCGGCAAGCGTGGCCAGGAGTGTGGATTCATGTTTTCTGCGGTTAAACCGTGTAAACCAACTCATTGATGAATCGCGCTCTCTCGCAAACTCTTAAGCCAATCCTTCATTTTTGCTTCAAAATCGTCTATTTGGTCAATGGATATGTCAAAGTTTGAAGAGACAAAATATGTGTATTCGCCAAGCAAATCTTTTTCCTTCAGAGTGTCACCTATCATTTTGGCTACTGCCTCCGCTTCTTCTTTGGTGGCATGTGGTGGGTCTAATATTTTCACGTGAATAATTTTCGTTTACATCACTCCTTTTTATCCTAGTCTCCAAGCGTCTGCGGGTCCACCACTCTTTTTCAGCTGCCAAAATGCGAGCGCCAACGCAATCACGCAGTCGTCATGGAATCCTTCAGGCGAACTGTAACGCTGGTTTCCGGATGGCGTTTTCGTGTATCCAAACAGGTCCAGCTCCGTCAAGAGTATGGGAATGTTTGGGTAAGAGATTTCGCCGTTTTCCAATCCTATCACCAAGTTTTCGATTAAGTCTTCTTTGCTTGGCTGAGTAATCTTGTAGCCTTTCACTTGGACGCCTTCGTGACGCATTTCGTCGAACACTGGGTCGCCTAAACCAGTAGAATCTATCAGTAGGGGTGCATGATACCGTTTTGCGGTGGCGGCTAACCATTCCCGTTGAAGGTGCCAGTCTCTGATTTGTCTGCGGTCAAACATGCAGACGTGGCCGTCTATGTCCAAGATGATTAGTACGGTGTAGTCTTGATATTTGGCTAGGTCTGCTCCTGCACGGTAACTCATGTCTTGACTGTAAGGCTCATAATGGGAGTCCAGATAACCTTGTAGCGGCATTTGGATGCCTTGGATGTGATCTTTGATGCCTATGAAGACTGCGCCTACGTCGCTTAAGAATTCTCCGTCAAGTTCCTGTTTGCGGGCTCTTTCACTCATGTTTCGGGCGATAGCGTCAAGGTCTTCTTTATGGATGACTCCGCCCTTTTCAACGGTGTTGTTGGTTGATGGGAAACACCAACTTTTAAAGTCTTGGTCAAGCGGGTCATATCCTCTCATGCAGAGGAGGTAGTACCAGTTTCGTCCTTTCGGGGTGCCTGTGAACCATGCGCGTCCATGCTTATCCGCTAGGGCGGGAAGCACAGCGTAATCCCATATTTCCTGGCTCATTCCAGCGGGTTCATCTAGCCAAGCCCAAGTGTAGCCTTCGCCTCGACATGCTTCAGGGTTTTCTGCGCTACGGAAATGTATCGTCCGATTACCGATTAGCCGAATGTATTGGCTGCCGGGGGTTCTGTGAACCTCTTTGATGACTTGTTGTGGAAGATATTCGAGCAAAGTGTTCCAACATTTTCCGAGGCTGCTTGACCCGTAGGATGGTGCTACGACGAGTCCGCTTGCAGACGGCGGGCTAGATAGGGTTGTCTTGATTGCTTCGTTTGCGCCCCACGTCGTTTTGCCCCAGCGTCTTCCGCAATGCAACATTCGGAACCGTGCAAGGCTCTGGTGAACCAATTGCTGGTCCTGTCTGTGCTGATAGTTGATTGTTAACTCCATTGTTTTGCTCATTCACAGGCCAACTTACCTTAATCTCTCCAATTTCAGTAGGCGTATTCAAGCCCATCCTCTTCAATTTTAAAGCGGTTAAAGCGTTAAACGCTACTTCAGGTTTCTCTTTCATTAGCCTGTAAAGAAGGCTGAACCATACAGGCTCCAAGACGCCGCTCTGATCCACAACCCGATAATACACCGCGAGAATATCGTGTACTTGGCACCGTGCAATATCCAGTTTCTCGCTGATCTGAGTGTAGCTTAAGCCTTCCTGTTGAAGCACCAGAATCTTTGCCAGCAGAATCTTGCGTTTCCAATCACACGCAGGCTTCTCGCTCAGCTTGAATTCGCTGTAATGTTCTCCGAGAACACGTTTAACCTCTTCAAGTTCTTCTATTGAATCCAGTTGCTCACTCATGACTTCTCAACCTTCAGACGACTATCACTATGAAAGAAAAACCCGCAGGACAAGTTACTGCAAATCACCGACGTTTCAAACCCCGAAACCCTGACACACGTAGGAGAACCACATTCAGGACAAGCCTTAGAACGAACCTTAACCTCCCTCATAACCAACCAACACCTTTTCAAGCAGCCTACGTTCCAACATCACTTCAAGGATGCGGGCAGCCATTTCTTCAGGCGTACGAGGCATTCGACGCCAACACCATAAACTATCAGGCAAACGCTTCAGCTTGGACATCAGAACGTCTCACACCAGAACCCATATGAATGCACTCGCCTTTTCCCATACGAAGATTAAAATGATAATACCATTCCTCGAACTTCATTCCCTTCACCCATTAACAGGCAAACGCTAATAACAGTAGTCTTTGCCACCATGAAGCACCACAAACAACTCTGTAAACCTCCAATAGTCCTTATCTGTTCGTATGAATCTGAAAAGCAGAGATAGAACCAAACACTTCCAACACACCACCAATCACCACAAGTTCAACAAGTCCCAAATCACCCCTAACACAAACACCCTTACGGGCAGCATTCAACTTTTTGTGTGTACTATTTGCATGGTTGTATGCTTGTGTTATGCTACTATATGCTTGTACTATGTTAAGTATTAAGACATTAGAGTACACGTGCAACAACACAAAGACCATATGATACAGGTACGGCATGCGAGAGTACCCATGATCCTACTCAATCAGTGTTCACACCTAGCAGAGACACACCATACTCTATTACCTGCTTCCAATAGCCACGTGGTAGAGGCGGAGCGTATGTTTTGAGTATGGTTTGGGTATGTTTTGGGTATGCTGTGGTATGCTTGGGTTATGTTTTGGTATGTTTGAAGCATACTGGGTATGTATGGTGTGTTGTTACTTACCTGTTAGTCATATCTTATGAGAGTATAGGCTTGGGATTGTGTTGTTGATTAAGTTTATTGTGTCTTTGTTAGTCGGGTCGTTTCCGGAATCGTTTTGGATTGCTCATTTTGTGTCCTCGTAGTTTCTTGTTTGATGGTTAAAGTGTAATTGTGAATGTGTTTGTCCATGCGTGGATTCACGTTTTGTGGGGGTCGCTTTTTGTTATGTTGTTTTGATGGATGATTTTTTACGGTGCCTGATTTGGGCGTGTATTCACATATGTTGTTATGGTGTGTGTTTAACTGACTGTGTTCACATATTCCGATATGTTTATAAGTAGTTATGTGGGTGTGTGTAGTTAAGGTGAAATGGAATGGTTAAGACAATAAGAATCAAAGAAGCAAACAGAATCGTACCTAACTATGAAGACTATCCAAACATAAGCGTTACTGGTAGCTTGCGGGGAATGCACGACAGGTTTGGCATGGTTCTGAAATACTATGTGCGGATCGGAGGCTTCTACTACTATCTAAGGGGTTATCCAAATATTGAGCAAATACTAGAGCAGATTTAGAGGCTGTTAAGGAAGTGTGTATATGAAGTGTCCGAAATGCAACTCGCTATATGTAGAGTTTCTCGACCTCGTACATTTTCCGAATGATAGGAAATGTAAGTTTTGTGGGTTTGTTTGGGAAGAGGCTGTTAGGGTGGTGAAAACATGAGAAAAGGATCAAAATTCAGGTTGACATCTGACGCCGAAGAAAACTATAAGGATATTTTGAAAGAGCTGTTCGGTGACAAGTGGAGTGAACGTGTGTTCAGAGTTACGCATGTCGCACATAGTGTTGAGGAACACAGAGGATATGATGAAGGTGTAGCGCCACAAGGACTTTATGATTTTGAGGATGTAAAGTCTGGCAAAGAGATGTCTGTGTCGGTTTATGATTGGGAAATTGAAGAGGTTTAGAGCGCCCCTGATGATGCTGTGCAACTCAGCGAAACACCACGATTTTTTATGGTGTCGGGTGAAGTGTGAACCTAGAAGGTGATATGATGAGTACAAGATGTCGAATAGATTTCATTGTGAAGTGGATCGATGAGAATGGGAAAGAACACACCGATATAAGATGTGTTTACAGGCACAGTGATGGATACCCAGAAGGTGTCTTGCCCGATCTCACCGAGTTCTTGAAGTGGAACAACGGACGCAACAACGATGTTGAATATACTACGGCGAACTTTATCTATTGGTCTAAGCGAAACATGGAGAAATACCTCAAGGAAGGCGAGGATTGGAATAGCCCAAACAGTTACGCTAGATTTGGTTTCGGTGTTTGTGATAAAGATTGCTGGCATGGTGATCTTGAATACTACTATGAAGTTTTCCCTGAAATTGGTGAGGTTAAGGTTTACAAAATGCCAGACAAAACCCCTCTCAAGACGGAAACTTTGATAATTACCGTTTAAACCCTTGAAAAGTCTCTGAGATGGGACGAAACTTAGAGTTTTTTTCTAAGTCGGGTGATGTTGAAATGGAAAAAGCTAGATGTGTAGATATGTCCACGTTGCCACGTGTGAAAGAGCAAGAGAACGGAAATGTGTATATGTGGTTTCAAAGTGAAGATATGAGCCACATCATAAGCTTGGGTGAAGGCGAGATAAGGGTTAAGACACCAACAGACAGATATGTTATCCCTGTTCGCTGCTATCCTAAACTTTCTGAAGCTGAAGTTCGCAGAGCCATAAGAAACACGATTTACGCAAGGCCGAGGTAGATGTGGAATGGATAGGAAGCAGGTTGAAGACATGTTAAAGGTGGACGAAACCTTTGACTGTTGGCGTGAAGCATACCGGAAAGTTTACGGCAAATATCCTAAGGTGAAGCTGGTGGAGGTGGAAACATGACAGACTATGACAATTTTGAGTTAGTGAGTGACGCGGTTAAAGACGTTGATCGAACTTTGATAAAGCTAGTAGCTATTCAGACAGAGATGGTGAAGCAGTTTGCTGAGGCTGTGCGGGTGCTGAATGAGATTCTTAAAAAATGTTGAGGGAGGTGGTTTGATGCCGTTTGAAAAGCTAGATATCTACGCAATCGCTCACGACCTAATAGATAGTGGCCATGCCGAAGAGGGTTACATGCTTGTGCTACTTCAGCAAATCCGTGACGAACTTAGGGAAATTCGGAAGCAGGGGGTGAAATCTTGAGTTCTTGGCGAAAGTGTGAAGCGTGTGGTTCAGATGAGCTAGAAAGGCTAGAGTCACATGACGGTAAAGACATATATGTTTGTTTAGACTGTGAACATACACAGACAGAGGTGAAAACAACACATGAGTGATAGCAAGGTAGGTAAAGATTGGGTCGTATGGACATGTTTAGTTAGCCCAGAATCAGACGAGCTAGTCCGAGCCAAAGCTAGACATAAGGGTGACAAGTCAATTCTTACTGATGAAGCATTGAAGCAGACCTATAAGCCTAAAGCCACGTTGCCGGATAATCCGACAACAACTTAACCCTTTTTCTTTTTATCGTTCTTCCGCGTCTTCTTTGGCAAAGCCTAAGTCACCACCGCATCCACCATCATGTCCCAACTGTAACTGCCATCCGAAGCAGTTGAAGCTACACCTATGATCAGGTTGCCCTTCAAGCTGGAGCCAGCGTTCAAGAGTGTGCCGTTCTCAATCCACGTCTGCGACCATCCAACAGGCGGATATGTGATTAGTGACAGTGTATAGTTGTCTGTGCCTGTGTTTGTGACGTTGAATTCTACGAAGTAGCTAGAGGCTTTATGCACTTTGCCCCAGTCTATTGTTGTGCCATTCTGCCATTCCATGCCATTCAGATAGAAGGTTAAGCCAGATTCTACGGTTGCCTCGTTTGGGAACTGGGATTGCTGAATGATTGCGGCTGCACCTATGCCAACGGCTAGAGCGATTACGACGAGAACTATGGTGCTAGACTTCATCTTCCCATCTTCCTAAGAACCTTGTTAATGCGTTTACGTTTCGACTTCTTGCCAACGTGAACGTAAGCGGTGAACATTAACATTGCTTGTTCATTCATATTTTTGCTGCCTTCGAAGTCATATAGATAAGCTGGCTAGTCTTCACAAGCTTCCACTTGTCGCCCCAACCCCTCTTAAAGTGAAAGTGTAAGCCGCATGTGTCGCAACGCATTATCATCCATCCTGTGCGCTCGTCTTTCTCGTAGAGTTTGAGGTCACGTTGACACTGAGAACACTTCATGTTTACCACGAGTTTGTAGCCCACTTCCACATGAAAACAAGCATGTCCCAAAGGTGATCTCTAAGCGCGTAGCCAAGAATAAAGTTGATTGCGCCCCAGAATAAGGCGTAAGCCATGATTTTTCGGATGCCTTCAACCTGAACCATTCTAAAGTCTCTCTGTGATTTGTATTCTACGTTTCGCTTCCATACACATTTTCTGAATACTACGAGTACACTCATCATAGGTTGGGCAGTCTTTGTGAAAGTGGCAAGGTTGTTCTAGGTGAAGCGGATTCTTCATGCTACCACTGTTTTTACAGCTATCTTCATCTGCGCGATCTGCGTGTTCAAGTTGCTAACGTTGTCTCTGAGCCGCACGATTTCCTTATCTGCTTGGTCTAAGAGGTTTTGATAATGGTTTGTGGGGTCATTTGCTTTTAACGCCGTATTCTCTGCTTTAACTGCGTCTAGCTGTTGCAGAAGAGAGTCATTCGTAGATTGAAGGCTAGATGCTTGTCCACTTGTCTGGATAAGGTTGTTTGTGAGTCCGCTTATCTGCATTTTTGCTTGGTCTTGTTCTGCGGTGCGTCCAGTATTCGTCACGACCTTGCCGATGATTGTGCCTGTGATCGCTGTGCCCACGGCAAATAAGGGTGTGAACGCGGGGTTAGCTTGAAGATTCTTGTACGTGGGCATAACAAGGTTTGAAATTGTTGTGAGTGTCCACGTTGCTTTCTCTTGAACGAAGGGCACGCAGGTGAATAGGAGCCATCCGCCTGCTACGGCTAACGCTAAGAGTAAGGCTAATGCGAGTTTGTTCACATGTTCACTTCCAAAGGCTTTAACGGGACACTGGGAAACTTGTCTGAACTGTCAACGAAATGTTGTAAGATGCCTTCCGAATATAGTCGAAACACGTCGTCATAATGGTATAGTATTGTGTGGTTTCTTCGGACTCTGCGTCCATTATCATCGTAGTCTGTTGTCAAATGTGAGTAGGCTACGACTTGTTCACGTTCAAACTTGTTGATGTGTAATCCGTCGGCTGACTCGTTCTTTCCAAGCAGAAAAAGGAAGGAGAGGCTTTTCTCGCTTAACATATGGTCAACGTCGCCAGTTTGCTTTATTCTTGTGCCTTCACCGTTAAACCAGCCGTAGAGGAACTGGCCTGTTTCGGTCATGTGGCAAACTCCAAAATCGCGTCTATAAGGTCAGCGTAAGATTGTTCTGAACAGGCTGGTTTGCGCCAGTCACAGATTTCTTCGCTTTCTTTTGCTCGTATGATTTCGTGTTTTCCATCCCATGTTTTTGGAACATTATTGTCGCCACGTTCCACTTCCACAAAGGTTGGAAAATACCTTATTTTGGTTTGTGGATGGTCCACTTGATAGCTTTTGATTGCTTGACTCACTGAAGGATAAAACGTGTCCATGAACAATGTGAGGTCGTTCTGGTTTGGGTCCATGATGTTGATGCCGCGATGTTCAATATGATATTTCAACTCGTCCCATTTGGTGATGACTATAAAGATTGCTTTCAACTGTTTCTTGATTGAGTCTCGGTAATCGAAAATGTCGTTGAGCAATCGGACAAGGTTAACGTCTGGGTCACGGTGAAGGTTCTTATCTGATTCTGTTTTGACTTGCGCGTTTTCTGTGCCTCTTCCTATCACAGCTCGGCTCGCATCAGCCACAGCTATGATGCCTTCGCTCTGCTTCAAATATTTGTTGACGCTGTTCACAGCCGCGTAAGCTGCAGCGCCTAATGGTCCTACGGCTTTAGCGTATTGGCGAATGTTCATCTGCAACGTTTCGCCTGCCACGTCACAGACGGGAACTTGAATCTTTTTGAAGCCGCCAAACGGCATACTTGATTTGCGTGCTAACAGTAACCCTGCTTCAACGGCGTGAGAGTCGAATACTTCTGTTTTTTCTGGAAAATAGCCTGAACGAATATTGCTTATGTCGCCGTAGATGTTGCTGTTACGTTCTAAGATTCTACAGTAGAAGTCTGGCCGTGCGCTGCTCAAAGTTTGCGTTGTTAACCCTACAAGACCAACGATAGTGCTTTTTCCGCATCCGCTTGGGCCTATCAGGCTGAACCGTGTGTTACACTCATAGAGTTTGCTGGATAAGTAAGGTTGCTGATCCTGCACTGGTTTGCTGGAAAGAATAGAGGGAAGTCTCATGGTTTAAGTCTCCTAACTGGCTGGGGCTTCTTCTTTCTTTTCAGTCACAGTCTTTAATGGAACTGGAGATACGTCTTGCTGTAGAGTTACTGGAGTCTGTTGTCCTAGGCCGACTCTGTTTCTTGCAGCTTGCATGACTGGTTTATCCCAAAGATAGTGTTTCAAAACGATCAAGAAAATGCTGAATGATAGGCCGATGCCAATAATGATGACTGTTGCAGTTGCTAGTCCAGTCGTGCCCCACATGAGCATTCCTGTGAGTCCTCGGGTTATGCCGTTCACGATTGCTACGCCAGCCACTTCAACACCATAATAATAGAGTGTTGCACTGAATGCTGGTGAATAGAGACAAGCAATAGCGAGAACTAGCGAGACGAACAACGATATTATGATGAACCATACGAGTTTTCTCATTTTTACACCTCCAACTATTTATTGAAACCTACCTGACCCCACTTAACCGACAAAGGAAAAACCCTGGTCTCGCTTCGATTCAACACTTCACCATATTCCTTGTCTACAGCGTAAGCTGGCAGGTAGCCGAATGTCTGTGTCAATTTTTCACGGATGACAGGCTCGGTTTCCGCTTCAAAGACTTTCTCACCATTTTCTTTACAATAAAGGCAGAAGTCTAAAACTATGCGGTTTGCTACCTCTCTTTCCGTGTGATGCTGCTTGCGTCTAACTTGAGCTTCCAAGCTTCTTACATGTGGCACTTTTCTGATCCTCTTGTGCTGCTTGAGGGATTCATATAGCGTCCACACTATTTTAGCGGACTCTGAAAGAAAGACTATGTTTGCAGCACGGTATCTTCTTTAGTGAGTGTTCCTATAAAGGTTTTATGGTTCTTGAGAAAACTGTTTCCAGAGTGAAGCACAAACAATGGTGTTTTTGGGTTGGTTTACTATTAATTATTTAGACTATTACTCTAAAAAAGTAGACAGAGAGCTTTTATAGCTCTAAGCCTACTTTACCTTGATCCGCAATGCTACAAGACACACTCAAATCTAATAGCTTTTTCGGTCAATACTCCGACAAAATCTTACAACTCTGCAACGAAACCTTCAGCACCATGTACGCTAACATTTTCAAGCGTTACTGGCATGATGGAAAGTTCATGTCAAGGATGCCTTGTAACTACTGCAAAACAGACTGGAAAGACGGAGTCTATGAAGTTCACATTCCAACAAGAGAAGACCCAGAGTTTAACATGGCCTACTACCGCATAATTGTGAAGGTCTTGCCAGAGATGGATATGGAAACAGCAAAACAAGAAAGCCAGAAACTACAAGCAAGCCTGAACCCGCCAATGGGTTATAAGGATAGCGAGCTGATAGTGCTTGTTTCCCCGAAACTGAAAAAAAGGGGGTTTCTCAGAGCCTTCAAACATGTTAAAAGGCCAGGCTTCTTGACTGGTTTATTTGTGACTAAGGTTCCAGAGATCGCCTTCAAACGACTGCTCACCGTTCTTAAAAACTTCTTTCAAAGAAGGATAGCCAAACTCTTAGAGAGACTTGAAGTGAGACCTTGGCACCTTGACTATAAGGAAGACACACTCTATTATATTAATGATGTTACGTATATAATAGAACACTTTTCCCACGGAATAGCATGTACGGTTAAGTGTTTTAGTCATTGTCTTTCTTGGTTTGTTGGTAAAATAAGGTCTGTAAAGCATGAGATAGGTGTGCAGAACATGATAAAACTATCATTCAGACCCTTGCGAGAGATGCCTAAAAGAGACCAATTCCGCGTTCTTGAGGCTCTACAAGTTCAAGTGAACGGTCATGGCTAGACTTTTGACTCTGAAAAAAGGAAAAGAGTTTATTGTGTTACGTAAGGCTACAAAGTTGCATCAGTGCCATGAGTGCAGTCACGCAATTCCAAAAGGGGTTCTGTATGTTGAAGACCATTTAACTTATCCACAAACAAGATGTGACGGAAGCTTTTGGCTTAAGCGCTATACTAACAAGATTTGCCTTCTATGTTGGCGTGGACCCTTACCGAAATAGGCCTTGTTTGCGTAGTATGCAGACTGCTGCAGCTTCACGAGGCAAACGTTGAAACCTCATTGTTTTACCTCTGGCGGTTTCCTGAATATTGCGTCAAAACGGATCGGCTCAGGCTTCCGTTCCTCTGGTGTTGGTTCAGGAATCTTTGCCTCTTTCATCTGGCTTCTGAATGGGCATTCCTTGAAGTGTGTGCGCCAACCAGATTCTGTGCAATGATAAGGATATGTTGCATAGTCTGATTGGCAGGTGCGTAAATACTGTGCGCCTTGGTATGCGGGTTTAGAATATTCACATTCTTCAGGTTCCTGAGCCATAACATCCCTTCTTACAATACATTTTTCCGTTGGCTATTCTCATTTCGAGACATGAGCCACAATCAAGGTTGTTAGTACAATTCTTCAAGTTCACTCATCCTTCTTCGCCTTTTTCTTCACTCATGGCCAAACCACTTCTGAAACCACTTGTTGATTTCTTCAAGTTGATCCTTGCCGAAAGTATCATCTTCATGTGGGAAGCCATCGTCAAACCAATGGTCATTAGGATTGACAAATGGAAAATCTTTCTTAGCCTTATCAAGAATCTTGTCAATGTTTGGTAAACATTCTTCATGGCAAATCCCGTCATCTAATTCTCCATACGCTTTATGGATTCTCTTCTTTAATTCGCCTTCTTCACTCATGCTTCATTCCTCTTGGGTGTGCTTACGGTGAAAAAGTCCTTATCCTCAAGGGCACGTAGATGGCGTGGCGGCCAAAAACTATCTTGAGAATACAACCTTTTCATTCCCGCCACATCCACAATGCGAGTTCTTCTTTGTGCGGTTCATAATAAAAGGGTTTTGGTTGAACTGTACGGTTTCACAAATATGGAAAGCCTTAAATGCTTTAACATACACGTAAATACTTGAAAGTGTTTCAGAATGGCTAAACCAAACAAGCAAATCAACCTAACATTACCCGACGACTGGTATGAAGCATTAGAAAACTTGAAAACCGTCTACGGCGCATTGACTGTTCAAGATGTGATTCGGGTTGTTCTTGCGGGCGTGTTGCATAAGGAGGAAAAGTAATGTTGTTTGAGCGGAATGAAAGTAAAGTTGCAAATCTGTTAGCCACCATCGACGAGCTTGTGGATCACGACAAAATAGAGGTCTTGGTAGAGTGTATTGTGGAATTGCAGAAGCAGATCGAGGAGCAGGAGAAGGCTATCAAAGAACTCAAGGATAGACTTGAGAGTCACGAAACCTTTACGCCTGAGTTTTGTCGACAAGAAGCAGAGTTTCAGAAGCATGTTTTGGAGCTGAAAAAATGAGATATCAATGTTTGAATAAGGATTGTGGCAAGGTGTTCATACACCCTGCAAAACTCATAAACCAAACACAGACAACCACAAAAGTTGAAAATGATTATCTTGGAACTTCCGCTTCATTTACTGGAATCCCAACAACCACTACTCACGAATATCATGTGTGCCCTTATTGCAACAATGTGAACATTGACGAGTATGTTGAGCCTCAGCCGCAAATCGTCAGCGTTAAAAGTGTGCCCATCGAGGAAGTGGATTCTCTGATAAAAGAAGGCTACGTGGTTCTTGAGGGCGGAATCTATGCTAAAACGTGCAATCTCATAAAGAAAGAGGAGAAGAAAAAGCCATGAGTCAAGATGATGTTTTAGGTCGCATAGACAAACTCGAAAAATGGGCGATAGACATGCTCGTAAAGATAGATCAGGTTCGCGAATCCATGTTGCTCTACTGTGATGGCCAAGACGCTGTGAACACGCAGTTGCGCAGGAACATTGGTGGAAACCCGTTTAAAGCCCAAACCCTAGAGCAGAAAGTCAAAGAGCAACCGCTTGAAGTGAAGCTTTCCTACAATGTGGATGCTTTGAAGTGGGAGCTTAGAACGCCGAAGGAAGAGGGCAAGAAGCCCTATGAGATTGCGCAGGATGATGGTAGCGAGAACTTTAAGAACTTGGTTAAAGCGGTTGACAGTGCGGGTGAGAAGGGCATGTTCACACGGTTTGGATCGTATTGGGTGATGTTTGAGGGGAAAGCGGTGGGTCGGAGGGCTAGGAAATGAAGGTGGAGGAAACCAACAAATGAAGCCGTTAAGAAATGTTGGAAGCGTGAAGAAAGCGTACATCCAAGCGGTAAAGCTTCGCTTGAAACAGGCAATCGAGCATGATGCGGAAGGAATCATGTCGGAAAGTTGTTATATGTGCAAAGAAGTCAAAAAACATCTAGAAGCTGGTTCATCTGGCGCATGTGCAGTGTGTCCTATCCCTTTTGTTTGTGAGCGATTCCAAAACTTGCGCGGGATTGCCGTTAGATGTGGAGAGTGGGTCCAACTGAAAAGCTATCTCAGAGACTTGTTGAAGAAGGTGGGGGGTTCGCCATGAGAAAGCTTAGACGCTTCCATGACTCTTTCGTTCTACTGAGCACAAATTGCAAGTTGAAGCAGACTGGGCAAGAGGTTCATTGCGACCTTGCTAAATCGGAGCATTGCCCGAAGAAAACCTATGCTTACGTGTTTACGTTAACTTGTTTTGAGGTTGAGAAGCCGTGAGCCAAACCAAGGAACAGAAAATAATCCATGAAATTGCAGACTTGGAAGAAAAGATAAGGCAGAAGAACAATGAAATCCGCGACATTAACAATGCGATAATTGATTTGAGAAACAGTCTGTTTGTGCTGAAATTTAATCGTGGTGAGAGATACCTATGAGCCAAACCAAGCGGAAGGTGAAGATTAGGCAACACATCGCCCAATTACATATAAAGACTCAGGCAGTGAATTGCCCAAATTTCAAGCAGAAGAAAGCTGAAACAAAAACAACATGTGACCAAATGAGAAGATGTAAGACTTGCGAGAGGGTTTCTGAGGCTGAGCACACTAAGCTTCAAGAAGCGCATAAGAAATCTGTTCAAAAGCTTGGCGAAATCACTGGGATGTATATTCGTAAAAACGAGGTTCTTGAGGGTGAAAACGCCAAACTCAAAAATGAAATTGCTGAAGAAAGGACTGGAAACGAGTTTTTGAATACTGAAAACTTGGCTTTGATGGGTGATTGTGTTGCATACCAGAAGAGGCTTGAGGCAATCAAGTCTCTCTACGAAAACCGACCAAAACGAAGACCTTTCATAAAGGGAATGAAAGGCGAAGAATGTTATCTTGACGGCGAAGTAGATGAGTTTCTGAAGGAGCTTGGGGTTTTGCTTTCACCGAAAGAAGTAGACTCGAACCAAACCCTATCGTCGCATCAATGTTGGCTTACACATAGTCCTCTTGGCTGTTCTTGGGTAGATTGTCAAGATTGCCCTATGCGAGAATTGGAATATTACGGTGGCTTGGAGAGAAAATTCAAAGAGCTTGACCAGAAAACGAGGGAAGGCGACTCAAAATGACGAAGAATGAGGAAACATTCACCGCAAACCGCAACCACATGCGCCTAATGCGTCGGCTAGGCTGTGAACTGGAATGTATGAAACAAATTTGTTTGCATGGTTCGAGGGCGATTGTGGTTG
>Ga0315293_10000068_pt1 | contig 78212 bp, 66 predicted proteins | sample YL17G13_20_MG_FD_203071 | JGI IMG/M metagenome (GOLD analysis project Ga0315293, IMG submission 203071) | Sediment microbial communities from Yellowstone Lake, YNP, Wyoming, USA - YL17G13_20 | ecosystem: Environmental > Aquatic > Freshwater > Lake > Sediment | place: USA: Wyoming | collected...
TTGCCGCGATCCTGAACCAGTCAAGCACGATCTACATCCTGATTCTGGCCGCGATCTTCCTGAAGGAGCCGCTCACCCGCCGCAAGTTACTTGCCTCCCTCGTCGCCCTCGCCGGCATCATCCTCGTGACGGTCTAGGGGCGCCGCCAGTCTCGGACCATCCGCTGCGTTGCGCTCGCCGTCACGCATCTTCAACGTACCCTCCGGGTACGCCTCCGGTGCGGCCGGCTCGCGCGCCTTGCGGCTGGCCCAATCCGGGCGGCGCGGCTATCGCGCCCAGCCCACCTCGATGCAGGCTCTGACGTCCCGCTGCCTTTGGAGCAATGGCCGCGCCACACGCGGTGCGCATTGAATACCCCCCGCCCGTTCAAGTGCGATTACCCAAGCCCGCCGCAGCTTGCAGGGAGGAATGGCGCCTCGAGGACCGGCGGGGCCAATCCCGCCCCGCGGGCGAAAGGAGCTATAACGCCCGACCGTGCGGGAACCGAGCGTTCCGATCGCCGTGTGGAGACGCGGGCGACCCGAGGCCGTTGGCCGAGGAGTGAACCGCGAGGGTTCACGCGGCGAGCGGAACACCTCGGTCGCACGTGAGGGCGGGTCGGAGGGCTGCGCTCGATGCGCAGCCCGAGCGACCGCTCCGAGCCCGCGGGGCAAAGAAAAGCCGTGCGCCAGCACACTCGAGGCTATTGCTTCTGTGCGAGCGGACGGAGCAGAAACAGCTCGAAGGTGGGCGTGTGCGGACCCGGCGTCGCGAGCGGGAAGCCGATGCTGCCCTGCAGCAGCGTACCCCACGGTCCCGGCACGTTGAGGCCGAGCCCCACGCCCGAGAGTGGCCGCGCCGAATACCCCGAGCGTGGGTCGCGGGCCCAGCCGAGGCCCAGCTCCACCTGGCCGCGCACCCTCGCCGACAACGGGAGCGCCAGAGAGGCTCGCGTCACGGCCAGGCGGTCCGGCACTACCTGGTTGGAGGCGATGCCCACGATGCGCACGCCGCCGAAGCGCGCGGGTGAAGGAGCGGAGAAGCGGTCGAGGTTCGACCCTGCCCACAGCTCGCCGTCCAGGTGCAGCCGTGCGAGCGGAAACAGGGATCGCTCCCACACCACCGCCAGCCGGCCCAACTTCCACGAGCTTTCCGGCTTCTGGTGCCCGAGGAGTCCCCACCGCTCCCAGTCGTTCCGCCAACCCGCCTGACCCGAGACGATCAGGCTGGCGGAACCGACGGCCGCGCTGCACTCCAGCTTCGCCACCTCCTCGAAGGTGTCGGTAGGCAGCACGAAGGCAGGCGAGATGGTGTCGGTGCGGCCGAAGTCCAAGCGGTTCACCCCCAGCTCGAGCAAGAGGCGTGCGAATCCGACGTTCGTGGCAACCCCGGCGCCAACGCTCTGGCGCTGCACCTTGACCGCCTCGCCCCTCACCTCGTGCCCCTGCACATAGACGTTGCTGGCGAACGGTACGAGCTGCACGAACGCACGCGCCGAGAGCTCGACGCTGCCGCGTCGTGAGGACCACGCCCCGTCGTTGACGACGCCGGCGATGAGCAGGCGCAGCTGTTCCTCGCGGTCGCGAAAATTGAAGTCCTGGATCTGCAGCCCACCGAAGGGCACCGGGAAGGACAGCCCCGGATCGAAGACGACCCCACCGATCAGGAAGCGCTGCGACTCCCTGGGGAGAGACCCTACGACACGGCCACCGCGACCGTCCGGCACCAGCGCGGCCATCCCGCCTGGGGAGTCGCGCAGCATGCGGTGCTTGCTCGCGTAGGCAGCGCTTCGCTTCGCGGCGAAGTCGGCCGCATTGAGGACGAACTCGGTCAGCACGAGCTCCCGATGCACGGTCGCGGTGCTGCCGAACGCTGAGAGGAAGTCGTCCGCGGTGACGCGGGAGGGCAGCCAGAGCAACTCGCCAGAGAGCTCCTGCGGGCTGTACGTATTGACCGACCGGGTGGCGTGGGCCTCGCCTGGAAGACCCTCGGCGGCCTCCGACAGCTCTACCAGGCCGAAGCTGGCTGCATCGATGAAGGCGGTGCCGCTCCGCGCCGTGCCCCCGGAACGCCCGCTCGCGAATGTGAGCGCGAAGCACCGTCGTCCCTGGCGCTCCTCGAGCCCGCGCAGCTCGTAGCGGTAGGAGGACTCGAGGCGCAGTGCGAGCGGCGGCGCCGGCGGCCGCCTGGGCTCCAGGAAGGGGAGGTCGGGCAGCGCATCCGGGTTCCACGCCACTCCGTCCACCCACGCCCGCGCCAGCTCCCAGTCCGTCCCTACCCCGCGCTCCCAGAACGCCGGCCCCGCGAGCACCACCTCGAAGCTGCGGGCGAGCTGCTCAACCCACACCCGCACCAGCAGCCGCTGCTCGGCCCGCCACCGGGGGACCAGCCTCTCCTGGCGCGCGGCCGCACGCTGGTGGCGAGCCAGCACCTCCGCCGCGGACGGCAGCCGCTCGCCGCTCACCTCCACCTTCTCGAAGGCACCCTCCCCCGCGGGCCGCAGCGCGACCAGCACCCCTCCGGCGGGAAGCGCCGGCACGGCGGCGACCGCCGCGTCACCGGCCCGGTGCAGCCGGAGCGGCCGGGGGTCACCGGCCAGCGCCGCCTGGCCGTACCACGCCCCGGGCAGCGTGACGTCCCCGCCGGCAAACCCGCGAGGCAGCCCCACGACGGTGGCGAGGTCGGCGCTGCGCAGGGCGGTAGGAAGCTCCACCCCGGCAGCGCGCGCAGCCTGCGGCTCCGGCAAGAGGCCGGCGACCTCGTGCGCCCAGGCCGGCTCTGCCCCCGTCAAAACCGCGCTCGCACCGGTGGCGAGCGCAGCAACTGCCTGGCCCGGGTCCGAGGCCGTCACGACAAGCGCGACACCCAGCAACCGCGCCAGCAGTCCAGGGACCGCGTGCGGCTCCGGAGCGGGCTCGCTGCAAAAGCCGTCGAGGTACGGCAGCACGATTTCAGGCGGCAGGGCGCTGCCCAGGCCGACCAGAGGCACCCCCCTCGAGGACAGGGACACCGCGGTCTCCAGCCAGCGCTGGTCGGGCTGGGCGGGCGGCTGCGGAAGCTCCAGAAGGTACCCGGCGGCCTTGACCTCGGGCGCCGGCGCGTCGGCCGGCACCAGAACCCAGCTCGAGGGGCCGGACCTCGGATCGGGGATGACTGGGGGGAGAGCCGGCGCGGCGAGGAGCAGGAGCGCTGCCAGCATCGGCTGCGGCTAGCCGTGTCCCGGCGGCATCATCTCCCCGGCCCTGATGGCGAATGGAACGGTGTTCTCCGGCGGGGTGATCGGGCAGCGACCGGCGATCCCGTAGGCGCAGTCCGGGTTGTAGGCGCGGTTGAAGTCCAGACCCACCACGCCGCCCGGCAGGCGCTCGATGTCCAGGTAGCGGCCGGCTCCGTAGGTTTCGGCGCCCGCACCGGCGTCCCGGAACGGCAGGAAGAGCTCGTCGGGGTAACGCTCACGGACGTCGTCGAGCTGGAACACGGAGAGCGCCGCCTCGCCGCCGGGGAAGCGCAGTCGCACCCGGCCCACACGGTGGGCGGGGCGCTGCTCGCCGTTACTGGCGGCGATCCTGAGCGGCTCGGGCGGGTTGACCGGCTCGAGCATGGCGCGGAGGCGGTAGTCCGGATCGAACGGGTAGAAGTGCAGCCCCTGGAAGTGCGCAGCCGCCTCGGGTGGGAGCTCCCCCCGCACCGCCTGCTCCCGCTCCTGGCGGTACTTCATCTCGGGGGTCGGAAGGGGCGCCCGGCATGCCGCTGCCAGGGCAAGCAAGAGCAACGAGACAAACGTGTTGCGCGTCATGCGAAAAGGGGCGGCCCGGACGGTCGGCGCACGCATCGAGGTCAGCACGGCCAGGGCGCTTCAGAAAATGACGTGATCGACGAAGAACCTGTCGGGGGTGGTCTTCCCGCTCACCAACTCGGCGGCGTCGGCGGCGGACATCCGGAACAGGCCGGCCTCCTTCCCCGCTTCGTTGAGCATCTGGATCTCGACGCGCTCCGGCAAGCGGTTGGGCGCCTTCTCGGCCAAGAGTTGGTAGGTCGAGCTCACCGCCTGCAGCGCCTTCAACGTCTCGGGCTGCCCGTTCACCTGGATCTCGATGAACAGGTAGCTGGGCTGGGTACCCTCACTGGTCCGGTACAGGTAGAGGTGGTAGCTCTCCAGCCCCTGCTGGAACGCCTGGTCCACCTGCGGGTCGCGGTAGCGAGCCTCGCGGTACCCGACGCCGGGGGTAGGGGTGGGCTTCGCCGCATCGCCCTCCTTGGTGGCGATTCCGGCGCGGATGCGGCCGAGGGCGGACATCGGCCGCGTCGGCGTGGGCGTCGGAAAAACGCGCTGGATGTCCACCCAGTCGAGAGCCTCGGCGTCACCCAGGTTCAGCGCGTTGGTCTTCTCCGTGGCCTGAACGTCGATCTGCGACAGCGGGATCAGGATGAAGGTGCCGATCTTCGTCACGAAGACGGCGTTTGGCCCCTTGACCTGGTACTTCTCCTTCGCCACCATTCGGGCCCCGTTGCGGAGGACGACCACGTAGACGGCCAGCGCCTGTTGCGCCAGGAGGAAAAACAAAACGCCGAGAAACGCAGCCCGCTTCACGTTGACAACCTCCTTACCTAGGCTAGTATAGCCTCCCTGGGGGAGCACCGATGCTGATCGTGATGACGGTGGGCGCAACCCCGCAGCAGGTCGAGCGGGTCATCGAGCGGGTCTCCGCTCTGGGGCTCAAGGCCCATCCAATCCCCGGGGCCCAGCGGGTCGCCATCGGGATCACCGGCAACCAGGGCGCAGTGGAGCCCGCACTGTTCGAAAACCTGCCCGGTGTGCTGGAGGTCATACCGGTTTCGCACCCCTACAAGCTGGTCAGCCGCGAGGCAAAACCGGAGAGCAGCATCGTCATGGTGGGCGGGGTGCCGGTGGGTGGAGACAACTTCGCGGTGTTTGCCGGCCCATGCTCGGTGGAGACGGCGGAACAGACCCTCACGATCGCCCGCCACGTGCGCGCTTCGGGTGCGCAGATCCTGCGCGGCGGCGCGTTCAAGCCACGCACGTCCCCCTACACATTCCAGGGGCTGGGTGAGCCAGGGCTCGCGATCCTGCGGGACGTGGGGCACGAGGTGCAGATGCCAATTGTCTCCGAGGCCCTCGACGAGCGCTCGCTCGACCTCGTCGCCGAGTACTGCGACATGATCCAGATCGGCGCCAGGAACATGCAGAACTACTCGCTGCTTCGTACGGTCGGGCGCTTGCGCAAGCCGGTCCTGCTCAAGCGCGGCATGGGCGCCACCGTCGATGAGCTGCTGATGGCGGCCGAGTACGTGCTCGCCGAAGGCAACTACCAGGTCGTGCTGTGCGAACGGGGAATCCGCACCTTTGCCGACCACACCCGCAACACACTGGACCTGGCGGCGGTGGTGGCCGTCCAGCGCCTCTCCCACCTCCCCATCATCGTGGATCCTTCACACGGGACGGGGAAGCGGCACAAGGTCGTGCCGCTGGCGCGGGCAGCGGTGGCGGTGGGTGCCGACGGGCTCATGATCGAGGTGCACCACGAGCCCTCGCAGGCGCTCTCCGACGCCTCGCAGGCGATCCTGCCGGGCGAGCTCTCGGAGCTCATCCAGCAGCTCCCGCAGCTGCTGCCGCTCACCGGTCGGCACATGGCGCAACCGCTCAGGCTGAGCGCCTAGCGCCGCCATGGCCCCTCTCCTGCTGCCACTCACGCTGACAGCCGCACTGGCCTGGCTCGACCCCGCCGCGGTTCGGCCGGGACAGAAGGGCGTGTGCGTCACCGAGTGGACCGGCGGGCAGCGGCGCGAAATCCCGGTGGAGGTCCTCGGGATGCTGGACGCCATGGGACCCGACCGCAGTTCCGTTCTCGTCCGCCTCACCGACGAGCGCATGTCCGGCTCGGGAGTGGTTGCCGGGATGAGCGGCTCGCCCGTCTACGTCGACGGGAAGCTACTGGGGGCCGTTGCCTTCGGCTGGGCCTTCGCGAGGGAGCCTCTCGCCGGGGTCACTCCCTTCTCCGCGATGCAGAGAATCGCACCCGGCGGCCCCGCCCCGGATGCACCCGCGCCCGCCCTCACGCAGCTCGCCGCGCTGGCTGCCGGGAAGGTGCAGCCGCTTTCGGTGCTGCCGTCGCTGCCTCCCCGCGACGGACAAGGTCCGCAGTTGGTCGCGGTGGGCGGGTTCCCGCTTGCCGGAGGCTTTCCGGCCGAGCTGCTCGGCGCCATGGGGCTGCAGGCGGTCCCGGCCGGCACGGGCGAGGCGCCCGAGGGGCCGCCCGAGGCCGGTGACATGATGGCGGTCCTGCTGGTGTGGGGCGACGCCACGGTTGCCGTGGGCGGCACCGTGACGGTTCGGGAGGGCGACCGCGTCTGGGCCTTCGGCCATCCGATCTGGGCCCTCGGCAACGTCCGGATGCCCGCCGCACGCGCCCGCGTGCTTGCGATCCAGGACTCCTATCAAAACCCGTTCAAGGTCTTTGCGGTGGGCAAGAGCTTCGGAACAATCGTCGCGGACCGACCCGCCGGCATCCTGGCGGTGGTCGGGGAACAGGCTTCTGGCACACCCGTCACGGTAACCGTGCGCGACGCCGTCGGCGTCGAAACCTGGCACTTCCGGGTCGCGGAGATGCCGATCCTTCAGCCCCTGCTGGTCACATACCTGGCCAGCGCCTCGCTGACCGCTCGCGGCGCCGCGGTGGGCGAGGCTTCCGTCCGCCTTGCGCTCACGGCGCACCTCTCCGATGGCAGGGAGGTGACCGTGCGGCAGGCGGCCAGAGGGGTCGATGCCCCTGCGCGCCTCTCGTCGTTCGCCGGCGGCGTGGTGAGCCTCCTGGCCAACTCGCCGTTCCCCCACCCGCGGGTGAGCGCGGTCGAGGTCACCCTCGATCACGAGGAGGAACCCCGGGGCGCGACGATTGCCGAGGTCGTGCCGACGCGTACCACGGTCAGCCCCGGCGAGGAGCTCCCGGTCACCGTCCGCCTGCAACCGTACCGGGCCACCCCCGAAGAGAAGCGGGTCGTGATCAGGGTGCCACAGAGCGCACTGCCGGGTCCCCTCGACCTGGTGGTCGCCGACGGCGCCTCGTGGAGCGAGTACCGCCTCCGCGCCGAGGCGGTCTCGCCCGCCGACTTCGCCGACCAGCTCACCCAGGTGGGCCGGCTCGAGAGCAGCACGACGCTCGTGGTGGCTCTGGAGGCCCGCGAGCGCGGCGTGGCACTGCCGGGCGCCTCCGAACCGGGGCTGCCTCCGTCGTGGTTGGTCACTCTGACCAGCGGGCTCGGGGCACGTGCCCTGAGCCGGATCGCCACCAACGTGGTCGCGGCCGAGCGCTTGCCCGGCGTGCTCCCCCTCGAGGGTTCGGTGCGTGTCTCGCTTTCGGTACGCGAACGCCCGGAGGTGCCATGAGACGCCTCGTCGTCGTCATCCTCTCCCTGCTCCCGCTCGCCGCGGGTGAGGCAGCCCAGACCCGCACCTTCGTGCTCGACACGCCGCGCGCCCTGGAAGAGGCCACCGGGAAGGGGGTGGCGATCTTCCCGGACGGGACCCTCCGACCGCTGCCGCCGCTAGCAGCCGTGGCCACCTTCGACGAGCCGCTTGGCCTTGCCCTCGCGCTCACCCCGGACGGCACGGCCTTCGTGGGGACCGGTCACCCCGCGCGCGTGTGGCGGGTCCGGGAGGGCAGGAAGGAGCTCGTTGGCGAGGTCGGTGCCGACCAGATCACCGCGCTGCTCGTCGACCCGGACGGCAACCTCTGGGCGACCACCGCGGCGCCCGCGCTGCTGCTGAGGGTGCCCGGTGCGAAGGGCAGGCCGGAGGAGGTGGCAAGGCTTTCCGAAGGCAACCTCTGGGACGTGGCGTGGTTCAAAGGCGGCCTGATCGCCGCCGCCGGCAACCCAGGGCGTCTGATGCGCCTGACCGGCAAGGGGCTCGAGGTGGCCTCGCCGGTGCCGGACCGCCACGCGCGCTGCCTCGCCGTGAGCGGGGATGCGCTCCTCATCGGGACCTCGGGGAAGGGCTTCGTGATGCGGTGGACCGGCCAGGGGACGCCCGGCGTCGTGTACGACTCCGGTTTCACCGAGATCGTCGCGCTGGCCGTGGCGCCCGAGGGCGTGGTGTACGCCGCAGGCCTCACCGGCGACCCGACGATGGGCAAGCCCCCGGCCAAGGAGGAGGCGGAGGCAACCGCCTCGGTGACGGTCAGCGAGAGCACGTCCGCAACCCCGCAGACGCAGAAGGGGCCCGCGACCTCGGAGATCGTGCGCATCCTGCCGCCCGGCGCCGCGGTCTCGGTGCACCGTTTTGCCAAGCAGATCGCCGGGACGCTGGCGTGGGGCGACGGCGGCCTCGTGATTGGCACCGGGGTCGAGGGTGAGCTTTGGCAGCTCGTGGACGGCTCGGCAGCGCAGCTCGACAGCGTGGACGCCACCCAGGTGGTGCGTGTGGCGGCGGGCGGACAGTGGGTGCTCACCCAGGGGCCGGTCAGGCTCCTGCGCCGCAGCGGGCCGCCCCACGGCACCTTCGCGTCGCCGCCGCTGGACGCCGGCCAGCCGGCGCAGTGGGGCGAGGCCGAGCTGCGCGGGGAGCTCCCGGCGACGGGTGGGTGCGCGCTTCGTTTCCGCTCCGGCGCGGTGGCCCCGCCCGACGACACCTGGAGCGCGTGGTCCGCTCCGCTGCCCTGCCCGGGGGGCAAGGTGAGCGCCCCGGCGGCCCGGTACCTGCAGTGGCAGGTGGAGCTGCAGCCTCCACCGTCCGGACCCGCCGCGCGGGTGGGCCGGGTTGTCGTGGCCTACCGCCAGATCAACCTTCCCCCGGAGGTCAAGGAGCTCACCGTCCACGATCCGGGTGAGATATTCCTCAAGGGTCCGCCCCCCTCCGATCGCATCGTCGAGGCGCAACACCCGGAGTTCTCGGGCATCTTCACGACCCTCGACGACGATGCCAAGGAGGGTCAGGAGCGCCTGGGCAAGAAGTACTACCGGGTCGGCTACCAGAGCCTCTCGTGGAAGGCGGACGACCCCAACGGGGACGCCCTGCGGTTCATGCTGGAGGTCCAGGGGCCTGGCAACGAGCGCTGGTGGAAGGTTCGGGACGGCCTCGAGACGGTCGTGCTGGCCATCGACACCCAGGCACTCGCCGACGGACTCTACCGCTTCCGCCTGACGGCGACCGACGCACCTGCAAACCCGGAGGCGCCGGCCACCACAAAAGCACTTTCGAGCTGGGTGGTCGTTGACAACACCCCGCCGAAGGTCACCGTGGTCCGCGAGGGCGCCTTTTGGGTCGCGACCGCCGACGATGCGCTGTCGCCCATCGTGCGCGTCGAGTGGAACCGGGACGCCGACGCCTGGCACCCCCTTGCCCCTGAGGACGGCCTCCTCGACAGACGGCACGAGACGTTCCGCGTTCAGGTTCAGGCTGGGCAGCACGTGCTCGCGGTGCGCGCGATGGACGACCACTACAACCGCGCCACCGTGGCGGTGGAGGAGAAGCCGTGAGCGACCAAGCGATCACCGCGGTCTACCCCGGCAGCTTCGACCCGTTCCACCTCGGGCACCTGGACATCGTGCGGCGGGCGCTGACTATCTTCCCCCGAGTCGTAGTGGCGGTGCTCGAGAACACCGACAAGACGCCGCTCCTGTCCGCGGAGAACCGCGTGGAGCTCATCCGCGCCACGCTCCGGGGCATGGCTGGCGTGGAGGTGACCTCGTTCTCGGGGCTGCTGGTGGACTTCATGCGGCAGACACAGGCGCGAGTCATCCTGCGCGGAATGCGGGCGGTCTCCGACTTCGATTACGAGTTCCAGATCGCCCTGATGAACCGCCGCCTCTGGGCCCTGGCCGAGACGGTTTTCCTGACCCCCAACGAGGAGTTCACCTACCTGTCGGGGCGGATCGTGCGGGAGATCTGGCACCTCGGCGGCGACGTCTCAGGGCTCGTCCCCGAACCGGTGCGTCAGGCGCTCGAGGCGCTGCGCCGCTAGTCCTCGAGCTTCTCGAGCTCGAGGTCGATGTCGGCGTACTCCTCCTCGGCCTGGGGGTGGACGACGATCTTGATCCACGCTGTCCGGTAGCCATCCAGGCTCAGCTTGACGTAGTACGTGCCGGGCCCACCGAAGGAGTACTTCTTGCCGCCGCCGGCATCGTCCCAATCGTCGGCCTTTCCGATCGTCGCGCCGTCGATCGTGATCAGGGCCTCCTCGGGATCCACGCCGAAGATCGCTCCTTCGCGGCACTCGTAGACCTTCTCGATCGGCGGGGTGTGGGTGGGCCGAGGTTTGGGGGCGGCTGCAACTGGGAGGGCGCCGGCAGGGGGCGGTGCGACGGCGGTGGGGGCAGCGAGGCTCTGCTGCCCGAGCGCGGGAGGGGCCGCAGGGGCCCGCTCCTCCGCCGCCGGCGCAGACGTGGGGGCCGCCGACCCGGAGAGCACCACGCCCGCCGGCGGGTTGCCGCGAGCGAGCAGCAGCGCCAGGACGAGTGCCAGCACGCCTCCACCCAGGACGATCACCGGCACCAGCGGGAGGTTGCGTGGCGCGCCGGGCGCGGAAGGTGGGGCGCCGACCTGCATCGGCACGGCCTGACCGCAGCGCGTGCAGACTCTTGCGCCCGGTTCCAGGGCGTTTCCACATTTGGGACAGAGATCCGCGCTCATGGGGGCCTCCACACCGCCCGTCGGGACTCCCCGACGGCCGGCCGTCTCTTGTGCGCGCTCCGCCGTCAATTCTCCAACAGCTTGGTGTCCACGTCGGCGATCTCGTCGCTGGCTGCCGGGTTCACGACGATCGCGATCCAGGTGGTGCGGTAGCCGGCGAGCGCCAGCTCCACGTAGTGCTTGCCGGGGCGCGAAAAGATGTACGTCTGGCCGCCGCCCTTGCCGTCCCAGTCGTCGGCCTTGCCGATCTCTTTCCCGTCCACCGTCACGATGGCCTCCTCGGGCGAGACGTTGAACTCGGCACCGCTCTGGCAGTAGAAGATCGCGACCACCGGCGGCACCGTCGGCTCCGGTGTCGCCGACGGGGGCAGCGTGGGCCTGGGGACGGCCGTCGGCGGCACCGCGGGCAGAGCGGCCAAGGTCGGCAGCATCGTCGGCTCGACGACCCGCTGCGGCGTGAAGCTCGGCCGCGGGGCGGGTGCAACCCCTCCCGCGAGCACCGTCGGCACGCCCGCCGCCACGGGAGCGCCACCGGGAGGGCTCGACTCTCGGCCGGTCCCGGCAGGCTCGCGGCGTGCCAGCCTTCCGGCCACGATGAGGGCGGCCAAGCCGAACAGCGCCACCCCAACCGCGGTCAGAACCAGCCCGACGGGAAACCTCGATGATCGCCCCGTCACAGGAGGCGGACCGGCGGCGACCGGCTGGGCGGCGGGTGGGGGGGGCACCGGAGGCGTCACCGGGAGCTTCATCGTGGGGCCGGTGATCTCGATGCTGGAGACCGGCAGGCGCGCGGCCAGCGCCCGCGCGCTGGCGGCGAACGTCGCGGCGTCCGGGATGCGAGCCTCGAGGGGCTTGGCGAGGCAGAGGCGGAGGAAGGCCGCGGCGTCCTCCCCGAGCGCACGTGAGATCTGCGGGTCGGCGAGCGGGTCGTCGTGCAGGATCTGGTAGATCAAGGTGGTGACCGTGTCCGCCGGGAACGGCTTGCGGCGCAGCAGCAGCTCGTAGAGCACCACACCCAGGGAGAAGAGATCCGCGCGGCCGTCCAAAACCTCGCCCCGCACCTGTTCGGGTGCCATGTACGCCGGGCTTCCGATGACCGTCCCGGCTCGCGTGAGGTCGGTCTGCTCCCCGATGGCCTTGGCCACCCCGAAGTCGGCCACCTTCACCCGCCCGCCGCGGGTCAGCATGATGTTGCCGGGCTTGACATCCCGGTGCACCACCCCAAGGGCGTGGGCCGCGCCGAGCGCATCGGCCGCCTGAGCGACGACCTCGAGCGCCTCGGGGGCCGAGGGGAACCGCCGCCGTGCCAGCCGCTCGCTCAACGATTCCCCCTCCACCAGCTCCATCACGAGGTAGAGAGAGTTTCCCTCCCGCCCGGCGTCGTGGACCGTGACTACGCCCGGATGATTGATACGCGCCGCCACCCGTGCCTCGCGCAGGAAACGCGCCTCGAGCTCCTCGCCCGAAAGCGGCACCAGGTTCGTCCGGGCCGCGATCACCTTGATGGCGATTGGGCGTTCCAGCGCGGGGTCCATCGCACGGTAGACCACGCCCATCGCCCCGCGCCCGAGCTCACCCGTGATCGTGTAGCGGCCGATGGAGGCAGGCAGGGTCAAGCCGGCTATCCCTCCGACTTCTCGGGCCCGGTATCCGCATCCTCCGGCAGCGCGTCTTCCCCGGCCTCGGCGCGGCCGAGCATGGCGTCGGCCTGCTCGGCGTGTTCCGGCGGGACCAGCAGAAGCACCTCGGCTTCGTCAACCTGGGGGAACGGGTTGAGAACAACGTGTTTGTCGATGACCTCGGCCGGAATGTCCTGCTCCTGAAGCAGACCTTGGGCAAGGCGAGCTTCTTCAGCCGTCGTGTACGAGGCGATCTCGACCCATTCGGGCCCGGGCTCGGCCGGCCTTTGGGGTTTCGACGGGAGCGCGTCGACAAGAGCGACGCCGCACTCGGAGCAGCGGCTGAACCCTTCCCGGTACTCCGCGCCACACTGGGGACACCACGGCATGGTCCACCCCCGATGTGCGAGGGCTAGAACTCGAACACCTCGCCGTCAAGAACGTCGGAGAGCTGGCGCATCACGGCGGCGCTGACGGCCGCAGAGGCGCCCGCCACGATCGCGGCGCCTTTGGAGCGGCCGATCAGGAAGCCGAGACCGGCCGCCACACCCACCGACAGCATCGGGTGCCGACGCACCAGGTCGCGCCAGTCGATCTCGTCCGGAATGACCTTGTCGAGCAGGAAGTCGGCGTTCAGGCGCTGGCGCCGCTGGCTCGTCTCTTCCTCCTCTTGAAGCTCGTACAGCTCCTCCTGCTCGTGCTCGTCCTCGGTGCGCGGTTTCTCGTCATCCATGCGTTAGGGCTCCCGACGGCGCACCAGATAACCCAGGGCGAAACCGACTCCGATTGCGATCAGGATCGATTTCCCGGGGTTGCGCCGGATGTAGTCCACGACGTCGTCACGGACCTCCTTGACGTCTACCTCCTGCACCTTGGCCTTGACCTTGGCGTAGCCTTTCTTGACCTCGGCGTAGAGCTTGTCGAACTGGACCTTCGCCTTATCGTAGCCCTCTTCGACGACCTCGCGCGAGCGCCCGTAGAGCTGTCCCATCTTCTCCCGGGTGGACTCGAGCGCGGCGCGGGCCTCCGTCAGGTACGCCCGGGCCTTGCTGTACGCTTCCTCCGAGCGGACCTTGGCCTTGCCGTAGCCCTCCCCGAGTGCCTCCTTGGCCTTCGCCATCGAGCCTTCCGCACGGGCGATGGACTCCTTCGCTCCCTCGAGCACCCCGTGCACCGCGCCCTCCAGTTGATCGATCTTCTCTTCGACTCCCGAGGTCTTCTTCGTGGGTGTCATGGGTACCTCCCGGTCATCCCGTGATCGGCACGATTCTACGCCCCGGCCGGGAGACACGCAAGGAACCTGCTCGCAAGGACATGGGGTATCGGCCTTGAAGCACCCCCTGTGAGCGGGTATCGTTAGAGGCCCCAATGGTCTCCCTCACTTTCCTCGGCGCCACCGGGACCGTGACCGGCTCGCGATACCTCCTCGAGGCCCACGGTGCGCGGCTCCTGATCGACGCCGGGCTCTTCCAGGGCAAGAAGGAGCTGCGACTGCGAAACTGGGCCAAATTTCCGGTCTCACCAGGCTCGCTCTCGGCCGTGATCCTCACCCACGCGCACATCGATCACAGCGGCTTTCTCCCTCGCTTGGTGCGGGACGGTTTCGGCGGGCCGACGTTCGTGACCCCTCCCACCGGGCGCCTCCTGCACGCGGTCCTCCCCGACGCCGCCAACCTGCAGGAGGAAGAGGCGCGCTTCGCGAACAAGGTTGGGTCCACCAAGCACACGCCGGCACTGCCGCTCTTCACGGTCCGCGACGCGCATGAAGCGCTCGGTACCCTCAAGACGCTCCCGTTCGGGCAGCGGGCTACCCTCCAGCCGGGTATAGAATTCCGCTACCACAGGCAGGGCCACATCCTGGGCGCCGCGGCCGTGGAGCTCCGCATCAAGGTGGCGGGCGGCGAGCACATGACGCTTTACTTCTCCGGGGACGTGGGCCGCTACGATATCCCGATCCTGAAAGCCCCCGAGCCCTACCCGGGCTCCACCTACCTTGTGGTGGAGTCCACCTACGGCAACAGCTTCCACGACCCCGGGGACCCACGCGACCAGCTTGCAGAGGTCATCGCCGAAGCGGTGCAGCGCAAGGGCGTCATTCTCGTCCCCGCTTTCGCCATCGACCGCACCCAGGAGGTTCTCTACTTCCTGCGTGAGCTCATCGAGGATGGGGCCATCGACCCACTGCCGATCTTCCTCGACTCCCCCATGGCTCGCGAGGCCACCGAGACCTACCGCTCCTGCGCGCTCGAGCACGACGCCGAGATGCGCGAGCTCGTCCGGGAGGGGGTTGAACCCCTGGTGCCGCCCAACCTGGTGACCGTCGGACGCGTGGACGAGTCGAAGCGCCTCAACAGCCTGACCGGGCCGGCGATCATCATCTCCGCATCGGGCATGGCCACCGGTGGGCGCATCCTTCACCACCTCCGCCACCGCCTGCCCGACCCGAGCAACACCGTGGTGTTCGTCGGCTACCAGGCGGACGGCACGAGGGGTCGCAGGATCCTCGATGGCGAGGGTGAGGTGAAGATCTTCGGCGAGATGGTCCCGGTGCGGGCTCAGGTGCGCAGCATCCAGTCGCTTTCGGCGCACGCCGACGCGGACGAGCTGACGATTTGGGCCGGTGAGGCCGCAGCCTCCCCGAGGACGGTGTTCGTCACTCACGGCGAGCCCGAGGCCAGCCAAGCGCTCGCCGAGCGCTTCGGGAAGCGCTTCGGCTGGCGGTGCGTTGTGCCGGCCCTGGAGGAGACCGTCACCCTGTGAGACGAGCCCTCCGGGCGCTGGCCCGCTTCCTCGGCGACCTGATGCGTGCGCAGCACCGCGATCAGCTCCTCGTGCGGGCAGGCGCGCTCGCCTACACCACGTTGCTGTCGATTGTCCCGCTGCTCACCGTCGCGCTGGTAATGGTGGGGCGCGTACAGCCCGAGCGGGTGGCCGTGGTCGTGCAAGCCATCGCCACAGTGCTGCCTTTCTCCCCGGCCCGTGTGCAGGGCACCCTGGCGGCATTCGCCGAGCGCACGGCGGCCCTGGGGTGGATCGCGGTCGCCATATCGGTGCTTCTGACCTTCAACGCCTTCTACCAGATCGAGGAGGTCATCAACGACATCTGGGGTGTGCCCCGTCGTCGCCGCTGGCAGTGGCGGCTGGTCTCGTTCGCGATGGTGTTGCTGTGGGGGCCTCTGCTCCTCGCGGCTCTGGGCTCGGGCCTTTACTGGCTGTCGTCCCGGCAGTGGTACCCCCTGGTGGCCCCCGTAGGCCGCCCCCTCCCGGCGATCCTCGGCGCGGTGGTGCTGGCAGCGCTCTACCGCTGGGTGCCCCACACCCGCGTGAGTTGGCGCGCAGCGATCACCGGCGCTGCGGTCGGGGCGCTCGCGCTGACGGTCCTCCACATCGCGTTCCAGACCTACTTCCTGCTCGCCGCAGATCTCAACGTGATCTACGGCTCGCTCTCCCTGTTGCTGTTCTTTCTCTTCTCGCTCTTCCTGTTCTGGCTCGCCGTGCTGCTGGGTGCGGAGGCCTCATGGGTGGTGGGCCACGCGGTTCCTCCCCCCAGGCCCAACGGCGTCGAGGCCCTGGTCAACCTGCTGCTGGCGGTGCATCGGGAGGGCAGCCTCTCCACCGACGCCGTGGTCAGGCTGCTGGGTCACAGCGGTCATGATGTGCTCGCGAGCCTGGCCGCCGCCCCTTCCATCCTCACCGCCGACGTCACGGGTTGGCGTCTGGCCCGCACCGCCGAGGCAATCACCCTGGGCGAGGTGCGCGACCGCGCCGGGGTCGAGGCTTCTGGCAGCCAGGACTCGTTGACGCTTGCCGCGCTTGCCAAGCAGGTCAACGGCCACTAGTCGGATGCGCCGCCCGGGACGGCCGGGCGCGTGGGTCCCGAGACCGCCCAGCGCTCCATCTTGCGGACGAAGAAGTTGCTGCGCTCGGGCTTGCGGGCGGGCCCCGGAGGCGTCGGGCGCGTGCCCGGCTTGTACCCCGTGTACTCGGAGAACAGCCCGATCACGAGGGTGCGGCGCACGTCCACGAAGCCGGCTTCGTCCATCGCGGTGAGGATACGCTCCGGGGGGACGCAGGTCTCGATCGTGTCCCAGAAGTACCTCATCAGCAGTTCGGCCTCGCGGTTGCGCGTCCGCAGCCTCGTGAACGTCGGCACGACGCGGCGCAGGTAGAAGCGCAGGGCCGCATAGCCGAGTCTGTTCTCAGGGCGCGTCAGCTCGAGCACGCACAGGGTGCCTCCGGGTTTCAGCACTCTCCGAAACTCGCGGAGCGTGGCGGCCAGGTCGGAGAGGTGGCGCAGCGCGTAGCCCATGCTCAGGAAGTCGAAGCTGTCGTCGCTGAACGGCAACCGCTCTCCGATCCCGAGCACCCCGCGCACCCCGAGGTGCCGGCGCGCCTCGGCCAGCATGCCGGCGCTTGGGTCCAGACCAGTGATCTTGGACGTGCCGCCCGCCAGGCGCACCGCCTCGCGGGCCACCAACCCGGTCCCGATAGCCACGTCCAGCACCCGCATGCCTTCGAAGAGCCCCGCGCGGGCCAGTGCTTCCCGCCGGTACCACCGCCCCCACCCGAATGCCATGTACCCTTCGATCCGGTCGTAGTCGGGTGCGGCGCTGTCGAAGAGACGGCGCACGAAGTCGGGCCGGTCCTCGTCGCGACCGTAGTAACCGGAGAGCGTCGGGTGCGGCGGCAGCGCGCCGTCGGGTCGTCTCTTCTCAGGCATTCTCGGGAACGAAGTCTACCAGCGGTCCGACCAGCCACGATGGAAGTCGAGAGTTGAGAGTCGAGAGCGAGGAATCAACTATCCGGGGGCTGGAAACCCGGGTCTCTAACTCTCGACTGCTAACTCTTGACTCTTGACCGCTTCAAAACGTGGTGCCGATCGAGAACTGGAACAGCGACCTCTGCTCGTCCGGGAACGGTTTGGGGTTGATTCCGTAGATGAACCGGAGCGGAGCCTGGAAGATGGGCAGGAAGATCCGCAACTCGGCCCCGTAGCTGTAGCGGACCCAGCCGATGTCCCAGCCCTGGATCGCGTTCCAGGTGTTCCCGACGTCGCTGAACAGGATCAACTTGATCGGCCCGCCCACCCTGATCTGGTACTCCACGTTGAGCTGCACGTAGCGGTCGCCGCCGAGCGGAACTCCGCTGGCGTCGTAGAAGTAGAGACCTGTCTTCTGCGTTCGCGGAATGATCGAATAGTACTGAAAACCGCGTATCGAGCGCTCACCGCCCAGGCGGTAGAGATCGTAGATGGGGATCTGCATGCCTTGCATGGGCTTGATGATGCCGGCGTTGAGGTTGACCGCGAACGTGTAGCGGCGGCTGAGCGGGTGGTACCAGGTGATCCCCGCCTCGGGACGCCAGTAGTGGAAGGTTCCCCCCAGTATCCCGCCCGCGTAGCGCAAGCGGCCGAAGTACGTCGTGCCCGCGTTCGGGTCGAAGGGGTCGTCGAGGGTGTTGTACGCGTAGGAGGGCGTCAGCGACGAGGTAACGCCGCTGTAGGTCTGGTAGAACTTGGTCTCCCCGGGCATGTCCTTGTACGGTGGCGGCAGCGGCGGGCGGTGCGGGTACGTTGGCGGCACGCCCGGGAAGAGGGTTCGGACCGTGCTGTACCTGGCGCTCACGTTCTCGTAGCCGTACGAGAGCGCAAACTGGCCGAAGTCTCCCACGGAGACGCCCCACACCAGGGAGCCGCCCCTCGCCTTCCGGACGTAGTCGCTCTGAGCGTACGAGTAGGCCGAATAGTCGACCGACTGGTTGTACAGGGAGCCGCCGATCAGCATCGCCTTGTCGAGGAAGTAGGGCTCGGAGAAGGACAGCGAGTAGGTTCTCCCCGTCTTGCCCAACTGGGCGCTCACACCGACGATCTCGCCGCGACCCAGGAAGTTGCGGGTGCTGAACGCGCCCTGCAGGAAGAGGCCGTCGATCTCGGAGTAGCCGGCGCCGAACTGGACATCGGTTCTGCCGACCTCCTCTCCCTTGATCGTCACGTTGACACGCTTGTTGGCCTCGTCGATCTTCAGGTCGACCGGGTCTTCCTTGAGCTTGAAGTAGCCGAGTTGGTTGACCTTGAACACCGACCGCTTGAAGAGGGACATGTTCATCCAGTCACCCTCGATCAGGCGTACCTCGCGCCGCAGCACCTTGTCCTGCGTCTTCGTGTTGCCGGCGAACTCGAGCCTCCCGAGCCGGAAGCGCTCACCCTCGTACACCACCACCACCACGTCCACCGTGTCCGGCTTGTCCTTGCGCTCCACCAGCGACGGGTTGGTGTACGCGTAGATGTAGCCGCGGGACTGGTAAAGGGTGCGCAGTGACTCATTGCCCTCTTCCACCTTGGAGTAGTTGTAGATCTTCCCCGCCTTGGCCTCGTAGAGCTTTTGAAGGCCCTCGGACTGCAGAACCGTGTTGCCCTTGATGCTCAGCGACCCCATGCGGAATTGCTTGCCCTCGTCCACCGGGATCACGACCACCATGCGGTAGACCTTCCCCTTCTGGGTTGCTGCCTGCGGCTTGCGGGCGATCAGCTCGACCTTCGGCTCGCCCACGACGATGTCCTTGTAGCCGTGGTTCATGTAGTACTTCTTGAGGTTCTCCGAGTCCTCGCCCCAGACCTCCTTGTTCCAGATGATCTTCTTTCCCCACATGTGAAACAGACCCTTCTGCTTGGTCTTCTTGAGTGCGCGCCTGAGGGTGCCGTCCGAGTACACCTTGTTCCCAACGAAGTCGATCTTGCCGATCTTAATCTTGGCACCCTCGTCGATCTGGAAAGTCACTTTGACCTGGTTGGGCCCGGTCCCGGTGGTCACCGGGTTGACCACTGCGCTGGCGTACCCGTCGGTGGCGTAGGCGTCGAGGATGGCCTGCCGCAACCGCTGGACTTCGGACGTGCGCAGCGGCACGTTGCGCTTCAGGCTGATGTTTGCGGTCTCGAGCTTCTCCCTGATCGTCGAGGTGGAGAGCTTCTTGTTGCCCTCGAACGCCCACTCGGTGACCTTCGGGCGTTCCTTCACGGTGATGATGAGCCTCACCTGGCCCGGCGCCATCTCCTCCGCCTCGACCGTGATGTCCTCCACAAGACCGGAGTCCCAGAAACGGTGGAAGTTCTTCGCAACGGCTGCGGCGTCGTAGGGATCACCCTTTGCCACGCCGAGGTAGTACTCGACGGTATCCTCGTTGATCGTGCTCGCCCCAACAATCTTGATCTCGCCGACGATCGGCTTGGGAGGGGCGGCGGCCAGCGCAGACAGGGCGGCCAGGGCGAGAAGGGCTGCGACGACTACTGCTCGCACACGCCCTCCTGGGTCGCAACAAAGAGGTGGTCCCCTTCGACGCCGGCGTGAAGCGGCCCATCGCTCCCCGGGCGGTGGGAGATGAGGTAATCGGAAACCGCGTCCTCCAGGTAGCGCTGGACCGCACGGCGCAGCGGCCTCGCCCCTGCCGAGGCCTCACCGCCAGCGTGGCCGAGCAGCCACTCGAGGGTCTGCTCCGGCACCTCAAGCATGATGCCACGGCCCGCGAGGTGCGTAACCACGTCACCGACCAGCAGCCGAGCAACCTCGCGCAGCTGCTCCTGCTGGAGCGGGTGGAAGACGACGATGTCGTCGAGGCGGTTGAGGAACTCGGGCGGGAACTGGCGCTTGAGCTCGCGCAGTACGGTCTCGCGGATCTCGTGCTGGGTCGGGACACCTCCCCGCTCGGCAAAACCTACCTGAGCGGCACCTGCCAGCAATTCGCGGGTGCCGAGGTTGGAGGTCATGATGATCAGCGTGTTCTTGAAGTCCACCTGGTCGCCGTACGCGTCGGTGAGGAGGCCATCCTCCAGGATCTGAAGCAGGAGGTTGGCGATGTCCGGGTGCGCCTTCTCGATCTCGTCGAGCAGGATCACCGAGTACGGCTGGCGCCGCACGCGCTCCGTGAGCTGCCCGCCCTCCTCGAAGCCCACGTACCCCGGGGGCGAGCCAATCAGCTTGGAGACGGTGTGCTTCTCCATGTATTCGGACATGTCGAACCGCACCAGGGCCCTGTCGGCGTGGAAGAGAAACCGCGCCAACTGCCGCGCCGCCTCGGTCTTTCCCACTCCCGAGGGTCCCAGGAAGAGGAACGATCCGATCGGGCGCAGCCCGCGCGTCACTCCGAGCCGCGAGCGCCGTATGGCGCGGGCGATCGCGGAGATCGCCTCCTGCTGGCCGACGACGCGCTGCCGCAGGATCTCCTCCATGCGGGCCAGGCGACCGGCTTCATCCTCTCGCAGCGTGGTGATCGGGATCCCGGTCCACGATGCGATGACCTCCTCCACGTCGCCCCGCTCCACATCGGCAGCGGGTTCACTGGCCGGTTGCGTCTGCGAAAGGTGCTTGATCTCTCCGCGCAGCTCGAGCTCGCGCTCGCGCAGCTTCACGGCGCCCTCGAAGTCCTTGGCGGAGATCGCCCGCTTCATTTCCCGCACGACGCGGCCCGCCTCGCTCTGCATATGGCGCAACTGCTCGGTCGATGCCGCCCCTCGCAGCTTCACCCGCGCGCCCGCCTCGTCCAGGACGTCGATGGCCTTGTCGGGGAAGAAACGGTCGGTGATGTAGCGGCCCGCCTGCTCGACCGCCGCCCGCAACGCCTCGTCGGTGTAGCGGACGTTGTGGAACTTCTCGTAGCGCTCGCGGACACCCAGAAGGATGCCCAGCGTGGCGGCCTCGTCAGGCGGCTGCACCACCACCGGCTGGAAGCGGCGGGAGAGCGAGCGGTCCTTCTCCATGTACTTGCGGTACTCCTTGAGCGTGGTGGCCCCGATGCACGTGACCTCGCCGCGGGAGAGCGCCGGCTTGAGGATGTTGGCCGCATCGAGCGAGCCCTCTGCAGAACCCGCCCCGATGAGCACGTGCAACTCGTCGATGAACACGATGATCTCGGGGTTCTCCTTGAGCTCCTTGAGGATTGCCTTGAGCCGCTCCTCGAACTGGCCGCGGTACTTGGTCCCCGCCACCACCAGCGAGAGGTCGAGGGCGAGAATCCGCCTGTCGGCGAGCTGCACGGGGACGCGGCCGGTCGCTATGCGCTGGGCCAGGCCCTCCACGATGGCCGTCTTTCCCACCCCTGGCTCGCCCAGCAGCACGGGGTTGTTCTTGGTGCGGCGAAGGAGGATCTGGACGATGCGATCGACCTCCTGCTCGCGCCCGACCAGCGGATCGAAGCCGCCAGAGGCGGCGAACTCCGTGAGGTCGCGAGCGAACTCGCCAAGAGCCGTGAGCTCCCGCTTGCCCTTCTTGATCTCCCGCTCGCGCCAGATCTCGCCCAACTCCTCGCGCACCGACAGAAGCGACACCCCGTACGTGGCAAGCGCCCGAGCCGCCACGCACCCCTCGAGCCGAAGGATCCCCAGCAGCACGTGCTCGTTGCCCACCGCAGGCTGGCCGAGCGCCTCGGCCTCGTGGGCAGCGAGGAGGAGGATCCGCCGGCTGTCCTCGGCCAGCGGGAGATCGGCTGGTGTCTGCGCCTCCGAGCCGCGGAAGGCGGGGCCAAGGTCGGCGCGAAGCTCGTCGGTCGACAGCTGAAGGTGCTGGAGGAGCTGCTCGACGATCTCGTCGCTCTCCCGCAGCAGGCCGAGCAGTAGGTGCTCCGAGCCGATGGCAACGGCCCCTGCCTGCGCCGCTTCGTAGCGGGCGAAAAAGAGCGTCCGCCGCGCTCTCTCGGTCAGATTCTCGAGCATGCATCCTCGACAGCGGCCCCGGTTAGCCGGAGCGTTCGACCGCACCGGCCGGCCAGGGCCTCGTTGTGCGTCACGATAACACTCGTGAGGGAACGACTCAAATGCAGCTGCTCCAACAGGCTGAACAGCCCCTCGGCGTTCGCCGCGTCCAGGTTTCCCGTGGGCTCGTCGGCGAGTAGGAGCTCCGGCTCTGCCACCAGCGCACGTGCGACTGCGCCCCGCTGCTGCTCACCCCCGGAGAGCTCGTCCGGAAAGTGATCGCGCCTGTGATCGAGGCCTACCGTGGCGACCAACTCGCGCGCCGCGTCGAGCGCGGCGCGGCGCGGGTGGCCGGCGATCAGGAGCGGCATGGCAACGTTTTCCTCCAGCGAGAACTCCACCAGCAGCGCGTGGAACTGGAAGACGAAACCTATGCGGCGGTTGCGCCAGCGGGCGCGCTCATCAACCGAGAGCGCGGACACGTCGCTGCCGAACAGCACGAGCTGCCCGGCGTCGGGGCGGTCGAGCAACCCGATCAGGTGGAGCAGCGTGCTCTTGCCGACACCCGAGGGCCCGACGACGGCGAGCATCTCTCCCTTCGCCACCGCGAGGTCGAGGCCGCGGAGCACCTCCACGCGCCGATCCCCCGAGCCGTAGCCCTTGCGCAACCCCGCAGCGTGAACCATCTCACTCATACCGCAGCCCTTCCAGGGGGTCGCGCTTGGAGGCGGCGCGGGCCGGGGCGAGGGAGGCCAGCAACGCGGCGACGAGGGAGACGGCCAACACGACGAGGACCGCACCGGCTGTCACCCGGAACGGGACGTGAGAGACGATGAAGACCCCGCGCGGCAGCGGGAGCGCATGGGTGCGTTCGAGGATCTCCGCGGCGAGCCCCCCGGCCACCGTGCCGAGCACACCGCCCAGCGCCCCGACCCCGAGGCCCAGCATCAGGAAGAGCCGCTGCACTCTCGCGGGGGGAAGCCCGAGGGCCGTCAGCAGTGCCACATCGGCACGCTTTTCCGCCGCAAGCAGTGCCAGATTGCACAGCAGATTGAGGGCGGCGACAGCCATCACGAGCGCGACGCCGAAGCCGATCATCACGCGCTCGAGTGTCAGGGCGGCCAGCAGCGGACGGTTCAGCTCCCGAAACGAAACCACCTCCACTCCATCCGGCACTTCACCCTGCACAACCGATGCCACACTCCACGCTTGAGCAGGGTCCTGGGCCCGCAGCGCCACCGAGCGTGGGCCACCGAGGGGGATCAGCGTGGCGCCGACCTGGGCGGGGACACGAATGACCGCCCGCTCGTCACCGGGCTGCACCGGGCTGACCGCATCCACGACCACCTTGCGCCGGGTCGGCATCGGGCCGAGCGGCGTGAGGACCAGCTTCGGGCTCGCGACCACGAGCTCCGAACCGGCGCCGATGCCGAGCCGAGCCGCGAGCACCCGGTTGACCTCCACACGGGACAGTGTGTCCACTGCCTCCAGCTCCGCCGGGATCGCCCCGTCGAGCCCCAGGCACCACACCGCCCCGCCGCTCACGGACCGGACCTGAAGCTCGGGGTGGCGGGCACGCAGCGAGACGAGCCAGTCGCCGGGGGGCAGTGTGCGCCCCGCGCTCGGGCGCAGCTCGGCGTGGATGCCGCTCTCCGCAAGCTGCGCGCGGATCGTGGACTGAAAGCCCTCGAGCAGGGCCAGCGTCAGCACCAGGGCCGCCGCCCCCAGGGCCATCGCCCCGAAGCTGATCGCGCTGACCGCGGCAACGTGGGTGCGCCGGCGCAGACCCAGAAGGTAGCGACCGGCGATCTGCGTCAGCACCGACACCACGTCTCACTCCCTTGGGCGCAGCAGCGGGAAGAGGATCACGTCGCGGATGGAGTGCGAGTCGGTCAGCAGCATGACCAGGCGGTCGAGGCCGATCCCCTCGCCGGCGGTCGGAGGCATCCCGTGCTCGAGCGCCAGCAGGTAGTCCTCGTCCACGACGACGCCGCCGTGGCGCGCCTGCTCCTCGAAGCGGCGGCGCTGGTCGTCGGGGTCGTTCAATTCCGTGAAGGCGTTGGCGAGCTCGATCCCGCCCAGGTACAGCTCGAAGCGCTCGGTGAGGTCGGGCTCGGCCGGCTTGCGCTTGGCGAGGGGCGAGATATCCGCGGGGAAGTCGACGATGAACGTGGGATCTTCGAGGTGACGCTCCGCGGTTGCCTCGAACAGCTCAGCCAGAAGCTTGCCCGAGGAGAGGCGTGCCACGTCGGCGATGTCGAAGCGCCGTGCCGCGGCCTCCAGCTTCGCCCGCTCATGGAGATCCTCGGGCCGGAGGTCCGAGTGCGCCAGCACCGCGTCGCGCATCGAGAGGCGGCGCCATGGGCGCTTCAGGCTGAGCGTGGCTTTGCCCCAGGGAACCGTGCTGCCACCGACGACCTTCTCGGCGATCGCACTCACCATCTCCTCGGTGAGCTCCATCAGGTCCTCGTAGCTGGAGTACGCCCAGTAGAACTCCAGCATCGTGAACTCGGGGTTGTGCCGCGTCGAGATCCCCTCGTTCCGGAAGTTCCGGTTGATCTCGTAAACCCGCTCGAAACCCCCGACCACCAGACGCTTGAGGTAGAGCTCCGGAGCGATGCGCAGGAAGAGGTCCATGTCCAGCGCGTTGTGGTGGGTCACGAACGGCCGCGCGACGGCCCCGCCCGGGATCGGCTGCATCATCGGCGTCTCCACCTCGATGAAGCCGCGGGCATCCAGGAACGCTCGGATCTCGCGAACGATCGCGACACGAGCCAGAAAAACCTTCCGCGAGTCCGGGTTGGTGGCGAGGTCGAGATAGCGCTGGCGCGCGCGCAACTCGTGATCGGCCAGCCCGTGCCACTTCTCCGGCCACGGCTGAAGCCCTTTCGCGAGCACCGTCACCCGCTCGGCGCGCACGGTCAGCTCGCCGGTGCGCGTGTGGAAGACCACCCCTTCGGCACCCCAGAAATCCCCGAGGTCGAGGGTCTCGAGCAGCGAGAAAGCTTCGTCGCCCACGGTGTCGCGCTTGAGGTAGACCTGGATGCGTCCGTCGCCGTCCGAGAGGTCCACGAACGTCGCCTTGCCGTGGCTGCGAACCGCGGTGACGCGGCCGCCGACGCGCACCCACGGGGGGTTGGCCTCGAGCGCCGCCGCATCGAGCGGGGCGAGGCGCGCTACGATCTCGCTGACCCTGCCATCGACTGGGAAGCGCGGCGGGTACGGGTCGAGGCCCCGGCGCCGGAGCTCGTCGAGCTTTCCGCGACGGTGAGCTCGCAACGTCTCCAAGGGTTCCACAGCACCTCCGCGTGTCTGCCGGTCGTGCGCTAAAACGGCGCATTCTAGCACGCGGGGCGCGCCCAACGTTGCCTCGATGACTCAACGCGGCAACTGTTTGCGACGACCAGCTTGACCGCGCTGCGGCGGATGCTAGTATCGCCGCGAGGCAGAACCCGACAATCCTTCGCGCTGCCGAGACTGGAGGGTGGCGACGTGGGCCCGACTCGAGGTGCAGCAACCGTGGCCCTGGCCGCGTTCGCCCTGGCCGGGGTCATCTTCTCCGCGGTCTCGACCTACGACTACGTGGCGTTCCTGGACCGGCAGGTGCACGCGATCACCTGCTCGTTCGTGCCCGGGATCGGAGCGCCGGACACGACCGGCTCTTCCGGGTGCCACGCGGTGCTGATGAGCCCCTACTCCGCCGTTCTCCGCACTTGGACCTGGGGCGGCATCCCGATAGCGCTGCCGGCCCTCGCGGTGTTCGTCTACGTGTTTTTCCGGGCCGCTGACCTGTTTCTCCGCCGCCTCGCCGGCGACGTTAACGAGACCCGTTTCACGGTGGCAGCCACGCTCCTTCCTGTGGTCGTCTCCGTGGTCTATTTTCTGGTCTCCATCCTGCGCGTCGGCGCGGTGTGCAAGCTGTGCGTCGGGACGTACGTCGCCGCCATCGGGGCGTTCGTCACGGCGATCGTGGCCTATAGGCAGGCCGCGCGAGGCACCGGCCCGCGACCGGTTCCCTGGGGGAAGTACGCCGCTTACTTCCTCGAAGGTGTTGCGTTCGTGTTCGTGCCGGCGCTGCTCTACGTCGCCCTCAAGCCCGCCTATGCGGACACCGTGGCGCGGTGCGGGGAACTGCTGCACCCCGAGGACCGCTACGGCGTGCGGGTGAAGCTGACGGGCCCTCCCGGCGGCGTCCCGGCGATCGAGGTATTGGATCCGCTGTGCCCCGCCTGCAAGGGGTTCTCCGAGCGGCTTTCGGCGAGCGGACTCGGCGGGCGGCTGTCGCGCGAGCTGGTGCTCTTCCCGCTCGACAAAGAGTGTAACTGGATGGTGAGCGAATCGCTCCACCCCGGGGCGTGCGCCGTATCCGAGGCGGTGCTGTGCGGAGGCGTGCAGGCCGACCGGGTCCTGGAGTGGGCGTTCGGCCACCAGGCCGAGCTGCGGGAGCTGGGGAAGGATCCCGACCGCCTGTACGCGCGGATCAGGCAGCAGTTCCCGCAGCTGGCCGACTGTCTGGGCAGGCCCGCGGTCAAGTCGAGGCTCAACCGGTCGCTACGGTGGGCGGTGGCCAACTCGTTGCCCGTCGTGACGCCCCAGCTTTTCGTGCGCGGGCAGAAGGTGTGCGACGAGGACACCGACCTCGGGCTCGAGTACGTGCTCTCCCGGATGCTCGCCGCGCAGCAGCCGGGCGGGCCAGGCCGTGCGGCGAGGTGAGACCATGAGACCGACACGGGTTCACTTCATCCTCTTCGTCGTCGCGCTGGCGGTGTTGTCGGCGCTCGTAGGGGTGTGGGTGCGCTCCGCCGCGACCAGGCTCGCCGAGCTGCAGGCCGAAAAGGGCAAGGGCCCTAGCGCGGCCGTCGCGAGCGCGGCGGACGAGGGGTACTGCACCGGCGCTCTCAAACAGATCCTGCGCCGGGTCCTGACCTCCTGCGGCCTCCTCAAGGGCGGCTCCCAGCGTGGCTGTCAGCCGCTGCAGGCGCGCAGCGTGGCGGCGATGTCGGGCGACGACTTCAACGCGCTGTTCGTCCCGCTCGCCGACCGCGCAGCCATCATCCAGTTCGACCAGGACAGCGCCGACCTCGACCCGGCCGCGATCGCGCTCCTCGACAAGGCGTTCGCCGACCAGCGCGGCGCCTCGTACTTCCTGGTCGTCTCGCGCGCCTCTCCCGAGGGCCCTCTCGGCTACAACCGGGAGCTCTCCCGCAAGCGCGCGGACGCGGTGCTCGACCACATCAAATCCAAGTTCGCCGACCCCGACCTCGAGCAGGAGGTCGGGCTGCTCTGGCTGGGCGCCGAGTTCGCCCAACTCGACCGGGACTTCTGCCAATGGAAACGCTCGCGGCCGGACCAGCCGTGCAATACCGCCTACCTCAACCGCTCCGCGTTCATCGCATGGATCGACTGCCGCCTCTGAGTGTGACCGTTCTCGCGCTGGCGGCGGTTGCGGCGCTGGCGGCCGGCTGCGGAGGGGGCGAGCAGCCCCGGATCTCGCGCGTCGAGGGGGTCAAGGCAAGCGGGCAGACCCCCGCTCCCGAGCGCTGGTGCGACGTCTTCTACGCCGGAGCCGACGTTCCCACCCTGGTCCTCCCGAAGGTTGTCCCTGCCCGAGCCGGCGAGCGGCTCCCCGTGGTGCAGACCGACCGCTGGGTTTGGGTCAACCTGTGGGCGACCTGGTGCGGCCCGTGCCGGCGCGAGATGCCGCTGGTCCTGCGCTGGCACGAGCAGCTCGGCAAGGACGGCATCGCCGCCGACCTCTGGTTCCTCTCGGTGGATGCCAGGGAACAGGACCTCACCCGCTTCCTGCAGGAGAACCCGAGCGTGGCGCCTGGCAACTCGGTGCGCCTCGCCGCGGGTGCCGACCTCGACCGCTGGCTTTCGGGGTTCGCAGGCGCCCCCACCGGCTCGATCCCGCTGCAGATCATCGCCGCCCCGGGCGGCAAGGTCCGCTGCATCCGCGCGGGCTCGCTGCACGAGGGCGACTACCCGGTCGTCAAGGCGCTTTTCGTGCGCCTAGGAAGCGACGCGGCCGCCTGCGTCACGGCGCCTTCGAATGCGTTGCCCTCACCTCGAGAGGCACGATCACCGGCCCCCCGGACCCCTGCTCCACCCGGTAGCTCACGAGGCTCTTCCCCGAGGGGCAGCAAAGGGGATCCTTCTCCGCGTACCGGGCGAACTCGGCTGTCATGATCGAGGCCTGGTAGACGTGAACCTGGACCGCGGCCCCATCGGCCCGCGAGTTCATCGGCCCGGGCGACAGCGTGCCGGCGAAGCGCCCGCCCACGAACACGAAAACCTGGTAGCCCCACCACCGGCACATACCGTCGAAGGCCGACGCCCCCGTGACCACCGCGGTGTCGCCGAAGATCTGCAGCGGACCCACCAGGGTCCACCCGGCGGCCGCGACGGCGCGGTCCCCCGCGCTCGCCGCCGGGCGGGCCTGGTCCCGGCAGCGCGGATCAGGGTTGCCCTCGACGGACGGCGCCTGCGGCAGTGCCGCTCCGGGCTTGTTCCAACCGGCGGGCGGAGCGTCGAGCCATCCACCGCCTGCTGCCGAGAGCGTCGCGGCAGCGAGCCAGGAGAGGACGATCACGGCGAGAGCACGCGGCACCTTCATCGCAGACGCTCCCGAAAACCCTCAGAACGATGCCACCAGCGAGAGCGTCGTGGCGGTGTCGGTCTTCAAGTAGCCCGGGGGCGGCTGGTTGGTGAAGCGGTAGAGGTACTCGGCCTTGACGGCGAGGCGGGTCGAGATCGCAGCCTTGAGGGCGGTCTCGGAGGCGATGCGCCAGTTGCTGCTGTCGCTGAAGTCCGCGTAGTAGCGTACCTTCTCGGAGAAGACGGAGGTCGGGCTGATCCTCCACTCGTAGGCGAGGCCCAGCGCCGCACCCGTGTAGCTGAATCTCGGAAGGGAGACCGGCTCCTCGCTCGTCCAGGAGAGGCCGCCATCGAACGACAGATCGTGGACCGGCCCGGTGAGAGCCTTGTAGGTAGCGCCGGCCTCCAGGATCGTGCGCAGGTCGAAGCCCGCGAAGGTGTTCCGCTCACCGCTCCCGCGGGCATAGAGCGCCCAGTGCTCCGAGAGGTTGCGGATGCCGCGCAAGCTCACGTAGGTGTCCTCGGCGTCCTTGATACCGTTCTTGCTCGACCCGAGGAACTTCACGTTGAGCTCGAGGCCCCACGGGTCGGGAACACGCTTGAGGCCGAACTCGGTGCCGAAGGACCGGGTGTCCGAGTTGCCGGTGGTGGAGAGGAACGACAGCCCCAGCGAACCGCTCCACGGCGACTTGGGGGGCTCCTCGGCGCCGAGGACCGGCACCGCGAGGAGCAGCGTGAGCGCGCAAACGACTGCCGATTTCTTCATGACGAGTCCATCCTCCTTCACGTGCGAAGCTGGTGATATGCCGCGGCCCACATTCCGGCGCCCGCTGCTCCCACACCACGCTTGGTCCTACCCAAACGGGCCCGCCATCAGCGGCATTCCCGGGGCGCCGACCTCGCACGGGACTCGCCTTCGTGGTACAAGGCGCGGATGATCGCGTGCTCCGGCGGTTGCTTAGCGAGGCGCCTCGTCGTCGTGGCAGCCGCCGCGCTCATGTTCTCGGTCGCGCTGCCCGCATGCAAGAGGAAGGCACCCGCCGTTGACCCGGGCTATCTGGCCGATCTCGAGAAGTGGCGGGCCGAGCGGATTGCCGAGCTCACCTCGGAGAACGGGTGGCTGTCGGTCGTCGGGCTGTCCTGGCTGCGTCCGGGGGAGAACCGGTTCGGCTCCGACGCGGGCAACGAGGTGGTGCTGCCGGGCAAGGGCACGCCGGCCCTCGCCGGGACGATCGAGTTGCGGCAGGACGGCGCGGCGCTGCTTCACCCCGGCTCGGGGACCGGGGTCACGGTTGGTGGTTCGCCGGCGACCGAGCGTGTGCTCGCCTCGGACCGCACGGGCAAACCCGACGTCGTCGCGGTCGGCTCGGTCCGTTTCTACCTCATCGAGCGGGGCGGGAAGCTCGCGGTGCGGGTGAAGGACCCGCACAGCGTGCGGCGTGTCGGCTTTGGGGGGATCCGGTACTTCTCGGTGGACACCGCATACCGCGTCGAGGGAGCGCTCGAGCGCTACCCCTCCCCGCGGGAGGTGGCCGTGGCAACCGTCCAGGGGCCCGAGCAGAAGATGCTCGGCCCCGGCATCGTTCGCTTCCGGCTTGGCGGCAGGAGCCTCGCCCTCGAGCCGTTCGTCTCCTCGCCGGACGACACCAGCTTCTTCTTCGTCTTCCGCGACGCGACCAGCAGCAGCGAGACCTACGGTGCCGGAAGGTTCCTCGACGCCCCCGCCCCGGAGCCGGACTCGACGAGGGTCGTGCTCGACTTCAACCGGGCGTACAGCCCCCCGTGCGCCTTCACCCCCTACGCGACGTGCCCGCTGCCGCCGAGGCAGAACGAACTCCCCGTGCGTATCGAGGCGGGCGAAAAGTTCAGCGGCGGGCACTGAGACGCCAGGCACCGCGCCCGAGCTTCCTGCGCTATGCTTCTTAATAGTGGATGGCTTGACCCCTCGCGCGTTGGAAGACGCGGCTCGCACCTTCGCGAGCGCGTACCCGACCGGCACGCTCGCCGCAGCGTTCGTCGCCGGCTCGGGGATCGCGCTCTCGGCTCCGGGCTGGGAAAAGGCCGCGGAGGCCGCGTACGCCGAGGTCTTTCCGTTCCCTGTCGCTGAGCTCCCGGGACACACGCCGACCGTCACGGTGTGGCGCAAGGGTGGGGCGGGCCTGCTCGTCTTCAACGGGCGCTTCCACCTCTACCAGGGCTACAGCGCACCGCAGGTCGCCGCGATCCCGCGCCTGGCGGGCTTGCTGGGCGCGCCGGTCTACGTCGCCACCAACGCCACTGGCGCCATCGACCCTGCGGTCCCACCGGGCAGCCTGGTGGTGGTCAGGGATCATCTCAACTTCCAGGGGACGAGCCCGCTTCTCGGCGCATGGGGGCGGTGGCGGGCCCCGATGTTTCTCGACTTGACCGAGGCTTACGACACAAGGTTGCGGGCCATGGCGGTGCGCTGCGCCGAGGCCGCGGGCTTTGCGGTTCGCGAGGGTGTGTACGTCGCCACGCTCGGGCCCAATTACGAGACGCCTGCGGAGGTCGAGGCCTTCCGCCGCATGGGCGGCACGGTGGTGGGCATGTCCACCGTGCAGGAGGTGATCGCTGCCCACCACCTGGGCATGCGGGTGCTGGTGCTCTCGCTCGCAACGAACCTGGCGGCGGGGATCGCCGGGCGCCCGCTCACCCACCAGGAGGTCATCGAGGCCGGCCAAGCCGCTCGCGGTCGCCTCGAGGGCCTGCTGCAGGGGTTGATCGCCGAGCTCACGAGGGAGGGGGCGTGAAGGTCATCTCCCTCGAGCTGGGGCCGTTCTCCGCGCGCTGCCTGATCATGGCGTGCGAGGCCACCGGCGAGGCGATGGTGGTGGACCCGGGGTTCAGACCGGACGTCGTGATCGGCACAATCCGTCGCGAGCGCCTCCGTCCAACCGCCATCATGCTCACGCACGCCCACTTCGACCATGCCTGCGGCGTGGGCGCGCTCAAGGCCGCGTTCCCGTCGGCCCTCGTCATGCTGCACATCGACGATCTCCCCCTCTACAACGACCTGCCGGGCCAGGGCCAGCTCTTCGGCTTCCCGGCCCCCGAGATGGTTCCCTGGGACGGGCTGGTGCGCGACGGCCAGACCATCCCGGTCGGGGAGGAGAGCCTGCTGGTGCGCCACTGCCCCGGTCACTCCCCGGGGCACATCGTGCTGATCCGGGAACGCTCGGACGGACCTCTCGCGGCCGTGGGGGACGTCCTGTTCGCCGGCTCGGTCGGGAGAACCGATCTGTTCGGAGGGTCGTTCGTGCAGCTCGAGCGCTCGATCCGGGAGGTGCTCTACCGCCTGCCTGAGGCCACCCGCGTCATCCCCGGCCACGGTCCGGAGACCACGATCGGGGCCGAGAAGGCCGGCAACCCTTTCGTCAGCGCCTCCCTCCCGTAGCGACCACGTGGGGCGAGAACCTGCGGGGCCACCCGTGCGTTTAACGGGGTGGAGGGACAAGCCGTGAGACGCCTAGCCTTCTTCCTCGCAACCCTGCTGATCGCGGCGGTAGCCGCCGGCGAGACCCTGCGCACCCTCGAGCACATCCAGCCGGCCGGGGCGCTCAGCGGCATCATCGTTACCGCGGGAGTCGGCGACGTCGAGATCGTCGGCGACAACGGCACCGAGATTCGTGCCCGGGTCGAGATCAAGACAAAGCATATGGGGTTCTTCGGCTCCAGGCACTCGGATGCCGACATCGCGAGCCTGGCGATCGACCCCTCGGTTTCAGGCGGAAAGCTGACGTTGCGCATCAAGCCCGAGAGCCACGAGGACCGCAGCTTCGTCGAGAAGTGGAGGGTCTACGTCCCGGCCGCCTTTGCAGCCGAGGTCAAGCTCGGGGTCGGGGACGCCACGGTGCTCGACGTCACCGGCGACGTGGAGGCCGAGTTGGGTGTGGGCGACGTGAAGGTCGAGGGGTTGCACGCCTCCTTCGGAAACGTTCGAGCCACCTGCGGCGTGGGTGATGCGTCGCTGCGCACCCCGGCCGGCCGCGAGGAGGGCAAGGGGTTCATCGCCCACAACCTCAGCGCCAAGGGGCCTGGCAAGGCCGAGATCCGCGCCGAGGTCGGGGTCGGCGACGTCACCATCCGCCTCCGGTGAGGCAGCCTGCCTCCACCCCTCAACCAGCCGACAGCTCTCCCCCACCCAACCGCACAGCTGACAGCTGGCAGGCGACAGTTTCACCACCCACGCGAGAAAAACCCCCGGGGGAAGGTGGCGGCTAGCTGTCAGCTGTCAGCTGTCGGCTCGTCTCTCAGGTTTGCAGGACACCCCAGCGGAACGGCTCGAGGGCTCCCTGGTGGGCGCACGCCGCCAGGCACGCCGCGACCACCTCGCGGGTGTGGCGGGGATCGAGGATCCCGTCCACCCAGAGGCGGGCCGCAGCGTAGCGCGGGTCCGTCGTCGCGTCGTAGCGCGCCTTGATGTCGGCCAGGCGCTTCGCCTTCTCCTCCTCGCTCACCTCGCCCGGGCGGTTCTTGAGCTGGATCGAGAGGAGCGTCTGCGCGGCCTGCTCTCCGCCCATCACCGCGATCGAGGCGGACGGCCAGGCGAAGATGAAGCGCGGGCCGTACGCCTTCCCGCACATGGCGTAGTTGCCGGCCCCGTAGGAGTTGCCGACGAAGATCGTGATCTTCGGCACCGTGGAGTTGGCCACCACGTTGACCATCTTGGCGCCGTCCTTGATGATCCCTTCCTTCTCGGCGCGCGAGCCGACCATAAAGCCGGTGACGTCTTGCAGGAACAGCAGCGGGATCCCTTTCTGGTTGCACAGCTCGACGAAGCGGGTGCCCTTGTCGGCGCCGTCGGAGTAGATCACCCCGCCGATCTGCATCTCCCGCTCCTTGGGGTCGAGTCCGCGGCGGCGGGCGACGACGGCGCGCTGGTTGGCCACGATCCCCACCGCCCAACCCAGGATGCGGCCGGTGCCGCACACGAGCGAGCGCCCGGAGGTCGCCTTGTACTCCTCGAGCTCGGAGCCGTCCAGGAGGTGCGCCAGCAGCGCGTAGGTGTCGTAGGGCCTCGTCCGGCCCACCGGGACCGCGCCCAGGATCTCGTCCGGATCCACCGCGGGGTCGGCTGCCTCGATCCGGTCGAACGGCACCATTGGCGGCCACTTGAGCTGGCCGACGCGCGCGCGCACCGAGGCCAGACAGGAAGCGTCGTCGGGGAAGCGGTCGTCCACCACCATCGAGACATCGGTCTGCACCTCCGCGCCGCCCAGCGCCTCGGTCTCGATCTGCTCCCCGATCGCAGCTTTCACCAGGTGCGGTCCGGCCAGGAAGATCGAGCCGGTCCCCTCCACGATCAGCGCCTCGTCGGACATGATCGGCAGGTAGGCGCCGCCCGCGACGCACGGCCCCATGATCGCCGCGATCTGATAGATCCCGGCCGCCGACAGCCGCGCGTTGTTGTAGAACACCCGCCCGAAGTGGTCCTTGTCGGGGAAGATCTCCTCCTGCAGCGGCAGGAAAACGCCGGCCGAGTCCACCAGGTAGACGATCGGGAGCCGGTTCTCCAGTGCGATCTCCTGCGCCCGCAGGATCTTCTTGAGCGTGATGGGAAACCAGGCGCCGGCCTTGACCGTGGCGTCGTTGGCGACCACCATGCAGGTCCGCCCCGAGACGGTGCCAACGCCGGTGACGCAACCGGCCCCGGGTGCGCCCCCCCACTCCTCGTACATCCCCCAGCCGGCCCAGAGCCCGAGCTCGAGGAACGGCGTGCCGCGGTCGAGCAGCGCCGACAGGCGCTCCCGCACCAGCATCTTGCCCTGGGACCTTTGCCTTTCGGTGGCCTTCGCCCCGCCGCCCTCGGCGATGCGCCCTTCCTCGGCTCGCAGTCGGTCCAAGAGGGTCCGCCAGTGGTCGCGGTTGGTTTCGAACCCCGTGTCACGCCGCGCCGTGCCAGCCAGTGAGCGCATCCGATCCCCCTCACCCCTGCGAAGCGTACGCCAAGAGGACCCGGCCGCGAAAGCCGCGGTGGGTGAACCGGCTCCGCGGTGGCCGGGCTCTACCCTCGTCAACCCGGCGCCGAAGCAAGAAAGTGAATGTCTCCACAAGCTCTTGACACGTTTCGACGGCGAACCGTATATTCGCTGCAGGGGTGTTTGACGGCGGGTCTTTCCTCAGGAAATGGCTGTCGGTTGAGACTCTTACCACTCGGTTCGCCGCGATGATCGTCGGTGTCGGCCACGACGTGTTCGAGGTTGCCCGCATGGAGGACGAACTCCGGAGGGAGGGCGAATCCCTGAAAGACGCGCTCTTCACCCCTGGCGAGGTCGCCTACTGCGAGGGCAAGCGCTACCCGGCCCGCCACTTTGCCGCGCGCTTCGCGGCCAAGGAGGCGGTGTTCAAGGCGCTCGGGACGGATCCGTCGCAGGGCCAGCGCTGGCGCGAGGTCGAGATCTGCAACGAACCGACCGGGCAGCCCCGGGTGCTCCTGCACGGCCTCACGCACGACCTGGCCCGCGGCCGACGCGTCGGCGCCGTCCTCCTTTCGCTCTCGCACACCGGCGAGCTCGCCGCCGCGACCGTAGTGCTGGAGTCCCGAGACCCCCACCGCCCAGCCGGAGAGAGATGAGAGGATGAACACCGTCGCGACCCACCCGAGCTACGACGAGCTGTGCGCCAATTTCGACTGGGCGATCGCCGAGCGCGAGCTCGGCGTCACCAGAAGCGGCCGCATCAACATCGGCTGGCATTGCAGCGACCGCATCTGCGAGCTCGGGCTCGCGGGCAAACCCGCCCTCATCTGGGAGAATTTTTCCGGCACCGGCAGGACGTACACCTTCGACGACCTGCGTGCGCTTTCCAACACCATCGCGGTCTACCTGGCCGATCTGGGCCTGCAGCCCGGCGAGAGGATCTGCCTTTTCATGGACCGAGTACCGGACCTGTACATCGGCTTCCTCGGCATCCTCAAGATGGGCGGCATCGCCCAGCCGTTGTTCTCCGCGTTCGGCGGGGACTCGTTGTGGACACGTCTCGCCGACGCGAGGACCTCGGCGATCCTGACCCAGAGGAAGCACGTGGGGAAGGTGCGCAAGATTCGCGAGAAGCTCCCCGAGCTGCGGCACATCGTGGTGGTGGACGCGGGCGAAGCCCCCCTGCAGGAACGCGAGGTGGCCATGGCCCTCGACGAGCTGCCGCGGGTGGAGAGGCTCGATGTCTACCCCTCGACCCCGGAGACCCCGTCCGTCCTCCACTACACCTCGGGCACCACGGGCCAACCGAAGGGCGCACAGCACGTTCACTACTCGATCGTTTCCCAGTACCTGACGGCCAAGTGGGTGCTCGACCTGCAACCCGATGACATCTACTGGTGCAACGCCGACCCGGGCTGGGTGACAGGCACTTCCTACGGCATCATCGGCCCCTGGGCGAACGGCACGACCCAGGTGGTGTTGGACTCGGGCTTCTCCACCGAGCGCTGGTACGCATTCATCGACAAGCACCGGGTCACGGTCTGGTACTCGGCGCCCACCGCGATCCGGCTCCTGATGCGCGACGGCACCAAGGTCGCCAGGAAGTACGCCCTCACCTCGCTGCGCCACCTCTGCAGCGTGGGTGAGCCGCTCAACGCGGAAGCCGTGATCTGGTCGCAGGAGGCGTTCGGGCTGCCGTTCCACGACACCTTCTGGCAGACCGAGACCGGCTGCATCGTGGTCACCAACTTCCCCGGCATGCCCATCAAGCCCGGCTCGATGGGCAAGCCGTTCCCCGGGATCACCACCACCGTGCTCAACCCCAAGACGAACGAGCCCTACGACCAGCCCGGCCCCGTCGGGCTGATCGCCCTGCGCCCCGGGTGGCCGTCGATGATCCGAAGCTACTGGAACAATCCGAACGGCTACGCGAGCAAGTTCAAGAACGGCTGGTACCTGTGCGGGGACCGGGCGAGCATCGACCCGGATGGGTACTTCTGGTTCGTTGGCCGCGACGACGACGTCATCAACACCGGCGGCCACCTGGTGGGCCCGTTCGAGATCGAATCGGCTCTGCTCGAGCACCCCGCAGTGGCCGAGTCGGCGGCGGTGGCGAAGCCCGATCCGGTGAACATGGAGGTCGTCAAGGCGTTCGTGACACTGAAGCCCGGCTTCGAGGGCGGCCCCGACCTCGAGCTCGAGATCATGAACTTCGTCCGCAAGAAGCTCTCGCCGCTCGCCATGCCGCAGGAGATCGAGTTCGTCCCCAGCCTCCCCAAGACCCGCAGCGGAAAGATCGTGCGCCGAATCCTGCGGGCCAAGGAGTGGGGCGAGCCGGTCGGCGACACCTCGACGCTGATGGACGAGTGAGGGAGAAACAGTTGACAGCTCACAGCTCACAGCTCACAGCTGACAGCCAACAACACACGTGCTGCCTAGCGGTGTCTGTGCGGTCGCGGCGGGCGGTAGCGCTGCCAGCTGTCGGCTGTCAGCTGTCAGCTTATGCCGTCGACACGTGCCGGGAGTCCAGCGCCGACCGGATGGGAGGATCGAGATGGACGAGCTGAAACAGGTGATTCGGGACTACCTCGTGAAGGAGTACCTGGAGGAAGGGGACGACCGCCAGATCGGTGAGGACACGCCGTTGATCACCGGGGGCATTGTCGACTCCTTCTCGATGGTCTCGCTCAAGCGCTTCCTGGAGAGGAAGTACAGCATCCAGATTTCGGACGCCGAAGCGACACCCCAAGCGTTCGATACCGTCAGTAGCATCGCCCAGCTTGTGAAAAAATTCACTAATATTTGAACGGGAGGGTGTATGGCGTACAGCGGCAAGGCCCGCGAGTCGTACCAGAACGAGCTTGCCAACCTGCGTGATCAGGGTCTGTTCAAGGAGGAACGCTACATCCACGCGCCCCAGGGGACGGAGATCGAGGTCGAGTTTCCCACCGGCAACCCACCCAGGAAAGTCATCAACATGTGCGCCAACAACTATCTGGGGCTTTCCAGCCACCCCGAGGTGGTGGCGGCGGCGCACGCGGGTCTCGACCACCGCGGCTACGGGATGTCGTCGGTGCGCTTCATCTGCGGCACCCAGGACATCCACCGGGAGCTCGAGAGAAAGCTCACCGAGTTCCTGGGGACCGAGGACACGTTGCTGTTTCCCTCCTGCATGGACGCCAACGCCGGGGTCTTCGAGGCCGTTCTCTCCGAGCAGGACGTGATGATCGCCGACAGGCTGGTGCACGCCTCGATCGTGGACGGCATGCGCCTCTGCAAGGCGATGCAGGACACCTTCAAGCACTCCGACATGGGGCACCTCGAGGAGAAGCTCTCCGAGCACCAGGACAAGCGCTTCCGGATGGTGATCACCGACGGTGTCTTCTCGATGGACGGGGACATCGCCAAGCTGGATGCGATCGTTGCGCTCGCCGAGCAGTACGACGCGATGGTGTGCGTCGACGACTCGCACGCTTCCGGCTTCATCGGCAAGACGGGCCGCGGAACCCATGAGCACTGCGGGGTGGTGGGCCGGATCGACATCATCACCACGACGCTCGGCAAGGCGCTGGGTGGGGCCTCGGGCGGGTGCGTCTCGGGACGGCGGGAGCTCGTGGAGATGTGCCGCCAGCGCGCGCGCCCGTATCTCTTCTCAAACACGGTCGCGCCGGTCATCGTCTCGGGGGCCCTCAAGGTGCTGGATCTGATCTCGGCCACGACCGAGCGACGCGACAAGCTCGAGAAGAACACCCTGTACTGGCGAAAGCTCCTCACCGGTGCGGGGTTCGACATCAAGCCCGGTGAGAGCCCGATCGTCCCGGTGATGTTCTACAACGCCAAGCTCGCGCAGAACGTGGCGCGCGACCTCTTCGCCGAAGGGATCTACGTCGTGGGGTTCTTCTTCCCAGTGGTGCCGAAGGGTCAGGCGCGCATCCGCACGCAGCTCTCGGCGGCGCACGAGAAGCACCACCTCGACGCGGCCATCGAGGCCTTCACCAAGGTGGGGAGGAAGTACGAGATCCTAGGGTTAGGTAAGAACCAGATCATCGAGAAGTACGGGCTCTAGCCCGGAGTATTCATAGGGGGCCGTTACGAGGGCGCGGAGGTGGCTGTCATGGTGGGCGAACGTAGGGGTGAGGACCGGAGCCGTACTGGCGAGTACGGCGGCACGGTCCGAACCCCGAGTACGCCCGCCAGGGCGGCCAGATCCGCGCTCGCAGTAGGCACCCTCGTGAATAGTCCGGGCTAAGGGAGGGGGCCGGCCATGGCCAACGCTGCGACCATCGAGGTTCCGCTGCCGGAGGGCATGCAGCCCAGCAAGCTCGACCTCGAGCTCCTGAAGGCCACGTTTCAGGCGATCGTCACCTTGCGCACGGAGGGTGGCCGGGAGTGGGAGGAGGTCCTCTGCCAGCTGGAGCGCGACGGCTGGAGCGTGCACTGGGGGCTGTGCTGGCACGCGGAGGCCAAGCGTGGCGAGGACTTCGAGCAGGCCAGCGGCAAGACCCTCGACGGGACGTTTGCCGAGCTTGCTCAGCTCGCTCGTCTGGACATGGTGGGCCACTGCCCCTAGAGCCTTTTCGCTCCGAAGAGGACGGCACCCCGCGTGCGAAGCGCACTCGGCGGTTCGCCCGGCACGAGCGGAGCGATCGGGGGTCCAGAGTCGCCGTGCAACGACTGCGGCCGGTTCGTGCCGTCCCGGCGGCGCTCGCTTCTACCTCGCCCGCTGGCTCGGCATCCGCATCGACGTACGCGAGCGTGCGACCTATCTGGGCGCTCGCAGCCAGGGCCAGGACCATGGGTGGCTCGACACCGGCCGCTGGTTCTTCGACACCGAGCTCACGAGCGGTGTGTTCGCCCCATTCGGCGCAAAGTAAGCTCGCGGAGCCTCCGGACCCCAGCGCCTGGCAGCGAACCCGTCGGCTTGGAGGATGTTGCGACAAGCTCGCCTCGAGGAGCCTTGATAAATCCGGAAATTTAAGTCATGATTTCCCAGTTTGGGAAACCGGGAGCCGGACGAGGCCCGGGACCCCAGCCGGGGAGAGCCATGAAGATAACCGCGACCGAGGAGTACGGGATGCGCTGCATGTTGCAGCTGGCACTGCACAACGGGCAGACCGTCCCTCTCTCCGAACTTGCAGGCGCCGAGGGGATCGCGCCGCCATTCGCGGCCAAGGTGCTGCTGGGGCTCCGGCGCGCCGGCCTGGTGGTCGCGACCCGTGGCCGGAACGGCGGGTACGCGCTGGCTGCGCCCCCCGAACAGATCACGGTCCTGCGTATCCTGAAGGCCCTCGGCAAACCGCTGTTCGATTCCACCTTCTGTCACGAGCACGGGAGCCCTGACGCCGCCGACTGCTCGCGTCTGACCGACTGCTCCCTGCGGCCCGTATGGGCACACCTCGATGCGCTGCTGAGGCGGTTCTTCGCGCAGACCACGCTGGCCCAACTCGCGGCCGGGGAGCGCCTAACCGACCGACACTTGCAAGAGCGCTGGTCGCTCACCGTCCCCGCGAGCTGGGGCGAGGGCGCCGACGCCAAGAGAGGAACACAATGAGCCACTCCGCGAAACCCGTCTTCTCGTGCACCGACGTGCACGTGTGGATCGCCGAGAAAGAGGTTGTGAAAGGCGTGGACCTCGCCGTCTCGGCCGGTGAGATTCACGCGATCATGGGTCCGAACGGCTCCGGCAAGTCCACGCTCGCCAATGCGCTGATGGGGCACCCCGCGTACACCCTGGAGGGCACCGTCGAGCTCTCCGGCGAGGATGTGACCTCCCTCTCGCCCGACGAGAAAGCCCGCCGGGGTATGTTTCTGGCCTTCCAGTATCCGGTGGCGGTCCCGGGGGTCACGGTGGCGTCGTTCCTGCGCGCGGCCGTTGCCGCCGTTCGTGGCACCGAGGTGCCGGTGCGCGAGTTTCGCAAGGAGCTGCTCGCCCGCATGGAGGACCTCGAGATGGATCCGGCCTTCGCCGGCCGATATCTCAACGACGGTTTCTCGGGGGGCGAGAAGAAGCGCCTCGAGATCCTGCAGCTGCTGATGCTCAAGCCCCGCTTTGCGTTGCTCGACGAGACCGACTCGGGGCTCGACATCGACGCCCTCAAGGTGGTAGCCGAGGGCATCAAAGCCGCCGCTTCGCAGGACGTCGGGATGGTGCTTGTGACCCACTATCAGCGCCTGCTCAACTACGTGCGCCCGCACGTGGTGCACGTCTTCATGGACGGTCGCATCGTGCGCACGGGCGGGCCGGAGCTCGCGCTCGAACTCGAGGAGCGCGGGTACGACTGGCTCGAAACGCCAGCAACCGCCGGAGGTGCGTGATGACATCGACACCCAAGGTCGCGGACATTGGGACCGACTATGCTCAGCGGTACGGGTTTCATGACCCCGAAGAGTACTTCCTCCGCTCGCCCAAGGGCCTCTCTCACGAGGTGGTGGAGGCGATCTCGCGCCTGAAGAAAGAGCCGGAGTGGATGCGCGAGTTCCGTCACAAGGCGCTCGACATATTCCTCGCGAAGCCGATGCCGGCATGGGGCGACACCCAGATGCTCTCGGAGATCAACTTCGACGAGATCACCTACTTCGTGCGCGCCACCGAGAAGCAGGGCGAAACCTGGGACGAGGTCCCCGAGAACATCAAGCGCACCTTCGACCGCCTCGGCATCCCGGAGGCGGAGCGCAAGTTCCTTTCCGGGGTGTCGGCCCAGTACGAGTCCGAGGTGGTCTACCACTCGGTGAAGGAGGAGCTCACCAAGCAGGGTGTGATCTTCCTCGACATGGATTCGGGGCTTCGCGAGCACGAGGCGTTCGTCCGGGAGTACTTCGCCACCGTGATCCCGGCCGCCGACAACAAGTTCTCGGCGTTGAACAGCGCGGTGTGGTCAGGCGGCTCGTTCATCTACGTGCCGAAGAACATCGAGGTCACGATCCCGCTCCAGGCCTACTTCAGGATCAACGCGGAGCGCATGGGCCAATTCGAGCGCACACTGATCATCGCCGACGAGGGCTCCAAGGTGCACTACATCGAGGGCTGCACGGCACCGGTCTACTCGACCAACTCGCTGCACTCCGCCGTCGTCGAGCTGATCGCCAAGAGGGGCGCCCGCATCCGCTACACGACGATCCAGAACTGGTCCAACAACATCTACAACCTGGTGACCAAGCGTGCGGTGGCCTGGGAGGACGCGGTGGTCGAGTGGGTGGACGGCAACCTTGGCTCCAAGCTCACGATGAAATACCCGGCGATCTTCCTCAAGGGGGAGCGTGCCCATGGCGAGGTGCTCTCCATCGCGTTTGCGGGGCCCGGCCAACACCAGGACGCGGGCGCCAAAGCGGTCCACCTCGCACCGAACACCACCTCGAAGATCACCTCCAAGTCGATCTCCAAGGGCACCGGCCGCGCCACCTACCGCGGCCTCGTCAAGGTGCGCAAGGGCGCAACCGGCTGCAAGACTTCGGTGCAGTGCGATGCCCTGCTCATCGGGGAAGCGGCTCGCACCGACACCTACCCGACCATGGAGATCGCGGAGGATCAGGTTCGTGTCGAGCATGAGGCCCGCATCTCCAAGCTGGGCGACGAGCAGCTCTTCTACCTGCGCTCCCGCGGCCTGACCGACGACCAGGCACGTCTGATGATCGTCAACGGCTTCATCGAGCCGTTCGTGAAGGAGCTCCCGATGGAGTACGCGGTGGAGCTGAACCGGCTCATCGAGCTCGAGATGGAGGGCTCCGTTGGCTAGCCGCGCCGCTACCGGGGCGACTCTCCCGATGCTCGCGCTCGAGCACGTGGCGGAGCTCTCGAGCGTAGCGGGCGAGGACCGCGCCATCCTGACCCTGCGCAACCAGGCCCGTGAGCTGCTGACGCCGCTCCTCCTCCCCGACCGGGCACGGCACCTGTGGCGCTACACCGATCCGACCCGCTTCCTCCCCGACACCGACCCGACCGACCTGACGCCCACCGACGTGGGCCCCACGTGGCGCCTCGAGGAGCCGCTTTCGGTGGCCGGTCTTCTGGCCGGAGGGGCGTTGCGCGTCGTGGAGGTGGATGCCCAGGCGCACAAGGCGGGCGTGGAGGTCGAGGACCTCCACCGCGCCAAGGCGGCCGAGATGCTGGGCCAGGCGGTGCCACCGGGTCACGGCTTTCTGGAAGCCATCAACACCGCGGCCTGGCACGGGGGTGTGCTGGTGCGCGTGCCGGCCGGAGTCGCGCTCGAGCACCCCATCCGGCTGCGCGTGGTGGCCGGTCCTCTCACGCTGCCGCGCGTCCTCGTCGTGGCCGGCGAGGGCAGCTCGTTCGAGATCATCGAGGGCCACGTCGGGGGTGACCGCTCCGGTGGCAAGGTTTTGGGCGTCACCGAGATCCTCGTGGCCCGCGATGCCAACGTCCGCTACGGCCTCGTGCAGCGCTGGGACCCCGGCATAGTGGGGCATCTCACCGCCCGGGCGCGCGTCGCCGCAGGGGCCCGCTTCCAGCTGTCGTTGGCCTCGTTTGGCGGCAGCACCTTCAAGGCCGACGTCGGCGCCTTCCTCGCCGGCGAGGGTGCCGAGGTGGAGACTGCCGGCGTGGCCATGGGTGGCGACCAGCAGCACTTCGACCACCACACCGAGCACATCCACGAGGCACGGAAGACGTCCTCCAACCTCGACTTCAAGGTCGCGCTCACGCACGCGGCCCGCTCGGCCTACACCGGGATGATCCGGATCGCCCGCCACGCGGGCGGAAGCGAGGCGTACCAGGAGAACCGCAACCTGTTGCTCTCCCACGACGCGCGGGCCGATTCGATCCCCGAGCTCGAGATCCTCACCGACGACGTGCGCTGCTCGCACGGCGCCACCGTGGCCCCCATTGACCCGGAGCAGCTTTTCTACCTCCAAAGTCGGGGCTTGGCAAACCTCCAGGCGATGCGTGTGATCGTGTACGGCTTTCTGGACCAGACCCTCGCGCGCTTGCCGCAGACCACCCGGGAGCGCATCGAGGCGCTGGTGGCCGCGCGGCTGCACACTGAGTGACGATGACCGCGACCGCCCCCCCTCGCACGACGCTCGACCCCAGCGCACTGAGGGCGCGCTTCCCCATCCTGCAGCGCCAGGTGCACGGGCACCGGCTGGTCTACCTGGACAACGCCGCCACCACGCAGAAGCCGGAGACGGTTCTGGCTGCGCTCCAGCACTACTACGCCAACTCCAACGCCAACGTGCACCGGGGCGTGCACACGCTGGCGGAGGAGGCGACCGCGGCCTATGAGGCGTGCCGGTCCCGCGTGGCCCGCTTCGTGAACGCTCCCGACGAACGTGGAGTGATCATCGTCCGCAACGCCACCGATGCTCTCAACCTGGTGGCGCGCTCGTGGGGTGCGACCCTCACCGCCGGGGACGAGGTGCTGCTCTCCGAGATGGAGCACCACTCGAACCTGGTCCCCTGGATCCTGCTCGCGCGCGAGCGTGGTGTCGTGCTCCGCCACCTCCCGATCACCGACTCGGGCGAGCTGGACATGGCGGCGCTGCCCGCGATGCTCTCGCGGCGCACCCAGATCGTGGCGCTCACCGCGATGTCGAACGTGCTCGGGACCATCAACCCGATCGCGGAGATGGCGGAGGCCGCCCACCGCGTGGGCGCGGTCATGGTGGTCGACGGGGCACAGTCGGTGCCCCACATGCCGGTGGACTTCCAGGCCCTGGGTGCGGATTTCCTGGCGTTCTCGGCCCACAAGGCATACGGGCCCACGGGCATCGGTTTCCTGGTCGCGAAGCCGGAGCTGCTGGATCGGATGGAACCGATCAGCGGCGGAGGCGAGATGATCCGGGCCGTCCACCTCGACTGGGCCACCTGGAACGAGATCCCCCACAAGTTCGAGGCCGGCACCCCCAACATCGCCGACGCGGCGGCGTTCCCGGCCGCACTCGACCTGCTGGAGGAGCTGGGCATGGACGCGGTGCGGGCCCACGAGCGCGACCTCGTCGGGTACGCCCTCGAGCGCCTGCGCTCGCTGGAGTGGCTCGAGCTGCACGGGCCGCTCGATCCCGCCAGGCGCGGCGGCCTGGTCTCTTTCGTGGACCCCGAGATCCACCCTCACGACCTCGCCCAGGTGCTGGATGGTCGCGGCATCGCGATCCGCGCCGGTCACCACTGCGCCCAGCCGCTGATGCGCCGGCTCGATGTCCCGGCCACGGCCCGGGCTTCCCTTGCCGTCTACAATGACCGCGATGACGTGGATGCGCTGGTGGATGGGCTCGTGGCAGCCCGGAAGTACTTCGGGCTCGAGAGTTGAGGCTCGGGGCTTGAGGGTGGCGTGACGAGGCAGGCGTATGTCCGCAGGCCACAAGCCCCAGGCCACAAGCCACATGCGAGGCGGTGAGGCACGCATGGTCGATCGCCCCGAGGTCGCACTGGACGAGCTCTACCGCGAGGTGGTCCTGGACCATTATCGCCACCCCCGGGGGCGGGCACCGCTTTCCCGGGTGGATGCTCGCGCCCACGGTCTCAACCCGGTGTGCGGCGACGAGGTGCATCTCCACCTGTCGCTCGACGGTGACCGCATCACGGGCGTCGAGGTGCAGGGGCGCGGCTGTGCGATCTGCACCGCTTCGGGGTCGATGATGGCGGAGTTGATCCCGGGTCGCAGCGAGGCGGAAGCGGGGATATTCGCCGAGGCTTTTCGGAGCGTCATTCACGGGAAGCCCGCGCCGCCCGATGTGGATCTTGGCGACCTCGAGGCGCTCGAGGGCGTGAAGAAGTTCCCCGTGCGCGTCAAGTGCGCGCTGCTCCCCTGGGTCACCCTCGCGGACGCCCTGCGGGCTTGGCGGGACGGGGCCACCGAGGCGACCACCACCACCGAGATCGAGGAGGCGAAACCGTGAGCCCGTTGACCGTGGAAGCGGTGCGCGAGGCACTCAGGCCAATTCAGGACCCCGAGATCTTCATCTCGATCGTCGACCTCGGGCTCATCCGGGCGATCGAGGTCTCACCGGACGCCACCAAGGTAAAGGTCACGATGACGCTCACCACCCCGTTCTGCCCCGAGGGCCCGATGATCGTCGAGGCGGTGAACGAAACACTGCGGGCACTCCCGGGCGTGCACGAGGCCGAGGTGGACCTCCAGTGGAACCCACCCTGGGATCCCCGCAAGGAGGCCTCGGAAGAGGTCAGGGCCGAGCTGGGAATCTGGGACTGACATCGGCTCGCCGCCGGGCGAGCCGATGTCATCCTGACTCCTGCCCCGCCAGAGGCGGGAGACGAAGGATCCCGCGAAGCCGTGAGGTGCACGGCCCCGTTCATCAGGAAAAAACGAGACAGGGAGGCAGGTCCGAACCACCCGGCCCAGCTATGCCGTGGCGAAGCTGGCCACCGCCTGCGTCTCGTCCTCGAAGACCTCCAGCAGGGGCAGGATCTGGCTCAGGTGCAGCGTGTGCTTGATGCGGTCCCCGGGGCGCAGCAGCTTTATCGAGGCGCCGAACTCGTTGGCGAGCTTCCAGCTGGCGACCAACTCGCCCACGCCGGCGCTGTCCATCCGCTTGATCCTGGCGAGGTTGAGCAGGATTTTCCTCCAGCCCTCTGCAACCAGCTCGTCGACGATCTCGCGGAACAAGTCGTCACCGTCCTCCGCCACCAGGTCGCCCCGGAGGTCCACAATCACCACGTCGTCGCTGTGGCGAACGTCGGCATGCATGCGGGGATTCTAGCCCCTTTCTCCGGCCGCGCGAGCCGCCCCCGGTGGCGCCGGCCACTGGGCTATACTTGATGCGGGAGCAAAGGGGGAGCGAGCGGCGCATGTACGGGGCGCAGCGCAACACGCTGGCCGTGGCCTTGCAGTCCGAGGTCTTCGAGAGCGTCGCCAGGGTCCTCCGGGCCAACCAGTTCCACGCCGAGTACGAGGCAACCGCCACGAACGGTCTGGAGACCATCTCGCTCCTTTCCTTCGACGCGATTCTGGCCGGTTATCCGCTCCCCGACATGCCCATGCAGGCTTTCCTCGACGCCGTGCGCAGGGACGAGTCCCCCTGCCGCTCCGCGGGGCTCATTCTGCTGGTGGGCCGGGACGCACTCGAGGAGACCCAGCGCTTCGTGGGTCGGGGTGCCAACAGAGTGCTGACCGTGGACGAGTTCCTCGCTCGGCTGCCCCACGTGATCCTGCGGTTGCTCGAGGTGCCGCCCCGCGTTGCCCTGCGGCGAAAGCTGCAACTCGCCGTGGCCCTCTCCCCGAGCTCCAACCACGTCACCTGCCTGAGCGAGAACATCTCCACCACCGGCATGCTGGTCAGGACGGACCGCACCTACCCGATCGGCACCCAACTCGGTTTCGAGCTGGCGCTCCCCGGGGACAGCTCGCCGGTACGCGGGTACGCGGTGGTCGTGCGGCACACCACGGCCGATCGGGAGCCGGTAGAAGGTTTTGCGGTGCAGTTCGCGTCGTTCGTGGGCGAGGACAAGGGGCGCTTCGAGACTCTCCTCCACAGGCTCCTGAGCGCACCCGACCCCGCCGAGGCGCAGGTACAGCTCTCGCCACGCGAGTAGGCAGGGCTTCCTTTCGGTCGTATCCCAAGCCAACACCGCGTGTTAGACTGCTGGCCGGGCAATGGAGCAGCGATCCCCCGGGACCCCCCCGCTCGCGACAGGAGATCCTGCGCCCCGAGCCGCCTTGTTTGCCCCTCTCCTCATCTTCGCGGCGGTCCTGGCGGTTTACCTGGCGGTTCCGTGCGAACGGGCCTCCGACGACAACTACGACTCCCAGCTGACCGCCTACTCCCTCGCCACTGGGAGCTGGGGGAACCTCGATGCCCTCCGCCCCTTCCTTGCCTCGCAGGCCCTGCAGCACCGCGCCACGGTCATCGAGGGCCGTGGCGGGCGGCTGATCGCCGGAAGGGGGCTTGGCGTCGCGCTTGCCCTTGCCCCATTCTACGTCCTCGCCCGCACGTTTGGGCTTCCACCGGAGGTCGTGCTCTCAGACCGCTTCAACCAGGTATTCGCTGCGAGTTGGAGCGCACTCGCGGTGGCGTTTTTCTTTGCCACGGTTCGGAGGCTTGAGGACCGATGGGCGGCGTGGTTCTCGACCGGGGCCTTTGCCTTCGGCTCTTCACTGCTCTCCATCCTCTCCAGGGAGGTCTGGCAGCACACCCTCCTCGTCTTCCTGTGCGCCCTTGCGGTGTGGCTGTTGATCGGCGCGGCGCACCGAAGTGGGCACTGGAGGCTTGCGGCCGCAGGGTTCGCCATGGGGTGGGCCATCGCCACCCGACCAACGGGTGTGCTGGTCGCACTGCCGCTGGCGTGGGTCGCGTGTCGGCACAGCGGCCGCTGGCGTGTCGCGTTCCTTGCCACGCTTGCTCCCTGGGTGGCCGCCGTAGCTGCCTACAACTGGTTGGAGTTTGGAAGCCCGTTCCGCTTTGGGCAGAGCATCCTAGGCGCCGCGAAGTTTGGCACTGCGGACGGGCGTGTGTTCGGGCTCACACCGTTTGCCTCGTTCGCTGGCGCCCTGTTCTCCCCGGGGAGAGGGTTTTTCGTCTTCTCCCCGGTGTTCGCGCTCGCGGTGGCGCTGCTGCCGCTCGCACTCCGCGCCGGCCGCCCCACGCTGGCGGAGCAACCGCGATCGGGCCTTGGGGATGAGGCGTTTCGCCCGCTCGTCGGGCCGGCCCTGGTCATCGTCGTGCTCAACTTCGCCGGGACCGCGGCCTGGAAGGAGTGGGCCGGGGGATGGACCTACGGCCCGCGCTACACCTCGGACGCTCTTGTCTTCTGGGGCTTGCTGCTGGCGCTGGGCCTGCGCGCCGCCCGAACCCTCGCGCCGCGTTGGCGACGCCTGGTTTGGGCTGCGGGGGCGGTCACCCTGGCCGCCTCGGTTGCGAACCACGCCGCGGGCCTGCTGGTGAACCCGTATGTCCCCTACTCCCACTCGGCTGTGGTGCTGCCCGATCAGCACCCGGAGCGGTTGTGGCGCTGGAGCGAGTTCCCGCCGCTGTACAACCTGCGCGTCTGGCGAAGCCGTGCCGAGCACGAACGGACGATGCCCCCCCGAGGGATGCATTGAGATTGTGTCTCGTACTTGATCGTGCTTGGAGAGCCGCCTGGAACGAAGTAAGCTTGTGTGGCCGGGTGGGGTCTGCCCGGCCACAGCATTGGAGAGAGGCGTGGAGCAGCTCAACCTTGTCCTGAGCCTTCCCCAGGGTGCCATCACAGCCACCAACCTTGGCATCGAGGGGTTCGCGTGGCATCGCCGGCCCGGATCCGGCAAGTACTTCCTGGGCCGGACGATCTTCTTCGATCTGGCGCTCTCAAACGGACGACCCGACTTCACCTACCTGGACGAAGGCGGCTGGCGTGACGCGATGGGCGACACGTGCAACGCCCTCAACGCCATGGTCCCGGGCAAGCGCACCAAGACCGCGCTCTCCAACAACGCCTTCTCGTGCACCCCGATCGATGCCTACCGCCGGTGCTTCCTGGGCAAGACCGGCGGGCAGGTGATGGAGATGGAGCGCGCCGCCGAGCTGGCACGCTTCGCCGCCAGAAACTGTCACGAGGGCATGACCCCGGACGAGGTGGCCGACGCGATCGGCCAGCCGAAGCAAGCCGCGCGCCACCCGCGCCTCTACATGGTGTTCTGCCCGGTGGAGTTCATCGTGCTCTCCAGCCTCACCCCGGCGGAGTACGCCTGGTACTCGACGCACCGGCCGGGCAAGATCTTCCGCCAGGTGCTGTTCGCCGAGCTCCGGGCCGACCAGACCAGCCTCGCCGCCGAGAACCTCTTCCAGCAGGCCCGTCAGGAGTTCCAGGCGAGTCCCGGCAAGAAGACCAAGACCATCGTGTCCGCGGACTGTATCAACCGGGTGCCTTTCCAGGCGTGGGTGGGCTACAGCCGGGAGGCGGAGGGCGGCATCTACGCCGGCGACAAGACGCGCGTGAGCTTGTGGCGGTTCCCCAAGGAGATCCCGCACGTGTGGGAGCGTGCCGAAGGGTAGGCGAACAGGGAGGTCAGCGGGTATGTACGGGGTGCAACGGAGCACGCTGGTCGTCGGGCTGGAAGAGCGGGTCTTCCAGAAGGTCGCGTCCCTCCTCTCTGCCGCCAAGTTCTACGCGGACTGTGGTGAGACGGCCACAGCCGCGCTCGAGTCAATCGCCTTCCTCCCCTTCGACGCCATCGTCGTGGGCTATCCCCTTCCCGACATGCCGATGACCCAGTTCCTCAGTGCCGTGCGCAAGAAGGACTCGCCCTGCCGCCAGGCGGCCCTGGTCCTGTTGGCACCCAAGGGCATGCTCGCCGAGGCCGAGGATTTTGTCGGCAAGGGGGCCAACCGGGCTCTGGCCGTCGAGGACTTCCCGGAACAGCTCCCCCACGTGCTCTTCCGCCTGCTTGAGGTGCCGCCTCGCTTCGCCATGCGGGCCACCTCGCGGCTGAAGGTGCAGCTCTCCTGGGGCACCAGCCAGACCATCTGCCAGACCGAGAACATCTCCGCCCATGGCATGCTGATCAAGACCGACCACACGTACCCCATCGGCACGCAGATGAGCTTCGAGCTGACGATGCCGGGCGACAACAACCCCATCCGGGGCTTCGCCGTGGTCGTGCGCCACACCATGGAGAAGCGCGAGCGGGTCACCGGCGTCGCGGTGCGCTTCTCCTCCTTCGATGGCGACGACAAGAAGCGCTTCGAGACCCTGCTCGCCAAGATCGTGAAGTGACCCCCGAGCGGCCGCGGGGGACCGTCAGAACTTCAAACTGCCTCGGGTCGTGTCGGCGAGCCCGGCACGCGCCTTGAAGTCCTCCACACTTGCAAACGGGGCGCGCGCCCGGGCCGCGAGCCAGGAGGCCACCTCCGCGTCGGTGATCCCGGGGACCAGGCGCACGATCCCCTCCTCGGCCGTGTTGACGTCCATCGAGAGTGGGGCCTCGGTGCCGAGCCCCACCAGCCTCACGGTGCGGCCCGCTACATCGCAGCGCAGCTGTGGCCCGAGCCGCGAGTACAGCACCTTGGGGTCCTTTGTCGCCGCTGTGTGCCAGCGCGCCCGGGCGGCGTCGATCTTCTCGCGGCCGAGCTGCCGGAGGTCGAGACGCAACGCCGCCAGGTAGTGTTCCCGCCAGAGCGAGGCCGCGTCCGGATCCACGAAGACCCCGTGCGTGAGGTCGAGGAACGCGTCTAGCACCTCGCCGGCCTCGGCCGGGTAGGCCTGCCGGTAGCTCTCGACGAACTCCAGAAGGTAGGGAGCCTCGGGTGTGAACGCCTGGCTCGCGAACATCTCGCCGAGCGCCGTCATCACCTTGTCCTGGCGCTGGCGCAGCCGGTCGGGCGGCGGCGTGCCGTTTCCCCGCACGATGAAGGCGAAGAAGAAGCTCGCGTAGAACCCCTCCGACTGGAGCAGCTGGTTGGCATCCCGGAGAGTCGCGAAGTCGCGCGCCTTCTCCATCTGCACGCGCAGGTAGTCCGGGCCCTTGAAGGCGCTCACGAAGGCGAAGTTGTTGTCGCGGACCTCGGCGTAGCGGGCAGCGGTCTGGGCGAAGGTCAAGAGGTCGGACGAGTGCTGGTAGTACTCGCCGCGCATCTGCGCCTCGGGCCCGAAGAGGAACTGGTCGTGCCGGTACCGCTGTCGGACCTCGGGTGCGGAGGAGATCTGGGCGACCAGGGTTTCCAGGTGGATGGCGAAACCCTCGTCGAACGCGGTCCCTCGGTCGCTGAGCGCGGCGACGGTGTGCGGGATCGCGGCGATCTCGCGCTTGGGCACCTCCCGCCCGCCGGCCAGCATCGCCAGCGCGACGTGGCCGGTCTCGTGCAGCAGCGTGGTGGTGAACCGCCACTCCTCGGGGCCGAGTTGGATGTAGGCGGTGCGCGAGTAGGCCTGGATGGTCTCCCCGGTGCCCAGCCGGAAGCCGACGGCGCCGTTGTTCCCATCGGGCACGAGGGCGATGAAGTACTCCGCAGGTTGGTTGCCCGCGAAGCCGCGCGCGACCGCGACGGCGCGCGCCCGCCTGTACACGTCGGCGGCCCAGCGCGCGGAGTCGTTCTCCAACCACCGGCCCAGGCGCGCGACCCGCTCGGGGTCGGTCACCCTGCGGAACAGCGGCGGGTCTCCGGCGGGCGGACCCGGCTCCGGCTCCATGAAGACGAAGTGCACACCCCCGACCGACACGTCGCCAGCCAGCCCGACGCCCGCCCACGTCATGCAGGCGGCCAGCAGGAGACACGCTCTCCGCATCGTTCCTCCAGTTCCATGTTAGCCCGTCCACGCTGGCCACAACGACGACCGGGCCAGTTGGGTACGGTTTGCGCTCCCGCATGTCTTGTGAAATAGTGCACAAGTACGTCTGCGGGCCACGAATCGAGGCAGAACGTCGCGCCTGTGCTATCCTCGCGCCGCGCTCGCGGTTTGGCCAGAAGGAAAGGACGGTGCCGAGTGATGCACGTCGAGAAGTTCTTCTCGCCGGCCGACCTCAAGGAGATCGAGACCGCGGTCCGCGAGGCGGAGGCGACGACCGCGGGCGAGATCGTCCCTTTCGTGGTCTCCCACTCCGACCACTACGAGGTCGCGGTGTGGAAGGGTGCGGTGCTGGGCGCCTTCCTCGCGGTGGTGGCGGCCGCCGCGGTCTACTACGCCGGCGGGTACTGGGGAGGTTTCCTGATGGCGTGGATTCTCCTGCCGGCGCTCGCAGGAGGGGCGGCGGGCTTCACTGCCGCCGCGCTGATCCGGCCCTTGAAGCTCTGGCTTGCCGGCCCTGCCGCAATCGACCATCACGTCCGCCAGCGCGCCGTCGCCGCGTTCCTCGAGAACGAGGTGTTCCGCACCAGGGAGCGCACCGGCATCCTGATCTTCCTCTCGCTCCTCGAGCGGAGGGTGATCGTGCTCGGCGACTCGGGGATTTCCGCCCGCGTCGAGCAGCGCGAGTGGGATGCCGTTGTCGCCGGGATCGTGGAGGGCATCCGGTCGGGCCAGCCCGGCAGGGCGCTCGCGGCCGGGATCCGGCGCTGCGGTGAGCTGCTGACACGCCGCGGCGTCGCGGTCCGCCCGGACGACACCGACGAGCTGCCCGACCAGCTGCGGATGAGGGAGGAGTAGCCGTGCCTGCGGCAGGCCTCGCCGCCCCGTGGCGGCGGGCCCGAATCGCGCTCGCCGCAGTTTTGCTCGCGGCGGCGTCGGCCGCCGCGGCCAGGGACGTTCCGTACCTCTCGGGGCGCGTCAACGACACCGCCGGCATGATCCCTGCGGAGGTGCGGGACCGGCTCGAGAGCAAGCTGGCGGCGTTCGAGAAGCAGACGGGCGCCCAGGTCGCCGTGCTGACCATCGACTCCCTCGACGGCGAGGTCCTCGAGGACTACTCGCTCAAGGTGGCGCAGACGTGGAAGCTCGGGCGCAAGGGCGTGGACGACGGGGTCCTGCTGCTCATCGCCAAGGGCGACCGCAAGATGCGCATCGAGGTCGGTTACGGCCTGGAGGGCAAGCTCACGGACGCACAGTGCCGGCGGATCCTCGACGACGTCGTCCGCCCGGCTTTCCGTAACGGCGACCTCGGCGGCGGGATCGAGGCCGGCGTGGATGCCATCACCGGCACGATTCAGGGCAAGGACGTGATCCCGGCCCGCAGCCCCGCCGCCGGGAGGCGAGCCTCGGAGGTGCCGCTGGGCGCCAGGGCCTTCGGCTCGCTCATCTTCACGGTCGTCATCGGTGTGTTCTCGATCCTGGCCCTCATGAGCAAGGGGTGCCAGAGCTGGTTCCTGTACGTCTTCCTGATGCCGTTCTACGCGGCGTTCCCCCTCGCGCTCTGGGGGCCGCTCGGGGCCCTGTTGATCCCCGCATGGGTGATCGGCTTCCCGATCGCCAAGTACTGGCTGCGAAAGACGCCGGGGGGCAAGAGCTTCCTCGCGGCCCACCCGGGGCTGGTCGCCTTCGCGGCCTCGGGTGGGCACTCGGGCAAGGGCGGTGGGTGGAGCTCCGGCGGCTTTTCCGGAGGCGGCGGCAGCTTCGGCGGCGGCGGGGCCTCCGGCGGCTGGTAGCTGAGAGACCGGGGTCCGCGGCCCGTGGACCGAGGTCCGAACGACGGGCCCAACTGAGAAAGGGACTCGTTGGGCGAGGCCGGTTGCACCCGTTCCTTCTCGAGTCGCCCTCGGAGCTTTTCAGTGACGACGCACCCGTTCCCGAAACTGGCCCACCCGGTTGCGGTAGAATTCTGGCCTCGGAGACACGGTTCGAACCCGACAACACGGGAGCGGAGGTGCCAATGAACTCGAGACAATCTCGATCGGCTGTGACGCTGACGGTTCTGTCGGCGGTGCTCGTCGCGACGATGCTAGCCGCGACTCAGGCGCGAGCGCAGGCCACACCCCCCAAAGCTCAGCAGCCCACACCGCCGGAAGTGCAACAGGCCATACCGCCCGAAGTGCAACAGGCCAACCGCAAGCTCGTCGAGTACCAGACAAAGGACGCGCGCGCGGCGCTCGAGCCGGTGGTCGGTACGGCCGACGCCGACGGGGCGGTTGCCGTGGCGCTAGGCCGCGTGCTGGAACAGGAGAAGAAGTACGACGAGGCGGTCAAGGCCCTCGGCAAGGCTGCCGAGCTCCGGCCCGCGGACCCGGCGCCACAGATCTTCCTCGGCGAAACATACGTGCACGCCAAGCGCTACGGTGATGCCGAGACGGCGTTCGGAAAGGCGACCCAGCTGGCGCAGGCCACGGTGGAAAAGGACGCGACTGATGCCGCGGCCTGGTACTACCTGGGCATGGCACAGCTGCGCCTCAGGCAGTACGACAAGGCCTTCGACAGCCTTACGAAGGCGAAAAACGCTGGTTTCGACAGCGCGCTCGTCCTATTCCAGCAGGGAGCCACACGGGTGTTCCAGAGCAAGTGGCACGAGGCCGTGGAACTCCTGACCCGGGCTCTCGAAGGGAACTCGGGGATTGCCTACGCCTACTACTACCGCGGCCTGGCGCAGGATAAGCTCGGCAAGAAAGACCAGCTGGTGCTGGACATGGACCGCTTTCTCAAGCTCGCCCCTCAGGCACCCGAGGCGGACAAGGCGCAAGCCGTCGTCAAGGCAGCCAAGCGTTGAACTTACCAGCAGGAGACGACGTCAGAACACGTTGCCGAAGCCCAAGGTGAAGCGCACGCGTTTGGCCCCTGGCGCCCCGTCCAGAGGCCTTGCGACATCGAGGCGGATAGGCCCAATCGGCGTGGCGGCGCGCAGGCCCAGCCCGAACGACTTGGCAAGCTCTTTGCCGAAGTCGCTGATCTTTGTCCACACCTGTCCCGCGTCGAAGAACACCACGCCGGTGATCCCGGCGAGAAGCGGCAGTCGCAGCTCCTCATTGACGACGAGCAGTGCCGCGCCGCCCACGGGACCGATCGTGCCGCCCAGATCCTCGGTGGGCCCGAGGCTCTCGGTGTCGTAGCCGCGCACCGAGAAAGACCCCCCGGCAAAGAAGCGGGCATCTGGGATCAGCTCCTGCCCATAGGCTTGAGCCAGGCCGACCCGCACTGATTGCCCCCAGGTGACGGAGCTCTCGGCAACCGAGGCGACCTTTCTGTAGAGGTCGAACTGGCTGTACCACCGGAGGTAACGAAAGTCGCTGCCAAGCAACCGGTTGCTGGTGGACAGGTCGGTGCTGACAAGGAGCCCATGAGTCGCCATCACGGGGTCGTCTCGGGCATCCCAAACCAACTGCACCCCGAGGTAGGGGTGCCGAACACGCACGTCGTACGGGGGCTCGAACGGGTTGGGGTTGGCCTCGTAGAGGTGAGTATCGCTGTAGCGACCGTACACCCTGGCGGTCAGGGTGCGATTGAGGGGGTGTGAGAGTTGCAGGGTGGCCTGCGAGGAGACAGTGACGAGGCCGCTGCGCATGACATGTCGGCGCTCAGCGAACGCCTCGACGGTGCCGGGGCTGCCGAACAGACCGGGCGCCGCAAGATAGATGCGGGCGCTGCGGTCTTCACGCTCGTACCGAAGCTGCGCGCCAGCGGTAACTGCGTGACCCACCAGGTTGTGGTCGATGAACTCCACCACACCCGAGGCCCCCACCTCGCTCTCCCAGCGCACGCCGTAGGAGAAGGTGAAGCGGGGCCGCTCGACGGCGTTGAAGGTCACCACCGCACTGCCGTCCGCCCTCTTCTCGGTCCTGGGGACCACAGTGGAGAACATCCCGGAGGCCAGAAGCCGGCTGCGGGCCGCGACGATCTCCCGACCGCGGAGGGGCTGGCCGGTCTGCAAGTCTGCGAGGCGACGGGCGTACCAGGCGCTGGTCCAGCGCAGGCCATCGATGCGCAGCTCGGCCAGGCGGTAGCTCATCCCGCCGGCGACCTCGTAGGTGAGAGCCTGCTCCGTGGCGGTCCCGTCAGGCACTCCCCTCAGTACCGGCTTGACCTGCACCTCAGCAAAGCCCCGGGCGCGGAAGTCCTCGGCAATCAGCGCCGCACCGGCAGCGACGAGGTCAGCGCGGGCTGGATCGCCCACGTGCACACCGAGCTGTGGCGTCATCCGCCGAGCGTCGCTGTCGCTCACCCCGACGATCGAGACCCGCGCCAGCCGGTCGCGCGGGCCCGCCTTCAGATACACGACCAGGCGCCTTCCGTCGGCAGAGAGGTCCCGCCCTGCAACCCGCCCGTGGCGGTACCCCAGGACGCGCAGGGATTCGGCCACTCGCGCATCCGCCTCCGGCAACCCGGCCCCAAGCTCGGTGCGCACCAACATCGGAGCGAAACGGAGTGCCAGCGCCTGGCCGTCCTCTGGGGGGACGCCCGCGAACTCCAAAGCCGCGAGCGCGACCCGGCGGCCCGCCCGGCAGGTGACGTTCACCAACCGGTTGCTGGCCCCATCCGCTGGCCGGCAGCGCGTCGCCGTCGCTTCCACCTGCGGGTCCAGGTAGCCGAGTGAGCCGAGGGCACGCACCGCCGCGCGACGCATCTCCTCCAGCGATTCCGCCTCGTAGTAGTCGCTCCGGTAGAGTGCTGCGACCGCTCGGCGCGACATGGCAGGAAGTGATTCGCAAGCAAAGTGAAACTCGGTCCTCGGTCCTGGCACCACGGAGATCACCAGATCTTGGCGTCCGGCTTTGCCCTCCGCTGGCCTCAGCTGTGCCGAAACCTGCGCATCGGGGTAGCCCCGCGACCGTAGGGCCTCAGCGACTTCGACCTCGGCGTCCAGGGGTGCGCCGCCGGGGATGGCCTCGCCGGTACGGAGGCGGACGGCGTCCCGCACGACGCGACCTCTGATCGTGTCAGGAGCCTCGACGACGATTCGGTGGAGGACCGGCAGATCTTCCCTCTGGCGCTTAGGGCCGCCCAACTCGAGGATTTGCTGGAGCGTTGTGCCGGAACGGCTCTGGTCGTTCGTGAAGACCTGTGCCTGAAGGGTCGGCACGGGACGGAGACCGTGCAGGTCGATGATGTATGTCTGCCGCTGTGCGTTGCGCAGGTCAAGGGAAACGAGGAACGCTGCATTGGAAGAAAGGGTGCGCGAGACGGTCAGGCGGGCGGTCGGGTCGGCTTCGCCCCAGACCGGCACGGGACGGACGGTGACCGCGCCGACGCCGAGCGCCTCGCCGACGCGCTGGCCAAGGAGGGACGCGAGGGTTGAGGAGAGAACCTCCCCTGCTCCGACTGCCGCGGTTTGCCTCGCCTCCGCCCGGAGGAAAGGGGACGAGCCCGCGGGTGACTGGACGATGGTCGGGTCCTGCAGCGAGCTGGTGGTGGCGAAGTCGATCCGCGGATCCGTGGCGGGATCGCCGGTGAAGGTGGCCGACGCCCGGTCCACCCGGAACACCTGGCCGGCCAGGAATACAAGCCCACCCGGCTCGACGTCCACGCGCCCAACGATGCGGGGGTTCCACGCCGTGCCGGAGATCACCAGCGGTTCCCAGTTGGCACGCAAATCTGCCAGGTTGTCCTTCACTCTGACGCCCTGCACGGTGTCGAGGGAGATGTCGAGGTCGATGGCGTCCAGGGGGTTCGTCTCGGAGCCCGGGATGCGCGGGGGTCCAAGGACGAACGGCAGCAGTTCGTGCTCAAGGTCGATGTCGCGGTCGAGCCAGCCGCGGTCGAGCGAGACGCGCCCCGCCAAGAGCGCCCTCCCTGAAGGGGGCATGGTCAGCTCGAGCTCTCCGGAGAGCACGGCGCGCAGACCAAAGTCGAGCCGGTAGCGTACGTCCGAGAAGAGCGCCTGGCCCTCCATGCTGCCGTCCGGCGCCCGGCCGCCAGTGAACTCCACCGGCCCCCCGTTGAGGAGGCAGTGGCCCTCGCGCAACACGGCCTGTCCGTCGGCTAGGGTGGCCTCCACGGCGAGCTGCGTGACCCTGGTCGGGTACGGCACCGGCCAGAGGAAGGCCGCCCCTGCACCGTCCACACGGAGGGTGCCCACGGGCTGCTCGGGCGTGCCTTCGGCGTGGAGTGCGAGCTCCAGCGTCCCCGAGGCCTCCCCGCCGCCGAGAAGAAACAGATTCAGGAGCGGCGCGGGCACCTGGCCGTGGGCGTCGAACCGAAACCGCTCAACCAGCGAGGCGGGCGCATCGTGGCTGGGATCCCAACCCCGCGCCAACCAGGCGTCACCCTCCACGTCGAGGCGCGCCGTGTCCGCTCGCAGAAACACAGGCTGCAGCTCGATCCGCCCTCCGGCGAGGCGCAGCGTCACCGGTCCCTCGGCTACCAGCCGGTGCTCCGCCGCCGCCAACGAGAGTTCGCGAACCACCACCTCCCCGAAGCTGTCCACCGGGTTGATTGGGTCGAGCCAGAGCTCGGCGTGGACGCCCGCCCGCACCCTCTCTGGGCGCTCAACGACCCCCAGCGCGGGAAGCAGCGCGCACGAGTCGAGGCTGGGTGCGGCCACGATCAGGTGCACTGGTCCCCGGTCAGCCTGTACAGGAAGACCGGCAAGCCGTTCCCCGAGACCGGGAATCCGGCTCAACGCGGCGAGCGGCAGCGTCGCTTTGGCGACGAGGGGCCCCGCGGCCGTGTCGAACGCGCTCGCCTCCGCGACCAGCGTGCCGTTGTGGAGTGAAACGGCGATGTCCGCAGCCGCCACCTGCTCGATCGGGTTGCTCAGCTGCAGCACAAGGCCAGCCTCGCGGAACGGGGGGTCCAGGGCGGCCCACCCGTTCCCGGCAAAGCGGCGGCTGCCCCACGCGCCGGAGAACGATCGAAGGTTGAGCTCCCTCCCGTTCGTCTCGACCTCGAGGTGAATCACGTCAAGCCTAGGGCCGCCGACCGAAGCGGCGAGGTCGGTCGCGTCGAGCGCCACGGTTGCGCTGAACGCCCGTGGCGAGCCCGAAGCGCTGACGGACGCGGACACGATCCCGGAGAGCCGCGGATCTACCAGACCCAGACGTACCCCGCGAGCCGCGAGGGTGGCCTCGCCTTCCTGGGTCATTGGACGGCCGCTGGCGATCAGGCTGATCGTCGAGCCGGGCTCCGGTCGCCACTCGGCGCGGAGTTCGGCACTCGGCGCCGCCAGCGGGCCCTGTGCGCCAGCGGTGAGGACGAGCGATCCGACCATGGGCAGGGTGTCGCCCGCCGCGGGCACCAAGCGCGGCCACAGGTCGCGGAGCTCGGCTAAGGCCGCGACCAAGTCCGGCACCTCGGTCTCCAAGCGGCCATTCTCGAGGTGCCCGCTCGTCACTTCGGGCCACGAGGCCGCAAGCAAGGTGCCCGTGGCGTGTCGACGTCCGGGCGAGGACGGCAGGAGCGACGCCTCGAATCCGATCTTCACGCGCGGCGTCGGGGCGCCACCCGCGGGGCCAAGGCCACAGTCAACCCTGAGCAGCTCGCGGCCCCCCCGGCGCAGTCTCAGGGTGGCCCTGCCGACCGCCGCGCCAGGCTCGACGGCGCTCCCTTCAGCCTGGGCGTCGAGGTCGACCAGCGTGCTGGCTCCCTCGAGTTTGTCGAAGAGATCTCGCGGCAGAAGGGCTCGTGCGGCGGCGAGCGAAAGGTCATACGCTTGCACCGTGACGTGCCCGGAGCGCGTCCGAACATCGACCTCGCCCTGCAGCGCCACGCGGCCGCCGACTGCAAGCTCCGGGGCGAGAGCGGCCGGTTCTGCCTCAACGCGAAATCTCGCCGTCACGGGCCCCGGCGGGTCGAGGGCGGCTGTTCCGGACGCTATGAACGAAAGGCCTCGCCCAGAGAGCTCGACCGTGGACAGTTCGAGACTTCGGGGCGGGTTGCCTCCGAGACGCGCCGCGAGGGCAAGCGACAGCCGGCCACCGCCCCGCTTCTCGACGACGATCTCGCTGGCGGCAAGACGCGCGTCGAGACGGCCGCCGCGAAAACTGCCATCCAGTCCGATGCCGCCGGCGTGCCACCCCGCGATCCATAGACTCACTGGCGTCGGAACCGCACTGCCGACGATCGAGCCGTCGCGGACCTCTGCGCGGACCACCTCAAGCTGGCGCCCCGACGACGCTGGGGCCGCATCCCGTGGCTCCGACAACGTCGGAATCGGCGCCCCGAGGTCGAGGCACGGTGCTTCAACCGCGAGCCAGCGGACAACCACCGTCTCGCGGACCAGCGAGACGGGAGCAACCTCGACCAGGAGTCTTCGGACGCTCAGGAACGCCCGTGCCGATGGCGAGCGGACAGCCACCTCGTGGAGCTCAAGCGCTCCGCGCCACGGCGCGATGCTGAAGTCACCGATGTCGACGTGAACGCCGTAGCGCCGCTCGATTCGCGCTGTCACCCTGGCGAGCAACCATGCGCGTGCGCCAGCCGAGCGCAAACTCAACCACCCGATGGCCACGACCACCATGGGCAGCACGAGGAGGAGAAGCAGCAGAGTGAGAACCAGCCGCTGCCCGGGTGATCTCTTCCCCTGTCGGTGCGCCGCCTCCATGCGTTGCTCTCGCAGACACCAGGATAGCGGATCGCGACGCCCTCTTTCTTCGCTGCCGCGCGTACCGCGATCTCGGCGCGGGACTACTCCCCGGTTGGGGGCCGGTCTGCGTCATGCGCGGCGTTCCGGGTCCACTCCTCACGGGTCATCCACATTCGGGCGGCGACGGGCTTCCTTGACGCGGGCGCGCAGCTTCTTGGAGGCGACGCGACGCTCCCTCGCGACGCGGGTCGGGCGCGTCGGGACGCGCGGGGGCTCCTCGGCAAGCGCCACGCGCAGCAGCTCCACGAAACGCTCCACCGCCGCCTTCCGGTTGGCGGCCTGGGTCCGGTGGCGCTGCGAGACGACCCGCAGGACTCCGTCTCTGCTGATGCGCGTCGCGAGGCGCTCGCGGATGCGTGCCTTCTGGTCCGGCGAGAGGCTCGGCGAGCCGCCCGCATCGAAGATCAGCGTGACCCTGGTGGCGACCTTGTTGACGTTCTGCCCCCCAGGGCCACCGCTGCGCGAGGCGGTGAACCTCAGCTCCCCCTCGGGGATCGCGAGACCCGGTTCGATCTCGATCATGCCGTACCAATCTTACGCGCTGAGCAAGCCGATGACCCGCGAAAGCAAGCGAGCGTCCGGCTCCGCCGGCGCGAGCGCGGGGGGCTCGGGGGGCACCTCTGCGACAGGGGGTGGATGGAGCGTCGCAGAGCCCCCCGCAAAGAATAGGCCGTGCCGGTCGCCCGGCACGGCCCACGCGGGAGTTCCATCCACCCTCGACACCGACGGGCCTGGGCGGTGACCTTGTGCTTTCGGCCGCCGCCCCGACCGGCGGGAGCGAGGCACCCGGGCGCACGCTACTCCGCGCCGTGGAGCCGGAAGCTCACCCTCACTTCGAGGTAGACGCTGACGGGACGCCCGTTGAGCGTCGCGGGCTCGTACCTCCAGGTGCGGATGGCCTCGACCGCGGCCCGCCCGCACCCCATGCCGATGTCCTTGAGCACGCGTGCGTCCACGACGTTTCCAGCCTCATCGATGACGGCTTCCACCAGCACGACCCCTTCGATCCGTATCTTGCGAGCGGCTTCCGGGTACGGTGGCGCCGAGCGGGCGATGGCCACCGGGGCCTTGACGTCGCCACCGATGCGCCTGGGCGGCTCGACCGGTTCGCCGGTAGCCACACCGGGCCGCGCAGGCCCGTCGCCGATCCCGGGACCCGTGGTGTCCGCGTCACCGAGACCCTCGGTCCCGGGCACCCGTGGCGGCTCCGGCGGAAGCGCCGGATCGGCGGCCCTGGGAACATCCACCGGAACGAGCACCGGCTGGACGGCCGGCTGACGTGGGATCCGCTTCGCGCCGGACCTCTGCGCCGACTGCCGATCCGCAGTGTGGCCGCCGCCCCCGAGCGGCGGAGGCAGGTGCACCACCAGAGGTGGCACGACCACGTGCTCGCGCACCGGATCCACGGCCCAGAGCTGGCCGACGGTCAGGAAGCCCACCACGAGGGCGTGGACCGTGACCGCCGCTGCCAGCGCCGCGAACCTCCGCCTCGCATCCAAAGAAAACCTCGAGGCCGTCAGGGTGGTGTCGAACATGGCCGCCTCCTTTCGCCAGCTGCCTGCTCCTGCCCGTTGGACACCACCGGCTGCCGAACCGAAACCGGAAACGGGTAGGATTGCGGCGATGAGGCGCTCGCCCAGGACAGGGCCTGCGGTGGAGAGAGCGTGAAGGTCACGGCGGCGAGCGAGTTCAAGCTCACCGTGGAGCGCTCGCGTTTCCACGCGCTGCTGTTCCCGGCGGCTGGCGAGGAAGAAGCGGCGGCCGTCGTGAGGCGCCGCAAGGGTGAGCTGCGCAGGGCCAACCACCACAGCTGGGCGGTGCGCTGCCGCGACGCCGCGGGAGCGCTGGTCGAGAGGTCAAAGGACGACGGCGAGGTGGGTCACCCGGGCCGGGTGCTTCTCGAGCTGCTGCGGCGCGAGGACCTCGAGGGCGGAGTTCTCGTTTCGCGGGTCTTCGGCGGAGTCAAGCTCGGGGTCGGCGGCGTCTCGCGTGCGTTCCGCGAAGCCGGCGAGGGCGCCATCGCCGCGCACCGTTCCCTCACGGCGCGCCGATGAACACTCTCCGGCAGTGAACGAAGGCGTTCCCTACGTCTTCTGCTTCTCGAGCCAGCGGTTGAACAACCACATGGAGAACGCCGAGGCGAGGCCGATCGCCATCAGGATCATCCAGCCGAGCGCGTTCTGGGTCGGGTCGAGATCGAGGAGACCGTCGGGGCGCTTGGTCGCTCCCTTGGCCATGATGTCGTTGAAGATGAACGCTCCAACCGGACCGCCAAATAGCGAGCCGATGGCGAGCGGCAAGTTGGCATAGCCGAGGAAGAGCCCTTCCTGCCCCTTGGGTGCGAGTGCGCCGATATACTCGTACATCCGCGGCGAGGTAAACAGCTCCGCGAAGGCGATGAGCGCCACGGTCATGATCACGAACACAGAGCCGATCGGCAGCCAGTTGGCGACCAGCGCCCGCACCCCGCCCGCGGCGAAAACCGGAAAGAGGTTGACCGCCATCGAGAGCGAGATGCCGATGCTGCCGATGATCATCGAGCGGATCGGGCGCATCCTGCCGAACCTGCTGGTGATAAGGAGCTGGAAGCAGACGATTACCAACGGGTTGGCCGCGGTGTAGAGGTCCATTGCCGGAGTCAACTCGACGACCCGCTTCACGTAGAGCGGCAGCACGTTGTAGACCTGGTTGTAGAGGAAGAAAAACCCGCTGATGACCAGCAGGAACAGGGTGAACCGGCCGCTCTTCAGTACGAGCACCATGTCCAGCAGGATTCGGCCGACCGAGCGCTTCGGCTTCGCCGGGGCGCCGGCGTTGGGCGCCGGCTCCTGGTAGAAGAAGAGAACGACGAAGAACGCCGCGATCGAGGCCACTGCCGCGACCGCGAAGATGTACGACAGGCTGGAGCCCGAGCCACCCGAGGGCTGCCCGCTCGGGAGCCACAGGACCCACGAGATCAGGAGCACAGCGACCGCGAGAACGGACAGGGAGCCGAGCGTCGTCGCTGCGAGGTTGCCCTTGCGCTCCCGGTTCGCGGCGCTCCAACGGGCCAGGAGGATGAGAGCGGTAGCCGCCAGTGCGCACACGAGGACGACGAGCAGGACAGGCACCACGCTCGAACGTGTGCGGACCACGTACGCGGTGCCGCGTCCGAAAAGCGAGCCGATGTTGATGACCATGTAGAAGATCGCGAACCCGAGCGTTGCCAGAGTCCCAGAGGTCTTCTGCACGGTGCCCGAGATGCACGGTTTGATCACCGAGCCACCCATGCCGATGAGCAGGATCGCCACCACGACGATACCCACCAACCCGGGTTTCGCGGTGAACTCCTTGGCCACGATGGGCGCGAGCTCGCCGCCGGCGAACCAGACCGGGACACCCATCAGGAAGTACCCGGCCGCGAGCAGCACGAACGCCACCAGCAACGACCTGCGGAACCCGACCTGGTCGGCGATCGTCCCGGAGAGGATCGGCAGAAAGTAGACCAGCGTCCACAGGACGCTGTTGAGGTTCGACGGCCAGTAGGCTCCGAAACCGAGCTGACCCAGGTAGATGACCACGAAGCTGGCCATCGAGTAGTAGGCGGCGCGCTCGAAAAGCTCCGTGACGTTGGCGGTCCAGAAGACCTTGGGGAACTTCTCGGCTGGGGGAGTCGCCATCGGTTGGTCACCCGTTTTCCGGCCCGTGCCGGGCCTGAACGCGCGATTCTAACAGCGCCGGCCGACGGCGAGATCTCGGCGCCCTCGGGCCCCCGGAGGCGGATCGGCGGTGGCTTCTGCCCGGTTGCGTTTGGATCGCGGCGGCCTCGCTGGTAGATTGGTGTTCAGGAAATTGGGGCAAGAAAACCCGATGCCTGAGAAACCAACGCCGCCGCGCCGCTTTCCCCGATTCCTGGCCGAGTACGCCGTGCTGGTCAGGAGAACAGGGAAGATCGGCTCGGAGAAGTGGGCCAGGACGCGCAAGATTGGGGGCGGCGGCTGTATGTTCATCTTTCACGAGTCCATCGCCGTGGGGACAGAGCTGGACCTGTTGATCTCCGCGCCAGGAGGGATCGTCAAGGCACACAGCCGAGTGGTTTGGGAGACCGTGCCCGCCCCCTATCAGTACGAGATCGGGGTCGAGTTCCTGGGCATGACACCTGACGACCAGCAGTCCCTCGACGCAACCCTTGCCGCGCTGGCCGCCGCCCGGGAGTGAATGCTGCCCGCTGCCCTGCCAGTTCAACCCACCAGGCTCGCGGACGTCTAGCCTAGGCTGATCGGTCATCCCCGCTCACGCCATCGCCGCCGATGACGTCCACCTTCCGACCCCGTACCTCACACCACTCCACGAGCGTCTCGTTCTCGGAGATCGCACTACGAACCGGGGCTCGGGCAGTCAGCGGGCCGACCCGCACGGACACGCACCCGCCGGCGGCCGCCACGTGATCGGGCTCTTGTTCAGGGAGAAGCAGAACTCCGTCAGCGTGTCGGCCCCGGGGCCGCTGGCCAGCGGCGGCGAGTCCCTCGTGACCTCCTTGAACTGCGTACCCAGGCTCCCGTCGGGGCGCACCTCGACCAGCACGTACCCGTAGCGGATCGTGGAGCCCTTCTGCTCGGCGCCCCCCGTGCCCACCGCCCACCCCGGCAGCACCTGGCCCAGGTGCTCCGGGGTGTCGTAGATGTTCTCCTCGAAGTAGTGCACGTGGCTTGCGAACACGAGCACACGCTTCTGCTTCTCCGGTGGGGCCGAGAGGTTTTGCGCGCGGAACAGCATGTCGTACACCTGCTGCCCGGAGCAGCGCCCGTGGCAACTGACGTCCATCGCGTGGAGGCGCGCGGTGCTGTAGGGCAGCGGTTCATGCATCGAAACGATGATCGTACGCACTGATGGATCCTCGGCGTCCGCGGCGAGAACCCCGGACAGCCAGCCGATCTGCTCGGCGGTGAATGCCCTGTCGTCGGTGTTGTCGAGGAAGATGAAGTCCACGCCCCGAAGGATGAAGTGATAGGAGGTGTCCCCTTCGGTGCTGGAGAGCCCCCGCTTGGCGTCCGCCCTGCGCTGCCCGTGCAGCGGCTCCTGGGTCAGCCACTTCTGAAAGGCACGCGCGAACTCCAGGCGGGTTCGTCCCGCCACCAGCTCGTGGTTGCCGATGCCGAGGAACACCTTCGTCTGCCCGAACGGAGCAATCTGACGATCGACGAAGTCGCCCCACGCAGAGTTGAGGTACTCGTTCATGTCGTCCACGCCCAGCGGCTGCTTGCGTTCCCGGCAGTCGTAGGAGGGGTACTTCCGGGTCAGCATGTCGCAGTCGATGTCGTACAGACGCCGGAAGTCGCCGAGGTGCCAGAAGAACGCGACCGGCGTCGTTGCCGCGTTGGCCGCGATATCCTGTGCGATCTTCGGCATGATGAGGTCACCGCAGTCGCGGGAATCGCCGGAGATCGCGAAGTACCACCGCTCGCCCTCCGGGGCCGGCCCCTGTGCAGATGCGCTTGCTGCGAGCACGGCGAGGGCGAGGAAAACCGCGATTCGTTTGTCCATGTGACCTCCCAGGGGACATCCACCACGTCACGTCTCGGAGGGCCATTCTAGGCCACCGGCGCGATTCTCGCGAAACCAGCCGAGGCTCTCGCAGCGCGCGTGAATTATCATGGTAAGCGTCGGAGGGTGGGTGCACGTGGCCTCTGCTGGCGTTCGCCAGCTCACAGGTTTGCCAAGCCGCGTAGGTTCTCTTGCCCACGCGGGGCGCTGGGCGCTGGCCGTTCTCTCGGCCGCGTGCGCCCTCGCCGGGGCCCGGGAGGCCACGGCCCTCAACCCGGCACGGTCGCTCACCCAGTACGGGCACGACATCTGGCAGGTGGAGGAAGGCCTGCCGCAGAACACCGTTGACACGATCACCCAGACGCGCGACGGCTTCCTGTGGCTCGGAACGCAGCGCGGGCTCGTACGCTTCAACGGCTCCGACTTCACCATCTTCGAACCCGACCGGACGGCTGGCCTCAGGCACAGCTACGTGCTGGCGCTGTGCGAGGGCCGGGACGGCTCCCTCTGGGTCGGAACCTACGGCGGCGGTCTGAGCCGGCTCAAGGACGGGACGTTCACCACGTACACCACCGCCAGCGGCCTGCCCGACGACACGGTGAGGGTCCTGGTCGAGGACCGCGAGGGCGCGCTCTGGATCGGCACGAACGGCGGAGGCGTGAGTCGGCTCAAGGACGGGAGATTCACGACCTATACCACTGCCGATGGCCTGGGCGGGAACGTGGTGCGGGCGATCGTGCAGGACCGCACCGGCGACCTCTGGGTCGGCACCTCGGGTGGCGGTCTGAGCGTACTTCGCCAGGGTTCGTTCACCACCTACTCGACCCGGAACGGCCTGCCCAATGATTTCGTCTGGGCCCTCCACGAGGACCACGAGGGCGCGCTCTGGATCGCCACCTCGGCCGGCCTCTGCCGTTACCGCGCAGGGAGCTTCACAACGTACACGACGAAGGACGGGCTGTCGGAGAACTTCACGATCGCCGTCCTCGAGGATCGGGACGGCAACTTCTGGGCGGGCACGACTGGCGGTGGCCTGAACCGTCTCACCGCGGGACGGTTCTCCTCCTTCACCATGCGCGAGGGCCTCTCCAACGACGCTGTGACGACGCTGTTCGAGGATCGCGAGGGGAGCCTGTGGATCGGCACCGACGGGGGAGGCCTGAACCGCCTGCGCGACGGCTCCGTGACCACATTCGGGCGCGCAGAGGGCCTCTCGAGCGACGCGGTCTTCTCGGTCTTCCAGGACCGCGACGGCAACGCCTGGATCGGAACCAACGGTCAGGGTCTCGACCGCCTGCGCGACGGTGCGGTCAGGAACTTCACCGTCAGGGATGGCCTGGCGCACGACGTCGCGGGCGCGCTCTGCCAGGATGCCGAAGGAAACCTCTGGATCGGCACCAGCGGGGGAGGTCTGTCGAGGTTCGACGGCCGATCCTTCTCGACCTTTTCCAGCAAGGAAGGCCTCGGAAGCGACTTCATTCGCGCCCTGTGGCCGAGCCGCGACGGCAGTCTCTGGATCGGTACAAACGGTGCGGGGCTCACCCATCTTGCGGGCGGCGCTTTCACCCGCTACTCGCGCGGCGAGGGGCTGACCAACGGGACGATCCGCGCCCTCTGGGAAGACCCGTCGGGGACGCTCTGGATCGGCACAAACGGTGGCGGGCTCTTCCGGTTCCAGGACGGCATGTTCACCGCCATGACGACCACCCAGGGTCTGTCCAGCAACTTCGTGCTCTCGCTCTGCGGCGACGCCGAGGGGACACTGTGGATCGGCACCCACGGCGGCGGCCTCAACCGCCTCAAGAACGGGAACATTCACGCCTTCGGCCGGCCGGAGGGCCTGCCCGACGACGTGATCTTCGCGATCCTGGAGGACTCCCGCGGCAACCTCTGGATGAGCTCGCTCTCCGGGATCTTCCGCGTCAGCAAGGCGCAACTCGAAGAGGTAGCCAACGGCCGCCGCAAGACCATCACGCCGCTCGCGTTCGGGAAGGCTGACGGGATGAAGACCACCGAGTGCACCGGCGGTTCCCAGCCGTCAGGCTGGCGGATGCGCGACGGTCGCCTGTGGTTCCGCACGCTCAAGGGCGTCGCGGTCATCGACCCCGCTCGCGTCAATCCGGTGCAGGACCCTCCGCCCGTCTTCATCGACCAGCTCAAGGTCGACACCACGCCCGTGGAGATCAGGAGCGGTGTCAGGCTTCCCGCCGGCAGCGGCCAGCTCGAGTTCCACTACAACACGGTGAGCCTGCTTCACTTCAAGAAGGTGAAGTTCAAGTACCGGCTCGCCGGCTTCGACAACGACTGGGTGCAGGCTGGCAACCGCCGCACGGCGTACTACACCAAGCTCCCCCACGGCACCTATGCATTCGAGGTGACCACGAGCCGAAACGATGGCCCCTGGAACGGCAAGGTCGCGGTTCTCACCTTCTCGCTTGCCCCGCGGTTCTTCGAGACCCCGTGGTTCATCGCGTTGTGCATCGTGGCCGCGCTCCTCGCCGGCCTCGGAGCCCACCGGCTGCGCGTCCGCCAGATTGCCGCGCGCAACGCGGAGCTCGCCGCGCAGGTGGCTGATCGCACCGCGAAGCTCGAGGAGGCGAACGCGCTGCTCAGCGAGCGCAGCCGCGAGCTCGAGGAGGCAAACCGGCGGCTGGAGCTGCTCTCGACCGTCGACAGCCTCACCGAAGCTGCAAACCGCCGGCAGTTCGACCACGTCCTCGACGCCGAGTGGCGGCGGTGTGCGCGCACCGGCCTGCCCCTGGCTCTCCTGATGCTGGACATCGACCACTTCAAGCCGTTCAACGACGGCTACGGACACGTCACAGGCGACGTCTGCCTCAAGAAGGTCGCTGGCGTCCTCCGAAGGCTGGTGCAGCGCGCGGGTGAGCTGGTGGCCCGCTACGGGGGCGAGGAGTTCGCGGTGTTGCTGCCGGGGAGCGACGCGCCACACGCCCGCGAGCTCGCCGAGACCATGCGGCTCGAGGTGGAGCTCCTCGCGATCCCCCACGCGTACTCCAAGGTGGCCCCTGTGGTCACGATCTCTGCAGGCGTGGCCGCGATGATCCCGATCTACGGGAACACGCCCGGCGAGCTGGTCGCAGCCTCTGACCGGGCGCTCTACCAAGCGAAGCAAACCGGCCGCAACCGCGTATCGCTGACCTCTCCCGGGTAGGCGCGGGGTCACTCCTCCCCGGCGTGGACCGCGAGCGCCTCCGGGGCGGCTCCCGTCTCGCCGGGGGCCCGGTTCACGAGCCACACCCCAAGCAGGATCACGGCGCCGCCCACCAAGGTCGAGAGGAGGATCCGTTCCGAGAGGACGACCGCCGCGACGGTCATCGCCACCAGCGGCTCCAGGTAGAGCAGGGCGCCGACCTGGGAGGCCGACATGTGCTGGAGGGCGTCGTACCAGGCCATGTACGCGAGCCCCGAACAGGCGATCCCCAGGAACGCCAGGGCGACCCACCCGCGGGGGGTGATCCTGCCGATCTCCGACAGACCCGGCCCGGTGAAGAGAAGCACCGACGTGAAGAGCCAGCCGATGGTCATCACGTAGAACATCATCCGGGTGGCGGGGTGTTTCCTGAGGGCACCGCGCGAGAGCACCGAGAAGACCGCCCAGTTGGGGGCCGAGAGCAGGATCAGCACGTCCCCGGGGGCGCCGAACTTGCCCGCCAAGAGCGTTGCCGGGTCGTCCTTCGAAACCACCAGCAGCACTCCGAGCGCCGCCAACGCGATCCCTGCCACGCGAGGCCAGGAGAGCTTTTCGCCGAGCACCAGACGACCGAGCATCGCCATGAAGATCGGGGTGCTGGCGACGATCCAGCCGCTGGTGCTCGCCTGGGAGGTCACCAGCGCGTTGGACTGCAGCCACTGGTGGAACGTGATGCCGATGAGGCCGAGGAGCGCGAAGGTCGGGAGCTCCCGGGCCGGGACGACGGCGAACTGGCGCCGGACCGCCGCTGCTACCCCCAGCACCGCGACGCCCATCGCGAAGCGCAGCCACACCACGGTCACGGGCGAGGCGTCGGCAAGAGCCACCTTTGTCGCGATGAACGAGGCGCCCCACACCAGCACCGCGAAGAGCCCCTCCAGGACTGCCGCCGCCCGCGCCCTCTCCATCGTCCCGATCTCCGGTCAGAGCAACGTCACCGGAGGTTCTCGGCCTTCCAGCGCATCGCCATCAGGATCCGGCTGTACCCGCTCGGGTGATCGAAGAAGATGAACTCCTCCACCGGGCCGGGCTTCAGCTTGCGGTACTCGCCCAGTTTCAGAGCCACCTCGGCCTCGCCGTCCGGCTGTCGGGCGGCGTTGAGCCCGAAGATGTCCGCCTCGACCTCCTGGGTGCGAATCATGGTGTTGGTCACGGGCGTCAGTACGAAGAAAAAGACCGAGAGCAGCAGCACCAGGAGTGGCAGCCCGGCGACGTCGGCGATCCCCCTGATCCCCCACCGCGGGCCCCACCGAGCAGCGACGCGGTCGAACGCCCAGCGCACGAACGCGAACCCCACCACGATGAGCAGGCCGATCTGCAGCAGCAGTTCGAAGATGTGGTTGAGCACGTAGTGGCCCATCTCGTGCGCCATCACCGTCTCGATCTCCGGCAGCGAGCAGCGCTTGAGCAGGTTGTCGTTGAGCGCTATTCGTTGGGTGCCGAGAAAGCCCGCGACGTTGGCGGAGACGCGGGTGGTCTGGCGCGAGGCGTCGAACACGAAGACGTCGGTCGCCGGGATGCCGTTGGCGCGCGCCAGGCGAAGGATAGGACCCTTGACCTTCTCGTCGGTGAGCGGCGTGTACTTGTTGAACACCGGCTCGATGAAGACCGGGGCGATGGCAATCGTGAAACCCACGAAGACAAGGCTCACGCCCGCACCCCAGAGCCACCACGTGCGTGGGGCACGCCGGATGACCGCGTAGATCGCCATCAGTGCCAGACCGCCGAGGACCGCCCCTATCGCCAGCCCCTTGGCCTGGTCCCCGAGCCAGGGGGCGAACGTCTGCGTGGCCAGGCCGTACTTGTGCTCGCGGATGAACCCCTGGTAGACCGTGAGCGGGAACGAGAGCACCGTAACGGCGACGAGGTACTGCACCCAGTACAGCGCGGTCTGCAGGACCGACACCCGGGTAATCCGGGCCGCGAGGTCGCGCATCCGCGCCGACAGGCGCGTCGCGAGCAGCAGGATCGCCACCGCGGCACCGTACAAGAACCCCCACAGCTGCAGCCAGTAGCCGCCCTCGAAGTAGGCGTCCGAGCGCGCCCTCTGCTCGGACGAGAGCTTGGCCAGGTACGCCTCCGTGGCCGCCACCGGGTCGAAGCCTGCCGGGCCCGAGTCGGTCGCCGTGGCAGGCTGCCCGGCCTTCGCCTGTTCCGGACCCTCTGCCCCGACGAGAGCAGGCACCATTACCGCCAGCCACAAACCCACCGCCACGAGCAGCATCCTTCCACGACGGCTCCTCATCGCATCCTCCTTCCCCTTGAACGCCCCGAACCCCGAGGGTGCCCCCGGCCGCATCCTCGCGATCCTACTCCCCCAGCGGCAAGAAGGTTGCGCCGGCGCAGATGCGCTAGCATCGGCTCCCGTGAACGGCGAACGCGCGGAGCACGCGTACAGGCGACGGATCCTGGCGTGGTCGCTCTACGACTGGGCCAACCACGGCTACATCACCACGACCGCCACGACGTTCTTCCCGCCTCACTTCATCGCGATTGCCGCCCCGGCCTTCCTGGTTGCCGGTGGAGCCGTATCCGCGAGCGCCCTAGCCCGCGACACCGCCTCCAACGTCTTCGCCCTCACGGTCTCGCTCGCGCTCTTCGTAGCGGCGGTCCTCGCCCCCGTGGTCGGAACCTACGCCGACATCACGGGCCGCCGCAAGCGACTGCTCCTCGCCGTCACCGTCATCGGGGGAACGTTGGCGTCCGCGATGTTCACCCTGACGCCGGGCCACTGGCAGCTCGCCCTGGTTCTCTACTTCGCCACCCAGGTGGCGGTCAACCTCGCGCTCGGCCTCAACAGCAGCCTCCTGCCCCACGTGGCACGCCCCGAGGACATGCCGCGCGCCTCGAGCCTCGGGTACGCCATGGGCTACGTCGGTGGCGGCGTGCTGCTCGCCTTCAACACCGCGCTGTTTCTCCTAGCGGGGCAAATTGGCATCGAGAGCACGCTCGCCACCCGCATCGCGTTTCTGACGGTCGGCGTCTGGTGGATCGCCTTCACGGTGCCGCTCGCACGGCGCGTCCCGGAACCGCCGGGGGTGCCGCTCGCCCACGGCGGCACGGGCAACCCGCTTGGCGACGCGTTCCGGCGCCTCGCCCATACGCTACGCAACATCCGGCACTACCGCGAGCTGTTCAAGATGCTCGTTGCCTTCTGGTTCTACATGGAGGGCGTGGGGGCGATCGTCCTGCTCGCCACCGCCTACGGGGCCGCACTCGGCCTCGACACCGCGGTGCTCGTCGGCACGCTCCTGATGACGCAGGCCGTCGCGTTTCCCTATGCCCTGCTGTACGGGCGTATCCCGGATCCGCGCACGCGGTGGCGCGGCGCCTTCGTGTTCATGCTCCTCTGGACCGGCGCCACCCTGCCGCTCCTGGGGGCATGGGTCCGGGCCCACGGCGGGATCGGGCTTGCCCAAGCGTTTGCGCTGATCCTGGGAGACCAACTCCTCGGCGTCGTCCTCTCTCTCCTGGTGGGCCGTCACCTGGTGGCCGGCCTGGCGCGCCGGCTCGATGCCAAAGGCGCCGTGATACTGGGGCTCGCGATCTACACCGTCATCCCGGTGTGGGGCTTCTATCTCTCCACCCAGGCCGAGTTCCTCATGATCGGGTGGTTGGTGGGCACGGTGCAGGGCGGCACCCAGGCGCTCAGCCGCGCCATCTACGTCGAGCTGTCGCCGAGCGCGAAGTCCGGAGAGTTCTTCGGTCTGTACGGCCTGTCCGAGAAGTTCGCCGGGATCCTCGGCCCGTTGCTCTACGGGGTCGTCGGCCAGCTCACCCACAACCCGCGCGCCAGCATCCTCTCGGTCTCCGCTTTCTTCCTGCTCGGGATCGTGTTGCTCTCGCGCGTGGACGTGGCCGCCGGCGCGCGTGTCGCCGCCGAAGAGGAGGCAGCCATCGAGGCCGCCCACGCGGCCGACTGAGAGACCTTTACAGAGCACAGGCTTCCCGCGACCGATACCGTAAGATACGGAGGTGCCCGAACCCACAACCGCCATCGTCCGTCTGGCGCCCGAGTGGGAGCAGCCGGAGAGCCGGGCCTTCTGCGACGAGCTCGAGGCGATCAGCCGGCAGGTGCCTCGCGAGGCCGTGATCCACGCCGGCCGCAACCTTATCTTTCGCCACCGGGTCGGGGCCGGGGAGGTGGCGGTCAAGCGCTTCCCTGTCGGCGGTGGCAGGCGGCTCGTCTACCGCCTGCGCACCAGCAAGGCGGTGCGCGCCTTCGATCACGCCTCGCGCCTGCTGGCCCTCGGCATCGGGACTCCGCGCCCGCTGGCGGCAGCCGAGGTGCGGCTGGGAGGGGCGCTGCTCGCATCGTTCTACTGCTCCGAGTTCGTGCCGACGTTCAGGGAGGCCCGGTCGCTGAAGGTTGCGGGCGCCCCCGACCGCGCGGAGCTGCTCGGGCTGCTCGGGGAGTTCGTGGGCCGTCTGCACGAGAGCGGCGTGCTGCACCGCGACCTCACCTCCGGCAACGTGCTGCTGGTGCCCTATCCGGGCAAGCCGGGCGCGATCGCTTTCCAGCTCGTGGACATCAACCGGATGCGCTTCGGGCGCGTGAGCGTGCGCGCCGGGCTTGCCAACCTGGCGCAGCTCCGGCTGCAGGACGGGGGGGTGCTCCTGTCGGGGTACTGCCGGACCCGAAACCTCGTCGCCTCACGGGTCGCACCCTACTACCGCTTCCGCCTCGGGCTGCGCTCAGCCGTTCAGGCGCTCAAGGAGCGAACGCGGCCGCTGCGCCGTCGCTTCAGTCTGTGAGCAAGCCCAGGATCGCGTAGCTTCGGCCCAGGGTTGCGGGCAGGTCGATCCGTCGCTCCACCGTGAGGTCGAAACCCTGAGCGAGGGCGGGCGCCCGGGGCGGTTCGGGCCTCCTCGATCATGCGCTCGGCGTTGGCGACCCAGTCGCCGTCACCTTCGCGGTAACCGATCTCGTCGAACCTCCAGACGCCGTTCGTGTCGAGGACCCAGTTGCGCGGGATGCCCGCGAGGCTTGTAAGTTCGCGCGCCGGGGAGCATATTGAGAGCAGAGCTTCCGTGTGTGAGCTTTTCATGAGTCGCACTTTCAGGAGCCGGTTCCTCACCGGCAGCGAGAGTTCACGAAGGAGGGACTCGATCATGAGCCGCAAAGCCCTGGTCAGTGTGCTGATCGTGGGTCTGGCCGTGACGCTGGTGGCCTGCAAAAAGGCCGCGGTCGCGCCCCCCGCCTCGATGGTCGGGCACTGGGAGGGGAAGGCCGAGGTCGCCGTGAACTGGTGCAACGCCAAGGAACTTGCCGTCTCCCTGACGATCAACCAGGACGGCACGGTGGCTGGCAAGGTCGGGGATGCCACCCTCAAGGATGGCCACATCTACCCGAACCCCGGCAAGCCGCCGAAGGGCTTCACGCTGCAGACGAACTTCGTGGTCGAGGCGGCGCTCGACGGTCCTCTGGTTGCGGCCGAGGGGATCAAGCGCGATGAGATCTGCATCCCCGTCGACGTGAACAAGGACGGGCAGCTCGCGGGCGCCTTCCTCACCTCCGGGACGGAGTACGGCGCCAACGACGAAAAGGTCTTCTCCGCCGGGCTCAAGCCCTTGACCAAGACCCCGGCCCGCTAGCCGCCGGGCGCCCCACGACCGGGCCGTTGCCCATGCCCGTTGCCGCTTGGGGCGCTCAGGTCGCTTCGTTCCCAGCAGGCGCTCCGTCTGGAAGGACGGGCCGGTAGACCTTGCGGCCCGCAGGGTTGTAAGCTCGACGGGGGGGGAGCAGACCAAGGTGTGCGCTGACGATTCATTGGTCGAGGGCGTCCTCGGATGAGGATCCTTCTCGTCAAGCCCCGGGCGCAGCTGCCCACGATCCTGGGCCTGCAGCGGTTCACGATGCTGGAACCCCTGGAGCTCGGGTACCTGGCCGCCTCGGTGCCCCGCGGGCACGAGGTGCGGGTGGTGGACCTGCGGCTCGCGCGCTCCCCGGAGCGGGCGTTCCGGCGCGCGCTGCGGGGCTCCCGGCCCGACCTCGTCGGCCTCACCGGCTACAGCCACGAGGCTTCTACCGTGAAGCGGCTGGCGCGCGCGGTGCGGCTCGAGCTTCCCGGCGCACGGGTCGTGGTGGGCGGCCATCACGCCACCGTGGCCCCCGAGGACTACGCCACCGAGGGAATCGACGCCGTGGTCCGCGGCGAGGGTTGCGTGCCGTTCGCCGCGATCGTCGCCAGGCTGGCCGCGGGCGAGGGGCTGTCCGGGATCCCCAACGTCATCATCCCCGACGATGGCGTGAACCGTGAGGCCGCTTCAGGCTGGCCGCGGTTCCCGGACCCGGCGACGCTGCCGATCCCCAGGCGCGACCTGTGGGACGCGCGCGCCTACACCTCCGTCTGGGTGTGCGAGGATCCCACGCGCTGGCACGCCCTCTTCCCGCCGGTCGCGATGGTCCGCTCGTCGTTCGGCTGCAAGATGAAGTGCTCTTTCTGCGTGGTCCCGTACCTCTCCGGGGGCTGCCACCTGCCCCGGCCGGTGGAGGCGGTCGTGGAGGAGATCGCCGGCCTGGAGGCCGACCACGTCTACTTCTGCGACGACGAGAACTTCATCGACGAGGCTTTCGCGTCGGAGCTGGCGGAGGCGCTCGCTGCGCGCGGAGTGCGCAAGCGCTACTTCGCCTGGACGCGCTCCACGACGGTCAACCGGTCACCCGAGCTGATGCGCGCCTGGCGTGAGATCGGCCTGGACGCGGCGTTCCTCGGGTTCGAGTTCTCCACCGACGACGAGCTCCGGTCGGCCGCCAAAGGCGGCAGCGTGGCGGCCAACGAGCGCGCCCTGGCGACCCTTCGGTCGCTGGGGATCGCGGTCCACGCCGCCTTCATGATCACCCCGGAGTACACCCGCGCTGACTTCGAGCGGCTGCGCGCCTACGTTCGGGCGCTGCCCCCCGCGCAGTGCAGCTTTACCGTCTGCACGCCCTCGCCCGGCACACCCGACTACGACGAGATCAAGCCCCGGATCTGGGTTCAAAACCCGTTCGACCTGCACGACTGCATGCACCCGCTCACGCCCACCACGTTGCCGCTGCCCGAGTTCTCTCGCCTGTACGCCCGTCAGGTCGCCGAGGGGATAGCCAAGACCCCGCTCCGCCGGGCCTCGCACCCGGTTCACCCCTGGCACCTCGCGCGGGTCACGCTGGCCGGGGCTGCCTACCGCCGGAGCTACGAGAACCTCTACCGCGACTATCCCAGGGAGCTCTGGGGTTAGCCGCCCTACTCGAGGAAGGTTGACAGAGCCGCGGTCGCCAGGGCACAGTGTCACCGCAACGACGGGGTGGCGCCGGTTGCAGCGTGCACCCCATCCCCATTTGACCCGGAGGAAAGCATGGGCCTCAGCATGGATTTCTCGAAGCTGCAGCCGCACGACGTCCTGGACCTCGCGATCTTCGCCGAGGAGGAAGCCGAGGAGCAGTACGAGCACTTCGCGACGCTGATGGAGACCGGCCACAACAAAGAGTTGGCGGAGTTCTTCCGCAAGATGGCTGGCCGCGAGAAGCGCCACCGGGAGCAAATCGCCGAGCGCCGCCAAGCCCTTTACCCCACCGCCAGGCCAAACCTCGCCAACCGGGCGGTGTGGGGCGTCGAGGCACCCTACCGCGCCAAGGCCGAGCCATCCATGCCGCTCGTGGACGCCTTCAAGCTCGCGCTCGACTCCGAGAAGAGGGCCGAGGATTACTACGCGGCGGCCCTGCAGCAAGCCCTCGAGCCGACGGTCGCCCAACTCTTCGAGAGCCTTCGCCTGGCCGAGGTGGAACACCAGCACTTGCTCAAGCTGGAGCTCTCCAAGCGGAAGGCGTAACCGCCCTGCCGGCCCGGCTCAGGTCCATGTGCCGCGCGGCCTGCCGCGCCCGACCAGCCGGGGCTATCGGGTGAGCTCCACCAGCCGCCTGGCCGCGGCTTCGACGGACTCGATGGCCATGTTCAGCATGACCACCTTGGTGGCGCCGAAGAGGCTCTCGTGCTGCGCGCGCAGGAGGTCGGACCTCGAGCTGTCGAGGCCGACCAGGTGCGGGTTGGCAAAGGCGAACGTCTTGCCGGTGGCGCCGGGGAGCTGGCCCGCGGCGAGGATGCGGGCGGCCTCCCTCGGCTGCATCTGCTGCACCAGTGGCAGCACCGGATCCTTCGCGAGCAGCACCGCGAGGCGAGGCGCCGTCCGGCGCGCGTGGCGGGAGGCGCCGCCCAGCCAGTAGGGGTCGAGCATGACGCGGCCGTTCTTGGAGGCCTCGAGGCAGGCCGCGGCGCCGAGGTCGAGCGGACACTCGTCGTTGGGGTGGTCCACGGTGCAGCCGTCGCGGGAGACCACCATGTTCTCGAGCTTGGAGCGCTCGAGCAGCTTCTCGATCTCGGGGAACTTCCCGACCCACTTCGCCTTCAGGTAGAGCTTGCGCTCGATGAGGTCGGCCACCGGTTCCGAGCCGGCCAGGCGCACCAGAACGGTGTCGTTGCTCACCAGGCGCACGCCTTGCTCCCGCATCGCCGCGGCGAGCAATCCCGTGCGGCCCGAGCCCGGCCCGCCCCAGATCAGCACGCCCTTGCCGTTGACGTCCAGAGCCGCACAGTGGGCGAGCAGCGCGCCGGAGGTGCGCGCGGCGGACTCGGCCGCCAGCTGCAGCGCAAGGGAGCGGACCTGGCCGTAGAACGCCGTGTTGAAGACAAACGCGGTGGACGTCTCCACGCTCACGAGCCCGGAGGCCTCGCGGCCGGGGACGTCCTTGACCGCGTACACGACGGCGTGCGGCTCCAGGTCGCCCTCCAGCGGGGCGGGGTAGAAGTTCTCCTGGTAGAAGTCGGCGAGGTGCGGGGAGTTGGTCCGCAGCTGCACGACGATGCCGGCGACCGCGGCGTTCCATTCGAAGTAGGCATCCGGGGAGAGATGCGCGGCAGCCTCGTCGAGGAGCGCGTTGCGGCTCTCGAGACCGACCACCGGCCGGGTTTCCGCGTAGGTCGCCACCTTGGTGACCACGTTGTTGAGGGCATGCGGCCGCAGCCTGCGTGGCTCCTCGAGGCGCGACAGTGCCTGCCCGATGCGCCGGCACCCCTCCTCGATGTGTTCCATCGAGGTGGCGAAGGAGATCCGCACGTGCTCGTCGGTGCCGAACGCCTCGCCCGGCACAACGGCGACATGCGCTTCCTTCAGGAGGTAGTACGAGAGACCGTAGGTGTTGCGGATCGGGGCGC